>Ga0307377_10004493_pt1 | contig 15242 bp, 21 predicted proteins | sample TR3MG_FD_202535 | JGI IMG/M metagenome (GOLD analysis project Ga0307377, IMG submission 202535) | Soil microbial communities from Risofladan, Vaasa, Finland - TR-3 | ecosystem: Environmental > Terrestrial > Soil > Coastal area > Acid sulfate soil | place: Finland: Risofladan, Vaasa | collected... | reverse complement strand
ACGACGGGCAAGGGTAAAAAGAAGAAAAAGAGGGTATATGAGTTACGGGTAGCTTTCAGGGAGCCCCGGCTACTGGATATATCCAAAATGGAGGCGCAGCTATTCAAGGAACCCAAGACCCTCACCCTCGGGGCAGGCACCAAGAAGCCAAACACCAAAAAGAAGGGCACCAAGAAGAAAGGCAAGAAGAAAAAAGGGAAGAAACGGCTAAGGATCTTCTAGCTGTTGATGTTAGCTTTTTCCCATAGTTCTTGATATTCTAAATACGCTTTAGCCAAGGTGCTGAAAAATAAGCCGTGGTTTATCACGTATTCTCTGAATTCCCAAAAATCCTTGACTTTATGACCTGGAATTGGAATTATACCATTTACGTGAATCATTACTTCGTCTGAATTGAAAAACTCATTAACTGCTTTTCTTACCTGTATATCCTCAACTGCATAGAACACGTTTCGGCCTTCATGACCCTTAACTACATACTCTTTATCACATAGACCGTTTAATGCACGAGTGATTTTTACGTTCAACGCATTATTGTCATAATCTTTTAAACCACTCATGCCTCTAGGCCCTTCATTGTCACGCAGCCCGTCCCGTATTAATGACCACTTCAAAACTGCATTCGGCCCCATTGTGTGAGTTACTATGTAGAATAACACACCAAGCTCTGTTTGATCCAGCTCAGATAACATGGTAGCGAGAACCGCACTTTTTTCAACCATTGTAATTACCTCCTATGTAATAGTTACATACCATGTAATTATATATAAGTATATTGGTGTACTGCTCTCCCATGTCTCAAAGAGTAACGACAGTAAAAGTGTCGGAAGAGGTCTGGCGAGAGATAAAACGCCGGAAAGAACTCGGGGATAGCTCTGACGCCGTTCTCAGGCGAGCTCTTGAGCTGCCTGAAAAGGAGGCTCAATAAAGTGGCTGCAAGTGACCACCGGGCGAAGGCGACCCACCCACAGCCACAAAACAATGCCCCAGAGAAGGCTAAAAACCTTTCATGGCGCGAGATTCTGGACCGCATCGAGGATCTTGAGGTTCGCCTAAACAGCGTGGAGGGTATGTCATGAGCGATACAGCCCTAACTCTCTATGAGCCCGTGAAGCCGCTGGTGAGCCCTGAGCAAGCCGCAGCCGACTATCAGCGTTTCGAGGAGTTGAAGGCTGCGCTATTATCACCCAGCGACTACGCGGAGATACGCGGCAAGCCCTATGTAACCAAGTCCGGGTTTAGGAAAATTGCCGTAGTGTTCGGCCTCAGCGACGAGATCGTGGACGAGGAGAAGCATGTCCGAGTCGAGGACCTGAGCTTTTATTGGCGTATTAGGGTGAGAGTTACCGCGCCAAACGGCAGAACCAGTGAAGGCGTGGCCATATGCGACAGCAAAGAGAAGAACTTCGCCCACATTGAGCACGACGTTTACGCTACCGCCCACACCAGGGCTAAGAACCGCGCCATATCTGACATGGTAGCAGGCGGCCTAGTCTCGGCCGAGGAGATGGACACCACCCCCAAACCCACACCTAAACCCAAGCCCGACCTACAGCAGCCTCGCAAAAAAGTTGACGCCAAGGCCAAGGTAGTTCCCAAGAACCAGTTAGCGGTCACCGAGGACACCATAACCGCGACCCTGGCAGCTCACGGACTCGAAGTTGATGGGCTTATGATCTACAGCTACGGCGACGCCGTGAGAGTGGAATTCACAGCCGAGCCCACCCAAGACCGCTTCAATGAACTCAACAACGTGTTGAACGCCGTAATGAAAGCCCGATGGGACCACGCAGCCAAACGCTGGGAACTACCCCAGACCCTACCGAGGAACAGGATGAATGAAAACAATGACAGCAAAAAGACCGATAAAAGTTAAGTTAACCGGCCTACAGCGCGACGTAAAGGCCACCATACAGGAACTAGAACTGTATTTTATCCTAACCAAGACCAGCGACATAATACAGCACCACGACGACGACGAGGCCCACGCCTACCTATTAATCATACCGGAGGCCGTGACATGAACCAAAAACTACACAGTGACGAATACAATTCGCTGGACGCCGCCTTGGCTGCCCTCGAGGAGTATATGGTTAATCTTTCACGACAACACGTCGAGCTAGCCCGCCGAATCGTGAAACTAGAGGAGGCTATTTAATGGCTCTTTTATGCCCTAATTGCGGTGTTGAGCTCACGCCCGGGGCTACCGAATGCCCTAACTGTAAGACACCCATAACTCTAGAAACCTACGGCTACACTATACGGCCCTCAGAGCGAGGCGGCGGCTTCCTACTCTACAAAGGCGAAGAGCCCATAGAGCTAGTACGCGAGTCCCAAAAATGGATGGAGGACACCGCCCACCATCTTAGAATACTGCCTTCCGACCACCTTAACGCCGCCCTGGTTAAAGCCAAGGCCACACCGAGGGACAAGACACAGAAAGAAGATACTAAGCTAGAATACGAGATCGCCACCAGCAGCGTACTTAGGTTAGCACCAGACGGCGGGGTAATAGAGGGGCGCGCCTACATGGGCCTATGGCTACCCGTCAAAGTAACAACTGACCACGGCAAAAAACTAGACTGGATATTTCACCTACTGTTCAGCGACGGCGAACTAATACCCGGCGACCCCGAAACCCTCTCAGCCTACGGCATATACCTAACAACCAAACCATTCTACACGCCACTAAAAGTAAGCGTTGAAATGGTGCTTAACCTCAACAAACTAGAACCCGTGGACCCGCACCAGCTACTATCAAACCTGTTGAAGATACTCAGCACCTACATAGAGTTTGACGACCCCAGGCAATACGTTTTAACCGCGATATGGGTAATAGGCAGCTATTTCTACAAACGATTCTCAGCCTACCCCTACCTATTCATAAACGCCATAAAGAGAAGCGGAAAAACCAAGCTATTGACTGTTTTAAGCCTACTCGCCTATAACGCCGTTTTCAGCATGAACATGAGCACCAGCAGCCTTTTCAGATTGACACAGAGCGCAGGGGCCACGACCTTAGTTGACGAAACAGAGGATCTTAACGACCCTGAGAGAAAAGCCGACTTCCGACAGCTATTCAACGCCGGTTATAAGCGCGGCGGGTACGTCTACCGCAGCGAGAAGGGACCGAATGACACCTTTATCCCGACGCCCTACGACCCCTACAGCCCCAAGGGACTAGCCAACATAAAGGGCCTAGAGGACGTGCTGGAGGACCGCTGTATCCCCATAACCATGAAACGCGGCAGAAACCAGGCGATCATAAACCGCGACGTACCCATAGACGATCTTATCTGGGGTGAGATGAGGGACAGCCTCAGCCGCTTTTACCTACAAGAGTACGCGACAGTAGGACAAGAATACGCCGACACCGAGAGCATAGACGATGTAGTTAGTGTAGTTAGTGCATGTAGTGTATGTTTAGGGGGGGTAGAGAATAAAAAAAATCTTTTTTCTGGGAGAGACTGGGAGCTATGGCGGCCACTCCTAAGCATAACAAAAAAATATTTTTTTATTTTCCCGACCCCCCTAGAACCTACACTAACTACACAACCTACACTACCTACACCGCTAGAGCATCTACTAACCCTAGCCATAGACAGCATAACCGAGAAACAGGCCGAGAGTATCACCGACACCGGGGAAGCCCTCTTGATGATGGGGCTTTTACGTCTAGTACAAAAAGATGCATGGTACGGCCTCAGCGACATAAAGGCGGCGGCAGCCCTCTACAGCGACGAGCTACCGAAATGGTTTAACAATACCTGGATAGGGCGAGCCCTAAAACGCTTAGGATTCAAAGAGAAGCGGCGACGAGGCCGCGGCATGGAGTATCGGTTCACACCTGAGACAGTGAAGGACATGGCGGATCGCATGGCGGTAGAGTTGCCGCCACCAGAACCAGACGAAGAAAAGCCACCGCGCCCCGCCGGACTAGACGCATACGCCGACGCCGACCCACTAGTACAAGACATAGTAAAGGCGTGCCGAGGCACAGACAATGGCCCCACACGCGACGGCCTAGGCTACCAGTTCCCTAACATTATTTCATGGAAGTTAGACGAAGCCATAAACGAGGCGATCCGGCTAAAACTGATCTACCACGATACGCGCGACGGGAGGTATAAGCTATGCCGGGGTTAATCACCTTTCTAAGCGAGTGGGCGTACCCGGGGCGGCGCAGCGTAGGCACACCACACCAAACAATATACGACGACCCGGCCGCCGAGCTCACCAACCTAATTGAAGGCGACATAGCCCCCGTATACGTGAGTGTAAACCCATACAACGAGAAAGGCGAGATATGCGCCATAGACCGCTTGTTCCTAGACTTCGATAATCCCAACAAGATACGGGCCGCCTACGACGACGCAGTACAGCTAAACCAACACCTAGCCCAATTCTACGGCATCGGGGCATTAACCACCTTCAGCGGCAGCAAAGGGTATCATGTATACATATACGTACAAGACCCAATCGAGGGCACCGAGGCCGAGTTAAAGCCCTTATACGGCGAGCTACAGCGCATGATCACCACCGGCACCAAGTACCAGACCCTAGACTCTATGGTGATAGGCGACGTTAAGCGGCTATGCCGGGTACCCTTCAGCCGCCACCAGAAAACCAATGCCCAATGTGTACCCGTCACCATAGACCACATACCCAAGCCCTACAAGCTAACCCAGGGATACAGCGAGATCCTACGAAGCCACGGCATTAAACAGGCTATGGTAGACCTAGCACGACGCAACCTAGCAAAGCCCAAAACCAAGCCCCGACGCGCCTACAACGGCCCCAACAAGCTAAGACCCTGTATCGAGGCGACCCTAGCCGCCAACAGCGTACACGACCCCCAACACATCATGAAAGTGGCGGCAGTAGCCGAGCTACTAGCCGACGGCTACACCGAGGATCAGATAATAGACAGATTCTCAAAAATGGATGGCTTCAACGAATCTAAAACCAGGTACTATGTACGTCACGCAGCACGCCGAGGCTACAAGCCGCATAAATGTGAAACTATAACCAAAAACGGCGGCTGCCTAGGCCCCGAGTGCCCCAGCTACAAGGAGGCAGCCCCATAATGCCTGAGTGGTGGGACAGCTACGAGGCCACGCCCTACGAGTGCAGCCACCCACGCAGCGAAACCGGCCTATGCCGGTGGCATGACTGCCCTAAGAACAGCTACACCTACAAATTCAGTATGTCATGGTGGAAAGCCAAAGAGATATGCAACCATAAAACCGAGCCGCCACGATACACCCTAATTACTGAGGCTGAGGCCCCGGAGGTGCGCGAATAAATGGCTGCCGATATAGAGGACGGGTACCGGGAAGTCATCGAGAAACTGAATACCTCGTTACTTGGTAAGGACTTTGCTAAAAGTCTGTACTATGCTATGTGGCAATTCACCTATCTACAGAACGCGGCCTCTGCACTCATAAAAGCGAATAACCTAGACCCTGACAGCCGCGACGACATAGTAAACACGTTGATCCGGCTCATGGAGGCGGTCCCATGAACATACTTCAACGATTTAGACGAATATTCGGCGGGAAGCCTGAGAAGAACAGGATCACCGCTGCTGACCTGCAGTTTGTGCGGGACCGGGTAGGCGACCCAGCGGCACGCAGAGCCTTCACACGGGCGATCAAGCAAATGGAGGAGGAAACGAAAAAATGAATCTCGAAGCCCGTTCAGACAGTAACCTAACCCATTTCTTTAAAGAAGAACTCAGATATATCGAGCAGATTGGGAGAAAGCCCCCGACGGTCTCACACTGCACCATGAATCACCTACGAAGGTACGGCCTCATTTATGCGCATTACGGCAGGGTGGGCCGCCGCTACACGTTGTCGGAGAAGTGCCGCGAACTGCTAGAGGAGGAGCGCTGAAAATGGATGAACTAAGAGAGCTATGCCCGTACCTAGTCATTAAGGAGGAGCATAGGTACAGATCGGACCCTAACAACCCGCTACAGGCAATCCCCAGGTGTGAACATTTACGGAGCCTTCGAGAACTCAGCCCCGAACTGGATAAAGAGTTTGGAAAAGTTGATTCGGCGTGCGCCGTAATACACATGCCCGAACTGGACTGGACCCAGTGGCCCCACTGGTGCCCCCCATGTTTCACGTACCGAGGCTTACAGTGGGCCGCCTACCATGCGTTAAAAGGTAAATACCCGGAACTTGAGAAGGCGCAAAGGTGCTCTATATGTGGAACCCCCATAGTGCTAGATTTTTCGTGGGGCGACAGGTGGGACGGGGAACTATGCCACAAATGTCATGAGAACACCACCGAACTGAGCGACCAACCCAAATACCTACTAGGGCAGGCGGCCCAGGTAGGCGAAAACGAGTACATAGGAGGTGAATACGAATTATGAGTGAAAGAGAGAACACCAAGGGGTTAATCCACCCAATAACCGTAGACCTTGTATCGCTAGTAAAGGAGACAAACACGGCTCTAAGAAAAAAGGAGTACATCAACGCCCTAGGCTTCATGAGATCAATCTGTATCACAATGGAGGCCAAGGACCGCGACCCGGACCTATTCGGCAAGATAAGCAAAGAGGAGAACCAGGCATGCGGCACGGAGAGCAGCAAACAGTACAGGCGGCACCTAACCAGCTCAGCACATACCTACTGGAAGTGGGCCGACCAGCTCAACCAGCGGCTTTATGATCGGGGATACTACAGCATGGAGAAATTCAACCGAGGACTGACCCTGAAGGAGCTTAGAACAGCGGCAGACAAAGGAGAGGACGACGACGAAGAGTAACGACGTACCCGAGCTGAAGCCGGTGCCCATAAGGTACCCTAGTATGCTTGGATGGGAGTGGGACCGCCCCAGGCGGTACCTTTTCCTAGGTTTAGCGGAGTCGGGCAAATCAAACCTGAACGAACACTTCAGCCTATTCCACCCCATTAAGGTAGACCTCTTCGGGTCCAAGGACAACGAGAACCTGTTATGGTGCCGGAAACGCAGCCCAGTAGACAAGATCCTACTGGTTCACGGCCCCAACACGTCGGTATCAGCCTCATGGGACACCGTGAGAGTGGACGACATAAAGATGAGGCAGATAGAGAAGTATGAGGCCGTGATCACGTGTGACGCCTTCTATTCCTCGGACCCGGTGAAGTACCAGAGCATCCAGAGTATAGCATCAAAACTATATGACCGTAAGAGCTGGAGAAAGGGCAACATCATATACCTGATAATCCGCGAGACTATGAACGTCATATACAGCCGGATAACCCAGGGCATGGGCGAGAAGGAGGCCAAAGCCGACCTACTGTACTTCATAAGAGAGCTCAGGCACTTTGGGGTAAGCGTAGGCGCGGACACCCTGAAGTGGACGGGCGTCGAGAAGGAGCTAAGGGACCTGGCGGACTTCATGATCTTTAAACAGGTGGGCGAGAAGGGCCTACCCGCAGATAAGCGGTACCTCTACAGGTACATTGAACCCAAGTCATTCGCCCACATGAAGGCCAACGAGTTCGTGATACTCAAGAAGAACGGGGCCATCGGGTACTGCAAGAGCCCACTTTTATCGTATCATAAGGAGGAGGGCGTGGACCTGGTTAAAGAGCTGGGTATAGTGATAGACCACGGAGAGGAGATCCTAGAGACTAAACAGGGACAGGTAGGCGACAGAGAACACGAACACATCATACGCACGTACCTTGAAAACGAGAGCATGGAGCAGACATCTAAACTATGTCACCGAGGACTCAGCACCGTGAGCAGACACGTAGCCTATCACAACGACGCCATAGACAAGGTAGGCCGGTGCCAACGCTGTGACAGGCTGGGCTCAGACCTAAGCGACTCACACATACAGGTACGCCCAGACTAACGTCAACCCCTCATGGTTTACACTGCCATCCTTCCCTATTAAGAGGCATCAACGTCAAGAGGTGGTCGGTTCCATCCTTCCGCTTAGAGCACTTACATACATTAACAACGGCACTTTAACCCTGAGTGGTGTATATGCTTATACATGCCTTAGAATAAATTAATAAGTGGGTGTTGGTTATTATCTACCATGCCGCCAGCACTTGTTAACCTGAAATCAGTTACCCTAGACGACGCAGCCCTAAGATACTTGGACACCCAGGCGAAGGGAACCAAGGTATCTTATGAGAAGTGTCTACGTCGATTCGTTTACTTCTACGAGGGGCCGTTCAGCCGGTTTCTCGGGGAGATCGAGGAGGAGCGAGATCAGAACAAGACTCTACCCATAGAGGCCCGGAAAAGGCCGGGGGAGGAGACTATACGGAAATTCATAGAGTGGCACCTAGAGATCGGGTACAGCAACTACTCAACCTTACAGAGCATCGGGGCCATACAGAACGCCCTAAAATATTACGGTGTCCCTGTTTCAATGGCCTTCATAAAGACCCCGCCGCCGATCCCCAAGAAGGAGAACGATAAACACGAGTGGACCCTGGACCAGATCAGGCAGTTCGTAGAATCCGCCGAATATCTGAGAGATAAAGCCTATATTCTGTTCGCGTTCCAGAGTGGCCTCAGCATAGGCGACATACTGGATCTCAACTACGGGGACATACGCAGAGAGTACGAGGCCGGGGCCACTCCCCTATCTATTAAAGGGTACCGGCAGAAAACCAAAGTACCGATAAGGACGTTCATCGGCAGGGACGCCCTTCATTACTTACGCCTATATTTACAGAGTCGCCCACACATAAAGAACGGGGCTCCCTTGTTTACTCTACTAGGCGCAAACGAGCGAGCCACCCCCAACTCTATACAGAAAAAACTCAGAGACTATGCCGGTAAACTAGAATTCATATTCGAGGAGGACATGGAGGGATACAGCCCCGTAAGGCCCCACTCGCTACGATCCGGGTTCCGGTCTCGGCTAACCGGAAAAATGGATGGCGACCTTATCGAATTCTTCATGGCCCACGAGCTCGGACAGTCACAGCGCACCTACATGAACCAGCCACTTGACGAGCTCAGAGAAATATATGAGTCATACGAGCACCTGATCAGCGTCTACAAGACCAGCCGCCAGGAACGAGAGGAGCAGAGCCGCGAAACCATACCCGAGTCAACGATGAAGGACATACGCGACCAGGGCGCGAAAATATCCGAGCTTGAAGCGAACCTGAACATCAAGGGAGAACGCATCGCCCAGCTAGAGGCAAACATGAAAGTTAAAAATGATCAACTCGCGGAGTTCGAAGCCAAACTCACAGAGGTAGACAGCGTACGGATGGATCTTGCCGAGCTCAGGGTCATGGTTCAGGAGAAGCTAGCCGACGAACCCTAACACTTTTTCACTTTTACCCTACCCTAAACCACCAGATTATTAATGTCACATTAGGGCACTCACCGCCAGGTGAGGCACGCCCAACGAAACACCACCACCTCGTTCTGAGCGAGGTCTTTAAGACCGCCTTGGAGGCGCTCCAATATAGTCGTGTCGATTATCCCCGACTACGTCGGGATAGATAGAAACACCACCAAAGGTTGCTACAACATGTTGTAACAACTCGTAATCATCTTCCATAAGTTAAACCATGGTTTAGCTTATCGTATTCATCTTCCTTGAGCATCCGCCAACTTTTGCAGATGCTCGTAATCATCTTCTCCGACCTAGTCGCCCCCGATAACGGGCTTGTTTCAGCAAAAGAAACCCGAAAAAGGCTTGAAACCCTTGACGTCAAGGATGTTACGGGGCGTCGTGGTGCAGCTGCAGTACCTGCAGGTATCATATTGTCACATTAATAGTAGGGCACCACCAGATGAGTGCCGCCCATAGAAACAAACACCTCTAGTTAATTGGCGGGCTAATTCAGAAAAAACACCAGTTTTAGAGCCGTTTGGTCCTCCTGTCGGGGCATCTAAAGCCTGCTTTAGATGCTCGTATTCATTTTCTCGCATAGAAACACCACCAATAACACTATAACTTAAAATATTAAAATATTAAGGTTTATATTTGTGTGGGTGTATTGTTGATCGAGAAAAGATGAGGATAGGTAAAAACGAGCAGAAAATCCTGAACCATCTAACAGGGGAAAAGGGCGACTCTTATGATGATGTTAGAAGGCCCGTGGGGATGCATGAGACACCATCAGATCGTGTGATGTACAGCCAGTCTATCAACAGACTTATCGAAAAGGGCATGATTGAGCCCCAGCAGATGATTTTCATAGACTGTGAGTCCTTGAAGGATAGAAGGGCACGGGCATCAGGTTTAACTCGGGACGTTGATAGTTATACTTTATCGGTGGATGGGGCTAAGAACGTGAAGGTCTATGTTGACGAGTCATATTGGCTTACTCATAAGGGGTGGGACCGTCTCCATCCAGGAATGTTCCCATAGAAACACCACCTAAAGTATCACACCGTAATACTTTGAATGGCACACCGTGCCATTCGTTACGGATATGCCACGCCGTGGCATATCCTATTGTCACATTAGGCTTCTCGTTCTAGGGCTTTGGCGGCTTTCTTTAACCCGTTTGCGGTGTCAAGGTCAACGGTGGGCTCAGCCTCACGGATAACATACTCAGCAACAGATTTTGCTTGTTCAAAAGGTACCCCTCCATCTGATTGAGGGGTCATTTTTCCTCCTTCAACAAATATAGGATTTTTGTATTTTTCATCTAAGTATCCCATTACTGTTTTAGCTTGGTATCCTGTTTCTTCGGCTACCCATCCACTGATCTCACCCGGCTTAACGTTACGTTCGACCGCGGGCGAACCATTAAATAAATGCTTAATGTGACATTAACCCACCCAGCTAAATGTAGCACGTTGCTACATTTCAAGGGACGTCATATCCCTTGATTTTTGATAAGCATTGTGAATTATCACATTACTTATAGAAACACCACCTCTGGGGTGGTGCTCTCATGAGAGCGTCGCCAAGACGCTCTTGGCGCATAGAAGTCCTTTAAGTCCTTCTTGGAGGCGCCACCGCCTCCTGCTGCAGGAGTAGGTTGGCGCGCTCCACATTGAGTGTAACACTTATATTAAACGTTACACTTAACATCATACAGGTGAAAAAGGTGACCAAAGGACTAAGTCTACAGCAGAGACAAATACTAGCGATATTAGAGACAAAACAGCCTAAAAATGATAGAGAGGGAGAAGCGTATTTCTCAACACTAGAAATAGTGTGCGAGCTTCACCCAGAATATCATATATGGCTCAGTGGCGTTGACCAGGATGCAAGGCCACGCAGGGACCATTATACCTATCAACAATATGATAAATACCGGGTGTCTGTGTATCGAGCCCTAAAAAACTTGGAGACCCGGGAGCATATAGTTAGTTTCTTCTCTAATCACTCTAGGTTTTGGGCGTACCCCTCCCGGGTGCATGAAGAAACCTTTGATTGGATAAGGGCTGATCGGGAACATGGGAGAGATAGAAACACGGCTTGGAGGGTCGGGGCTTTCATACGCACTCTGCCTAGTAACCTCAAAATAAAATATAATCTGAAAATAGCTAATGAAAAAGAGATCAAACAAATAAAGAAACTATGGGGAGAGTACAAGGCACAACGTGAAAAACAGGCTTAACGTTACGTCCTCGGGGTGTAACGTTTATTGAAATAAAAAAGGTGGGTTAAGCTCTCTTACCCAGGATTACCTTGACGCGATCCACCATGCCCTTCCGAAGTTTCTCGGTGTCCTCTATGAAATTGTTGTCAGCCCCGCTCTCTACATAATTGTAAAGAGCATCAGTTATGTACTCGTCTAGGCTCATGCTGAACGCCTCGGATATGACTCTGGCGGCCTCCACCAGCTCCTCGGGTGTCTTGAAGGTTATCTCAACTGTTTCAGTCATAGCGTGTGAACGGAGGCGTTCCACCCGTATATTGTTTTGTCAGGGTATCCACATGGTACCCCGATACGCCCTGTAATACAGATACCATGTAAGCAAGGGGTAGGTACAGGGTACCTATCATACAAAAAATGTAAAAACCAGCGTCAACGTAGGCGAGTTTTAACTATTTCCCAACAATGTGACATTATTGGTGTCAAGACCAATAATCATATATTGGTGTCAACACCAATAAACTATTAGATGTCTGAGATGTCTAAGAGGACTAAGCCCCGGGAGAGAAAACACGGCCCCAAACGCATCATAAACGACGAGCTGCATAAATATTGGAGGGACCAGGCCCGGAAACGTAGGAGAGGCAGATAATGTCCGATTATCGCGCTGAGAAAAAAACCAGTGAAAGGGAGAAATGGGGAAATACACTGATAGTTTTTATGATCGTGGTCATAGTGGGAACGTCGCCATTTACTCTTGAATCGCTTTTCAACGTGCCTCTTGAAAAAACGGCTGAAATAGTGATAAAATTAGGGTGCTTTTATGGGGCAATCATGGGTATCCGTTCAGGTTATCGAAGAATACGAAAAAGTAACAGCAACAGGAGAGAAAGGTAATGTCTGACCCCGCCCAGAAACTTCAAGAATATTACCGCCGTCAAAAGGAGGAAGCGGAGGCCAAGCGCAGAGCCGAGGAAGAGGCGGAGGCCAAACGCAGAGCCGAGGAAGCGGCTAAACGAAAAGCCGAGGAGGAGGCTAAACGCCAAGCCGAGAAACGCAGAGCCAAGGAGGAAACCCAGCAGAAACAGATGAGCGCAGATGAGATTATCTCAATTCTTAACCAGAACATTAAGCACCCAAGTGGCCGAATCCAGTTCGGCGGCAAAACCTACAACCTGAACGACCCGCAGAGATACAGGGAGTTCGTCAAGGCAGCGGAGAAATATAAGGCCGACGTGGAGACAGAGAGAGGACAAATAATTCCTAGGCAGACGGTATCGCATGGCGGTGAAACACTTTACACCATCGAGCCGGGGGAGGAGCCCCGCACCTACATACAGACATTCGGTTCACCCCAGGCAGGACAAGAGGAGCCGCAGATAATCCCCAGGCAAACCGTGAGACAGGACGGACGGGTTCTGTACACCATCGAGCCGGGAGAGGAGCCGGGAGCATACACCCAGACACTCTACGAAACCCCGAAGGCCCCCGAGTTCACGGCGTTACAAGGACCACCCCAGACCGCCACGCCCAGCATGATTAAACGGCTACGAAGCGAGGGCTACGATCTACCCGAGGGTAAGACGATTTACGTTTCAGCCTCCGGTCAGGTATATTACTATGAGGAGGAGATCTCGGAGCCCCGTAAAGCCCTTTCTATGGAGCTATGGGAGGAGTCTGTTAAGATCGCGGAGGATGATATAGGCCGCGCAGCCGGGTTCATACCCTACAGCAAGAAGGGCGTACACCAGATCGGGGCCGTTATCGTGGGCAGCGTAGAGCAAGCGTTAACGCCTATACTGGGGCTTCTCCCTGGGGAACAGCCCTTCGAGTTAACCGAGGGCGAGGTAGGGTTTTCGTGGCGTGACGTAGGGGGAATGGACCAGCTTAACGAGGCGGAGAAAACGGTGGCTCGGCGAGCGGGGATCTTCGCTGAGGCGGGTGTAGATATCATATCAATGGAGGCGGCATATTGGGCGGGAACCACCGTTATCGGGGCATCCGGGGCCGCCGTGTCAAGGATACCCACCCTAGGGCCTATGCTTGAAAAAGGCGGGGTGTGGCTCAGCAACAAGCTGAACACGCCCATAGGGAAAGCCGTGTTAGCGGCCCCCATAGTATATGTTGAAGGCAAAAAAGTAATTGAATTAAAAGAACAGGGCCGCGTCCCCTGGGAGATCGCCGCCGAGATGGGGATCGACGCCGCGAAGCTCTACGGGGCAGCGATGGGGATCAGCCGGGGCCTCAGCTACGGCAAACAGCTACCCGCCAAGGTTGAACGCCTACTAAGAGGCGGCACCACCATACCCGAGGCGGCTTTTGTGCCTGAATATGAGGGGTTCCCCAGGTTCAGCGAGGAACCATACCCACCCACCGCCAAAGGCTACAAGGAGATGGCGGAAGCCTACACGCCCGAGGAGCTAAGGATCGCAGACGAAGCCATACCCAGCTACCACGCCACACCCGGCAGCCTAGAAGGTAAAACCCCGGAGGGCTTCATAACACAGGCGGGTAAACGTCCTGGTGAGGGTGGTATGTTCTTCGCGCCCGCAGGGTCCAAGCACTTCTTACGCCTCGAATCAGGGTACAGCCTCGAGCCCGGTTTACCCAACATATTCAGCGAGCCAAAATGGATATACGGCGAGTTTCCTGGTGTCGTGGAGACAGGGCTAGGCAAGAGCAGCCCCGAGTTAGCCAAGATCCTCGAAGAGTCGGCGGGGTCCGGTAAACTATTCATGCCCGCCGAGCAGCTTGGGGAGGCGCAGGCGATACTGGGGCCAACCGAGATGGCAACGGTAAAGGAAGGCCGTTTCTGGGCTGACATGGGCGGCAAGACCGTTAAAATCGAGAGAGTCATACCCAAGACGTTAGCAGAGGCCCTTAAACTAAAAACCGTTAAGATCGAGTCCCTTGAGTCCCTTTTATCCAAACAGGCCGCCTCAGAGAGCTACCTGTATGGACCCCAGAAAACCACGTACCTACCCATACTCAGCAGCTCCACCCTACTCAAGAAGGCAGACAGCAGCCTCACAAGGATTGGGGTAACAAGAACCACCCCCACAAAGACAAGCAAAGTATCAACTATAGAATCTAGTTTAAAAAAGGCAGACAGCAGCCTCAAGGTAAGTTCAAAGACAACAAGCTACACCCTGGAGCCCAGCAGCCTCATAACAAGCCTAATCAGCACCAGAAAGACGACCAGTTACCTTGAGCCCAGTTACCCTGAACCAAGCTACCCATCACCTAGTTACCCTGAACCAAGTTACCCATCACCTAGTTACCCTGAACCAAGTTACCCATCACCTAGCTACCCTGGGCCACCCTACACGCCCCCCAGCTACCTGCCACTGATAAGAGGCGAGTCACTGATAGTAACGACGGGCAAGGGTAAAAAGAAGAAAAAGAGGGTATATGAGTTACGGGTAGCTTTCAGGGAGCCCCGGCTACTGGATATATCCAAAATGGAGACGCAGCTATTCAAGGGAGCGAAGATCCCCGGCTTCGAGACAGGCACCAAGAAGAAAGGCAAGAAAAAGGGCAAGAAGAAAAAGGGGTTGAAAATATTTTGAGTCTGAGACAGGTGACGACCCGCGCCGTGGGTAAGGTGGTGGGCCTCATATTCGGGTACTTCATCCTGGCGGGGCCGTACTACACGATACTCGATGAGATGTATAATATAGCTGCAGCCGAGGCAGACGCCAC
>Ga0307377_10004488_pt1 | contig 15258 bp, 19 predicted proteins | sample TR3MG_FD_202535 | JGI IMG/M metagenome (GOLD analysis project Ga0307377, IMG submission 202535) | Soil microbial communities from Risofladan, Vaasa, Finland - TR-3 | ecosystem: Environmental > Terrestrial > Soil > Coastal area > Acid sulfate soil | place: Finland: Risofladan, Vaasa | collected... | reverse complement strand
AGAGGAATGTCGTACACCTCGGAGACCACCTGCTTCAGTTTGGTGGCGAACGCCATGGTGGCGCCTTTGTTGGCGCTCATAAGCATCTCGCCGATGGTACTCTTGCCCGCATGGGCCTTGCCCAGGACGCCGATGATGGGTAGCTGCTGGTCCATTAGTCCTCCTCCCCTATGTTTACCACACAAACGTTAGTTGGAGGGAAGAGGATACGTGAGTCTTTTGGGCCAGAAGGGCTGCATTACCCCACCTCCGCAGTCCCCGTCGTACAGGTCAACGAACTGTCGCACGAGGGAGACGTGGTCGGAGGGGATGTCCCAATCAGGGTGATCGGTGCTGTGCCAGAAGTCTCCAATGACCTGGCGGCCTGCGCCCTCCCCGTCAAACACGATCGTCCGCACCTGCGGATTCGCGAGCAAGTCTCTCACAAGGTCATACAGGGAGTCAGAGGCTTTGAAGGAAAAGATAGCGCACGCCCTCTCCCCCCACTTCTCCCGTAGATGCAGAGCGTTGGGCGGATCGTCGAGGGAACAGACCAAACGCTGTTGGACGGGAACGAGGAGAGAGTACTCGGTCTCGCTGACCGGCTTGAACATCGCGCTAGATCTTCACAACGACGGCAGTGCGCTTACACGCCTTGGAGAGACGTGTTGCGATCTTCGCCACTGCCCGCGCCTTCTTCCCGTCGTCTGAACGGTCGCCGGAGAAGCTGTTGGTCAACTCGTCTGCAATCTGTGCGGCTTTTGTCGCGTAGGCGTTCAAGCGGGTGTTCATTGCCCGTAGTGCGACGATCCGTTTCTCAATGTTCATTGCTCTGGCCATTGCTCAATCTTGCTGAATAGCCACTTGGTGTCAAGGCTGAAAACGCGGTTTCCGTCGATTGGCTAATCGGACTGAAAGATATGCGTGAAACCGCGCTGCGGGGAAAACGAACTCGTGCAGTAGTTCATACCCTCAACAGGGCAATCTTCGCCAACCATTTTGAAGGTGTATTCGCGCACCGCCGCGTCGGGGTCGAAGAGCACGAACAACATGAGCTTCATCGCCCCTGCTTGGATGGGCTTCATATCGGCGCCGACGATCCCTCCTGCTTGATTCTGTACGGCGGCGTACTCAGCGCGCACGATCTTGGAACCCTCCGGCAGGTTGCAAGTGAAGACTTCTCCGGGCTCGACCGGGTAAATGTGGATTGCTTGTGCCATCTGTCTAGTCCTTGTGTTTGTCATAGTACGCTCGAGCCGCCGCGCAGACGCGGTCGAACATGTCCTTGCCTCCTGCAGTTCCGTCGGGGAACTTGTCCGGCACCGTCTCACGCAGGTTGATGGTCGCCAGCGCGAGGCTGAAGATGCGCTGCTCGGGCGTGAAGTCACGCTCTTTCCACACCTCGTTGAGGTGGCTGATAATTTCCTCCGTAAAGATAGCCGCAGCCTCCGAATCGACCGCGGTTGCCCGCGCTCGTTGAATCAGTGCAGCTTTGGCCTGCCGCTCCTCCGACATGACCTGCCCCGGGATCTGCTCTTTCGCTGCTGCCAATAACTGCGCAGCGTCTCCCCGTCTTCCGAATAATGCTCGTTTGTCGTCACTCATGAATCACTCCTCATCCCATAAAGGGACGTACATACCTTCTCCGCACTTTGGACAAAAGGAGAAGCTTCCGTTCCAGAGTTTCCGGTTCTTGAATCGGTGAGCGTATTTGCAGGCAATGCACTCGACCCGATCGGACGAGTTAGCGCCGCCTGGAGGTTTGCCAGGGGAAGCGAGTTCCCAGACAGGGTCGATGTGAGGGGCTCCGTGGCCTTTTTTGCCAGACCCAAAGTACTTCTCGTGGTAGTCGATAACTTTCCCGACGTTATCGTCGGTTGGCGTCGCGGCAGGAACGACTTTCGTTTTTGGCTTGGGAGCATCAAGGGGGAAGTCTTCCGGACAGTGCGTCTTGCAGAAAAATGTCGCGGTCCGGTCGGAGTCGTCAGGTAGCCCCGGCTCAGCCCCGCGGACGGGGCGCTGAAATTCGACGACAACAGCTTTCTTATCGCAGGCGCCGCACGTACGTTTCTCACAGGTGCAGAGACGTCGTGCAGGGTAGAGCACACCGTTGTAGCAGCGTTCAGCGCCACACGCGGAGCAAGTGGTGGACGTAGATCACCTCCGTATTTACTGCGGGTTAAAACGATTGCAGTTGATAACAACTTCATCTGCTTGAACGATGTGAGGAGAGGCAAGGGCGCCCTGCGCAGCGCGTGTGACGTGTGCAGGAAAGATCTGCCCTTGCTGCTCTTTGTGCGGGTAGATCGACTTCACCGCACACCACCCGTGGCGGGGTTTTCGCGTGCCGTCGCCAAAGACGATGCGGTCGAAGTGTTTACAGGCTCCACAGGGTTTATCGTTCGTCGCCATTGAATTACCTCATCATGGTGGAGACGCCCCACCGTTTCAGAATGCCAGCGCCCGTCGGACCCGGGCGACGGCTGATTGTGTTGAGCGCCTTGATGAGACGCAGCATACCCTCAGTGTGGGTCTGGTCTTCGAAGTACAGAGTAACCTTCGTCCCCTCGTCTGTTGTGCGCAAACCTCCCCACGGTTGCGGTTCGTGATCGAAAGCGAAACGAACGCCCGCCTTGTCCAAGAGGTCCCGCCCTTCCTCGTAGCCGCTAATCTCATTGAGACACCGGACCAGCGTGACGAGGCCGACATCGGTCGAGGAGATCCCTTGCCCGCTGATAATGACGCTGCCGTGAGGAGAAGCGAAGACGCAACGTTCGTGAGGACGAAGGTCCGCGTCGAAGTCGATTTCAGCCGGGTCGATCTTGGTTAGCGGTTCACGCTCTTTCCGCTTCTCTGCGACGAGCGGCGTGACCACTCGCCATGGGTCTACGATGCCCTTCTTCATGCGCCTCTACCTACCACGCCCGGCGGCACAATGAGGCGGTTCCCTCTGTCGAGCGCCGGGTCGGCGCATACGGCGTGTGCCAGTTCGAACTCCTCCGCGAGCCACGCGCCGGTGTCGTGCGTCTCCATGTTGGGGCCTATCTTCTGGACGATGAAGATCGTTATGACGCGGTCGCCGGGGCTAAAGAACTTGTGGCAGACCGCGCAGGTCGTGGTGGGGGTGCGTTGCTCGAGGGTAGGCATTCAGCGCTCCATGTGGACGGGACCCGTGAACGTGTAGACGGCGTGCACGCAGTGACCGTACCACTTGGCTTCACAGTAAGGGCAGTAGGTCTCTTTGAGACTGTTCGCAGCAAGAACCGTGAACAAGTCTTCAACGGGGCTCGGCCCGTAGTAAGGCTGTCCATCGCCGACGAGGTTCAACACAGCCTTCACAAAGTCCAGGGTGTGCTTCGCCATCAGACTTCAAACCCTGGAGGCATCCCCTGCGCCTCCGCCACAGGCCTGAACGTCCGCCGGTGGATGGGCGTCGCGTCAAAAGCTTCAAGCAGCTCTTTGTGCTTGGGCGTGGGGTAGCCTTTATGTTTGTCGAAGTCCCACTCGGGGTAGAGGTCATGCATCTCGCGCATGCGTTTGTCACGGTAGACCTTGGCGACGACGGAGGCTGCGCTGATCTGCCAGACTGTCTTGTCCCCACCTGGGATAGAGTGCACGGGGCACGGAACGCCCGGACACCGGATATCTCCGTCGAGCTTGACGACGTAGTCATTGGCCATGTCGCTATAACCCTGGTGGACGAGTTGTTCCATAACTCGAGCGATCGCCAGCCGCAGCGTCGCGGGGTACACGACGAACATAAGGTGAGCATCGATCTGCTTGGCAGAGCGTTCGACGACGGCAATGGAGGCGACGGACTTGCGGATCTCTCTGTCGAGGACTTCGCGGTGCTTCGGGTTCGAGTAAGACTTCGAATCGCTCACAAGGAGTTCCTTGTCCCTCCGCAAGCCGCGGTACGTCGCAGTGACCGGAGCGGTGTCAGGGTGGAACGCGGCAGCACAGACAACCAACGGACCCGCGAGAGCCCCACGGCCAGTCTCGTCAACGCCGATAATGATGGGGTTTTTCCTCACAGTTACCCTTTCGGTTTGGTGTCGTGCGCTTTTAGAAAAATGCTTCTCGCCTTCTTCTTGCGGAGCACAATTTTGACGCGCTTTCCGCACCCGGGGCACACAACGAAGCGGTTAGGCATGCCTGCGACGCGTCGTCCGCAGGCACAGTAGGTGACCCTCGTGCCTTTTGGACGCCCCGGTTTCTTGCGTGTCATGGCTTGATCTTCGTCGCGAAGGGGGCTTCCTGTTCGCCGATAGTGAAACGCACCATCAACGCGACTGCTAAATTATGCAGGTGTTGGAAGTTGATCATGCTCCGCCCATTCTCGATGGCCGTGTACTGAGCCCGGGAGAGCTTGATCTGAGACGCGAGTTGTTCCTGGGTGAGCTTACGAGACAGCCGTGTTGCTTTTAGCTGCACCAGGAACAGGTCGTACGGAGTCTGTGCCATTGGAGTCCCTTTGGACGTGGTTTCTGAAGTAACGAACATACTGAGGGACGATGCGTTCACAGAGACGCAAGTCGTTGGTTACCGCGAACGATAACGCCATACGCGTCTTCTTGGCATAACTTTTGGTCCAGAGACGTTCATCGAGGATAGCGATGAGACCTCTATCGTGGATAGACCGGATGAGGCGCCCAGTGCCTTGGCGCAGGTCCATGACCATGTCTGCCAGGTTGACGCGGTCCCAAGCCCACCAGTACGCCTCGGTCTCATTCTCGCAGAGTTCCTGTGCGAGCGCCCAATCTTGCCAGTACTTGATGCGGGCCTTGACCAGCGGGTCCCCCTGAATGGGGAACGGGAGCTTTGCCAAGATGACCATGCGCAACTGTTCCCCGGAGACGTCGACCCCTTCCCAGAAGGACTTGGACCCAATGAGCACCGCGTCCGGGCCGGCTGCTTTGAACTGGTCGAAGACAGCCGCGGGCGGTCCGTCGTGAGGGTTCTTAGAGTGCCCTTGCGCGAACACGCGTCCGGGCATGGCGGTCTTGAAGGCGTCAGCGAAGAGGTCCAGCTCGGCGTTTGCCGTGGTCAAAATGAACGCGCCACCATCGGATAGCTTTACCAGGTGAAGCGCTCGCTGAACGCGGGCATTCACCAACCTGTCGTAGTCTGCGGCAGCAGTGACGTAGTCGGCGGGGTCTGGGTAGCGCCGCTGCATGGGCTTCCCCATGAAGGGGATATCGCTCGGCACGTAGATGAATCCCTGCGCGCCATGGCCCACGTACTTGAAAGGTGACGGGAGGATTTCTGTGTGCGTTGGCTTTTGCCCAATGACGCTGGGGATGTGGTCGAACTTGTTGTAGATCGCCAGCGTCGCGCTCGTCAGCACAACCGTCTTCAGCGTGCCGAAGTAGTGGTGCACTAGGGGGCCTGTAACGATCGGCGCACGGATGATGCGCAGCTCTCGTGTCCCCGTCAGATCGTTCTCTTCGACAATGCTGTAGATGACTGCGTTGTACTGCTCGGTCTCGCGAATGCCCTGGAGGACCTGGAGGGAGTCACTTAGCTCGGTGGTGCGCTTCCACACACGGGCTTGTTTGAGCATTTCACGGCGGAGGTCTTCGTCGTCGACTTCGCTTATGGCGGTGCGCAGCTCGCTGTAGTCGCCGAACTCCGTACGCAATTCGTCGCTGAGTGTGGCGTAGAGCGTCTTCTCGAGTCCGTTGAGCAGGCGGAGAGAAGTGTCGGCGCCCTCAGGGAATACAGGGATCTCTCGAGTGTAGGCCTCCCGGAAGTAGCTATTGGGGAGCTGGGCGAACATGTCGTGCCACGCGGTCTCGAGGTCTGCCCCGCGGTGATAGCCGATGGCTGTGCGCCCTAGCGCTTTGCGCAGGTGTTCAATGGCTCGCTGCGAGACACCCTGACTGAACGCGTTGCGCAAGCCCTCGGTGAGCTTGTGTGCTTCGTCGACGATGAGCGTGTCGTAGGGGCCGCCGAGTACACGGCCTTCGCCGGCGCCGTAGCAGATGTCGAAGCCGAGAAGGTGGTGGTTGATGACCACGACACGCGCGTCTGCGAGGTCTTTTCGCAAGCGCCGATAACCGCACTCGTCCTTCAGCTTGCAGCTTTCGCTGCAGTCGTTAGCCGTCGCGGCGAAGCGCCACTTGGGCGCCTTTCCGGGGTAATCTGCCCAGTCACCGTACGCGCTAGTGTTAGCGAACGCGGCCCACTCCGCGGAGGGGGCCAATTCCCGGGCGAGTTCTTGACAGATGTAGTTGCCTTTGCCTTTGAGCGCGATGGCAATCGGGCCGGTGCTGTCGGGGTCTTCTCCGAGTTCACGGAGGTAGTTTGTTCCGACGACCCGCTCGATGGCGGGAACGTCCTTGTCCAAGATCTGGTCCTGGAGGGTCTTCTTGGCCGTGGCGATGACGATACGTCGCTTTGGCTCGAGGAGTGCTGGCAAAAGATAAGCGAACGACTTGCCGACACCGGTCCCTGCCTCGCCGCAGTAAACCCCGCCGTCTTTGAGCACCTTCTCGATGGACTTGGCCATCTGGAGCTGCGAGGGGCGTACTTCTCTGGCGAGACCAAGCGAGGGAGTGGACAAGTATTCTGTAGCGGTAGGCATCGAAGTCCTTTCGTTCTAGCGCCCCTAAGACGCCATGTCAATTACATAAACATCGAGAACTGCTTGCGTCCGTACGAGGGCGTCGATAGACTCCCGTAATTGGTTCCTTGTACCAAAGAGTCGACCCAAGTTATGGAGGCCTCGTGGAAGAAGTGAAAATTGGTGATTTCTCTCAACCGTTAGTTGAACGCCCGGAGTCCACGGCGCCGCCAGCTCTCGCTGCCACCGTACCTACGGTGCCGACTACGCCCACCGGTCCGGATGGGACTTCCCCTGCAGCCGATAAGCTGGACGCCGCAGAGAAGCGCCTCAATGAGAAAGCGAAAGAGACCGAGGAGGCACTCAAGCCGAAGGTCGATTACGAAGCGCTCTTGAAACGGGAGGGCATCTCAATGGAGGACGCGGCAAAGATTGTTGACGACGTTCTCTTTCAGGGGCACTACATGGAGACTGTACAGATCTCCAAGCGCATCTCGGTGGACTTTCGAACGCGGCAGGCAAAAGACACCGCCCGCACGATGGTCTATCTCGAGATCGCAAAGCCTCTCTACGAGAACCACTTCAGCGAGGTCATCAGCAAGCACTCACTTGCGGCAGCCCTCGAACGGGTGGGGGAAGACAAATTTTCTTTTCCAGGGCACAGTGCTACCCGGGACGCCATTGAAGACGCCTTTCAAAAGCGTCTCGAGTATGTCAACAACCTGCCCGATCCGGTCCTGCGCTTGTTGTTCGTCAAGCTGTCCAAGTTCGACGAGAAAGTACGTGTCGTGTTGCAGGAAGGCGCGATCGAAAATTTCTAGGTCACCCCGGGGGTAATGCTCGCGCCGTCCTCTTCGCCCGGGGTGTCAAGCTGCCAGCGGCAGGTTCGGTTGAAGACCGAGTCATGCGCGAAATGGTCTTTCGGGAACGCCATGAAAAAGTGGCGTTCGTGGAAGTCTTGACCGAGGTGATTGGGCGTCTCTACAACCTGAACATCGAGAAAGCGTTTGGGCACATCGTAGGGAACTACGCAGGTGAGGTCTTCCAAGAGACTTACGACGCCACGTTGCTCAAACAAAAGATGGCTGCGATACGCCTTGCTCAGGCCCGTGTTCGTATGACCCGCAAAACGCAGATCGGGCACCTGACTAAGCTAGACCGTTTGGGCGAGTATTATGACCGCAAACTAGGCCCGGATCTCATTCCGAAGGGAACGGTCCCGGGTGAGGCGGGGATAATGCCGACCTCGACACGAGGTCCCCGTAAAGGCTCTGGCTAAACCCCGCGCTTCTCATTACACTTTGATCTGACTTTGTTTTCCGGGAGACGTCCGTGGCTGAGCACCAAGGCGGCGAAACAATCAGATCTATGGTTTCCGGGTTCAACGCCATGCAGGCGCAACTCGGACTCCTCCCCGTTCAAGGTGGTGCACAGCCACTAGGGGTGACGTTACCACCGCCTCCGCCCCCGCCCCCCGTGATGACGCCGGGGGAAGCCTCGTCTATGGCTAACCAGCAGATGCAGGCGTCGATTCAGCAGACGCAGCAAGCTGCGCAGATGACGCGATATACCCCTCCCCCCTCTTCTCCTGCTATGGGCGGGGGCGGAATGCCCGTTAGCGGCGGCGGGATGGGGTACAGCCCTCACATTGCGCAGGCGTTGGGTGGCGGCGGCGCAGCCGGCGGCGGCATGCCGCACCCTATGATGATGACGGCGCCGCAGTACGGCGGCTACCGTCCGATGGGCGCCGCGTCGCAGCCTTACTTGAATCCCGGCTACACGCCCTCGCCGATCAACCCAATGGCGGTCACTCCTCCTCCCTCGGCGTTCTCCATGCCTTACCAGCAGGACTATCGCAGGATGCAAGGAGACCAGAGCGCCATGGGCGCCTACGTGGACAGCAAGCTCATGGGCGGCCTGGGAATCGCCGGTGCCCTGGGCGGCGGGGGCGCGGGCGCCATGATAGGCCGGCGCTTTGGCGGCGGCGTCGGCGGCATGCTAGGGGCAGCGGCAGGCTCGTTCCTCGGGGCGACGGTGCTTCCGGGCATCGGCGAGTTTTTGACGGGGTCAGCAATCTCCGACATGCAAAAAGGCCGGCAGATCCAAAACATGACTGCCCCCTACATGGTCGGGGGTGAGAGCCTCAACCCGTTTACGGGGCAGGGGATGGAGCGAGAAGCCGCGCGTAACACCGCGAGGGGTATCCGTCGGATGACTCGTGACCACGTCTTCGAGCGTGAAACAGGGTTCAATACCGCGGACGTTCGTAAGATCACGCAGCTCGCCTCCGACCAGGGCCTGATGGAGACCGCGCAGAATCCGGAAGACATTATCCGGAAGGTCAAAACGATTTCGAAGTCGGTGAAGGCACTGATTTCAGTTACGGGAGACCCAGACGTCAAGGCAGCAATCGCGGGCTTGGGGCAGATGAAGAACCTCGGTTTCGAGGGCCTCGAGGCGCAGACTGGCGCCGTCGCGACACGTGCTCACTTCGCACGTATGGCAGGTGTTTCGCAGGCTGCAATGGGACAGCAGTACGGGATGCCCGGCGCGATGATGGGGCAGCAGATGGGGTTGGCTGGCGCAACCGGGTACTCCGCGGGGATGATGGGGGGAGCCCAGGCCAACATGGCCATTGGCGCAGGCGCGTTCACGGACCTTCAGAAGGCTCGTGCGGGGGGGCGGCAAGGAATTGCGCAGACCAACATGATGGCGTATCTCGGGTCCATCAACCAACGTCAGTACATGGCTGCGGCCCTGACGCGGGATGACAAAGGGGAACTTACCGTCGACACGGAGGCGTACAAACGCGCGCAAGGTATGGACTTCCGTGAAGTCACGCGCATGGCCCAGGCCAATATCAGCAAGATTGGTCGCGAAGGCATCGAGGAGCTGAACTCTCGTGAGCAAGAACTCAAAGACGAGCTGGCGCAGAAGATGGGCCCACTTGGCATGCAGATGAACTGGCGCCGTCAGATCGAAGGTCTGCAAAAGGTCACCAAGCAAACACGCGGGGCGGCCATCTACTCCCATCTCAAGGGGACTGAGCGCGGTCAGCAGATGTCGGAAACCGAGTTGAAAGGTGCCGCACGTACACTGGAACTCGAGTTCGACAACACTGACATCATGGACACACAGATCCAACAGCTCGAGATTCAGCGCCGTCACGCTATTGACCGTGAAAGAAAGCGACGTAGTAGCCGGCGCACCCCAGGGCTTCTGACCCGTATGGGCGAGAGCATGCGCGACATGACCGGGGGCATCAGCGACTCGGTTACAGGCTACTTCACCGACAACGTGTTCGAGCCTATGGAGCGTGCCCAAGAGGATCGAGCCGCGTTCAAACGTGGCGAACACATCCGCCGCTCCCGTCACACCAGCCTAATTCGTACCCCCGGCGAAGCCAAGAGGGTGCACGCGATGTTGCTGGACAAGGACTTCCAGGCGTCGTTCTCGCAGCAAGGCGCGGACCCATTTGGAATGGATACAGGGGTACAACGCCTCCGGGAAGAACCCGGAGACGAACTACGCGCGATACAAGGAGCACTCGGTAGTGGGGGGATGGGGATTATGGGGGGTGCATTCGGTGCTGCGGAGGCTCTTGGCGGAGGTGGAGGCGGAGGGCTTATCAGCAGCCGTATGCAAAATCGCGCAGCGAACTTCTTTGGCGTCGGTAGCTATAATGAGCCGAACAAGGTTTCTGTTATTGCTAGTCAGGGCAAGGGGACCGCGTTCGGGGCGCACCCATTCGCGTCTTTTGGTGACACGAGAGAAGACCTCGCCCGCATCAAAGACGTCCAGCAAGTGGGTCGCGCCGCTGTTCGCGGTGAGAGCATGACCGAGGAAAAAGCTGTTGCAGGAAGCCGTGTACTCAGGGAAAAAGCGGCGGCGCTAGACCTCAAAGGTTTTAACGTGACCTCGGTGATGGCGGAAGCAACATCGAATTTGGCACAAGCCGTGAAGGGCAACCAACAGGGCCAAGGCGAGTGGTACCACTTCGGCCAGAGAAGTGCCACGGCACTCGCCGATAGCCAGGTCAAGCAGTCCTTCGTGGCAGCAATGGTGGCGCAGGGTCACAGTCCTGACGCGGCAGATAAAATGTACTCACCTGAAGTCGCTGCAACACTGGTTAGGACCATGGACGTGTCTGGACAAAAAGGCCAGGAAGTGATCGACCTGTCCCGCGAGACTGACACCATGATGGGGGCTCTCTCTGGCGAACGTTCCCGTGACCAAGTCAAAAAAGACGCACGTGCGCTGCTGTCGGACGCGGGTCTCGGCGGGATAGACGAACAAAAAGCCTACGACCGCCTTAGTGGTGGTGGGTCTGGGACCTATATGTTCGGCGACAAGACCCTCGGTAGATTGAGCGACGTGATGCTCGAAGAGGATACCGACATGGTGGCCATGGCTGCCGCGATAGTCGCTAACAACGGATCAGACAAGGGCGCCAAACAGTTCAAGGACACGGTGGCAGACATCGAGCGCGCCGCGATGGAGAAGCTCAAAGACCCTGAAAAGGTCGCCGACTACATGGCGAAGCTCAGAGTGAAGGCTGAAAACTACGTCAAGAACAAGGTTGAGCCCGACGAGGGCGTCAAGGCGGCGTTTATGCGCATTGGCGAAGAAGGTGGTTGGGGCAAGAGGAACATGCTGGAATCTGTCGAGAAGGTAAAAACCTCTCTCACGATGGAGAAGGCGACAGACGTCCAGGCCAACTTCATTGCGCAGTTGTCATCTAAGGCAGGCTTCCAGAAGTCCGTCGCAGACGCTCCCACTGCGTGGGATGCTATGAAGCGTGTCAACCTCGGAGAAATGGAGGACCAGGAGTCAGACACGTACAAGCTGGCCAAACGCATTCAAGAGGACACGGGAGACGACGCGGCAGTCACCCAGGGGCTGCGCGACGAGCTGGCGTTGGTGCAGCTATCGGAGGCGCCCGCATCGGTCAATCGTATCTTCGGGGGCCGGGGTGGCAAAGAGGTCGAGACCATTACCCGGAATCTCGAAGACGTCCGGGCCATGCGAGACAAGGTCAAGAAGAAGGTCGCCGACAAGGAAGACGTCTCCAAGAATGACCTCGCCGTGATGCAAGCGGAGAGTAGCGTCGCGATCGCATCAGCAGCGAAGAACCTCAACGAGGTCTCCGACAAGTGGGGCATCATTCTCAACGACTACCGACACCAAGGGAGGCGCTAGGGCATGGCTATTCGTAACGACGCGCAAATTGACATCGTTATCCCCACCGCCATCAACCTGGTGCTGATGGTGAATGAAAACGTCATCAGCAACATGCGCTTGCGGCGAGACCCCGACCTGACTCTTCCGAGCCTCTACAAGCGCGCTTTGCTTGTTGTGAACCAGACCACTGAGGTTGCTATCGTGCGGCAGGAGACCCGATAATGGCCACTGAGGCAGAAGAAGCGGCGATCCTGCGCCTAGCGGGGTCGCCCTACCCGGGTCTTTACGAAGCAAACATCAAGGGGGACTACAACAAGGGACAGCAGGGGGTCTTCGCGCTCAACCCCCTGATGACCCCGAAGTACGCCAAGAACGAGGGGCTGCGTGACAACGAGTTCAAGGAGACGTTGGCGCGGATGTATCTGTCGTTGGCGGATTCCAGTGAACAGGCACGCGCTCAATTCATGCGGACCATTCCCAACGACGAGCGCGTGCGGGCGTTGGCGAAGGTGCTCGCACTGACCGACACCGGCTTCATTGATTTCTTTCTTCAGCAGGTCACCGAGTCCTACAGCGAAACCGTACAGATTGACAAGGTCCTCGGGGACAACTACGTCGCGTTTTTCTTCGGACAGGAACCCCCGGTTTTCCAGTACGCGGGTTCGCTGCTCAACTCGATGCAAGACGACCAGCGCACGGGATTTGGTCTCGCCTACCAGCACCTGATCCGTGGCTCACAGCTCGCTAAGCGCGGTGGTCTCCTGCGCCTACGTTATGACTCGACGATCGTATCGGGCACGTTGCTCGGGACCAGCCAGACGATGAACGCAGAGAACGAACTGGTTGTTCCGTTTCAATTCTCTATGCTGGTCAAAGAGGTCATCTGGCTGCAGCCCCATTCTGGCACCAAGCTGAGCCCGCAGGACTTCGTCCAGCTATCAACTCTATTCGCCCGTGACGTTTCTCTCAGCGACGTAGGGCGTGCGCAGGACGTCCGCGTCCGCACTACTATAGACCTGCCGCCCGAGAACGTGCTGGCAGGGGACACACCACAGAAGGCTGTGGTCGATCAAGCGCAGAATACCGCGACAGTCGGCGCTAATGACCCCGCGGATACCGTTGACGGCGGCAAGGTCCTGGGCATCATCGAGGACATTGTAGAGACCGTGCAGGAGTCCTTCTAGTGATACTCCCTCAGACATCCCTCGAGACTGCGCTGCTGCAAGCGTTCCCTGACTATGCGATCGAGTCACTGCGTACGCGCTTTCTATTCGCAACGACGACCGACCATGTCGATGATGAGGCAGCGCGTGCAACAGTGCAGATGGCCTACGAGACGGAGCTAGCGACGGCGCTCACACGGACCATCGCCATCGAGCCAGGGATCGCCGAGGAGCTGGTAGAGACACGTCGACGTTTTCTTGCTATCGACGCCGACATGACGTCCTTCGCTTTTCTCGTTGCGCCAGCATTCACCGCTATCACAACGCTCGGGATATTGCCTGGGAGCTACGTACGACTCCTGGAGTCGTATACGGAAGCGCCTACCCCCAAATACCGCGTGTGCGCGTTAGCTGTTGTCCTCTGTTTCGCAGCCGCTCACTTCGGGGACCTCTAGTCCATGCCCTATACAGATCCTCGCGTGTGGTCCGGCGTTAGCCAGTCCACCAATAAGCCCCACCCGGCAGCATTCCTCGTCTATATCAACGGAATCGAGGTCCCCGCCAAGAGCGTGTCGCAGCGGTACGGCGTGTGGCAAATCCCTGAGATGCAAATCGAGATGGTCGCCGACCCGGTGCTCTCGCGCATCGGCGCAGAGGATCGCATCCAGGTAGTGGTCTTCTACCTGGACGATACCCAGCCAGACGAGAGCGTCAAACCACAGTTTCGCCTCTTCGGCGAAGGAGAGATCTACGCCTGGGGCTACCAGAACACCCCCGGCGGACGCTCAATCGTGTTCACCGTCGTCAACCAGGTGAACATCCTCACACAGCTCTTCGTGCAGTTTCTCACGCAGGTCGACGACTACGCCGCCTACGAGATACGCGAAAACACCAGTGCCTTTGGTATCGCCTCCAGCACGATCACGTTCCCCTATTCCTTGTTCACCGATGGGCTCCTGCGTACGGAAACGGCGCGGAGTCCTACATCGGGTGGCGCCAACCTCAGTGGCAAGGTCTACGCGGGAGGCGCGACGGACGTCAATAACTTGGCGGCGCAGCGAGTCATCGCGTTCGCCCGCACGTTCCTCGGGACTCCGTATGTCACCGGCGGCAAGACTCCCGGAGTCGAAGCCGACTGTTCCGGTTTGGTCAGTGCGTCCTACAAATCGATAGGCGTCAGGGTTGTGCATAAGGCCCGCGAGATCCGTCTGACGGTTGGGCGCGAGGTACCCCGGAAAAACAAGAAGGGCCGGATAACGACGGCGGACCTGGCGCCGGCGGACATCGTGTACGCCGACTGTACGCCCGGTGCCCATGATCACGTAGGCATCTACGACGGACGTGGCAACGTGATCCACGCCGGTAGTAAGAATAAGTTCGTGATGTCAGAAACCTTGGCGAAGTGCCGTTGGGTCGACGGGGCGAAGCGGATACTTCCCGGGGTCCTCGTGGCGCCCAAGGAGCCGCGGACCCCCGCCGTCGTCATCGAACCAGACCCCAATGACTTCGAGATAGACTACGCTGATCTGGATGAAAGTGGACGTTCCCTCTACGCGCGGATTCAAGAGGGGGTGAAAGAGTGGACAGGCGTCGATATCCCGCCCATTGACAACGCGAACGCGATCACGGCGCAAACGATCGGCGCCGGGGTGCCCTCCGAGCAAATCCCCAACGCGATTCAACGTCCCTTCGACTACCTCTTCAACGTCATCAAAGCAATGATGGAGAAGAAGGTTCCGTCGACGGTTCGCACTATCCCCGCTGCGAACTTCTTCGTTCGTTGGGCACGTTTGTCGAACTTCGTGAACCGCTTCACCGCGTTCCCCATCTTCGACGAGGTGTACGACGTCAACGTCTTCCCGCCGTTGAAAGCGCTCCAGGGCGTGAACGCGCTGGACGTCATGGTGCAGAAGCTGCTCCCACAGATGCAGAACGCGGGGTCGCTGTGGGATATGCTCCAGCTGGTCTACCAGCAGGTGTTCATGGAAGTAGCCATGATGCCCATGATGCCGTTGGTCACAGCCGACCTGGCTACGGGGCTCATTGAGGACACGTCTTTCGACTCACACACACTCAAGGAAGACCCCGACAACCCCGCGACGTACATCACGGCGAACCCGCTGATCCCTCTCAAGCCCAACCGGATTCCCAACTACTTCGCAAAGCCACAGTTTCTCTTTGGGTTGCCACCGAGCTGCAACGTCATCTTCCCCTCACAGATCAAGGTGTTCAACTACACCGAAAGCTTCATGCAGCAGCCGACGCGGCTCTATCTCAACGATGAGACGGCTAACAATCTGCTCAAGTCACGTGGAGTAAACCAGGTAGCGATCTCCAACGCGCTCGCCACCGGCTACCCTCCGGAAGTTG
>Ga0307377_10004486_pt1 | contig 15262 bp, 15 predicted proteins | sample TR3MG_FD_202535 | JGI IMG/M metagenome (GOLD analysis project Ga0307377, IMG submission 202535) | Soil microbial communities from Risofladan, Vaasa, Finland - TR-3 | ecosystem: Environmental > Terrestrial > Soil > Coastal area > Acid sulfate soil | place: Finland: Risofladan, Vaasa | collected... | reverse complement strand
GGCAAGGCGAGCGACGCCAAGACCGTGGCCACCGGGGAGATCCCGGCGCCGGATTCGGTCGAGGTCATCGCGGCCCAGTGGAAGGAGTGGAAGCAGAGAAAATTCCTGCTCGATACGATGACCCGGGACATCAAGCCGGTCGAGGACGAGGCCGCGGCGACCGAGGCGATCCTGACCGTCCCGACGCTGAAGCTCCTGACCAAGCGCGTCGCGGAGATCCACTACGCCCGGGTGTGCAGCGGAGTCCTCCTGGAGAGCGGGCTGACGCCTCATGAAGATTCCTTCTATTCACTCGTTCCCTTCTTCGCTTACCGCGGACGGAAAAAAGACTACGGCATCGTGAAGAATCTGAAGGATCCCCAGCGGGAGGCGAACAAGCGCCGGTCCCAGCTGCTCCACATTATCAACACCTCGGCGAACGCCGGTTGGATCACCGATGATGAGGATCTTGCCAATGAGCTCGAAGAGAAGAGCTCGACGCCCGGGTTTGTGGCCGTCAAAACAAAGGCCTCCACCTACGAACGGATCCAGCCGCAGACCATGCCCGTGGGGATCCTCCGGATGGAGGAGGAGGCCAAGGACGACATGAAAGCGATCTCCGGGATCAACGCCGATCTCCTGGGGATGCGAGAGGCCACTCAGTCGGGCGTCGCCATCGATCTCCGGATGAGGCAAGGGCTGACCATCATCGGCCGGGTCTTCTCCAATTTCCGGTATGCCCTGAAGCAGGTCACGCGCCTGATCATCTCCAGGATCGTTCAGTATATGCCGGCCGAGGAAATGGCCCGGATCCTGGGTCCCGAGGTGCAGCCCGACGTGATCGCCAAGATCAAGTCGAAAGAAGTGCTGAAGTATGACGTCGTGATCGCCCAGTCGCCCTCGACGCCCTCCATCCGGATCAGCAATTTCATCATGATGATGGACCTGAAGAAAGCCGGCGTCCCGATCCCGGACGAGATCCTAATCGATATCTCCGACCTTCCGCAGAAGGAGAAGATCATCGAGCGGATCCAGCAAGCCCAGGGGACACCAGCGCCGGGAGCCAAGCTGCCCGGTTTGCCTGGAGCGCCAGGAGGGCCCGGGGCCCCTGCGCCAAGTCCGCCGATCATTCCGCCAGCGCCCGCAGCGCCGCCACCGGCGCCCGGGCCGGCGTAAAAACTCGAAGGAGGTTGTATGGCAAAGGCAGCAAAAGGTGGGGCTGAGGTCATTGAGGACGAGGAGCGTCCCTTTGTGCCTCCGGAAGAAGAGGAAGCGCCGCCGGCAGGAGCCGGAGAGGAGCCGCCCGGGGGGGAGAAGCCGCCCGAGCCTCCCGATGACCTGACGAAGCTCAAAGGCCAGGTCGATAATCTGAACAAGGCCCTGTCCGAGGAAAGGCGCAAGCGCCAGGAGGCCGACCGGCTGGTCGAATACCATGAATTCCAGACCAGGTATCGGGCAGCCCAGGGGGAGCCGCCCAGGAAGAAGGAGGAGGATCCGGACGTCGCCGCCCTCCGGCCGATCATCCAGCCGCTTCTGGACGAGGCCCTGGATCCGATCACCGTCGAGAATCGGAAGGTCAAGGCCGATCTTTCCGAGCAAAGAGCCCGACTGAGATATAAGGACTACGACCAGGTAGTCGGCGAGTTCCTCCCTGCGATGCAGCGGGATCCTTTCCTCATGGAGATGTTTTACAAGTCTCCGGACCCGGCCGAATTCGCCTACCGACAGGCGATCATGATCAACTGGGACAAATTCCTGAATGCAGCCAGGGAGGAGGGCCGTCAGGAGGTTGTCAAGAAACTGGAGAAGGGAAGGGAGGCCCCAACGTCGCTATCGAAAGAAGCAGGTGCGCGACCGGCCGGGGAAGGCGAGCTCACCCCGGAACAGGCCGCGAATCTCTCGCCGCAGGCCTGGGCCGCCCTGCCGGAGAAGACCCGGCGGAGACTGCTGGGGATATGATCTTTTTCAGAGAGATAAGGCGCAAGGGGGAATTCTGCGCAGCGTCGAATCTCTGTAAGCCAATCTGCAGCGCCTATCACCGGCGCCACAAATGCCCGGCCTTCTACACCGAGAGAAGGCGCAGGGTCAGGATAAAACGGAATTCGATCGCTAAAAACAAAGGAGACCAAGATGGGAGAAATTAAAATTGGAGACGTCGTAACCTACGTGGATAGAGAAGGCAAGCGTCATTCCGCGCTTGTCATCCACAATTGGGAAAGTTGTCTGAACATCGCTTATGTTCTTCCTGATCAGGACGACTCCCGGGGCAATCTCATTCAAAAAGAGACCTCGGTTCCTTTCTATCAGGAAGGGATGAGCGGAAATTATATCGCAACGTAAGCGGTTTTGATCGCCGTCAAAGATCAACCCCGGGATTAGGCAACCCGTCTAAGCCAACTTTCGAGATCAGGCTCACCTCGTAAAAGGCCTGTCGGCTGACCTCCGTCAAAAGTCACTCGGCCGCGACCGTTACCCGCGGAACCCAGAAGAATAACCGAATGACTCTGAAGGAGGTGTTTACCAATGGACACAATCGGACCTGCCCAAAAGCAGCTTTGGGGCAAGGATACCTGGAGGGCAGCGATCCAGGAAATCTTCTTTGCCAAATTCCTGAACAAGAAAAACGATGACTTCAACGCCATCGTTTACATGACCGACGCCTTCAAGAAGGAAAAAGGCGGGCAGTTCTGGATTTCCCTGATGACGCCCCTGGTGGGCGAAGGGGTCGAGGATGACGCCATCCTCGAAGGGAATGAAGAGCAGCTCCTTTACTACGACATGAGCCTTACTCTGAAAGAGTATGTTCATGCCGTGAGGCTAAAGGGCAAGCTGACCGAGCAGAAAGTAGCCGTCGATATGAGGGCAGACGCCAAGGCCGCCCTCTCCGACTGGCTGAGCCGAAAGATCGATCGCCTGTGTGTCGATAAGTTTTCCGCCTCGCCGTCGGCGGGCCGGAATCTCTTCGGTGGGGTCGCGACTTCCGACGTGAGCATCACCGTTACCGATGTCATGTCAACTACCCTGATTTCCAAGGCGAAGAGGAAGGCCCAGATGGCCACCATCGGGACCACCAACGCGGAATCAAAGATCCGGCCCATCAAGATCGAGGGGAAGGAGATGTATGTTTGCCTCCTGCATCCCTACCAGAGCAAGGCCATCAAGGCCGAATCCGCCTGGCAGCAGGCCCAGCGGGAGGCAAATATCCGGGGCGAGAAAAACCCGATCTTCTCCGGGGCCCTGGGGATCTGGGACGGGGTCCTTCTCCATGAATACGAGCGCATCAAGCAATACCCGTGGGGGGCCGGCGGAGCCGTCAATGGCGCCCGGGCGCTCTTCTGCGGAGCTCAAGCGCTCGCGATCGGGGTTCATCAATATCCCACCTGGGAAGAGAAGACTTTCGATTTCAACCGCAAGGCCGCCTTCGCGACCGGGGTCATCATGGCGGTTGACAAACCGAAATTCAATGCCGAGGACTTCGCGGTCATCGCCCTGGATACGGCCGCCGTGGTCGATTAACCTTAACCCGGGGAGGCTGAGCCCTCCCCGGCAAATCCAAGAAGAGAGAGGTGGAAGAATATGGCTACAGCCTACAAATCAAATAAGGTCGCCAATAATGCCCCGGCCCGAGCTGCGATCCCGGGACTGAATGCGGTCAGTGAGGTCTTTACCTTTCCGGCCGCCGCGGTCGTCAACGACACCATCGAAATGTTTGTTCTGCCCAAGGGCGCGGTTCTCTGCGAGATGATTCTGGACGTCGATGATCTCGATTCAGCGACGGCCATGATGCTCCAGGTGGGGGACGCGACCACGGCGGACAAATACCTCACGGCGAACGCTCTCGCCCAGACAGGCGGGGTCCTGAGGTGCATCGACAAAAAGGGCGTTATCGGCGTTCCCTTGGCTGCCGACACGAAGCTTGTGATCAAGGTCTCCACGGCGCCGACGACGGGAGTCGTGGGCGATGTTCGCCTGACCGCCGTTTACAACCTTGAGAAGTGATCTAACGGGCGCGGGTTGAGGAGCTCGCGCCTTTAACTGGAGGCTATCATGCCCTGGACAGTTCGAAACGTGGGGGGAGGAAAGGTTTCCGTTTCAAGTCCCGGAGGAGTAAAGGCCAAGGCCACAACGAAGGAGAAGGCCGAGGCGCAGGTCAATCTCCTGCGCGGAATTGAACATGGGTTCGTGCCGACCGGGAAGAAAAAAAGAAAAAAGAAAAAAACCTGAGGAGGTCCCATGCTGCTCAAATACGTCGGGCCGAACCCCCCAAAACTAATCAATCGGTTTTGGGGGAAAGAATATCTCTTCGCGCCGCCATCTTTGACCTGTGAGGTGGAAGAGGCGGACGCCAAACTCATGCTCGAAGATTGGCATGATCTTTTTCAGAAGGCGGATCCCGGAAATCCTGAAGGCCTTGGGAATCCCGCGGAGCCTATCAAGGCCGCCGAGGCCGTCGAGCCCCCCGAACCCGCCAAGCCCAGTAAGCCGACTCGAGGGAGAAAGAGAAAGAGGAAGGAAGAAAATGGCCCTGGACTTTGAATCTCTCGGCGGAGGCGCCGGCGCGGGGATCCTCGGGTCAATCCTGGCCTTTCTGGGATTCAACCGGCGCCTGAATCGCCTGGAAGATGAAAAGCAGAATAAAACGGTCTGCAACGCGCTCCATGAAAGCATCGATAAGCGCCTGGAGACCCTTCAAAACTCGATCGATCACCTGACAGAGAGGATCGATAAATTTTTAATCAATAGGAGGGAATGAAGATGACCGGGATCCCCATCATCGATATCGTTGCGTCCATCGGGGGACTGATCATCCCGCCGGTCGTGGACTTCATCAAAAAGAAATTTATCCCGGGGGAAGCCGACACACCGGAGCGGACGGCCGCGACCCTGGCCACAACGAAGCCCGAGGTCTTACCCGCCTTCATGCAGGCGATCGCCGGCCTGAAGGTGGCGGATATCCAGTTTTTCAACCGGGACGTGATCGGGACGCCGAGCAGGTGGGTCGTGGACCTGAGGGCAGCCATCCGGCCGCTGATCGTCTGCGCTGCCCTGGCCTGTCTCGGGACCGAAGCCCTCGGCTATATGGACCTGAATGACGGGACGCGAGTAACCTTCGAGGTCCTCTGCTCGTCCTGGTTCGGCTCCAGAATCACCCTGAGGTAAGCCATGAACGCCCTGCAGCTCGTCAACGCGGTCCTGGTGAAGCTGAGGCAAAGCGAAGTCGCAGGCCTGGCCTCCCTGGATGCCTACGGGAAAGACGTCCTCCAGACCTTGAACGACGTCCAAAATGAGCTCTACCAGCAGAAAAACTGGTCATTCCTGAAGGAGACGCAGGAGATCATCCTGGCCACTGGGACCCAGAACTATCCCATGGAGACCGACTTCGGCCGGAAGATTCTGGTCTACCGGAATGACCCCTCCTACTACGAGCTCGATCACCTCAGCGACGACGAATGGATCGAAGAGACCTATGGCCGGGCCGACCAGGGGACTCCCTACATTTACCGTTTTTTCGGCCGGGACGCTTCCGGAAAGCCCTTGATCTGGCTCTTCTATGTGCCGGATGCATCCTTCAATAATAAAAAACTCTACCTGGATTATATGACCAAGCTCACGCCGTTGGCCGCTGATGCGGAAACCTCGCCCTTCGATGAGGGAATCCTGATCCAGGGCGCCTTCTGCAAGATCAAAACGAATGACGGGGACCTGGCGCCGAAGGATGCCCAGGACTATGAGCGGGCCAGAGCCAGCTACATCGCGGCCGACGCCAGGCAGCGCAGGCGGACCGTGAAATACAGGGATTTCTAAGATGGCGCTCAAGACCTATACCTTCGGATCGCCCAGGGGGCTCAACACCGTTCAGAATGATCTGAACATGAAGGACGAGTTTGCCCCGGTCTTCCGGAACGCGATCATCGACGAGACCGGCGCGATCGCCATGAGGCCGGGCTTTACCAAGTCGGGCTCTGCGATCTCCGGCGGCCCGGTCATCGAATCCGCCTTTGAATATAAAAAGCAGGACGGGAGCTCGATGAAAATCGCCGCCGCCGGCGGGCAGCTCTGGAAGCAGAATACCGACGGATCCTGGACCAGCATCAAGACCGGCCTGGGGAGTAACAAGTGCTCGGCAGCCGTTTTCCAGAACAAGATCATCTTTTTCAACGGAGTGAACCTGCCCTGGTATTATGACGGGACTCAATGCGCCGACCTCGCCAATCTTTGCACCGACTGGGAATACGGGGACACGCCATCGATCGTCTTCGCCTACAAGGGTCGGCTTTTCGCGGGCCGGAGGCCATCGAATAAAACCATGGTCAATTACTGCGCCCTGGAGGACATCAACGATTGGGTCTCCTCCGAGAACGCCGGCTACATCGACCTGGCAACGGTCCTGCCTCATGGAAGAGAGCTGACCGATATCAAAACCTGGGAAGGATACCTGACTTTTCTTTTGAATGAAGAGAGCGTTATCTGGACCTGGGCCAGCCCGGCCGATCAAGCCATGCAGAAGATCATCCCTGTGGGCGCCCCATGGGGGAAGGCGGTCTCCTTCGCGAATGATCTGATCTTTATCAGCCGCCTCGGGGTCAAGACGATCAGCCGGTCCCTGCAATCGGGAGAGCTCAACGTCGGCAACCTTTCGGAGAACGTCGAAAATTTAATCCAGGAATTCATGATCAATTCTCCGCTGACTTCCACGGCCGTCTATCCCTACCGGCGCTGGGTGCTCTTTTTCTTCCCGCCCTACCTAATGGCCTACGACTACTCGCGGAAGGCCTGGTATCAATTCGACGGCCTCGATGCCCAGTCCATGCTGACCATCGACAATGATCTTTTTTTCGGCGCCTCCAACGGACAGCCCTATAAATACGAACGCGATTTTTATTCCGATGACGGCGTCGCGATCTCCTTTAATTGGGAAACGCCCTGGCTCTACCTGGGGAAACTCTCGACCTATAAAAAGCCGAAATTCTTGAACATGGTTATCGGAAGGAATTCCCTGGGAACCCTCCAGATCGATGAGCATATCGATTTTAAGGAAAGGATCGGCCTTTCCAAAACCATCATGCCCGGGACGAATATTTACTGGCGCTCAAGCTACTGGCGGGTCGCCAAGTGGAGAGCCACCAAAAACATCAGCTACTCGATCCCCCTGATGGGCAGGGGGAAGGCGGTCAAATTCGGATTCAGCCATTCCGAAAACTACAAGCCTTTTTCGATCATTCTGAGCGAACTGATTTCGATGGAAGGCGGAATAAGATAGGAGGTGTCATCATGTGGGGATTAATAGCTGTCGCGGCGAGCCTACTTGGATCTTATGTTTTATCGCAAGTGAACAAGCCCAAAATTCCGGCGCAGCCTCCTCCCGCCGGCTATGCCAGTCCGGAAGGGACACAGGTCTGGAACGCGGCAAAAAACCAGTATGAATGGGTCCCGGCGCCGAAGACCCCGGAGCAGGAGGCCCAGGAAGCGGGCAGGAGTACAAAGATCGCCGAGCTTGAGGGCAGTCTCAATCAGACCGCGCCGGAGCGCCAGGCGGAGATCGACAAATATCAGAAGGCCTATGTCGATCAGATGATGACACCGCTAACCGAGGCCTACGAAAAAGGCAAATTGAATCTCAATGAGAACTTCGCCTCCCGGGGCCTCAGTGGATCGCGTGCCATGGTTGACACTCTCGCTGAGCTTGAGAAGGACTGGCAGACGACCCAGACGAATGTCCAGAACCAGGCGATCCAGATGGGCGAATCCTTGAAACAGCAGGACTATCAGAATAAACTCTCTGCTCTCGATGCCCTACGCCAGGGATCTTCTTTGGAAGAAGCCGAAGGCATCCGGCAACAGGGGATGGCTCAAACGTCCAGCCAGGCGGCAAATGCCATCCAGAATGCCAACTGGCAAAACATGATGGGCGCAACTCTCCAGCAATGGGCGATCGGGCAACAGACAATGGCCTCCGGCATGCAGACGGCGGGAACTCTGGGCCTGCTCTACGGATTGGGAACGAAAGCGCAGACGACCCCGACCGCGCAACAAACCGCCTTGCGGCAGGGAAGTCTTTCGCAGATTTATGGTCAGCCATCTAGTCCCGGAGGATATGCAGGGTATTATCAATATCCCGGATTAATGGGAAGGGGGTATTAAGCCATGCCTACGTCTTTTCTTTCAAAAATTTACTCTGGAGGTAGAGGAGGTTCCTCTGGATTCATGCCGGGGAACGCCCGGACTTCCGTTCTTTCCGGCGCTTTTCAGCGGGGACCGTCAGGCGCTTATGATATCTCCTATCCGCTCCTGGGGTTTTCCCTGGGCAAATCGATTTCCGGGCAGGAAGAAATATTGCAAAAAATGCTTGGGGACTCCGCGGAGGAGAGGGCAAGGATTCAGGCGGGCTGGCAGAAAGCTCTCGCGGAAGATCCCGACCTTTTAACAAATCCGCAGAAGCGCGATAAACTTGCTCAAGTGGCAATGACCATTGATCCCTCTTTTCTGGACAAAATGAAAGGAATTTTTGGAGCGCAGCATGAAGCCGCCCAGGCCGGGAGGATCGAAACTCTGACGCCGGCCGAAAAGGAAAGGCTTGAGGCGGAAGCTGGCGAACGCCGCGAGAGGGGCGGTCTCCTCAAACAACAGGCCTGGACAGAGACCTTCCGGCCGCCCCTCCTGGAGGCCCAGACCGGGAAGGAATCCGCCCTGGGAACGCTTTATGGCGGCCGCGAATTCAGGGAAGCGGAAAAGCAACCCGTCAGCCTGAAGGAGATCAAGGCGGGCACGGAAAGGCTCAAGGCTTTGGCCGGGAAACTCCGGAAGGAAACGGAGCTCATGCCCAAGGAAGGAAAATATCAGCCCGGAGGGAAAGCCCCAAGTTTCAGGGAACAGAAACTGGCGGAGATGTGGGATCAGCTCTCCGAAGAGGCGAAGCTGAAAGTCATCGGGGCTCTGCCGGCCGATAAGGAATTGACGGAAAATAATATTCTCAGCGCTTATGTGAACCTGATGACTGATCCGGCAGTACGTGAACAGTTAAAGCCGATGGTGGATGAAATCCTCCGGCGAACCACGCAGAAAAAAGGGCCGGAATTGCCAACATCCGGAAGACCGCCGGTGGTATTTAAATAATGCCAATTCCGCAAACAGTTGTCGATCAGGTAAAAACCTTCGAGGAGCAGGGATATTCCTCTGCCGAAATCCTCCTCGGTCTCCAAAAAAGCCAATACAAAAACGTCGCTGATCAGGCAGGGAATTTCAAAGCTCAAGGATATGCGGATGATGAGATCCTTTCCGGCCTGAAAACCTCTCCGATCGAGAAGCCGTCCGCAATCGGGGAATTTGCATCCGAAGTCTGGAAGGGTATCAAGGCGACTCCTGAAACCGCCGCGGGAATGGCCACGGGCGCGGCGGCCTGGCCGCTTTCCAAACTGGGCGGGGTGGCCAAAACCATCACAACCGGCGCCGAAGCCGGCAGGGAAACCGAACGGCAGATCGCAGAATATTTTACTTACCAGCCCAAGGGCAAGACCGCCCAGGAAAGCCTAGAGATGGTCGGGAAGGTTATCGAGAAAGGTCTGTGGCCAGCGCATAAAGTGGCTGAGGTGGCCGAAAAAATGGGTCTGGTTACTCCGGAAGGAAAATATTTTCTGGAGACTGCGGGGGAGTTGGGGACCTTTGCGGCGATTCCGAAGATAAAGGCCGAAGTAAAGGCAGCAATTAAAAAGCCGCCTGTGAGACCGGCCGAGATCCGTGTCGAAGTCCCTCCGAAACCCGCTGAGGTTATCCCAACGGCTCCCAAAGTTGCCGAGGAAATCCCTAAGCCGACAGTCGCCGGGATGACGGAAAACATTCCCGAGATCGTCGAGGGGAAAAAAGTTTATCCCACGTTCAAAAACCTTTCGCCGGACCTTCCTCTTCCTCCGGATAAACTGAATTTCGCCGCAATGACCAAAGGCGGGACCGTCATCTATGATCCAAAAAGCCCTTCTCATTTAGGTCTTCTGGAAAAAGCCGAAATACCGGAAAACAGGCTCGCCTCATCCGGGTATGTGGTCAGAGATAAATATTTTACCGACGCAAAGACGGCGAAAGATTATGCGGGTAAGGCCGAAGTCGTCAGAGAGCCAGCAGTGAAACCGGCCGAGTCCCCCAAGCCTCCCATTGCGGAAGCTCCACCTCCGGCCGCCGCCCCTCCCTTGATGGCCAGGGAGGCCCCATATCTAGGTTCCTATAAGGCATTGGCAATGAGAGACACAGCCACAGGAAAGATATATCCGAGTGAACCCGGAGACAGAATCCATGCAAACATAGCAGAAAGGCTTGAGAAAGAAGGAATTCCCTTTGAGCGACAAGAGGCTGGATTTATTGGGCCAGGAGGAGAATTTATAGGTGAAGGCAGAACGGCCCATATGGGTGGCGGAGAGCCCAAGCTGGTCATAACAGGGAAATTGAAGGAGGCCCCGCCCGAGGCTGTGGTCAGCGGAGCCCTGCCCAGGCCGAGCAAGGAGGCGGGATTTTTGGCGGTCCCCTCCCTGAAAGGGATGGCCAGGTCGATCAAGGAATTCTTCGATCCAGTCGCCTCTCTGCCCGAGAAAGAAAAATTCCTCGGTCTCCGCTATCGGATGATGGGGAATCTTGATCGAGTGGAGGGAATCGTCAAAAGGACGTGGGACAAAACCAAGGATCTCGATCCCCAGGTCAAGGTGGATATTTTCCATTACTTGGATGGCCAGCTCGATATTTCCGCCTTGCCCGCAAACGTCCGCCCCATGGCCAACAATCTCCGAACGATCAATAATCTCGTGGGTGAAATGCTGGTCAAGAGAGGGATGCTTTCACGCGAAACCTTCGAGGCCCACAAAAATCAGTACGTGCGTTACCTCTACCTGAAGCATATTCTGGGTGATGATGTGCCCCTTCCGGTCGGCAAAACCGGGAAGATGGATCTGACCTACCTCAAGCAGAGAAAGGACCTGACTCCGGAGCAGAGGAAGGCGATCGGCCTCATTGAGGACGTTTCAGTCGCTGAACCTTATGGTCTTTCAAAGCCGCTTTCCGATATCGCGAAATTTGATCTCTATGAAAAGATTTCCGAGAATCCCGAATGGGTATGGGAGCCCTCGATCGTGGAGGCCGGCGATATCAAGACTTACCCCGCTGAAAGCATTGCTCAAGGACAGGCGACGATAAGGACGCAGAAAACCCTTTGGAGGAAGGTCATCGCGGGCGACGTCGTCGAGCCGGTGGAGCTGGGCCCCAAGAGATGGGCGCTGGTAAGAAAAGACGGGACTTATGTCCGGCACAAGATGGGAATCGGCAAACTCGCCGAAGAAGTCGAAAGCCAACGGAAAATGGCCAAACAGGCCCCGGCCGTGCCGGAGATCCAGGCGAGACTAAAAACCCTGGAGGATGCGCTTGAAAAAGCCCAAGAGGAAACCGGGAAGGTCACGGAGGATTTCATTCAGCTTCCGACAACCAAAACTTATGGGCCGCTCGCGGGGGCTTTCGTGCGCAAGGAAATCGCAAGGGATATCCAACCGGTGCTCTCCTGGGGGAAAACCGAATCTTCCGCGGCCCTGAATCTCGCCATAAATGTTGCCGAAAAAGGCATGGCCGCGTTCAAAGTGGGTAAAGTGGCTCTGAATATCCCTACGGCTTCCCGGAACATCGTCTCCAATTTTGCCCAGCTGAACATGAGCGGGATTCCTCTTTATGATATCCCTGGTTATATGGTCAAGGCTGCGGAGTCCACGTGGAAAAAAGATACTACTTGGGGCCAGGCCCGAAGGAACGGCCTTTTTAAGACAAACTGGGCAGAAGGGGAGATTTCCGAGGTTCTGAAAACCGTCAAAACAATGGAGGGCGGCAGTCTGCCCGATATTTTTGGCGCTCTCGGCCGGCTCGCAAAATACTATGGCCGGATTGACGATTTTTTCAAGCTGGCCAAATTCATTGAGCAGAGCGAAAAAGGCGTTCCCAGGATGAAGGCGATCATCGAGGCCCAGAAATGGGGAATGGATTATTCTCTCGCCGATCCTTTTGTCAAAAAGGCGCGGCGGTTCGCGGTCCCCTTCATGTCCTACCAGTATAAAATCGCGCCCCTGATCGCCGAATCCCTGGCCAAGCGCCCCTGGGTAATCGGAAAATACCTTGCTCTTCCTTACATCATGCAGGAAGTGGCGAGGCAGACCCTTGACCTCAATGAACAGGACTGGAAGAAGCTGAGAACGCAGCTTCCTCTTTTCATCAAACGCGAAAGCACGATGACCATTCTTCCCTGGAAATCTCCCGAGGGCAATGCCCAGTGGGTGAATCTGCAATACTTCTTTCCCTGGGGGAATTATCAGCAGTTCGCAGAGGCCACAGGGCAGGCTGATATAAAAGGGATGTGGCAACAGACGGGGGTAGGCGGACCGTTTCTCAGCATTGCGCATATGCTGGGAACGGCCAAGAGTGACATGCCTCCCAATGATCCGTTCACCGGGCAGCCCGTTTATAATCAGCTCGACAGTCCCACGGAAAAGGCCATCAAAATGTCTGAATGGCTTGCCAATCAATGGATTCCCCCGATGGTGAATCTCGCCATGGTTGAAGGCGAGAAGCCGAAAGGGGCGCTGGGTTATACGATAGCTGCGATCAAGGGAGAAAAAGACATCTACGGCCGCCAGGTCAGCCCGGAGCAGGCGGCCCTTCGCTGGGCGGGGATCAATATCGCGGCTCCTACGCCACTCCAGGCGGCAAAGGAAAGGCGGGCAAAGACCATGGAACTCAGGGCTTCGCTTGCGCGAATTATGAAAGATCCAAATCTTTCCAGTAAGAAAAAAATCGAAGCCATGACCAGGTTCAGCATGGAGACCAAGAAACTGGGGGAGGTCGAATAAAATGGGACTTTTGTCGAGACTTTACAATTTTTATAATGACTACCTGGGGAACCTTCCGATCGATGACACAAAGGTCGATGCGGAGCTCAATCAGCTGGTCTCCGGCCACAATGATCAGGAGAACCGGATCGCCGCGGTCGAGGGATCTTACCTCAAAAAGGACGGATCGGTCGATATGACCGGCCCGCTGAAGTGGACTGAGAGCGGCGATGAATATATCCGGATCCCCAGGCTGACCACGGCGCAGAGAGACCTCCTGACGCCAACGGCCAGCATGGTGATCCATAACACCACGGTCGGGCGATTCCAGGCCTACACGGGCGCAGTCTGGCTTGATGTCCTTTGGCAGAACCGAGGCCTGGTTAAAATCACGGCCACGACCTATTCAGCGCTGGAGACTGACGATGTGATCATGATCGACGCGACTGCGAACGCAGTTACGGTCACCCTTCAGCTGGTGGCAAACCGGAACGGGCGGATCCTGAAATTCAAACGGATCGATTCGTCTGGGAATACCGTGACGATCGCGAGAAGCGGGAGCGATACGATCGATGGGAATACCTCGATCACCCTGGCGGCGGCGGCTGCAAAATCCCTCGTTGCGGTGACGGCCGACACCATGTGGAGATCGCTGGCCTGATGTATGAAGAACACTCCTTTTCACCTTCTTCAGCGGCAGTGGGATATCCTGGGCGGGCTCGAAGCGGAGACCTGCATCCGGGGAAACTATGACTCGGCCGTCTATACCGTTCAATCCAATCAGGTCATAATCCCCTCCTCCAAGGGCGGCGGGAAGGTCCACCACGTCCGCGGGATCTGGCTCACCTCGGTCGAATTCTCTTGGGAAGGATACTGGGCAGGGGTGAGCACTCCCGGAGCGGTCAATTACTTCACGGGCGGATCTGCCCAGAATTCCGGCGATCAGACGATCATCGCCCTGGGGACCGGCCTGGCGAACGGGACCCAGGTCCAGGTCTATTACTTCTACGGCAGCGGAACCTTTTTTAAGCCCGACACTCCGGTTGAAGCCTATCCCGCTTTCTTCAACGCCTGGCAGGGGAAAGACCGCTATAAATTTTCCTCAGCTCCAGACGGGGATCAGTGGATCGCCCTGGCCATGCTGGAGGCCCGGGCCAGGTGGGAAGATTTCAAATACTGCTACGGCTGGTCACTCATGGAGAGCCTGGAGAAATTTTTGGAGGATCCCGACTACTCCATCATCGATGATTTCGAGCGAGACGCCGCCAGGAGCAGGGATAATACGAAAGAATTTTACTCCGGTGCGGATTCCGGCTCTTCCATTACTCCGGAGATCATGGACGGCGCCGCCCAGGGCCGACAAAGCCGAATCCTGAAGGTCGCGGGGAACGTGGCCGCGGGCGGATACGCCTACTGGGGAGAGGGCCGGAATGTGGCGATCCCCATCGGGGAAGATGGATTCAAATTTCTTTTTAAAGGCCAAGGAGGCAAAAAAACGCACATCCTGAGAATCGCCGACGATTTCAACTGGCAGACTTATTTTTTGAAGCCGGGGAAAAGAGTAACCAAAAAGAGCGCATCCGCCGGCTACATGCATTGTATGGCAATTAAGGAAGATGGGAGTCTTTGGGCCTGGGGGGACGGTAACGCCGGGCAACTGGGCCAGGGGAATTACTTGGATTATCACACCCCTATACAAGTCAAAGGGATTGGGGGGGCTGGATATCTTTCCAACATCGTGAAGGCTGCCGGCAATTGGACGGCCTCTTTTGCTGTTGATTCGGACGGAAACGCCTATGCTTGCGGAGGAAATTATTATGGAGAATTCGGCCAGGGGAGTTATTCCGGTTATACCTGGCTGCCGATGAAAGTCAAGAATTCGGCCGGAACCGGCTATCTCCAGGAGATCATCGACATCGCCTATTCCTTTTACTATTGGGCTTCCTATTTCCTGGATTCCTCCGGGCACGTCTGGGCCTGCGGAAATGGCACCAAGGGACAGCTGGGCCAGGGTGGTGGGGACCTGACGAATCATAACCTGCCGGTCAAGGTCAAAGACTCCGCGGGGGGCGGATATCTCCAAAATATTAAAAAAATCTGGGCGGGGCCGGGGGGTTGTTTCGCCCTGGATAAAAATGGGGATCTCTGGGCCTGGGGCTGGAATGAGGGCGGCTGGATGGGGACGAATGACAGCACGAATAGATCCCTACCTGTAAAAATTACGGCCAACGTGGTGGATCTGGCCGCCGGGTATGATAATTCTTATACCTATTCCGTCGAGGGGCACGTCATTCTTTGCAAATCAGATAAATCCTGCTTGAGCTGCGGGCGGAACAACGACGGGCAGCTGGGAGATGGAACGACGAATCCGACGACGGTTTTCAAAAAGATTTTGGATGACATCGTCCAGGTAGCGGCCTGCCGGGACAATGGCTTTG
>Ga0307377_10004484_pt1 | contig 15264 bp, 10 predicted proteins | sample TR3MG_FD_202535 | JGI IMG/M metagenome (GOLD analysis project Ga0307377, IMG submission 202535) | Soil microbial communities from Risofladan, Vaasa, Finland - TR-3 | ecosystem: Environmental > Terrestrial > Soil > Coastal area > Acid sulfate soil | place: Finland: Risofladan, Vaasa | collected... | reverse complement strand
CGCCCCTTTCCTTTGTTCTTAAATCGTGAAAGCGCTTGTTTGACGGGTAAATATCCAAGCAGTCATTGATCCGGTATTGGTATTCAGACATACGTTTAACCTCAAACCCTGCCCGTTTTAACGATCTAACTGCTTTATCAAATTGTAGTCGGCGGCGATCTCTCATTATTTTCATATCGTTAGCGTGATCGCGCCACAACTCTGTTGTTTCGTTTTCCATAGTTATTTCCAACTTATTTCGCTTTCTTTACCGGCGAACGTCAACCACTCATTGTTTACAATGACAAACCATTTGCCGTTTTTTTGAGCCATTGGATCGCCCCGATAAAAAGGTTTCTTTGCCTTTTCCAGCTTCCCGGCTTGCCATTGATTGATCACAACTGACGACAGACAAATAGACAAAGTATATCCAAGATCCTCGCCAATTTTTGAGTTAAAGAACTTATCAATTAAATCTTTTAGCTTCTCAACCGAAAATCTTTTTAGCTTTTCTCTTAACAACCCACCCTCTTTTCCAAAAGCCATTTCCGGCTCAAACCCTTTTTCCTTTTTACACTTCTCAATAAAGTAATTTCTTAAAATAGAAATATGGTTGGGCGAGCTTTGATCGCCCTTTCTTTGTTTCTCTTTGTTTCCTTTCTTTTGTAGGTTCAGTAAACGAACCTGTTTTGGTCTATTTCGTGAACTACTTGCGGTCTGTTTCCTGAACCGGTCTATTTCCTGAACCACTTTGTCAGTATCCATTTCAAGGTTTATTTTATAGAAGTTTCCTCTACTGTCTTTACGAACAAATATCGCGCCTGCTTTTTTTAGGTTTTTCAAACCCTCACAGACACTTGCTCTTGCTTTTAATCCACAACCCTTATCTAAAACCTTTCCTTTTTTGTCTTTAATTCCGTTAAGAAATTGACTGAAACTGATCCTATCCTCGTCTTTGTGAAAGCCATAGGTTCTGCGACAAATATACAATAGACAGCGCGCTTCTGCTTCCGGTAGGTCGGGTAGCAATAAATCTAAAATGATGTTTGGCATCTGCGTTGAATTAGGAATTAGCTTTTTGTTTTCCATTTTTATTGTCTTATTATTGGTTCAGCAAACTTCCCGAGATCGCAAATGCCCAACCAAGCATTTTTAATCCTTTTTGAGAACAAAATAATATCTTTCATTGTCCGTTCAGTAGCAAAAGTTTTCATTTCGCCGGTGAGCTTCAAGTTTCCCTCTAAATCCTCGTCAGTCCTTGCCCAATGTAGAAAAATATGTTGGGGTAGCTTTCCGTATTTAAGCCATACCAAGAAAGAGTAAAAAGTCAGTTGCCCGGATTGATTAACCATACCTTGCGTCCAATTCTTTCCTGTTTTATACTCCCCGATCGTCATTGTTTTTTCGTTCCAGCCGTCCAATTTTCCCACAAGTGGTATTCCCTCAAACTCTGCTTTCATATCAAACTCTCTTTTAGGATAACTCGGCAGAAAAACAATCAGCATTTCAAAGAGTGGGTCGCGTTCCTCATCAAAACCATTTTCCAGTCCGGTTGCCATACGCTTTCCAAGTTCAAGATATTTTGTCCTGAATTGATCCAAGCCCTCAATATAAACCTGATAATAAAGATTAGGGTCTTTTTCCCACATATTGAGTTGCGACCAAGAAAGATAACCGCGTGGCGATGTATTAGAGTAAGTTGCTTTGTTGGTTCTTGACATATTCTTTTCTCTGTTTCGCAATTTCGCTGATTAGTTTCTTTTTCTGATCCTCTTTGTAGAGTTTAGAGTTTTTAATTCTTTCAAAGTATTGAGAAAGAATTGTTGTATCTGTTTCGGACTTAATCTTTTCCAAAGATATTTTCATCAATTCAGCGTTGCTAATCGTTGCGTTAGGCGATCTTTTAACAGTAGTTATGATTTTTCCTTTTTCCGCCTTTGTCAGCTTATCCTCATCTAACTGTTGCCAATAAACATCAAGACCTATCCCAAAATGAGAAGCACATTTTTTCAGAGCGTCTGTTTCTGCCGCTTTAATTGTGTCGCCCAAAGGCACACCGGCAACCCTTTCTTTCGTCCCTGTTCTTGTTTTACCAATAGAAAAGCCGGTTTTGAAGTCCTTGACCTCTAACCGACACCTGACAATAACTTCTCTTTCCTCAACTTGCTGATTAACAACATCAAAATCCCAGCCAATCGGTGAAAATATCTGATTGAGGCGCGCAATAACGTATCCACCCTCAATGTAGCGAAATGTTTTGCCACCTTTTCCCGGACGCTCTTTAATGAACTCCTGTGGAGTGGCAACTTGGATCAATGCTCTTTTTTCCGCCGGTAAATCTACCGAGCGGATAATCAAAGCTCTTGATTTTTTTGGTGATTTCCTTTTAGTAGCCATATAATTTTATTATACCTTATTAGTAATCCCAGCAACAACTTGCTTTTCCACAAGTTTTACACCGGGTATTTCTATGCCTGCGAGAACGACTTTTCTTATCTTGACCATATCAGGCACAAGATACTCACGTGGCAATTTTGTTTCGTCCACAATCTCAATGTCCCTAATCGTTCTAAACTGAACTGTTCCGGCTTTGGCTTCAACTGTTTTCTGCGGAGTGATTGCCTCAATCTTGTCTGCCGCTTTATCAAAGTTCATTTGTCCTTTCTCAACTTTCTCAACTATTTTCTTTTCCTGCTTTGCGGCTTTGGCTTTTTCCGCTTGATAGTAAAACAACATCTTATCTTTGACAATTTTTTCAGCTTTAAGATATTCTTTCTCTACTGGGTTGAAAAATGCCCTTGCGTTTTTCAATATCTCATTTGCCGGCTTTGTCATACCCTCTTTTTTACTCTTGATCATCTCACCAATAATTTTTATTTCATTTAAGGTATTGGTGGCTTTGGTCAAGTCGTTCGCCGTTTTAATTTCAAGTGCGGTAGCAACGGCAACCGCTTTTGAAACTCTCGTCTTTATTGGCGCGAGTTCCTTATTTAATGTTTGAGTGTCCATACGATTTCCTTTGAAGCATACAGCGTTTTATTTAGCTCGTGAGCGCGACTTCGCCCAACGTTTTTTTGCTATTTTACTGAAATGCTTTTTGCCATACTTTTTAAGCGTGGCTTTACCGCCTTTTTGAGCAAACAGCTTGGCGGCTTCTTTAAGAACTGATTTTTTCATAGCTTATTTCTTATTAGAACCGATCATCAGCGCTATCAATGGCGCGTGCGTCGTTCTAACCACTTGCGATAAAACGTCCTGTCCGCACTCGTTGTCTTGTAAGCCGTGCTGATCAACGTAGTCAAAACAAGCCATACCAAACATCAACCACATAGCAAAGACACCGAGATAAATTGTCAGCGCAATGCTGACGAAACTGACAAGGGCTTTGGCGATTTTCATTTTTTTGGTTAGTGTTTTAATTATTTAACGACCTTTTAATTATTCTGTTGTGGCATAGTTATCCACACCAGCAATTTCATTATAGCAACCCGTCGTATGCTGTCAAGAGCAGGTTGTCGGATTTAGAAAACTGGACTATTCCGGACTGTAATTGCTACAATAAAATCAGAACATTAAAAAGGTGATGTTGAGAATTGAAACTGCGGTGTGATCTGTATTATTACTATTGTAAGCTCGGCAAGAAGTCGGCAAACATTGGTAAGATACGGCGCTTCTGTATTCCGCACGATTGTCAACATCTCGGAAAACGGAAACGCAAAAACAAAAAACCGGCAATGATTTACGCCGGTTTTATTTGGTCTTGACACGGAACAAACTTTTAATTTTCTGCTAATTTTTAATTGGGGATAACTTTTTTTGTTCGTAGGTTTTAGAAAATCAAAAAATGCCAACAACCATTGTCAAATTGGCACTTGTCCACAGAAAACCCCGAACAATTATATTACAACACACGGCTTCCAAGAAGTCCATTTGATATAATGAAGTTAGCAGAGTAGATAACTCTCTGCCAATCGGGTGAGCGGAAAGCACCTTAAAACAAAACAATGAAACATTTTCGGGTAACATTTGAGTATAGCCACCCTTATCCAATTAGGGGATTATACAATGTAGAAGCCGGACAATTCAAAACGGCTATTAGTAGAGCTATGGTTTTGTTTCTACGAGATGTTCGCCAAAGACACAATGGGCGTTTGCCACACATTAAACAAATCTTTGTGCGAGTTGACTATCTCGGAAAAAAACAATCATAATTAGGATCGCAACTTAATTCAAGCCGCCTTTCTTTCCGCAGGCGGTTTGATTTCTTTGAAAAAATCATTTAGAGCTTTTCTTGTCTGACTATCAACGTTGCCTGTTTGGATCAACTCATTTTCTTTTTGAAACCTCTTTACTGCGGCACGAGTGATACCGCCATAGTATCCGGTTGGCTCAACGCTCAAAGGAAACATATAGCCGTCGTTATCTTTCAAGTAGCCAAGACATCTTTGTAGCATTGCTACGTCGTAGCCCCTCATACCCATTGTCAGATCCCTCTTAAACTCATAAACCGGCTTTGCCAATTCCTCGTTTTGGATAGCAAGATTTTGTAGATCCTCAAAATAGATTGCCGCTTGAACCCTGCCTTTGCTGAACCAATCCTCTGTAAGTAGACGTCTGCCGTCCATACCGGTTTCCACTCCCCAGCTATCTTGTATTAAGACAGCTTTTTTATTTTTTATTTTTACAAATGCTTTTGGCAACGCAACAATTCCGTGTCCGTAAAGAGTTTCCTCGCTCTCTATTGTAGGCACTTCTTTTGCCCACTCGTTATTGCCAAACCTAACACAGATTACTACTGGCTTGCCTTGCGCTAAAATGTTTGCTGTTTCGTCAATGTTATTAACCGGAAGCCAAATATAGCTTTTAGCCCGGTAGATCTTACCTATCTTTTCATAAGAGGGCAGAAAATCTGTTATGTCGTTCATTTTTCCCTCGTCCATACTATCTGACGCTACAATGTCCTCAAACAGCACCCCCCTTTGCGTAGCAATGTTTCCCAAGTCATCAACCCACATACCACGTCCGGGATTGTTTCTGCGGTAAGGATAGATACTACGAGCTGACATACGTTCGTAGCGCTTTTCCTCTAACCAGTTATTGATAGCCAAAGCTAATGCGCCGGCTTGTGCTAAACAAGAATAAGAGCCGTCCTGATTTTGAACAGGAATAGTTGAAAGCAACTTTTTGTTTTCCGGATCTTTCTGCCAGCTATCCCAATCAGGATAAGTTAATGCTGGTGGCGCGGCAAACAACTCCTCTGATTTGAAGTCCTTTGCCTTTTGTTCTTTTGGTCGCGTGTCCTCAACGACACCGGTTGGAAAATCAAGCTCTAATGGCTTAACTTCTTTCTTTTTGTTTTCCTTTTTTTTGCTCATAAAGATTTAATTTAGTTATTAAAAACTATTCCTTTTTCGGCTAAAATTGGTTTCCAGCAAGCGCCTGACCACTTTTCCCAATCTCTGACGCCGTTCTTATCATATAGTATAGCGGCGTAGGAAAGATTGTTTAACGGATCGTATGGATCTAACCCAAGCTGTCTATATTCCTCGTGGTGAGCCAGCCGGTTAATTTGAGCAAGTCCAATGTTTCCCTTGCTGACCTTAACCTCGCCATTTTCGTAATACTGACCCCAGCCACTTTCGCAAAAAACTATTGCTTCCATTATGACAAAATCCTGATATGTTTTTTCTTTCTCAAACAACTCATCTTTCAGATATTCTTTCCATTGCTCAACCTGTGATAATTTTTTGAATACCGGTATTTCTTGCGCAGGAGTTGTTTCTATTCCAACGAACACTCCCACTGTTATTAAAACGATAATTAAGCCCTTTGTTATGATTTTACTCATAAAATATGGCTAATAATAAATCGGCAAGTAGTTATTTGCCGGCGTATGGTTGTGAGTTGTCCCCCTTGTTGGAAAAGTAGAAAACAAAAGCCATTGACGTTAGATTTATAAAATCTTTTGCCTCTATCTTTCCTATGAATAACCCAGCTATTGTCGCGAGCGCCATAAGAATAAATACGATCTTTGACGCTGATTTTAATATCTCGCTCATAGTTTTGCTTTAATTATATTATTTAATTATACTCCAATTCTTACGCAAAAAATAGCAAATTATCCACACCGGTATAGCCAGCCACATAAATCGCCACAAAATCCAAGCTAAAAAATAGGTGATAAAAAAAGCCGCAATTAAGAAAGGTATTGTTGTGATTGCCCACTTAATCATAGACATATTTATAGTTCATCTATTAATTTTAATATCTGATCCCTTAATTTAGTTGCTTTTTTAGGGCTTTTATCGGAGTCAATATCTTTGTATGCGTCAATCACGTCGTCAATCCTTTTCAACCTTGCCCTCTCTTTTAGTATAGCACTTCTTTCGCCAACCTTAAAGTCGCGCAACTTGTGTTTGTAAGCATAGTAATCCTGATCGTTCTTTTCTTTTCTCTCGTAGTATTGCTGTATTTTTCTGCCCGAAGTAAAGTAATACTCTCGCGACATCGCCTTGAAAGGATCGTAAGCACCCGGCTTGCCGGTAAAGAACCTTGCTACCCTGCCGACATATCCCTCTAATAGATAATCAATCTTAATCGGCGATAAGCCAAACTCTTTGCCAAGCCATTTTGCTACTGGCGACGTTGCTTCCGTAAATCGCAATCCGGGTGGTTTGCTTATTTGGGTTCGGCTTTCAAGCGGCATTATCTTTGGAAAGTCCTTAACGTTTGCCAAAGCTAAAACTCCCGGCTTAATAATCTGCGGTATCCACGCCATTAAAGCTCTTGGTAAATCGCTGGGATCAAATTGCTGTGGCAACCAAGACACTCCGGCAGTCAGATACTCGCCTGCCGTATAATTTCCTTGAAGCGCTTTGTCCGCCCATAACATATTTATCAGCGTAGCAATGAAAGCCATTTGGTCAGGCACTCTGATTTTAATTAAGGTCTTTTTGTCAGGGCTTGGCAACCAAATATACTTATTAAGTTCGTCCGGGTGTATATCAACATATAGTTTCTTTTGATCATCAGAACCAGCAGTCATTATTAAACCAAGTGAAGCGATTGACGCGGCGGTAATTGCTAACGCAACAAAAGCATATCGTTGTCTGCCCTCTGCTGTTTCCAAAGTTTCAAGAGATTGAGCTAAAACTTCTATTGCCGGATTAAAGAAAGGTATTGATTTAATGTAGGTTTGTCCTACACGTCCACCGCCCCAGCGTCCAACGTGGTGAAATGGCGCAGTAACCCTACCTGCTTCCTCTAACGCCACAATGGGCGTTTTACCGGCTTGGCGTGCCTTAATATATTCGGTAGCACGAGTTGCTATTTCAGACCATTTTGACGGCGTAGCCAACAAATCCATACCTGAATTAAGATAATCAATCAGCTTTAATAAACCAGCTTTTTCATTTGATATGACGTCAAAAAGTTCGTTTGGTGATAAATCCTGCCAGCCAACAAAGGTTTGTCTTTCGCCGCCCATTACTAAATACTCTTGTAAATAGATGTGGTGAGGATTGTTATTATCTAAAATCTTAACAAGTTTGGTTAGCGGATCATAAAGCGGAATATACTTATTGCGCGTCTGTGCGGTAGCACTGGCTTGGTCAACAGCGTAGTTGGTTATAGCAAAGCCCGGAAATAGTCCTGTCGTTCCTTTGGTGAAAAATCTGCTTGCGCCCATTAATAGCTTTTCAAATGTATGTATATTTTGGAAGTTAAGCACCTCGTCAACTGTTCGCTTAATCGTGCTGTCAGTTAAAATAGGAACTCTTTTATAGTTAGCCCGAGCCATTATTATTGAGGGGTCTTTTTCTTGTGGAAACAAAATGCGTCCTTGCCTGTCCGGTATGCCTTTGAGTTGTAATCTTTGGAATAGATCAGGAAAATCCTTTGCTATGTCGCCGATCCGGTTATAGACAATTTGTTTCAAGCCCTTGCGAGTTATCTCGGCGTGATTGGTTAAAGCAGAGAATAGGGGATTGATAATCGGTTTTTGTGAACCGGCTCGTTTTATTAACGATGACACTTTGGCTGTTCCAAACCTGACGCGTTTCAAAGATACTTCTTTTTCGCCGGCAATCTCGTCGTAGAAATCTCTCTTGAAAGAAGCATAGCCCTCTTGACTGGTTAGATTATCATATTGTTCGCTGTCAATTAGCTGGACTTGTGGGTCGTGTAAAAACTCCAAATCCTCTCTGACAAGCGCGTCATACATCTTTTCAAACTCGGAAAACTTATCTTTGTTTTCTAAATAAGCGTCGTTGACTTCTTTTTCGGTGAAGCCGTCGTTGTCAAGGATTTTTTGGATCTCTGCTTTTCTTGCCTCGTCCTTTGTTTCAGCCAACTCTTGATAGAGAAAATACTCACGCCTTGATACAAGATAGTTAGCAAACTCGTCAGTAAGGTTTGCTTTTTTGACTTTGGTAATTAAATCTTTGAAATTAAAGTCGTGGAGTTTAGTCATCTCACCATTGCGCCAGCCCCAATAACCACGATTGCCGTTGATATTATTCAAAATTAAAGCATTTGAACTATTATATTGTCTTGCCCAAAGCGACGGATCAGCTTTGGTGAAATGGACGCCGGCTTGTTTTGCCAATACCTCAATAGGATAAATGTTGTCAGCAATCTCGGTTTTTACTCTTTGCGCAAAATTAAGGAAGCTGTCTTTATTAACATTAACCTTGTCATTAACCACCCTTGCCCCAATTTTATCCAACGCTTCAAGCCCCTGATATTCAGTGATTATCTCACGCAGGTCGTTGATAATATCCGTCATAACTGGCTTGTAGTATTTGCCCTCACTGGTCAAAAACTCCCTGACAAGATTAGAATATGTAGCAGAGATAGTTGACGGCTGTTCTGTATATTTTTCAAGCAGAGTAGCGAACCCCTCTAACATACGCTTTTCAAGTTTGTGCGTTCTCTTTGCGCCCGGATAGTATTTTTCGTAAAGAGCAGTCATCTCTTGACGTATTTTATAGGTTTCGCTTTTATAAATTGGCTTGCCGGTAATTGAATAACCCTTAACTCCCATTAGTTCCTTTGATATGTTGTATGCCTTGTCTAAAAAGTGGGTGATCTCGTGCGTCGCTATTGATAAAGCGTTCATACCCTTAATGCGGATATTAGTCGTGTCCGGATAATAAACTCCCAAAGCGTTGCGTGGCAGATAGCCCTCGCCGATCGTCTTGGCGTATTTCTGTATTAGTCCTTTGACTTTCTCATAAATCTTTAACTGGGACGGAGTTTTCTTTGGCAGTCCGGCAATTTCCTCAAAGTTGCCTAACTTATCGCCACCAGCCGCCGCCATACCTGACGGCGCAATCTTTGTCTTTCCGGTTCTCGGTTCGTTAGCGAGTTCCGGCTTATCAAAAATATAATCATTAAAATCATAAATAATAACCTGTTCGCCGCCGTCGCCTCTGCCGTCATCAGGAATATACAAGCCGTCATAATCAGGTTTCAGCATTTCTTTGATCGCCTCGTCCTGTTTTTCGCCAACTAAATCAACCAAAGTTTCTCGTTCTTTGATTGTCGGCTCATATAACTTCAAATCCCTTAATGACTTAAAAGCAACAACCTGTCCTTTGCCGGTTTCGTCAGCGTAATCCTGTGCTGTTTGATAGTCCGGAGTTAAATAGACAGCTTTGCCATAAGTGGCAGTTTCGTCCTCTGTTCTTTTAATTCCGTCAGATATAATTGAGGTGGCTTTCTTGGTTGTTGTGCCGTGAAATAATTTTGTATCTGTATCAATGTTATGATCGTTGCCCCTGTCTTTTGAAACAAGCTCGCTTTCCTCGCTAAATAAAAATGGTTGTTCCATTTCTTTCGGGGCATAAAAATAGACATCGTCGCTTTCAAGAGCATTAAAAGCGTCAATAAGATAACTTACGTTAAAACGCATTTTTTCTGTTGCGCCCTCGTCCTCTTTTATAGGCATAACAATAACTCCGTCATTTGGCGATTGCGCCTTAATATCAACTTCCTTAAAGCTGGTAGGAACTGTTATTGTTTTTGATATGTTTTCAGTTTTATTTTCAGCCGATAAAGTAATCTGATTATCAGCATATTCAATTTTGACGTCTTTGAGAAACTTATCAGCAAACGGCTTAATCTCTTTTAGGGCAATCAGCATTGCCTTGCGATCAAAAGAATATTGCTTGGTGAAAGCCGGATAAATGTATTCGTAAGCAGGAAACTCGCCGTCAACTTTTCTGACGGTAATGTCGCCAATGTTCCCGGAAAAGTTTAATAAATCCTCTTTGGGGTCGCCTCTGAACTCAACTAAACCACCAATATCGCCCAAAACCTTTGCCAGTTTTTGAGGAACGCTAACCATAAACTTACCCTCGCCACTCACTTTTCCGAGAATTGTTTTTTGATATAGGCGGTGGCTATCTGTTGACGCAATAGTTATTTTATTTCCTAATACTTTAATTGCCACTCCGGTTAATTGATCTCGTCGCATATTGTCTTTACTAATCATTGTGCTTGCCCTTTTGACAGCCGGCAATAGATAGTCGTTAAGCGCCTTAAATACCAGTTTTGCTTTAACTTCCGGAATAAGAGGAAAATCAACTGGATCGGTGTCAGTTTTAACCGCTTCCTTGCCAACCACTTTATACATACCGTCTTTAAGGTCTGTGTTGAGCCGTAGAGAGATTTCAAGGTCTGTTGCGTATAGTTTACCCTTTTCTACCCTGAACTCGCTTAAAATAGGTAAAGATTGGTTCTTAACAGCTATCCTCTTAACAACCTCAATGGGCTTCTTGGCTATATCAACCGGCTTGGTTTCTGCTGGCGCTTTTTTAGCAAAGCGGGGCTTTTTCTCGTATATCTTTTTAGCAACCTCGTAGAAGTTATCAAAATCCGGAATAATTTTTTTGCTGATTATTCCCACTGGTGGTTTTTCTATAAAACCAGCGTCAATAAGTTTTTTTGCTATCGCATTGCTTTTGTCTGTTGATATTCCCTCATAGGATAATTTCCATAATCTCGCACTCTCAAAAGTTATTGCTTCTTTGGCAAGCGGTTCAAGTTCTTTTGGAATTGTTTTAATTTCTTTTGCCGCTTCCTCAACTCTTGGCTTAATATGTTCCTCAACTGCCTTTTCTGATATTTCAACGGCGACTGCTTTACGCCCTGCTTTGACTGCCTCTGCCGGAACAACACCGCTTCCGGCAAAAGGATCAAGGACTACGTCGCCCTCGTCGGTTGACATTTCAATCATTGCCTTAATCATCTCTGCTGGCTTCTCGGTCTGATAACCACGAGGACGAACGAGCTTAAAGTTCAAATCAGGATTTTTCATATCTGTATTTCCTGATTGAGTAAGCAATAGAATACCCTCTGGCTCAATTATGTTTCCTCTCATATTCCTAACTCTTGTAATTCCGTCATTTTGGAGTTTGGTATAATCACCCCTTGCTATTGGCTTAAATCCGGCTTCTGATAATTTATCGGTGTAGCGCGCCATTTCCTTTTCGCCTGATTTTGCTTGGCTGAACATATAGAAAACTGGCGTGTCCTCATCACGAGCAATATCCTTAACCGCGCTCATAACAGTCGCAAATTGTTCAGGAGTAATGTATTCGTATTTAATGCCACGATTACCGCCAACAACAGCCGGCGTCTTGTAGGGAATATCTAAAAAGACCATATCCGCCTTAAAACCCTCTTTTGCCATACGAGGCAATACCTCAATAGCGTCGCCGGTTTCAATATAGGCAAGTTCTTTTCCGTCTTTTCTTAAAACATAAACCCCTTTGTCAACGCGCTCAAATGTTCCGTCTTTTGCGCCCACACCAAAAATACGCCTGACGTTAGGTTCTAAAATCTTTGTTTCCTCTGCTACTTCTTTGATTGTTTTCGGCTTTTCCTTAACTGCCTCTTTTACTTTTTCTTTTTGGGTCGTTTCTTTCATTGCGTCGCTCATAACTAAAACCTCTTTTTCAACACCACCGATAAAGATTTTAATGTCCTCTGGACTGACGTTGAAACTCGTAATTGGCAATTCTAATCCCTTTTCTCTGACCCGGAGTGCTTTCATACCCTCTGCGAACTCCTCTGCCGCCTCTTTGGTATAAGTAGCACTAACTAATCTGTTTTCTTTGACAGGTTGTCCGGCTCGCCATAAAGTTATCGTTCCGTCCTCATTAAGAGCAATCTCTTTATTTTTAATAGCTTCCTGAACCCTACCCCGAACGTATTTAATAATTTCAGGTTCTTTGGCTTGGACTTCAAGATCGCGCAAAGCAGGACTAACCGGTTGTATGTCGCCAGCGTGGCTTATACTCAATTTCTGATAAAAAGCAATGTTGCTTTTAACCTTTTTAACCAAATCACTTTCAACTGCTTTTTGTTCTTTTCTTATTTCAAAAGGAACATCTGATCCCGGTTGTATTCTCTCAACGTGCTTTATTATATCGTTGACGTCTTTTGTAACGAGGTCGCTATTTTTTTCAACTTCTTTTTGTAAATATGAAATCAACTCTGTTTTAGCATTTTTAACAGCTTCCTCTCTTGTGTTAGTAATCTTGTTTGTAAGAAAATCGGCGGCAACGTTCACTTCCGGAGTATTGACTTCGTATGAATAACCCCACTTTCCGTCAGGATACGGGACTACTTTTATATTAGAAAAACTTTCGTAATCCTCGTCAACGAAATCAATCACTGGGGTTGACATCTTTTCGGTATAATCATTAAAGTCGCTTCTTAATTGTTCCATAGCGCCGGCGTCAACTTCTGTTGCGCCCCTGCTAATAGACAAAATATCTCTTGCCCCGACAATATCATTGATCTGACTGACCGTTTTAGGCATTGGTGTTTCCTTTTTAGGCGGTAGAAAACTGCTCTCAACTTTTGATAATGCTTTATTGGTTGCCCCGATCATAACTCCCGGGACAGAGAAACTGACAAGCTCAACTGCTAATTGTTCTTTTGTTGGGATTTTCCAGCCCTCGTCGCTCAACCCTAATTCAGACAATACACCTCTCATCAATTCGCCAACTCTTTCCTCGCCCATTTCAGCTAAAATGCCGTTCCACCCTGCCCGATTAACCCATTTCATAAAATCGCTTACCCTTGCTGTCGGGTTGGTTTTCAAAAACGACTTCAAAATGCCTGTTTTAACAAGTTGGTTTTTAATGGGAGTTAGTGCTTCATTAAATATGCCGCCGGAGTGTTCGGAAACAACCTCAACCCATTGATCGCTCAATGATTTAGCGGCGGCTTTCCATAAATCCTCGCCCTCGCCGGTAATAACAGGTTGTAATTTATCAAACTCATTAGTTTCAAACTTATAGTCAGGGATCATATTTTGAATAGTTCCTGCGGTAATATCGCCAATCCTTGCTGGGATCGTCTGTAAAGTTCCGCCGACAATAGTTCCGGCTGTCTTTTTTGCTATACGCCCAATCCCTTTCTCAACTGCTTCCTCTAATGTTTCCTTAATTACTTTTTCTGTTGCTTCTTTTCCAACAGCATAAATCCCGGCTGTTGTTAAAAGTTCAAGACCAAAAGCTGGCAATTCAACTAAAACAGACATTACTTTTGCCGCAAAGGTTTTGTCGCGTTCGCTTTCTGCCTTATATTTTGCCAGCCGGTAAATATCAGTAATAGTTTCCTCGTCGTTTTGAACCCTCTTGGCTGATTGATAAAGCTGTAAAGCATTTGTTATTTCCGGAATATCGCCGATATAAGGCAAATACTTTTCTTTTGGAGTTTCTTTAAGGACTTCAAGAGCTGTTTGTATCGGCAGTTTTCCGCCCCCTGCTTTTATTTCCTGTTGTAATTTACTTAATTTTTCTGTATCGGTTGGCTCAACTTCCTGCGGAACACCAAACAATTTACCAGCTTGTTTTGGTAATTCAGCTTTGGCGGCTTTTTCCCAATAATCAGGAGTGCTAATCAATCCAAAATACTCCTCAATCTTTTTAGGCAATACAGCTTTGGCTATTGAAGTCCAAATGCTTTCCTTTTTTTCAGGTTCGTATTGAGGTTGTGTTTTTGGCGCTGGCGTTGACTTTGCCGGAATAACTGTTTTTACCGGCTGGGTTTCTGCCTCAAACAATCCCTCAAATGGATTTTTCTTTGGTATTGTTGCCATAAACTTTTTCTTTAATTTTTTGTTTAACTCTTTTACTGATCCTGATTGACTTGTAAAGAAGTTTAAGCGATTTAGTTAGTTTTTCTACGCTTTTACTTCTCATCTTTTTATCAATACTTATATTTCATTACGCCGACATAGTCGTCCTCGTTTTCCGGATTAACGTAATCAATGAAGTTAGCGACAAAGTCATCTGCCGTATATGGAGTATTAGCTGTCCACGATTTACGTGCTTTTGCCCAATCGTCAGGCGAAACATATCCGTCCCCACCTACAACCTTGTCTAATTCTGCTGATATATTTTGTTTGTAGTAGGTTTTAAGATCGCTTTCACTCGCACTTCCGGAAGTGATCTTTGCTTTTCCAAGCAATACATTTTGCGTTGAGAGAGCGCCGGTAGTGCTGTCTTTACTTATGACAGACACATATTCGTTGTTATTCTCGTCAGTCCAATTTGTAGTTGATACAATTTCTGCCTTTGGATTTTTGTTTTGTAGGGTCTTGAAAAATCCTATTGGCAAACCTGCCTGTGTTTCCAGCTTTGTAATAAGAGTTTGCTGGTCGCTGGTCATATCGTCAATCTTAACTCCGCCGCTTGATAGTTGGTTATAGATAATTTGGACAGAAGCTCGGGCATTGTCGGTAATCCTTTCCTGCTCGCTTTTCTCGCTTTCCTGAACTCCTTTTAAGACGTTAAACATTGAGATATTAGCAGAAAGTTCATCGTCGTATGCCTTAACAGCATTGTCATAATCCATATCAGCTAACTTCATATAGGTATCAATAATTTTGTATTTGGTGTTGAGTTGATTGGTTTTGTAGTCAATCTGCCTTTGAACAGCGTCAAGGCGTTCCATTTCTTGCCTCTCTACTTCGCCAACCCTGCCCTCAATAACGTTCATTGCTACGGTCTTTGCGCCCTCTGCGGCTTTCCTTGCCCTGATTGTGGCTTGAATATCCGCCGCCTGTGCGTTTAAGTCATTAAGTTCATTTTCCAAAGTTTCAACGCCGTAGGTAGTTTTTAGGTCGCCGAACTTACTCTCTAAACTGATTACGTCCGGTTTTGCTGTTCCGGGTTTTATTGCTTCGGCTATCTGTGAGATGTCGGTTTTGTCTGCCGGCTTTTGTTTCGTTGCTACTTTTAACGCCTCTGTCAGATCAGTCAAAGA
>Ga0307377_10004481_pt1 | contig 15273 bp, 26 predicted proteins | sample TR3MG_FD_202535 | JGI IMG/M metagenome (GOLD analysis project Ga0307377, IMG submission 202535) | Soil microbial communities from Risofladan, Vaasa, Finland - TR-3 | ecosystem: Environmental > Terrestrial > Soil > Coastal area > Acid sulfate soil | place: Finland: Risofladan, Vaasa | collected... | reverse complement strand
TAACACCTCCCTCCCCTTGGGGCGGCGGGCCACCCTCCGGTCCGCTGCCCCGTAAATTGCAAAGGAGTTGATCGATGGACGAAGGGTATTGGACGTTGTGTGAAGGTGCGCTGGACAGGATCAAGGAAAAGTCGGGCGTGGACTTGCGGAAGGTCGCGCAGTGCCCGATTTGCGCTGCGCCGGTGGAGATTCACAGCGGCAAGATCATGGCATTGCAGGAATGGAACCTTGAGCTGAATCGCTTGGTGGAAATGGAGAAAGACCGCGACCTTGATGAATGTTCACGAGCAAATTGGGAATTTCGCGACAAGATAGCGAAGCTGGAAAACGCACTGCTTGAACAACGCGAACCGATTCAGGGCGCTACATGCGATCTGTGCGGCCGAAAGGACGGCCTCGATTTCAGTGTATCGAATGAGATATGGGCAAGGGTTGCCGTAGAAGATATGGGGGATGGTAGTGGTTATTTATGTCTGTGGTGCTTCGACCGGTTGGCGTTGCTGAAGGGAATTGAATACGAGTGTTCGCTGGCCTTTGCCGGGCGGGCGGGATACGGCGGTGACGCATTTGATGCAGTGTTGCTGAAGATCATGCGTGCGGCGGCGGCGGGCGAGGACGTCAAGCAGGCGGCAATTGACTGGCTGCGAATGTGGGATAAGGGGTTATGAGCAAGTGGCGATCGAAGGCGTATCTGGATTATATCCGGGGGTTGCCGTGTGCGATTTGCGGGGGTGAGGCTGAGCCGCATCACTGGAGAAAGGGCGCGATGGCGGGAGTCGGTTTGAAGCCGGATGACTGCTTTGCGATTCCGTTGTGCGCTGAACACCACACGCTGGGCAAGGACGCCGTGCATAACAGAGGTCATGCGGCATTCGCCGAGCGGTTCCGGATCGATCCGTGGCGGATGATAGCGTTTTTAATGAGGGATTGGCTAGGGGAATTGTAATGAGCAGGTATTACCGGGGTGAGAAGTACTTCAAATGCACGGTTTGCCGTGATGCGTTGAGGGTTAGCGTGCCCCTTGAATGGAATGATGATGACATGGCGGCGGGCCTTGAGATGTTAGTACGACCATATAAGTGGTCGCTGTGGCACCGCATGAGGGCGGCCTGGCGGTTGTTCTGGTGGGGGCAAGAGACGGTCCATGAAATCTGGTTGACGCGGAAGAAGGCGTTGGCGCTGGCGGAATACATACTAGATGGGTTAGGCCATGAGATAGACATTGAAAAGTGCTGGAAAGAAGTTGACGCGTTGTTACCAGAGGGCTTGCCGGTATCTGTGAAGGAAAGGATCAAGCTGCGGAGTGCGGGCAATAAGGTGGTAATCAAGATCATGTTGGGGGAAGTATACAAGGGCATCAGCGCCGGTATGACAACCGAAGACATTTGCCGAATGTTGGGGAAATAGATGGATAAGAACAAGGCAGAAGATTTCGAATCGGTAGGAGAGATCGTCGCGTATCTGTACGGCCTCATAGAGACATTGCGGGAGACGCTGGCGGCGGCGGTGAAAGAGAACAATAGGTTGCTGGAAGAGAACCGAGAGCTTAGGAGTAAATAATGAGCATAGGTATTACCAAAACCTTTCGTATTGGATTTATTAATAAGAGCAGTGTAGATAATTTGGCGCGGGCGTTAAAAACAAAAGGATGTGTTATGGATTGGCACGCGGCTAACGGTTACTGCCAATACAGATATGATATCAATCAGCATGAATGTGTATTTATAGGAACGGAAAATTATGATAGCCGCCTGGAATCTTTCGATGTCACGGTATCGTATCATAGTTGGTTGCCTGAAAAAGATGTGTTTGATTACGCGTTAGCACAGCTGGGTCATATAAATCGACCTGCGAAAAGCACGGATTAGGCGTTTAACGCAGTGTGAGTTATAACATAGGGGCATGAAATATTGACACAAAAATCGGTAAGTCATGAATTGCGGGCGGAGGATGTCCGCATAGGCCATGCAAAGCTGCTTGCAGATGGGAAATTCCCCAAGCTTGACGGCTACTATCATTGCTACGCATCGGCATTGGTCATCGGGATGCTACGCGATAAGACTAATCAAGGGGCATGGATAGACACACCAGCGAATCGCAGGGCACTTCCGGGTGATACGGGATTATTCGAGGGATTCAGATTCGCAGTCAATAATGATTTGTATCCCACTCACGTGTATTTTCTCGGTGAAGGGGACGCAGGGTATTTTTTTGACACGTCATCGGGGGCGTTTGGCATGCGGCACAATTCGTACATCCCCGAGGCACGGGATCCGCGCTGGGCGGAATACTACCAGTTGATTGACAATGGACGGCCATAAATTAGGTGGAATGGCGGCACGGCTGCTGGTAGGGCTTGTGGCCTGTGCGCTATTGGCGTTGCCGCTAATGGTCGCGGCGGGGATAGCGTACCCGAAGGCTTTGGGCGCGGCGCTTATCGCGGGGGTTGTGTATTGGGGCGTGGAGAGGACTAGGCAATGGACGTAGAAATCAAGGATAGAGGTAGGGCAATGAGTAGCAAGTTAGATGAATTCGAGGATGGTGAGCCGATGGATGAGCGGCAATTTGCAAGGCTAAAGGAGGCGGCTGCGCGGCATAGCAGCGCGAATGATTCAGACGGTAAGGATGCTAGTCAGGTATTCCTTGCGGAATACAGCCGGCTAATCAGTGAAGTAGAGGGTGGCGATTGGCTGCATGCAGAAAAGGTCATGACAACGCATTACTCAAGCCGCGATGATTCGTATTTGCAACGCGAAGCGATGTGGAGTGAGCACGGGAATTTTATTGTCATTAAGGGGGATACTGATCGGGCATGGATAGCCAAGCTGATGGCATATGACGCATTCGCGAACCTACAAGTACTCAAGCGGGGCGGAAAACTTACGGCGGTGAAGGGGATGCCGAAGTTCATTGTCAAGCGGCGGTTGGACGGCACGGTCAGTTGTGCATGGTATGCGGAAGTCTATAGCTAAGGATAAGAGCATGAACGAGTATGAGCCGGACAGTGTAAGTCCGCCGTGGGGAACGATACTGGATACGCTGGCAGATAAGGGCATAGCGATTCATGAGTTAGCCAGGGCGATGGACGTGGAGGACGTGACGGGGCTGCTGTCGGGCGAGGTACCGATAGATGAGGTCTGGGCTGAGCGCCTGGAGCGGTCGCTGGATATCCCGGCGTCGTTCTGGCTGAACCGGCAGAAGCGATACGATGAAAGCAAGGGTATGACTGAGGAAGTTCTGATCGAGAAAGAGGAGACGGAATCGTACAGCCGCGTGACGTGGTTGATAGGTGAGATAGATTCCGAGCCGTGCAAAGTCGTGATGGAGAAGATATTAGAATACTTGCGGCTGGATCGCGAGCAACCAATCATGCTGATGATCGATTCGCACGGGGGCTATGTGGAAAACGGTCTTTGTCTGGCGGAATTCATACAGACCTGCGGCGTGCCGGTAGATACATACGCGATTGGGATGATTTACAGCGCTGCGGTGCCGGTATTCCTCGCGGGGAAGAGGAAGTTTGCATACGCGAGCGCGAGTTTCATGGTGCATCCTACATGTGGGGGTAATGCTACGGGGACGCCACTTCATATATTGGAGAGCTACGCCGTTCATGTTAAGGAGATGACAAACCGGTATCACAATTTCGTGTTACGCAATTCGAATATTCCGGGGGAAATGATGGAACGTGCAATGCATGAAGAATTGTATTTCGATGCGAAGCAGGCGCTGAAGTGGGGCGTATGTGACGAAATATTAGGGGAAGAGTGATGTTCGATCCTGACTACGGCGTGCATCCGAAGGAAACATTGCGAGACGAACTGGCGGCAAGGGGTGTCGAGCCGGACGAAGAGATGCAGGCGGTGCTGGACGGCGGTACGCTGTCGGATGCGCTGGCTGAGCGGCTGGAAGCGGTTTTAGGAACCGGGGCGCATGCCTGGAAGAATCTGATGTGGCAGTACTACCAGTGGGCAAAAAAACGCACGGAAGAGTTGGAAGAAGAACTCTGGCAATTAGATAACCTAGTAGGGGCATATGAAGATGAACACTATCAGGCATACAATCCGACGCTGAAGGATATCGTGGAATTTTGGGAGAAACCAAGACCGAAAAGATCGGACTGGACGGAGCGGGTGGCGGACCTGCGGGCCGTAATAGAGAAATTACAGACGTTGTATACGGATGAAGAGGCCGTGAAATGGCTATATGACACACAGAAGTTATTGGGGGATGAATCGGTGGTTGACCTGATAATGGACGGTCGGGTGGGGGAAGTATTGGAGTTGCTGGATAGAATCGAAGCGGGGGCGTATCTGTAATGCCGGTTAGATCATGTCCAAACGGTAAGTATCGGATCGGGAATGGTCCGTGAATATATAAGAGCAAGGCGTCTGCGGAGCGGGCGTATCGTGGTTACTTGGCGAAACAGGGGAAGAAATAAGCGAACGCAAGGAAGTTATGTGATCAGACGATCATTATTAGCCACGGGGCGGGGGCTTCGGCTCCCGCCTTTCGTATAGAGCGGAGCAAGCATGGACATAACACCATTATCGCAGAAAGAAATCGAGGGCTTGGAAGGGCAATATGAGCGCTTGGCACAGATGTTGGCGGGCCTGGATGCGGCGATTGTGGAAGCGGATATCGAGTTGGCTGAGGCCCTGGCAGAACAGGGTGCGGCGCGGGTGAGGGTGGAGCAGGCGAAGAACCGCAAGAACACGATAGTGGAGCGGATGAGAAACCTCAAGACGCTATATAACAAGTATTGAAGTGATGTGACAAAATGTGACAAAAGAGCCGTTCACCGCAAAGCAGTATAAGTACATAGAAATCCTTGCAGACCCAGCAGAAAAGCGCGACCAGAAGGCCATCGCGAAGGGGCTTGGTGTCACCCGGAAGACGTTATACGAATGGCGCAAGCTGGAGGGCTTCTGGGAAGAGGTTGGGAAGCTGGTACAGGACGGCACGGCGCAACGGATGTCGCGGGTGTGGGACAAGCTGATGAATCAATGCGAGCGGGGCAACGTGCAGGCGATGAGGTTGCTGTTCCAGTTGCGGGGCGAACTGGTGGAGAAGCAGAGCCATGAATTTGAAAGTGACGGCGTAGAGTTATATGTATATTCGGGGCGCAAGGACGGAGAAGAGCAGCCGCCAGAATCGTAAAAACACGCTAAGAATAGATCCGGAACGGCTATTGCCAACTCAGCAGGCATTCTATGAATCTACGGCACGTCACCCAGCATATATTGGCGGATATGGTTCGGGCAAGACGCATATTGCCTGCCTTAAGGCACTTGCTTTGGCGGTGGAAAATTCCCCATTGCCGGGCGTATTGGTAGAGCCTACGAGTTCTAATTTACGCGATATCGCGATACCGATGTTTCAGGAACTCTTAGAAAACGAATTCAATCCGCCGGTGCCATACAAGCTGCTTTATAGCCCGTATCCGAATCTAACACTGTTTCCAAAGAGTCGCAATCCGGCGCATATTTGGTTGCGCAGCGGCGACAAGCCCGAAAGTTTGAAGGGCTTGAACCTTGCGTGGGCCGGGGTGGATGAAGTTGCGCGAATAAGACAGGAAATCTGGGGCGTATTGACAAGTAGAGTGAGACTGGCGGGTTCGAAGAGGAAGCAGTGTTTTGCAGTTGGGACGCCGGAGGAATATTGGTTGGCGGAATACTGGGCCGACGATCCCGAGGAGGGCTATGAATTGTTTCAAGCGTCCTCCTATGAAAACAAGTATCTATCTGATGAAGATTTACTGAGTATCCGGCAAGCGCACAGCGAAGAGGATTTAGAATGGGCATTGGGCGGCAAATTCGTGCGCGGCGGGAAGGGCCGGGCGTACAAGGCATTCGTCAGGGCGACACACCATAGAACAGTGAGTCCGTTCGATCCGCAGGGCAGGGAACGATTGCTGCCGGCGTTGCCGTTGTGCCTGCTGTGTGACTTCAACATCGATCCGTGCGTATGGCTGGTGGCGCAGCACCGCGGTGGCGTGATCTACGTGGCGGATGAGATCGTATTGCGGGATACGGACACGCCGGAAATGATCGGCGCGTTCATGGAGAAGTACGGGCGCTGGTTGGGGAACACGATAGTGTTTGGTGACGCAGCGGGCAAGACGCGGACGACGACGGCGAGCAAGAGCGATTACGAGTTGATGCGTGCCGCGGGGTTCAGGAGCTTCTGCGTGCCGCGGGCCAACCCGGCGGTGAAGGACCGGGTGAGCGCGGTGAACGCCCGGTTGAAGAGCGGCGATGGGACGGTCAGGCTGTTTGTTCACCCGGAATGCAAGATGTTGACGGAGGACTTTGAATGGGTGATCTGGCAACCGAATACGAGTGTGTTGGATAAGAAGAATCCGGACAGGACGCATGCGAGTGATGCGCTGGGCTACCTGATACACGCGGCGTATCCGATACGTCGGCCGCGACCGGGCCCGGTGCGGACGGCAACGGCATTAAAGAGACGAAGGAAGTGACAATGATTGGCTGAGGATAATCAGCAGAAGAAATATAGGGCATTCTTCGGCGCGCGGCACCCGGTGTATACGCGGTATCTGCCGATGTGGGCGCGAATATCGTCGGCGTACAAAGGCGGGGACGCATTCAAGCAGAGTTATAATTACCTCTGGAAGTACGAGGCGGAAACGGATGAGGACTGGCGAGAGCGGCAGAAGCGCACGGCGTACGAGAATCATCCGCGGAATATCGTTGAACGGTTCAGTTCGATATTGTTCAGTCGGAAGATCGTACGCGAGACGGTGAAGGGCAACGCGGCGCGGTGGGAAGAGTTGAACGAGGATTACGATCTGCGGGGCAACAGCCGGGCAGACTGGATGCGGCGGATCGCGTTTCCATTGAGTCAGGTATATGGCTGGTTGCCGACATATGTAGACAGCACGAAGAAAGGCGCGAAGACGAAGACCGCGGCGGACGATGAGGAACTCGGCTTGCGGGCCTACGTGGTGCCGATATTGCCGCCGAATTTGCTGAATTGGAACGCGGACAGGCGAAGCATGCTGGAGTGGGCATTGATCAAGGCGGGGACGCGGATCGAGGGCGGGCCGCTTGAGCAGCAGAACAAAGTGGTGGAATATCGCCTATTGAAGCGCGACGTGACGGAGGTATGGGAAGAACGCGTAGGCAAAGGCGGGAAGACGGTGTACACGCAGGTAGACGAAATCAATCACAATCTGGGGCAGGTGCCGATTGTGGTGCTGTACGACATGCGATTGCCGAATGAGGACTTTGTGGGCTACCCGAGCATCTTGGACTCCGTAGACAAGAGCATCATGCTGTTTAACTACTCGAGTTGGTCGGAAGAGGCGGCTTACAAGACGCTGTACAACCAATTGGCCGTGCCGGAGGACAGCTTCAGCGGTGAGGAAGAGCAGGAATACGTTGCCGGCCCCAATTACATTACGCGGTATCCGATGGAAAGCAGTCCGCCTTCATGGGTGAGTCCGCCGACGGGGCCGATAGACGCGCTGCGGGCCGAGATGCAGGACATGAGGCGGCAGATATACGAATTGGCGGGGCTGGACGCGGGGCATGCCGAGAAATCACAGTCAGAGCTCAGTGGCGTGGCGTATACCGTGCGGCGCAAGCCGACGGAAGACAAAGCCGTGCGGTTGGGTCAGAACATGCAGGAATTCGAGGAACAGTTGGATTGGATGATGATGGGCGTTGTCGAGGGGCAGCAAGATTTCGAGTCGAGCATCATCTATCCAAGGCGGTACGCGGTGCGGGACACGCGGGACGCCCTGGAGCAGCAGAGAATAGTCGAGGAGAGTACAACGATTCCGCCGAAGGTCAAGGCGCGACTGGCTGCGGGCATTGTCAATACCAATGACTTCGCGGAACTGAGCGATAAGGACCTAGAAGAGCTTGAGCAGGCGATACTGGACTACAATCCGCAGGCAGAAGAGGTTGAGCACACGAAACAGTTGAAGCGGGCTGAAGTGGACGAATTGATACCACTGGAAATGGAAAAGATAAAGGCACAGAAGCAATACGCGGAGACGATAGCGGGCAACAATATGGAGCGTGAGCGTATCCGGGCGGAGAGCGCGGAGAAGATCAAGGCGATGGAACTGGAGCAGAAGCCGGCAGAAGCGCCGAAAGAGAAACCAGCGTTATGGAGTTAGGATAATGACTGAAGAACGGCTGAAAGAGATTGAGTTGCGTTTAAAAAACTATACAATTGATAGGTATCTTACAAAAGTATGTATCTATGAACGTAACGGCGATGGGATTGATTATATCATGGGAATAGATGAACTCCAAGAAATTATATCTATTGCCAAGCGGGAGAAGCCACTGTGTGGCCCTAATGCCTAAGCTATTGATAGAGCACATGAAAGCCGACGGGTTGCTACGGGATAAGGCGAAGCCGGTGGCGGAGGAGTTATTAAGCAAGTTCCGGCTGGAGGCGGTGCGAGCCGATGGCTGGTCCGCGCTTGAGGACTTCCGTGATGAGCTAGAGAAGCGCTTGAAGTCGCTGGCACTGGAGGCGTTCCGGCAGGGTAAGCAGTCGGCGTATGAGGTTGTGGCAACAATACCACCGAAGACGAAGGCGCGGACGGCCGAGAAGGGAATGAACAGCACGGAATCCAGAGGCTGGATAGACAGGCATTTAGAGGCGTGGCGGCTGGAGTACGAAGGACAGAGCAGGGCGTTTGTGAGCCAGGTAATTGGTCACGCGGCATCGATGAAGGCGGCGGGGATTAAGGATGTCGGCGAAACGATAGGGCGCGACTGGCGGCAACGGGGCAGGTTGACGGGGACGTGGCAGCGGTTCGTGCTGAGTCATGCCGAAGGGCTGATTGGCCAAGCCGAGATGTGGGGTCAGGAGTGTGGCTATCACGGAGTAGGGCAATGAAAGTAACTTTAAAAGCGATATGGCTAATTAAAGGTTGGGGCCTGAAGCTTTAAAAGGAGTCATGGTGTAGCGGCCGCACGCGGAGTTGTGGCCTCCGAGGGATGGGTTCAAGTCCTGTTGACTCCCCCAATAGTACAATAGAGGTAGCGATAATGATTGAAGATGAGTTATCAGATTATGACATGTTGTTACTACAATTGAAAATATGGAAGCAAAAAATGTATGTACGATATGGATTGCCAAAACGATATAAATCATGGGATAATGCACTTGCAGCCGAGATTCATGGGCCGCGCGGCATATTCGAGTTGAAATTATCAGACCTTAATATTGCAGAGGAATGGTGCGAGAATAGTCCGCCCAAGCGCTATCTTCGAAAGGCATAATTCATTTGGGGTGTAATATGGAAGTGCTACTAGTGTTATTTGGTGCTATCGCAATGGTAGCAGGATTATGCGCCATTATCGGCGGCGACCTAATTGGTGATATTAATCAATTGCGCGTATTCAGACCAATTAGATATCAGGGGCATCGTATCGTTTTCGTGGGTATTTATGCGATGTTCCTCGGCATGATTGTATATGTGTGTGGAGCGCTGATGTTCCTTTTTGGGTTTGGGCTACGTTTTTGAGAAGTTGGGGTGCAACTCCACGCCGTCGTAGCTCAGGCGGGAGAGCAACGGGCCTTTAACCCGCAGGTCGCGAGTTCGAGTCTCGCCGGCGGCACCATAATTTCACTGAACACAACAAGGAGTGAGTAATGGGAAGAGATCCAAAGACGAGTGTGCAGCAGGAAGTTATTACTTGTGACTTATGCGAAGATTCAATGGAAGTGGATAGTTATCCGGATTATTATTATGGAGAAGAGCATGAAGAAGTAACGCGGGGCTGGCAAAATAGCGAGGGCGCAGAATATATATCCATCGATGATGACCGCATTTTTTGCAGGAAATGTTACGAAGCCAAGATATTCTCAAGCATTAGGGCAATAATAAAGCAGGAATATATGAAGAATCATCCCGATGCTGTTTTCATATCAACTGGGATATTGCCTGAGGATGAACATACGCCGGTAATTTCACTGAAACAGCCTATTTCAGCAATTGCTGAAAACGCGTATAGAGTGAAAAACAGGATGTGACGTAGCCTGAACATAGAGCAATTCTGGGAAGAGGCCCGAGCCGGAGAACACAAGTTTGGCTGGGTGAATCTGAATGATGGGAAGGTCTGCCCGGACTGTATGGCGATAGCGATTCAGCAGGCGCATGAAGGCTACACGTGGGAGGAATGGATACAATTCGGCGTGCCGAAGGCGGGGCATACAAGATGCGGAGACCATTGCCGGTGCAGGTTGACACCGTATTTATACGTGAATGTGAGCACGGAATTGCAGCATATGTCAATCATGGTGGAAGGGGACTTGCCGGTGAGGACTCAAAGAATCATCGGCATGCTGCGGCAATGGGAGAATGCCGGGTTGACGGCGGAGGAATTGGAATTGGTCGGATTGAGTGAGAAGGCCCAGGAGGAATACCTGGAGAAGATGTTGCGGCGCAATGGCTTGGAACCACTGGAGAGTGACGCGGCGTGATAGAAATACGTAGCGGGATAATGATCAAGGGAATCGGCACGGCATTCCCCAAGCTAGGCGGTCGGGGATCACCGGAGGCGGCGGTACGCGCTGCCGTGCGATACGTGAACCAGCCATTCGAGAGCGGAGTGAAGAGCGGACGGTTGCGGGATGTCATACTGGAAAGCGCACGAGAGAAGGTAAGTAAGCGGACATCGGAAGCGGGAATCGATAGTGACGCGATACCGTTCAAGGATTACTCGCCGGGATACAAGAAGCTGAAGTCGATGCGCGGTCAGTACCGGGGCAAAGTGGACTTGAAGGCTACGGGGGCAATGCTGGAGGCGATAGAAGGAGTCGGCGCGGCGGATCCGCTAAAGGGCTTCCTGAGGGTAAGGCCGATGGCAATCATGCGGGCTCAGGGACGGGGCACAAGAAAGCGTCGGGGTGGCAAGACAATAACATTGAAGGACCTGGCGCGGATACACCATCGAGGTGAGGGCAAGATGCCAAAGCGACCGTTCTTCGCGCTGAGATACGGCAGCAAGGAATACCAGAGTCTGATGCGGGAAGCGCGACAGTTCATGCGCAATGAAATGCGGATGCATGCGCAAAGAAGCTATGCGGGAATATAGCATTTGATCCCCGCTCGACTTGCCGGTGACGGCCCGGGCGGGGTTATTTATTCCACGAGGACACACTATATAATGTATGCGAAAATGTGCAATTATTTCGCCCCAAGCACTTGACTATCATGCAACGTTGCAGTATATTTATATTAGAACATAGAGGTGAGGCAATGAGAAATAAAGAACTCATGATGCTTACAATGGCCGAAGAAAGAATTGGACAATATGCGTCAAGGCAACGCGCTTCAAACGCAGCTCGCCGTGCAACACAGCAGGCCGGTACGCGACATCGAATCTGCCTTACTACCACATATAGAGATTTACTGCCACGGTTATGCTGGACGGTCGTTCTTGGTTGTCCAGGACGGGGAGATCGATTTCAGGGCTAGATGCATTGATTTTGATTTCAGCCCCCACTCGAGGGCTTGGGCCGGGGCCGGAACCACGATGGAGGAGAGACAATGAGACCGGCAATTGATCACGGAATTTTGAGTCCCAGCGGCAATGTCTCCAAGCGAGCCGAAAGGGCCGCGAAGGAAAGAATGCGCCAGGAACTCTTCGGTGATGGGCTTGAGTATCCATCATGCCCACAGGAAAGCAGGCGCGATAGCCTACTTCGGAGAGCAAAAGAATTGCGTGAGTTGGCTGCACGTGGAATGTCGCCCAGAAAGTATGCAAGAGAGGCCGAGCGTCTGGAACAAGAGGCAGAGAACGCGGCATAAGTAATAAAGAACATTGATTATGTGGGGCGGTCGGTTGACCGTCCTTTTGTGTACCTACTCGCGACGGCGAGGCAAATAAACGGATGATAGGAGTTGAACGTAGTTGGATAAGGACGAAATCAATGCCAACGAGGAAGCAGCAAATCAGGAGTCGGAAGAAGTACCCGACACCAAGGAAGACTCAAAGCAGAAGCCGAAGGAACAGATATACACCCTGACAAAAAAGGCGCTGGATGAACGGCTAGACAGGGCAAAGCGGGCGGCCAAGAAGGAATTGGTTGAACAGTTCGGGATCGAGGATACGGAAGCGCTCGTGGAGTCCCTGAACAGATTATCGGAATACGAGGCGCTAGCGGCGGAACGTGAGGCAGAGGAAGAGCGCAAGAAGCAGGATCAGGCGAAGGCCGCGGGAAAATTCGAGGAATTGGAATCGGGCTACAGGAAGACAATAGTCGAGAAGGACAGCGCAATCACCAAGTTACAGAAGGAGAAGGAAGATCTTGACAAGAGTTGGCAGCAAAGGCATCACGGGCACATCGTGAACGAAGCGCTGACGCGATCGTATCTGGAACACGGCGGTTACGAGAAGGCGGTGGGTGACGCCGTGCTCGCCATGAGGAATGCCGGGTATGACTTCGGGGTCAGCGATAAGAATAAAATTACGGTGCTGGATGGCGACGGTTCACAGGCTCGCGGCGATAACATGGCCGAATTGAGCTTGGATGACTGGGTGCGCAAGTTCCTGAGCGAGCACAATTACTTCAACAAGAGCAGGCTCGCAGAGGGCGGCGAGATGCACGCCAATCTGGATTCACCGGACGAAATGACCGCGGCCGAGAAGCTTCGCGTGGCGAAGAAGATGAAGGCTGAGGGCAAGACGGGTATCGAAATTGCCCGGGCTATCGGCATAAACGCGGATTAACGGCCTACGCGCGCCGGCACGAAGCGCGGCCCAATTCAACAGTTAACAATGGCGTTTTGTACGCCAACCAATAAATCAATAGGAGTTGACTTATGAGTGGCTGATACTACCACTTCAGTTCAGACTGAACAACTGCAGAACCTATACGGGGCCGATGCGCTGACGGCACTGACCCAAGAGGGCCAGTTCTGGCGCGCAGGCCGGACGGATGGGTTCACAATCACCGAACAGACCGGCGCGGGCGGAAAGGCCCGCGGTAAAGCGGTCATTTTTGACATTTATACCGCCGGCACCGTGAGCACCACGGCGCTTGGCGAGAACACGGACGGCACAGCGACTTCGCTGGCAGAGGATCAGAAGACCGTAACGCTAGTTGAGCACGGCGACTACGTACATACTACGCGGAAGTTGCGCGAGACCAGTTACGGCAGTCCTGAACAGCAAGCCGCGTGGATGATGGGCGATCTGGCGCAGCGCACGATGGATACGCTGGCTCGTGACGCCCTTGACAGTGAGACCGGTGCCACGTGGGTTGGCTATGGCGGCGCGGGCAGCACTGACGCGACCTCGGTTGCCACGATTACCAAGGGCAACGAGATTGCCGGCGACGACGTGCGCAAGGCGTTCGCCAAGCTTCGCGGTAAGAACGTGAAGAAGATGGCCGACGGCACCTACTGGGCATTCATTCACCCGGACGTATTTAAGGACTTGAAAGATGAGACCGGCGACACCTCGTTCGTGAAGGCGGTTCAGTACTCCGCATTTGCCGACAATATGGCGCCCATCATGGACGATGTCGGCATTTACGAGGGCTTCAGGTTCATCCAGACAACCAACGCCAAGCTGCAGAGCAAGGCGGGCAACGGCACGACCACTTCGGCGGCCTCCGCTGACGTGTACACTACGTATTTCCTTGGTCGGGACGCACTCGGATTCGGTTTCTACAACGAGTCGGGCGATCCGCTTGAGATCATCGTGGGTCAGCCGCTGGCTGCGGGCGGCAACGATGCGTTCCGCAGGTTCCAGACAATCGCCTGGTATAGCCTGTGCGGCTTCAGCGCAATAAGGGCTGATGCGCAGTACAAGATCTACAGTTCGTCTTCGCTGGGCGCTAACGGCGCATAATCGGTTAACAACCGGGGGAGGGCATACCGCCCTCCCCTTTTTAACGGAGTCAAATGATGCGGTATTACGAGAGCATTTTCAAGCCGGGCCGCTACACGAGGTCCGGTGTCGAGTATGTCGGGAGAAATACGCTGGATCCGGTTCCGCTTTCTTTGGAGATCGCGGACCACTTCATGAAGGCAAGTGTATTGCTGTGGAGTGCATATCCGGAAATGCAATACGCGATGGCGTTGGGGCAATGGAAGCAACGGCGCAGGGAAGCACATAAGGCAGGAAGGTCCACACCAAACACGCCGATGCCGCGGCGGGAGGACTTTGCGGACGGCAAGATATATGTTCCGCCTCCATCGGCCATTCCGCAGGGCATACCACGGATGAAGGAAGGGGGCATCGTGGATCACACCAAGAAGGAAGAGCCGAAGTTCGATTATGAGGTAGTGCAGCCGGAATATGATCCCCCCGTGGTAACGCCGCGGGATGGTCACGCCGAGGACCTGAAGGCACGTTATCTATCGAAGAATTACAGGAGCTATGAAACCTTTGCCAAATTTATCGGAGAGGATCCTGCATATATCAGGGAAATCGCCTCGCAGGACAATTGGGCGGGGGCAAAGGCCGCGCAGAGTCGAGGTGATTAATGAGTGTATGTCGTAGCCGAGATCGGCTGCAATCATCAGGGAAGGCCCGAGACGGCCCGTGAAATGGTGCGGGTGGCGGCGGAATGCGGGGTGAATGCCGTCAAATTTCAGAAACGGACATTGGGCGAGATGCCGCCGGGATTGATGGAGTCGGTCTATAACGGCCCAAATAGCTTTGGGAAGACATATGGAGAACACAGAGAAGCGCTCGAGCTGGACATCGAGCAGCACGGCAAGCTACGGGAGTGGTGCAGGGAGTGTGGTGTGGGGTATATCTGCACACCATATGATGTGCCAGCGCTACACGAAATTGCCGGGTTGGGACCGGACTACATCAAGCTCGCCAGTTGTTCCCTGACTGAAATTCCGCTGCTAAAGGCCGCGAAGGCGAGCGGTTTTCCGCTGATTGTGAGCACGGGAATGAGCACGTCGGCGGAAGTGTTGAATGCCGTATTACAACTTCGGGGCGCGGACGTGACGTTGCTGCAATGCACAAGCTGTTATCCATGCGAGGAATCAGACGTTCACTTGCGGGTGATGTGTGATTATCGGGATGCTTATGAATTACAGGTAGGGCTGAGCGATCATACAAGGGGCTTGGCGATAAGCTTGGCCGCTGCGGCCCTCGGGGCAACGATGATCGAGCGGCATTTCACGTTGGACCGGACGTGGAAGGGCACGGATCACGCGGCAAGCTTGGAACCGTCGGGGTTGAAGAAGTTGGTGCGGGATTGTCGGAATATCGAATTGGCACTAGGCAATCCCGAGAAGCGGCGACTGGAATG
>Ga0307377_10004480_pt1 | contig 15274 bp, 9 predicted proteins | sample TR3MG_FD_202535 | JGI IMG/M metagenome (GOLD analysis project Ga0307377, IMG submission 202535) | Soil microbial communities from Risofladan, Vaasa, Finland - TR-3 | ecosystem: Environmental > Terrestrial > Soil > Coastal area > Acid sulfate soil | place: Finland: Risofladan, Vaasa | collected... | reverse complement strand
TAAATATGCTCATCGGGGAGAACCAGTCTCAAATAATCCACCTGAAAAACAATGACGCTCAGCAGAAAATACTAGATGCTGTTACTGCTATTTGCTAAAAAGGGTGTCCAACTCGGAAAACAGGAGTATATTTGAAAGGAAGGCGAGTCGATAATTTACTTGATAATTTGGACTTACACCGAATTTATAATAGTTGCCAAGATCTACGAGATGGAATAAATGAAATGTTGAAATTGATTTAATAATTAACTCTCAGATATTTTTTTGTTTGTTCTATAATTGGTCAATTCTTCATTGTCCTTCGGTTATCTTTTTATTTGATTCAAATTTCATTATTTGAATATCTTCTGAAGAATAATATTAGTAACCCAACTCCTCTGCCAACAATTTAGCCTGCTCTATTACAGTCTGAATGTCTTTTTCTGCATATCTGGAGGATAACCATACTTGCGGAGTATTCGCCTTGTGTTTCGCCTCAACGTAACATGAACACTCTCTTTGATGGTCAAATCGATGCTGGTACTGTTCCGGATGCTCTGAAGTAACTCCCTGGCTATGGTTCTCAGAACGTTATCTCCCAGGATGGCCATTGCATAATCAATGATTTCTATATCAGCATGTCCCCCATATCCACATCTAAACTGCCTCCCTTAGCCTCCTGTAAACCTTAGCTAATAATATCTTCTTTACTGCCCGTGAAAATTCTTCGTCATCCATCATCTTTGTAAAGAGTTCCTGGTTCTGGTCCATGCGTTTTATCAGGGTGTTAATGAAGACCTCATCAAATCCATATCTAAAGTTTTCAATCGTGTTACCCTTGGCTTGCTCTACCAGTTTATCGTGACTGACCAATTCTTCTTCAATCTGGTCAAAGTAAAGTTTATCTCCATCTGTCAGGTTCAATCCGAATCTGTCATTTAGAATCTCAATAATTTCAGATAAAAGAGCCTTCTCTTCCTTATCGCTTCTGACACCAGCATCTTTGATACCATCAAGGCCATACTCCGCCTGATCTTCAAGGGCAACCTGGATACGATCTTTCATAAGCTGAAGACGGTAGTATTTCAAATCAACTTCATCGCCCAAATGGAAAGGATCTGTTATTTCCTTTGGAAGCTTCTTATTCAGGAACCTGACATAGATATAAAGCTTCTCTAACTCCAAGTCGTAAAAGGGCATGATCTGACTTAAAAATGAATACAACCTTGTAAACGACACCAATCCATGTTTGAAGTTCTCTTTCTCCTCCTGAGTGGCCAGGCTCCTGTACCTGTCAACAGCAGGATCAATAAATGCATTTAATCTTGCATGATCTGCCGGAGTCAGGTTCTCCTTCCTGGTAAAATAGACCTTGTTCAACTGTTCTACTTCGGTCTCCCATATAATATTTGCAGCTTCAATCTGGTTTTTTAAATCGTACAGGTGATCGGGATCTGTGTTTTCTTTTACTGTTGTTAATTCATAGTATGGCTGGAATGACTCACGCATCTCATCTTCATTATTTACAAAATCGAGTACGAAGGTATCTGTCTTACCCGGATGGGTACGGTTTAACCGGGAAAGTGTTTGCACTGCCCTTACACCTGATAATTTTTTATCCACATACATAGTGTGAAGCAGAGGCTGGTCGAATCCGGTCTGATACTTATCCGCAACGATAAGCACCTGGTAATCATCTTTGGAGAACATCTCCGGTAACTGTTTTTCAGGAAATCCGGTCATCTGCGGCTCGGTATATTCAAATCCCATATCTCTTACTGTCCCTGAGAATGCGACAAGTGTACTGATCCCTGTATAACCCTTCTCCTTTATGTAGCGATCAATTTCATGCTTGTAACGTACTGCATGAAGCCGTGATCCGGTTACAACCATAGCTTTTGCCCTGCCTCCAATCTTCTTTGATACTACTCTTCTGAAATGCTCAACCATCACTTCGGTCTTCTGTGCCAGATTATGTGGGTGAAGTGTTACAAACCGTGCAATGGCAGTGGCAGCTCTCTTCTTATTCACCTCCGGATCATCCTCAATGGCCTTGGATAACTTGAAGAAGGTCTTGTATGAGGTGTAATTCTTCAGCACATCAAGGATAAACCCCTCCTGAATGGCCTGTTTCATGGAATAGAGATGAAAGGGCCGTGGTTTTGCATTGGGTGTATCCTTTACCCCAAACACTTCGAGGGTTTTAAATTTAGGAGTAGCGGTGAATGCAAAGAAGGAAAGGTTGGATTGTTCACCACGAGCCATCATTGATTTCCTGATCTCATCTTCATAATCTTCATCGCCGGTGCGGTCAGCCTCAACTGCCTCATCAAGATCAGCAGCAGATAATACCTCTTTCAGCTTTTTGGCTGCCTCGCCTCCCTGTGAAGAATGAGCCTCATCGACTATCACTGCATATTTTCGTTTGGGTAACTCTCCAATCTGTTCAAGGACGTATGGAAATTTTTGCAGGGTTGTAATTATGATATTTGTCCCCTTTTCAAGTGCCTCGGTTAACTGTTTTGAATCTTTATCTATCCTCTTAACAACGCCCTGCTTATGTTCGAACTGGTAAATTGTATTCTGAAGCTGGTTGTCCAGTACTCTTCGGTCGGTAACTACTACTACTGAATCAAAGATCCTGTTATCTGTGTTATCATGTAAACTTGCCAGACGGTACGACAGCCATGCTATGCTGTTTGATTTACCGCTACCGGCACTATGCTGAACAAGATAATTCTTCCCGGCCCTGCTTTTCCTTGCATCGGCAATCATACTCCTGACAACATCCATCTGATGGTAGCGGGGAAAAATCAGCTTATCCTGCTTACCATCCTTATTTATCTCAAGATGAATGAATTTGCCGATTATCTCCATCAGACTATCTTTTCCAAGCACCCCGGTCCATAAGTAATCTGTTCTTCTTCCCTGTGGATTGGGTGGGTTACCGGCACCATTATTATAACCCTTGTTAAATGGCAGGTAGTAGGTTTTCCTACCATTAACTCTTGTTGTCATGCTCACTGTATCTGCATCGACAGCAAAGTGCACCAGGGAGCCCCCGTTGAAGTGGAACAAAGGTTCCTTTGCATCCCTGTCAAACATATACTGCCTTTCTGCATTGGCTGTTGTCTGTCCGGTGAAAGCATTTTTTAGTTCAACGGTTATTATGCTCAGACCATTGAGGGATATCAGCAGATCGACACTGTTCTCATTATGCCGGTCATATTTTACCTGGCGGGTGACAGTTAGAATGTTCTGTCTGTATTGTTCAATGGCCTCGGGGTTTAATCCCGATTCCGGCTTAAAGTATGCCATTTTAAATTTCACACCATGGGTAGTGAACCCATGCCGGATCACTTCAAGCAGACCCCGCGATTCTATCTCTTTATTCAGGCGGTAAAGAAATTTGCTTTTTGCCTGATCCTGATGAATAGTAACGAATTTTTCCCACTCTCTGGGTTGTGAGGATGTTATAAACTTCCGAATGAGAGTATGGGCATGCCCTGTCTCCCGTTCCACATCGACAGCGAGTCCCTGTTGATAATTGCCTGTTGAGGTAAGAAGATCAACAATATCTTTTTCGAAGGTAGTTTCGGTATGGATATTAGTTTGTGCCATGGTTTATTTGATAATCACGAACATCAATTTTGCCGGTTACAGCTTCGTTGATGAGGGAAGTTTTGTATTCTTTTAATAATGAAATTTCCTCTTCATATCTAGTTGTTAGATTATTGATCTTTGTAATTTCGGCATTCAAAAAGAAGGTAGTTTCAGCTTGTTCTTTATTATTTGGAATAGGGATTTTCAATTCTCCAATGTCAATGGATGATATATTTGGTTGTTGGCCAGTTTTATCAATTGCTCGATCAAAGTCCTGGGTAAATAATTTATCAATTATAATGAAGTACAACCATTGCATTGTAACATGTTCTGATGGTTTAAGTAAAGCATTTCTTTGATTTAGTAAACATTCTTCATCTGAATTAAAAATTGATGCTTCAATGCCTGTGGATATTATAGGTCGAGTAAGAGCGAATACAAGGTCGCCATTGTGAATTCTATATTGTGGAAGTTCATCATAGTAATGTGGATCAATGTATGATTCATCAGACCAATCCATATGCATTGTCTGGATATTTGTTATTTTAACTACCCTTATTCCCCTTTCCTTAAACTCAGTACTCTTAAAAGCAAATCCATTGATAATTTTACCAATATGTTTTATTTTCTTCACCTCCCAATTCTCAGGTATCTCCCCCAGCCACTCAATCCCGGAATCTTTCATTGGCACAGTGGGGTCAAGGCCTTTAGTCACGGCCTGGTTGATGATGGCAATGCGTTCTTCTTTCAGCAGTTCGATCAGACGTTCTTTTTTGGCAATCAAGTCGTCAATTTGCCGGGTTTTGTGATCGAGGAAGTTGGCAATGGCGGTTTGTTCAGATAAAAGCGGAATGATCAATGGTATTTTTGCCATCATACCATTCATCAATTTTGGATTTATATCCTGCCGAACATAGAATTGGGTGCCTAAATTTAAGAGATATGGAAGATATTTTAGATTTACCTTATTTTTATCCTTGGGTTGAAGAGTTCCACAAACATTTGTGCAATTAAATTTACCAGTTCGGAAAAAAACTCTACCAGCGTTAGCTCCATCAGTTGTCCATGTAACATAATCACCCTCAAAATCATAGGTATTTATAAATCCCAATATTCCAAAGTCCTCAGTTTGTGAACTATATACAGGAAATTTACCGAGATATTTTTCAATCTCAATCGAACTTATTACCCTACCTCTTCCAAGAAAACTATTTCTTCCAACACTTGATATATCCCAATGGGAAGGAATGCGACCAATCCACAATATCCCAGAGTCTTTATATTCAGAATACTTTTTCATCTCAATCCTCCAGTACTTTTTCAATCATCCCGCTGGTCTCTTCCTCCAGTTTTAAAATATCTGCCCTTATCTCATCAAGTGACCTGAGTGGCTTGTATTCATAGAAGTAACGGTTAAAATTTATTTCATACCCAACTTTACTTTTGCTATGATCGATCCAGGCGTCAGGCACATGCGGAAGTACCTCGCGCCTGAAATATTCTTCAATATTGCCCTTTAATGGAACATCTTCATTGTCTCGCAACGAGGGATCGGGTTTTGGATTACCCTGATTGTCTTTAACCACTTTCCCTTTTCCTATCAATGGTCTTTCAACAGTTATACGGGTATAGCCAAACTCCTCATTATCGAAGATCTTGCAATACTTGCTTTCAGTGAATTCACCATATATCCTGGTAATATCCTCAATCTGTGCAGCCGAAATGATGTTACGTTTATTACCCAGCGATTTACTCATCTTTTCAAACATGGAGACAGCATTGATCAACTGCACCTTCCCTTTACGCTCCTTTGCTTTTCTGTTAGTTACAAACCACAGGTAAGTAGAGATACCGGTGTTATAAAAAAGCTGGTCAGGTAAGGCTATAATGGCTTCCAGCATGTCATTCTCAATTATCCACTTGCGGATATTGCTCTCGCCACTTCCTGCACCACCAGTGAACAAGGGAGAACCATTAAGTACTATACCAATGCGAGATCCGGCAGAGCCATTCTGCTTCATCTTGGAGATAAGATGCATAAGAAACAGCAATGAGCCATCACTGATGCGCGGCAATCCTGCTCCGAACCTTCCTCCAAACCCCGACTTCTCATGTTCATCCTTTACCTCTTTTGCAACCTTCTTCCACTCAACCCCGAATGGAGGATTGGTTAACATATAATCAAATTGTTGTCCTGAAAACCGGTCGTTAGACAGACTATTACCTAACTTAATATTATCAGCCTTTTGCCCTTTTATCAACATGTCAGACTTGCAGGTGGCGTATGATTCGGGATTAAGCTCCTGACCAAATACCTCTAACCTGGCATCGGGATTCAGTTCATTCAGATACTCTTCAGCAACTGAAAGCATGCCTCCCGTTCCTCCACAGACATCATACAGGGTCTTCACAATACCCTTTTTGGTCAGTATGTCGTGGTCATTCAAAAATATCAGGTTTACCATTAGCCGGATCACCTCCCTTGGAGTGAAGTGTTCTCCGGCTGTTTCATTAGATAGTTCTGAGAATTTACGGATCAGCTCTTCGTATATGTAACCCATATGGGTGTTGTCTATCTTACCGGGGTGGAGATTAACCTCCTGAAACCTTTTAACTACCATAAACAGCAGGTTGGCTTCATCAAGTTTATTTATCTGTACTTCGAAATTGAAGTTGTCAAGTATATCACGTGCACTTTCACTAAACCCATTAATGTAATTACGGAAATTGGCTGCAATGTTCTCCGGGTCAGCAATCAGAGTATCAAAATCATATTTCGAGTGGTTGTGAAAGTTATATCCGGTTATGTTATTAAGTATAGGATCAGTGTTTTGCACGTTCATGGCCTGTACCCTGGGCATCTGATCAAGTACCTTCTTTTTGGTATCAATCAAAACACAATCCAATCTTCTTATGATGGTCATAGAGAGTATTACCTTACCATAGTCACTCTGTTTATAATCGCCACGTAACAGGTCAGCTACAGACCAGATAAAGTTGGTTGTTTGAGAGAAGTTTTTCATTTAGATGTTATATTGAAGACAAAAACCTAAAGTTGATTAAAAAATGTGAGACAAAAAAGTCTATTTTTGATGCAAAGGCAAGTTTTCTTAGATTTTAGGATTACTTAATTTACACACTCTGATAACTATTGCCTGGAGTTTGAGGAATCCCAGATGGCTGGTCATAAACTATTAGTAATTTTAGTATCTTTATTAATATTAACAAATACACCATAATGATCATGTTAAAATATGGAATCTTCTTAGTCAATGGTACTCCCCATGGATATGATGAAACACCAGCAACAGGTCTTACAAAGCTGCATATAGCTGATTTTAACTCTTTGGAGAACGCTGCTGAATACATTAGGGTATATCCGATTACTCCACCACATTTTATAATGTAATATTGGACCGTAAATTAAATATTCCTTTAAATTATTGAAGGTCCATCGCAATGTTGCAAGCGAAAAAATTAATCTAATCATTATGAAGATTACAAAGAAAAGTTTGATCAATATTTTCAAACGGAGAAATTATATTATTAGTTCCATAAAGATCGCATTACAGAAGTTCAGTCTGCCATTAATTTGCATCGGTTCCTACTTTTTTATCCCTTTAATTACAAAACTATTATAAGTCTGCAAGGTCACAGGTTTTCCATGACATTTTGTAATATGCGATAGAATTAACCCAACTTGCAGGGGTTTCTATAAAATAGCAGAAAAATCAGTCCAAAATCAAGTTTTTTTGTGGTAATTGCAGGCACTTTTGTGGCGCAAAGAGCAAACCCAACCTTTATCCAGTTTTCATAGGAGCTGGTTATGTCAGTATAAGTAGAGGGTTTATCAACGGTTAACAGGTTAAGATAGAGAGAAAAAACATACCCCTTAATAATAAAACCCATTGCCATAATTTCTCATCGTACCAGTTATTAGGAAATCCCATTTCTTTCTCCTGCGCAAGAGGACATTCATTCATTAATTCTTTAAGTTCATTTTTAAAGCCATAACTGGTATTTACAATACTGAGAATATATTGCATGCAACATAAAGTTGCATAAACTTTGTAAGGGTAGATCCTTATATTATTTATAAATATGTAAGTTGGTCTGGAAGGCAATTTAATATGAGTAGTGAGCCTCCTATTCCATAGCCGGCTATGATGGGCACAAATATTGCGGATATTGCTGAAACAGTGCATCCAGTTTTCAAGTATGCTTAAGTCATTAAGACCAAAATGTTTCGCTACTGCTATTTTCTTAGGCCCCTTCTTTAAATTTTGGAATATCTGAGATAATAGACCAAAGCTGGTTACCTCAAGACTCATAAAAAGCAAAAACCCGCCCGGGTGCGCTGTTCAAATGGGAAGCGTGGCAGGTATTATTATTACAAATGTATAGTAGATTTTTCAATTAGTAAACATTTTTGACTAAAATTAATATATTTATTCACGTTGTCAATGGTTTATAGCATTAAACCAGCTCCTCAGCCAACAACTTCGCCTGCTCTACCAGTTTATCATGACTGACCAAAACATAAAGTTGATTAAAAAATGTGAGACAAAAAAGGAAAAAATGACGGGCATATTTCCCCCTATCTTTCATAACTATTAGTACAATAGAATTTAAAATCTCTATAAATTATGATAATATTGAGAGCTAAGACATAATTCTCAGCTAATTGAGTATTTTTGCCTGAATGACCACTCAAAGCCATTATAATTTAGTAAATAAGCTCAGACCCAGTAAAATTATTTTACCGGTTTTGCTTGGATTGGCTGTTATAGGATGGTTTATTTCTAAAGAGATAAATACTGATGTTCTCAGTAAGCTGATCTTTACATGGAAATCGGCTTTCTGGCTCTTAATTGCCTGGCTATGTATGGTTGGCAGGGATCTGGGTTATATTATAAGAATCCGCATCTTATCTGACAAGGATCTTACCTGGCGACAGGCTTTCAGAGTAATAATGCTTTGGGAATTCACCTCTGCCATTTCACCTTCAACCATTGGTGGCACAGCTGTTGCTGTTGTTTTCCTCCATAAAGAAGGAATCTCTGTAGGTAAAAGTACTGCAGTGGTTTTAGCGACCTCATTTCTTGACGAACTATATTTTGTGATCATGCTTCCTTTACTCCTTCTTATTGTAGGCAAAGATGCACTTTTCACAACATCTCTTCAGGGAACAGGAATCTCATTTCTCAATGAACTGACTCTTTTTGCTGCTATTGGATACAGTATAATTTTTTTATGGGTAATTCTTGTTGGTTATGGTCTTTTCTTTAATCCGGAAGGTATAAGTAAATTAATTAATAAAATCTTCAGCTTTCCTGGAATAAGAAAATGGAAAAAATCAGCAGAAAAAGCAGGAAATGATATTATCAAAAGCTCCCATGAATTGAAAAAAAAACCATTTTCATTCTGGCTGAAAGCTATGGCAACTACAATTTTTTCATGGACAGCCAGGTATTGGGTAGCAAATGCAATTATTGTTGCCTTTTTTAGTATTAACAACCATTTTCTGATTTTCGCAAGGCAACTTGCAACCTGGGTGATGATGATAATAAGTCCCTCTCCGGGAGGATCAGGATTTGCCGAACTTATCCTTGGGCGCTATATTTCAGATCAGATACCTTCCGATCCGCTTATTGCAGGTAGCATTGCTCTGGCAATAGCCATTATCTGGAGAATAATCAGCTATTATCCTTATCTTATTGTCGGCGCTCTTCTTGTTCCCGGATGGATTGACAGAAAATTTGTTAAGCCAATCATTAAAAAGAGATAGTTTTTTTCTACCTTCGGTTTTTCAGAATTCATTGGTTCGAAGCTAAATTATGAGTGAGGAGATCCTAAAGGCATTAATGGAATTATTCGCGCTGATCGTCAAACAGGATGGCGGGATACTTATTAATGAGCGTGAGTATGTTTCTGACTTTCTCAACAAACAATTGACAAAAGAAGCCGTAGATGAGTACTTGTCTCTTTTTAATGAGCATGCCGGGCCTCTTATGGAAAGATCTTCTGTAAAGATCCCATTAGCTCCCTCCGTCAAAGACTCAGTTAAAATTCTTGGTATATGTAAAAAGATCAACCGCACACTTAACCAGGAGCAAAAAGTTGTTGTTCTAATGCGACTTTATGAACTGGTTAATGCTGACCGCCAGTTCACACTTCAGAGGATGAACATTATTAATACTGTTGCTGAAGTTTTTAAAATATCTTCTGATGAATTTGCTGCTACTGAGCAGTTTGTTAAAAATGACAATACAGAGAATCTCAATAACCCTGCAATACTGGTTCTTAGCCCTGAAGATGAAAAGTGCGATTTATGTAAAAGGATGCTGTCAGGCTACCGTGACACTAAAATAATTATATTAAGAGTTGCAAGTGTTGACCTTTACTTCATCAAGTATATTTCAAATGACCAGTTGTATCTTAATGGACTTCCAATCAGGTCAGGTACTGTCTATACTTTCGCAAAAGGAAGTTCAGTAAAATCACAACAGGGACATGCAATTTATTATAGTGACATCAGCTCCAGTTTTCTTTCAGATATAATTATTCATAAGATTTCATTCTCTGTTGAAAACCTCACATTTAGTTTCAGTGAGGGTCATAACGCAGTTGACAATGTAAGCTTTTCAATTGAAGAGGGGAAGCTTATTGGAATTCTGGGTGCAAGTGGTTCGGGAAAAACTACTCTGCTAAATCTGATGAGTGGGATTCAGAAACCAACTTCAGGAAATGTTATAATTAACGGGTTAGACGTGTTTAACGATACTAAGGCGCTTGAAGGAGTCTTTGGTTATGTACCGCAGGATGATCTGTTAATAGAAGATCTGACTGTTTTTGAAAACCTCTATTTCGCTGCCTGCCAATGCTTCAAGGATATAACAAAGACAGAGATTACTGCACTGGTTGATCACACTCTTTCTAATCTGGGTTTACTCGATAAGAGAGATCTTAAAGTTGGATCACCCCTTAACAAAGTAATTAGCGGAGGACAAAGGAAACGGTTGAATATTGCTCTGGAACTTATCAGAGAGCCGTTGGTCCTGTTTCTTGATGAGCCTACCTCAGGCCTCTCATCGAGAGATTCTGAAAACCTTATGGATCTTCTACGCGATCTTACTTTAAAAGGAAAACTGATATTTACAGTCATTCACCAGCCATCCTCTGAAATTTTCAAGATGTTTGACAAGGTGATTATCCTTGATCAGGGCGGATGTTTGACATTTTTTGGCAACCCTGTCGATTCTGTAATATATTTTAAAACTCTTGATGCACAGATCAATTCAACTATGGGAGAGTGCCCCTCCTGTGGAAATGTTAATCCGGAGACAATATTTAACATTATCGAAACTCAGGTTGTTGATGAATTTGGAAAATATACTGAAAAACGAAAAGTTAAACCTTATGAATGGGCAAATTCTTATAATTCAAAACATCCATTTACAAGGGTTTCTGAAATAACAGAACCTCCTTATAAAAATCTTCAGCAGCCAGGCACTTTTAAACAGTTCCTAATTTATTTTTCACGAGATTTAAAAAGCAAAATCGCTAATAAACAATATGTTCTGCTCACTCTGCTGGAAGCACCCATTTTGGGATTTGTTCTTTCCTTTATAATCAGATATATCCCGGACCCAGACTCTGATATCTACATTTTTGCGGAAAATGAGAATATCCCTATCTATATTTTTATGAGTCTTATAGTTGCTCTCTTTCTTGGATTGACTATTAGTGCCGAAGAGATATTCAGGGATAGAAAAATTCTTAAAAGGGAGCATTTTCTTAACCTAAACCGAACCAGTTATCTCTTTTCAAAAGTAGCAATTCTGATAATTATTTCATCTTTGCAAACACTCCTTTTTGTGGTTATTGCGAATCCGATTCTAGGAATAAAGGGAATGTATTTCAATTACTGGCTTGCATTATTTACAACTTCCTTTTGTGCCAATATGCTTGGGTTAAATATATCAGCTTCATTTAATTCTGCTATTACTATATACATTGTAATTCCTTTGTTGATTATTCCAATGATGGTCCTTAGCGGAGCTATGTTTTCCTTTGATAAGCTAAACCGACAAATCGGAAATGTGGATAAAGTACCTCTGATAGCTGAATTAATGCCTACAAGATGGACTTACGAAGCATTAATTGTAACACAATTTAAAGACAATAATTACAGTAAACAACCATACAGTAAAAATGGCGAAACATATTACCAGCTTCAAAAGAAGATTAGCAAAGCAGAGTTCAATAAGATCCACAGAATTAAAGTATTACGTGAGGCCCTTGAGACTTCTCTCTTCGAATACAGGAGTAATCCAAATAATATCGGCAATAGAGAAGTTGGACTTATAAGGAACTCAAACCGGCAATTTACCAAACTTTTGCTTCTTAAAAACGAATTGGGGAAAATGGCCAGGACAAATGACATACCCGAATTTAATTACCTCGACGATATTAACCCCGATGATTTTAATCCCGGGATTGCCGATTCTCTAATAAAGTACCTCGACAAAATGGATAAAGAATTCAGTAGAATCTCAAATTCAGCAGGTGACACAAGAGACAGATTTTACAACCTAAATGATATAATGCTCAAGAAACAAGAAAATGACTATTATAATTATAAACTTCTGGAAATTGTTACAAAACCTTATGAACGTAAAAAAATCCTTGTTTACAATAACTCCCTCGTCCAGAATACCGATCCAATATTCCTTGATCCTGATAAGAGAGGGTTTCTTGATTTCAGAACCCATTTTTATGCCCCTGCAAAATATATTTTTGGGTTAAAAACAGACACTTTTGTTTTCAATATATCATTAGTCCTGTTAAGCACTGTACTGCTATTTCTGATGCTTTATTATGAATTGGGAGGTAGAATAGTCAAGTTTTTTGAAAATTTTAAATTCCGAAAATAAGTAATTAATGTATTGTTAAACTGTTTTTTTGTATTTTTGTATTAATCTATAGATAAATCCTGAATGAAAGGACGATTATTCTTATGTTTTGTAATGGTGTTTGTTTGTTCCTCATGTAGGAACTCAACAAGCAATGCAGGTGATTTTGTATTTCCCGAGGCTGATTCAATTCCTGTATCTGAAGCCGAAAAATTAAGTCCCGAAGCGATAGCTGATATTTCAAGGAATATTTCATCTCCCGTTGAAATTGCAAATCTACTTCAGCTGTTAGAGATTCCTTTTTCACAAAACTATGTTGCTTCATCAATAGATGCTAATAAGCAAAGTACAAGTTTTGATAAAGCCCTTAAACTGGGAATTCTTGGAGCTGATCTGGGTTATCTTAATATGTATGAGAAAACCGGTTCTTCACTGGATGTCCTTTCTTCAATCAGGAAGCTAGCTGAAGATATTAATGTTGGTCAGTTTTTTGATTTTGAATCAATTAAAAGATTATCACAGAACAGATCAAACCTTGACTCACTCCTATTCATTTCAATTGACTCATATACTCAGATCGATAACTATCTTAGAGAAAATGAACGGGGACAATTATCCGCACTTATGATTATTGGCGTCTGGATAGAAGGCCAGTATCTTGCAACTCAGGTCGTCAGCCAACATCCTGACACTATGCTTATTGACAGGATTGGTGAACAAAAGATAATTCTTAATGATCTGCTGCTGCTTATCAGCCCTTACTGTAACCGCGATTCAGAATACACAAACCTGTGCAAAGATCTTCTGAGCATTAAAAATAAATACAGGGATGTAAAAATAACTTATACTCTGGGCGATCCTATCAGCGTTGAAAAAGATGGAGCTCTGGTCATTACTCAAACTGAAACAAGTGTAGTTGAAATGTCGAACGAACAACTTGCAGGAATTATTGAGATTAACAAAAATATCAGGAACAGGCTAATTTCAAACAATTAGTATGAAAAAACTTATTCTAGCTATATCGTTTTTACTTACAATCTGCTGCCTCTCATTCGGGCAGACATCAGATTCCTTTGTAAGTAACTGTGTCATAAACGCTGGTGCTGATGCTAAATATCTAAAAGATTTCAGGATTCAACTTGGGAAGACTGTTTCTCAAAACGATCTCAGATACAAAGCAAATATGTCGCTCTGGAAAAATACCAAATACCGTTTCACAATGTGCAATAGTGAGGACTCAAAGGGCCAACTTATTCTTAGTGTTAAAGACGCTGCCAATAAGGTCATTTTTTCGTCATTTGATACAAAAACCGGAAAAACATATCCTTACATTGACTTTACTTGCAATAAGAGCGGGATATATCAACTCAATTATGATTTCATTAATGGTCAGCAGGGATCTGGTGTCGGAGTTGTTTCAATGATAAAATAATCAATCGCCTCATTTCAGGTACCATATCTGTACTACCAGAATTAGAATATACAGTACACTGAAAAAGATCTCAGGAATCAATTTTTTCTTAATAAACACAAAATAATGTGCCAGAAAATAACTGACAGGGATTCCTATTATCCATATAATTTCTACTGAAACTGTAGGCAGAACAATGTAGACAACTACTGATATCAGAAATAACCATAAGAACAGGAAAAAGGTTTTACGCGATTTTATCTTTTTCGTATTCATCAACATGAGCAAATGAACCATACTCACAAGTGTGATCAGACCGATTATTGAAATTGCTACAATAGTTAAAGGAGTAAAGACATAACTGTCAGGTCTGCCAAAAAGGTTATATCCAATAATTGACCATAAATTTTCTACATCCCTCCCCAATACATAATAAATTCCAAATGTCAGAATAAATGGTGTTGCAATACCAATTACGGCAATAAATATCTCTTTAATGTTCCCTGTCCTGAGTAATAACATCCCTATAATTACCAGTAATCCAAACCATATAAGATCAGCATAAAAAAGACTGCCAATACCAATAAAAATCCCTGCATCGAAAAAGTTATATGCTATCCCGGGAACACGGTACGAATCCATTATCCTTCTGATTGCCAGCATCAGGAACATAGCACCAAAAATAGCCGGATTCATCAGTTGATATTGCGGAAAAAGCCCGCTTAACAAAATGTATATCACGGCCGGAAGAAGAGTCCTCTGATTTATAAAAAAGAGAGTAGTATTAAGATTTACCATTGAAAAAGCCATCAGAGAAACCAGGGCTAAAGTGAAAAATATCCCCGGAAGCGGATGAGTACCGACTAAAGATGAAAGTATGCCATACAAAGGCATCGGATCCAGATCAAAGTATAAAGAGAAGTGACTCTGAAGCTTAATAAATGCGCTTGCCCATACCAACAAAAGAGTAACAATAATCAGCAATATTGTACCCGTAGCGTTTCCCTTGAATTGTTTTAAAAGCATTTATCTTATAAATCAAATCCTATATCTGTTCTATAGTATATGCCTTCGAAGTTTACCAAACCTGCATTTCTATATGATATCTCCAAAGCCTCAGCCATTGTAGCTCCCCACGAACTGACTGCAAGAACACGTCCTCCTGAAGTAATAACACCGTCCTCTTCTCTTTTTGTACCGGCATGAAAGATAACGCTCTCCTTCGTTAAGTCTAATCCCTTAATGACTTTCCCTTTCTTATAACTACCCGGATACCCACCTGAAACAAGCATTACCGTAGAAACAAATCTTTCATCAGTCTCAATAATTCTCTCCGACAGATCTCCCTTTGCAACTCCTTCAATCA
>Ga0307377_10004477_pt1 | contig 15280 bp, 5 predicted proteins | sample TR3MG_FD_202535 | JGI IMG/M metagenome (GOLD analysis project Ga0307377, IMG submission 202535) | Soil microbial communities from Risofladan, Vaasa, Finland - TR-3 | ecosystem: Environmental > Terrestrial > Soil > Coastal area > Acid sulfate soil | place: Finland: Risofladan, Vaasa | collected... | reverse complement strand
GAAACCTTCCATTAGAGGCAAACATAGTGATGCGGAAGAAGGGAAGAATAACACATTAGAATTTGTCTCTAATCAATTAGGAATCCCGGTTGATGTTTTAGATTTAATGCAAATGGAACATAATTTATTAAGTGATACAATATATAATTATGCTCCACCTGCTAAGAAGGGTAATGCCCAACGCACTCAGACTGGAATTCCTGCAAATATATGGTTTCTTAAAACCTTCATGTATCACTCTGATGAAAATGCTGATTTTGAGACTATAATAAAAAGAATGGCATCAGAAAGAAGAGACCTTCTGAAAATAAGAGAAACTTTCGACGAAGAATCGACTAGAGATTACATTATTGCAGCTATTCAGAGAGATATAAACAAATTAATTAAACCACAAGAGCTTGGGCAAATTGAAGCGAAACTCGAAGGAAATGAATTCAATCCAGAAGATAATCCTCTATTTGATATGCTGAAGATTCTCCCGGAAGACTTAAAAGAAGAATTGATTAAAGTATTCACAGATAACGAAGAAGCCAATAAAATCCTTTTGGGAAGCATTGATTCGCAAATAGAGTCATGGATTCCCACTGTTCCATCAGATGTCTCAATTCATGGTATAGATTTAAAAACTATCGATTCTATCGAAGGGAAAGAGGCAATGAAAAAGTCATTAAGAAAAACATATCCCTTAATGATTGATGATATTGAAAAATCCATGAGGCTTCCAGAACCTGCCTCAGACGTTCTTTTGGATAATTTTTCAAGAAACAAATTTTTCCATTTAGGAAGAAGAGTCAGGCAGATAATGTCTCATTTGGGATTGAACTATTCTTGCCGAAGAGATAGACACGAAAAACCAGAAGAAACACGGAAAAGAATGGCGAGAGAAAACATAACGGAAGCTTCGCTTGAGTGTATGCTTACAAATAAATTTAGAGGACAGCTTACGAATCGAAACACTTCACTTAATGGATATGGAAGTATCCAAGTAGGTAAGGGCAATGACGCAAAGTTTGAAAGAGGAATCAATTTTCACTTCCTTAATAAAATAGCTCCATTAATAATGGAAGCAACAGGAAGAGACATCACCATGGCATTTGAACACCATATGGGACTTAGAGAAAGTTTAAATAATAATTGGTATAAAAAATCTATAATAGAATTTAAATTAAAAGAAAAAGCGAAAGTAAAAAATATAACCCATCCTCTAATTATTAAAGAAATGGTAAAATTTAATTGGTACAAAAGCGCACAAAAACCTGAATCCCCGTTTGAGTTGGTAATGGTTTATAGCAGCAAAAGTGCCCAAGATATGTATCGGAACATTCTAAATTCAGGAAGTAAAACAGGAATGATAAAAATGCCTGTATTTTCCATTGTCCCGTTTTCAGATTTTGGCAGCCTTTCCAATGTTCATGACTTTAATGTGAATTCTGACTTATTTGCTCAAGCTTTAACAAGGAAACAATGTGATCTTTTTAGAAGTATGAAATTAATAGATTAAAGAGAGATATTAATCATGCATGATAAAAATGAAAAAATGATATGTCCAATATGTGGTAATGGTAAGCCGAATGGGTTCTCTTTAGAACACGAAAACGATCTAAGAGAAGACCTTTGGCAATGTAAAGAATGCGGTCATGCTGCTGCCAAGATGGTATTTCGTTCATCTAATAAAAATCCCTTCGTAAAAGAATCAGAAGGTAATTTTAGTGATAATCGTGATAAAATGCCATCAAACAAAGAAAACGTAACTACATGCCCAGGCGTGCAAACAAGGGATAAAGCAAGAAAACGCAGAAGAAAGCCAGAGAGTCGTTTAGATCATCATTTAGACCCAACGCAAGACGAAAACGTAAGGAGAGTTTCAATGTCAAATCCATTTATTAAAGAAAATAAAATAACAGAGAATAAACGGGACAATCCTTTTGCTAAAAAAGCCAATTATGGCAATGATAATGATTATGTCTTGGATGATTCGGGAATTCCGCAAGGACGAAAATCTCCCACGCTTCCTCAGAGAGGACAGTTTAAAAAGAACGATAAAGTTACGGTAAAGGGAGAAAATCCTGTGGACAACTCTCTTTTGCTCCCTTCGTTGATGATCGACGCCATTCTTCCAGATGGCAGGGTATTGCTCAATGATGGTAGTAAACGTAAAAAAATCGATCTTGAATTGGTTGCCAAATCAAATCCTTTCACTAAGAAAGCCCGTCAATTCAAGAAGACAAAAGAACAGGAAGAAAGAGACGAAGAAACAAATCAAATATTTCCAGAAGGGTTTCAAGGAGACGGAAAATTGGAAGAAGGGAAAGGTAGCGGATTGAACGGAAGCCAGCAAGAAACCGTTTTTGATACCGTTGATAGAAAGGAAAGAAGAAATTCTGACAATCCAAGAGATTTCGTACCTGGATATAAAGAATGGGAAGACCGTGAAGTCGATCATTATTATGACGGATGGGTAGAAGATCATGTCAAAAATTCAGGCGGATCGGTTCCTGGAAGTAATACGGAAAAAGTAATGAATTTGAACGAAGGCGAAAGAGCCCATGTTCCTGAATTTCCGACCGAAGCTGTTTATGAAGCTCTATTAGAAGGAAGGCATGAACTGGACGGGGACTTGGTTAAAGTCGTAGCAGAAGGCCGTCGTTTCACTATAAAAAAATCAGATGCAGAGTCAATTCTTGGGAAAAAGATCGCTTTTCGGGCTCCCAAAGATGAAAATGAAGCCGCTGCATTTATTTCATGGTATAACTCCAAAAAAAATCCTGAAGATACTGCTTTAGATATGTCAATGGTAAATATCCCTTTTTTCCGTAAAAAATTCGAAGAATGGGCTAAATGGAATTTACCTCCAGAAACAATGGAATGTAATGAAAGTGGAATAGCTCCAATCGCCACTGGCGATTCTGAAGTTGTTGAAGCAAGAAAGACGACTAAAGAAGAAAAGGAGGAGGACTCCGATGAATCTGAAGATAAAATGCAAACGACCGAACAGAGGCTTGACGGCGATGAAGTCAATGGAGGAGAAAGAGTCCACAAAGACTACGATGGGAAAACCCAAAAGAAAAGGACGAATGTTCATTCAAAAGATGAAATAAGATTAGAAAAAGAGGCTATAGGAAACCCATTTACTAAAAAGTCTAATAAAAAAAAAAGAATAAGCGAAACACAAAAGGACGTAGAGAATGGTGGATGACAGGACCCAATAGCGGAGTAGGCGGAGAGGGTGATGGTGGAGGAGATGGCGGAGGAGCAGCCGCCATCAGCGGTAATCCGTTTACAAAAGAATCAAAAACAGAAAACACAACAAGATATCCTATTTGCCCAAATCCAGAACATAAAGATGAAAAAATAAGGCTCGTTGGCGGTGGCGACAACGAGCTTTTAAAATGTCCAAAATGTAAAAATATATATGATATTAATGGGAATAAGAAAGGGGAATTACAACCTACGTGGGAGAGTGACGAAATAAAATAGAATTTATCGTATATCGAAATGGTATCTCTCACCATAAGGGGATTGTAAATATGACTCATGTACACATAACAAATGCATCAAATGGTTTATTCCGAAATAAAGGGGTTCTTGCCGAACAAGTGATTGCTAGGGCAGGAGACGCATTACGTTACGGATCATTACCACAAGAATCTTCAGTCACAGGACAAGAAGGAAGAATGGAACATTTTGTTAAAACGGGGGATTCAGGTCGAGCAGGAATACCAAGAACAGCACAATCTCTGGGAGCTATGACAGGAGGAGCTTGGGCTGGAACTCAAATTGCATATACGTCACCTTCATTCTATTCCCCATTACATACGGCCACAAATTGGCAAATTCCCACCAAGCGCAGAGAGGTATATCAATGGGCACGTTTTTTCTCACAAAACGATCCTACAGTTAAATCATCATTAAGATTCTATAGTCAGTTCCCATTTCATGGATATGACCATGTAATAAGTGACCCTATAAGAAAAGAACATTTTGATAATTTAAAAAAGAGATTAAAATTAGAATCTTTATTACCACAAATCGCATATGAATACTTTACAATGGGAGATGTTTTCCCATTTATTACGTTTCAATGTGATAATTGTCAAGGATTTGGAGTTACTCCAGATGGCAATATATGCGATCACCAAGGCGGAAGAATAGCCAATGTTACCGTAATGAATCCCGATTGGGTTGACGTTCAAATAAATCCATTAATGCCGAACGATCCTGTAATTAATTTAATTCCAGATGATACGTTGAAACAGATTGTGTGGAGTAAAAAACCAGTTGAGATTTATGAAAAGATCCCCGAAAAACTTCGTGCATTAATTATGCAGCAACAACCTATTCATATAAGCAATAGAGCAATCACTCATATGAAGCATGATGAAATTCCATATATGGCATATGGAAATAGTATCATTGCCCCATTATTTCCAATATTAGCCTATCAGGACAGATTGCGTCAAGCTCAATGGATCGTTGCCGAAAGACACATATTACCTATTAAAGTGTGTAAATTAGGAAGCGATACTCGTCCAGCATCTTCTGCTGATATTGCAGATACACAAAGACAATTAGCTCTTACTGCTAATGACCCTAATTTGACATTAGTCACACATCATACTTTCGACTTTTCTTGGGTTGGCGCTTGTCATACTGAGGACACTGAAGTTATGACAAAAAGAGGTTTTTTGAAATATTGGGAAGTCAACAAAAAAGACGAAATAGCAACATACAATTCTATCACTAAAAAAATAGAATACCACAAATACTTAAATAAATTTGAATATGATTATAATTCAAAAAAGCACGGTAAAATTAAAACATTTAAAGGAAAGTTTATTGACTGTGAAGTAACTCCCAATCATAAAATGTATGCTAAAATAAGAAAATGGAATAAAAGAAAGAACAAATATGACCATAAAAATTTTGAACTTATAGAATCTAAAGATATTAATGAGATGTCTAAATTTTTAGGCAGTATTGAATGGGATGGAAATATACCTAATAATCTTACGTATAAAAAAGTAAACATGTTAAAGAATTTTAAACTTAATGAATTTCTTAAATTCTTAGGTTATTTTCTATCAGAAGGAACATATACTGTTGTTAATAAAAAAAGATATGGTATTTCAATATCACAAAATACAAATAGTATTCATTATGAAGATATTCTTAAAACATCATCTATAATAAAAGATCCATATATAAATTATGATAATAGATACAAAAATCAATCTGCAAATATTATTATAAATTCAAAAGAAATTTCAGAATATTTTGAAAAAAATTTTGGAGTAGGATGTGAAAACAAACATATTCCTAATTGGATACTAAATTTACCAAAAGATAAATTAGTGATATTAATGGATTCACTATTAGCTGGAGATGGAAACATCTGTAAATCTGGAGATTCTTTTAAATACAAATATACAACAACATCAAAAATTTTAGCTGATAATGTTCAAGAAATTGTTTTTAAATTAGGATATTCGCCTTCAACAACAATTACTAAATTTAATAACCATTATAAAACAAGATATGATATTTATTGGTGTGAAAATAAAAAATATTCAGAACATACAGTTAAAGATAGAAATATTGGAGAAATGGATTATATAGGTAAAGTTTGGTGTTTTGAAGTTCCAAATCATATATTTATAACAAGATTAAATGGCAAATTAGGAATTCATGGGAATTCCGGAAAAGTCCTCCAATTAACAAAAGAATATGAACTGATAGATCAGGCCCTTATTAAGGGACTTGGCGTTAATGAAGCTTTGCTGAGTGGTACCGGACCCTCTTATTGTTTCCCTCAATTTTCTCGAATACTTACCGATAATGGATTTAAAAATCTTAATGAATTTGATAAAGAAAAACATTTAGTTGCGACTTTAAATCCAGATACTCACAAATTTGAATGGGGTAAAGCTACACATACCCATGTTTTTGATCACAATTCAATTGACGGGAATGATAATCCGCTAATACATTTTAATACAAAAAACAAAATAGATTGTATTGTTACTGAAAATCACGAAATGTACGTAAAACAAAAACTAGGAAGAAGAATTTCTAATAAATATGAAAAAGTCAGGGCGGATAAAGTAAAAGATAGAAGCAAATTTATATTAAAAACAGAAGGTTGGAAAGGTTTTATCCCAGATGATATAGATGATTTAACAAGTGGAATTGATTTAGATACATTCTTACAGTTATCTGCTTATTTTATTACCGAAGGGTCTTATTTGAAATATTATCCAAAGAAAAGGATGGAAGATGGTAGTCTCTCATATTGCCATGAAAATTATAATTCAACGTGTGTTATAAGTAGAAGAACTGTAACAAATAGAAAAAAAGTAGGAATTTCATTTTCTCAAAGTGTGGAATCTGAAATAATTGATGATTTTATTGGATTAAAAGAAAAATTAGAACCGTATGGTTTAAATTTATTTAATACATTATATAAGGAAAGTTTTAGAGCAGGTTCTAAAAGACAAGCTAATTATAGATTTTCAATAAGCAGTATTCCTCTTGCAGAAAAATTTAATGAATACTTTTCTGAATATTCTTATGGTAAAAAGATACCTAACTGGATTAAAAATTTACCTCAAGAATATCTTGAAAAATTCATTTATCATTGTGTCAAATGTGATGGATATGAACGTAAATTAAAAAATAATAAAATTATATTTTCATATACAACAACATCTAAAAAATTAAATGAAGATATTTTTGAAATCCTTATAAAAATTGGTAAAAGCCCTAGAATGTCAACTATAGATTATTCTAATAAAGAAAATAAACGACACGATCAATATACATTATATTGGTCTAATACGGATCATGGAGATTATCCTAAAATAACATCTCAACGTGGAAATAATGCTTTTAAGAAGATGGACTATAAAGGTAAGGTTTGGTGTGTTACCGTTCCTCCAAATAATTTGATTTTAGTCGAAAATAATGGGCGGTCTATATGGACTGGGAACAGCCAAGCAGCTATTGGGATAGAAAGCACTATCAAACGTCTCAAGACGGTTCAAAACATGATTGCTTCTTGGATTTGTGATAAAATTTATAGAACGGAATCTATTATTCAAGGGTTTTATAAAAAAGATCTTTCAGGGAATCAGGTATTAGACTATCCCGAAATAAGATGGGCAGACCTTAATTTAAGAGATGAGACGCAAAAACAGCAATTATATATGCAGATGTGGGATAAGCAGCTTGTCTCTACTCAATTTATTCATGAGAAGTTTGAAATCGATCACGAAACGGAAGTAGAGAGGGTTCGTATGGAGCAAGCCTATCAGATGCAATTAGGAATTGCCCCTGGAGGAGGCGCAGGTAGTGCTCCAGGTGGTGGAGGAGGACTAGGCGGTGGATTTGGTGGTGGAGGAGGCGGGGGCATGAAGCCAGGAGGTCCAAAAGGAAATCTTCCAGGTGGACAATCTGGACCAGGATTACCGGGAGATGCAAATGCTCCGAATATGTCAGGCGGAGCAGCTCCTCCAGGTGGAGCTGGATCTGCCCCAAGCGGACCAATGGCAGCATACGAAACGCAGATGACACATTATAATCAAGCAAAAGAATATGCTCCATCCATAAGTAGAAAAAGCAGAATTCAAGAACCTAAAATGCCTAGAGTCCAAACTCCAGATATAAATATTGAAGGGCAAGAAATGTTAGAGATCCCAAGAACTGGAGCACTTAGTCTTACGGATATTGAAATGGCCTTATATGCTAAAGTCGAAGAAGCACAAAAATTAGGTCATTTACCTCTTCAATTTCTTTGGCAACAAAGTCCCGAGCCTAATGATCCAGAAACATCCAGAATTACGGCTGATGGAATGTTTCCTGATATTAGATTATTAGTTGAAGCGGACGGTAAACAATGGCATTCCTCTCCCGAAGACATTCAGAGAGATCAAGAACGTGATTCGAAATTAATGTCTAGAGGATGGTCTATTCTTAGATTCACTGAAGAAGAAATAAAATACGCCATAGAAGAAGTTATTAAAAAAATAATCAGAACCGCCGAAGATATGATGGGATACAATCAACAAGACACGGACGTTAAAACCGCATCTAAAAAAGTATTTAAATTAGGTGGATATGATGGAGATCTATCATATAAAGAAAGAATAGATAAATATAAGCAAGAAGAACTTACAAATAAATTAATGATGTCTACTAATATTAAAAAGGAAAAAACCCTTACTAAACAAGCAGAATCGATAATAGAGGAAGAAATAGTAGAAATAATTGAAGAAACAAAACCAGAAATAAAGGTAGAACAGGTAGATAAGATGAAAAAAGAAGATAAGCCTAAAAAAACCAGTAAAGCAAATGCTATGACATCTGATCAAGAAAAAGTGATAGATGAGGCTTTTTTGAAGACAAGTCAAAGATTTGATGGAGACGAATTAGAGAAAGCGGATGAGATTATTTCGGAAGATTTATCAGAAGGAGAAGAGGAAATAGCACCAGAACAAGAATATCTTCAAAATTTGATAAAATAAATAAAGGTAAATATTTCTGATGATTTGAAGTTAGAAAAAAGGGAAACTATATCATTTATTTGGTATCTTATGTTAAGGGGATAGAACATGGCAGACGGAACAGCAGGGCCAGGGCCTCGGGGTACGTTAAGTCCTGTAACGGCCTCATCTCATTTTCCAGCGTCTTTTACTGCGTTAGAGAAGAAAACTCTTCCGCAGATGGTCATATATAATGGCAATAATATAGCTGTGGGGGTAGAAACATTTACCGAACCTGTTGAAGTTGGACAATGTGAAGGATTTACCGTTTATGCAACTGGAACAGGCGGTTGGAATATTCAATTTTCACCTAACCCAAATCATAATGAATCATTCTGGGTAAATGCTGCGGCTTCAGATAAATCAGGCGACGGATATCTCGCTACAACAAGTCGCCATCCATGGATTAGGGTTGTTGTTAGAAGTGGTGCGAATTTGATTGTTTGGCTTTATAGAAAATATGCAACATATTAATATTAATTAAAAGGTGTAAGAATAAAATATACAGAATAATAAATCTTGCAAATCGAAATACAAGAGGAGACCTGAAAATGGAAAAGTACAAAAAAGTCGCTGAGTTAACTGGTGAGGATAGCACAAAGGTTAAAGGTTACTTTTCAGAGCTTTATGGCGAAGAATACGCTAAAGCAATGGTGACTAACTATAAACCAGACGGCGAACAGAAGAAAGTTGAAGCTGGATCGAAAATTAAAGCAAAGCAGTAATTAATAACTATACTGATTTGCCGAATAAGTATTCAGGGTTGGGACGACCCGGTGAGCCTATGGAGATGTCTGGTAGTAAACAGAATCTATGAAGTAGGAATCCTCACCTTCACTAGGGGAGGCAGTTCAAAAGGAATAGATTAGATTATTAATAAGGAATGGATTAGATGATTGACAAACAATCAAAACTACATCTTGATGCTAATTCTGTTATAGATAGGGATATGCTTTTGTTTGGACCCAGAAAAGCTTCTTTCGTTAAGCATGATATTAGTGAAAATCTTGTTACTGCAAAAAACCCTATCGATGTAATAGCGGAAATTGGAGAAAGTGATCCAGATAATTGGGTTGTTTTTAGAACTCGGGCTATTGACGCCGGTGGTTCTGATAAAACTGGTGAAGAATATCATGGCCCTAATGATAATGGAGATTGGTTTTCCGAAGAGGAGCTATTAGCAGAAGACGAAGATGGAATTAAGTCTTTTGAAACTTTTATTGGATGTCCTGTATTCACCAATCATAAAAACGATGATGTAGAACAAGCCCGTGGTAGAATCGTAAACGCCTTTTATGATTTGACCCAACATTGCGTTTATGTTGATGGATTGATTGATGCCAAAGCATATCCACAATTAGCCAGAGGCGTTAAAATGGGGTATATTTCAGATACCAGTATGGGTGCCCTGTATGAATCTTCCAGGATATTAATGAGCAACGGTATTTGGAAAAGACATGATGAAATAATTCCAGGAGATAATGTAGTAACGCATACTGGACAAATACAACCTGTAACGATGATAATGAGAACAAATGAAAAAATAGAAGGGTTTGAAATTTCATTTGTTGGACAAGATCAACCTATTAAAGCAACATACGATCATCCTATTTTCGCTATAAAAAAAGAAACAGTAGACGAATCCGTTGATTATTCTCCCTCTTTTATTGAATCTAAAGACTTGGAAATAGGAGATTACCTATTAACTCCCAAAGGGTTAGTAGATAATGACTATAACGACGACGAAAATGATAAAAGGTTTATTTGGAATGAATATTTATGCACCCCAATTACAGATATTAAAGAATTTAAAAATAGTGGGGTTTATTGTCATTTAGAAGTTGGCGGAAACGAAAATGAAGAAATTAATTCTAAATCAGATCATTCTTATATAGCAGATGGGGTAAGTGTCCACAATTGTTCCGTCAAATCTTCAGAATGCTCCATATGTAAAAACATAGCTGAAACGGAAGATCAATATTGTTTAGTTCCTGGTACTAAAATTACACTTGGAAATAAAGAACTTTGTGATATTGATGAGATAGAAGTTGGTCAAGAAGTTCTTACCCATGATGGAACATCAAAAAAGATAAAAGAAGTTATGGTAAGAGATATAGATGAAGATATTTTTGAAATTTATGTTTCTGGATCTAATATCCCATTAGAAATAACAGGAAATCATCCAATTTACAGACTGCCAAAAATGGAATATCGTGAAACATTTGAAAAATATTATAAAGATAAAAAATTTAATCCAGAATTTGTCGATGCAGAAAATATACAAATAGGAGACTATTTGCTTTCTCCAACATATCCACATGATACAACAACCCCAAAAGATATTGACAAAATGTTCGCTAGACTATGTGGCATTTATTTGGCAGAAGGAAATATATTTAGACAAAATAATAAAATTCAAGGAATTGAATTCTCTATATCATCCGAGGAAACTGATTTAAGAGATGATATTTTATCATTATGTAAAGAAATTACAAAAAAAGAAGCTAAGTTTTATAATAAACAAGGAAATTCCTGTCATATTAGAATTTGCGATAAAAAATTAGGTGAAGATTTTTTAAGAATAGTTGGAGAATATAGTAGGAAAAAATATATTGGATCTGATATTTTTAAATGGTCTGATTGTGAAAAGAAAGAATTTCTTGGCGGATATATTGATGGAGATGGTAATAATTTTCAGAACAAAAATATACAAATTAGGACGTCTTCAAGAAATATAACATTGCAAATTCAAAAATTACTTTCATCAATTAATTCATGGGCAACAATCCATAATCATGATCAAATCGATAATGATTTAGTTCAATATAGAGAAGGACAAGAAAGAGATACAAATCTTATTCAAATATCAAATATTAGCGCCCAAAGTATATTAACTAAAAATTGTATAAAATTGGATGGATTCTTAGAAAACCTCGAAAAAGATACAACATCTCATTGGTTAAAGAACGGATATGATATTGTTAAAGTAAGAAAAATATCTAAAAAACAATACAAAGGTAAGGTTTTTAATATTTCCGTAGAGGAAAACGAAAACTATATAGCAAATAATGTAATTGTTCATAATTGCAGCCATATTAAGTCTCATAAAGGCAAAAAGATTAATGGTAGTAGGGTTTATGAAAAAAACCATAAAATTAAATTTATCGAAAATAGTTTTGTAACAGATGGGGCTTGCTTAAATTGTACCGTCCAAAACGCATATACTGGAGCTGAACTATTAGACGAAATCAGCCGAGTTATGAAAACTAGTAATGAAGGGCTTGTCTCATTAAGAAAAGTCGCCTCATTAGATAAATCTGCTAGAGGGGAAGATATTGATAAATTAAATAAATCCCTTGATTTATTAAAAGAAGTCGCAGATCAAATATTGAATTCTAAAGATGTTGATTATGAGTTTTTGGAAGATATTGGCGGTCTATTAGCCCAATTACAGAATCTCGTTGTAGATTTAGTAGAAGCCGGTTTCGCAAATCAGGTAGGCGATATGTCTCCTGGAGTTCAGGATGGCGGCGGAGAGCAGGAACCTGAAATAAATCAAACTCCTAGTGGAGGACAATCAAACCAAGAATTGACTGCCCCTCCAGAACCCGCTCAAGCAATGGGAGGAGCCCCAGCTGGATTACAGCAATCTCCATTGATTTCAACAACGAGTGTAAAAAAATATAATGAGAAATATGCGAATAAATTAAAGGACTTAGAGGGGATTGGTACAGAATTAAAAGTATTAGTCTCTAATATAAATAATTTAATAGAAGAAATAGGAGACGAAAATATGCTTACCAAACGTCAAAAAGCCAGAAAAACAGCATCGAATGCTATTGCTGGTAGATTTTCACAAATTTTAGATGAACAAATGGCGGATGACGAGCCTGTTGTCGTTACTGATGGCGAATATTCAGTTTCCTTCCTTCCCTCTAAAGGGATAGAAGGTTACGCAGGTGGAAAAAAAGTCGCTACCATGTCAGTTGAAGATCTTGGGGACGAACTGACGGAAGTTGCAAAAATTAATCCCCAACTCGTGGCTGGAAGAATAATTCAGGCACTCTCAGAAAAATATTATGAAAATGGAGAAAGGAAAATGGCCCAAAAAGATATTTCGAAGGAAGCATTACTCACGCAGACTCCTCCTGTTGATCAGATACAAGAAGGTCAATTAGATGATATGCAAGGCAATTTTGACCGTAAAAACGATGAGACTCTCGCTGTTGGACAAGTTGGAGTTACAACGGAAGGGCAACTCGAAAATGTCCCCAAAACTCCCGAAACTGGAAAAGGCGATTTTAAAAGGGTTCGCCCAGATGGTATCGCTGAGAACCTGGAAATCACCGAAGGTCAATTGTCCGACTCCAGTCCAACGAATTTTGGAGCTGAACGTGTCGAAGACGACACCGCCGCAGCCGAAGGTCAACTTGGTCAAATCATGGAAGGACAAATGGAAGACGAAGTTTATGGTACCGAGAGATGGGAAGATAATGTCGCCGATGGCGATATGCCTATCACCGAAGGGCAGTTCGATGGAAAAGATAGACTCGGAACGGCTGTGGACGAAGTGCAGGAAGGACAAGTTGAGGGCCATCGACTTGGAACTGACTCGACTGTCGCTTCAGACGCCTCTCCTCATGGGAGAAAAGCTAGTGTTCAAGATAGAGTCATCACCGCCTTCGTTAATGGCTTAGCAAACGCCTCAGTCGCTAATAGAATTAAACCCGAAACTCTTATTGCTAATGCATCAATTACTTCTGATGGTATTAAAACCCATAAGGCAGTATCAATTAAAAAAGCCTCTAAAATCAGTTCCGCCAATATTACTAAACTTGCCGAATACGAAATCGGAGAAGAAATCGGAAGTGCCAATATGGATTCAGCCGATGAATTCTTACAGGACACTATCGAAACCCTTTTTGAAGATAAAGAGGTTCTTACCGAGGCAGTTAATGACGCTGTAGAAGCCATGAGCGGAGACATTGAAATTGTTAATGAAGAAGAGCAAAGAAAATCTTCCGTCGCATCTGCATGGAAAACCCGCACAGCTGGCAAGCCCGTCGTTATTGACGCTGCCCAATTGACGGCTCTTTTCCCAGGCGTAGGCGATCTTTCTAAATTAGATCCGGATGTCGTAGCTGCTAAAGTTCTCGAACAGCATCCTGGCGCTACAATCATGAAGTCAAAAAGAGATCAAAATGGAGCATTTATATTCTTCATGGATGGGATTAAAGAATCTCCAATTGAAGAATCAATCGGATCACAAGAACCTCAGATGGACGTTCCCATTGGCTCCGAAAATATCGTCGAAGAGGGATTAATTTCCGCCTCCGTTGTCGATAAACTCCAGAGATTGGCTCAAAGCCCCGCTGGAACGACAATGCCTCCTCCAGGTGGTATGCCCGCTCCTGGTGGAGCAGGACCCGCTGGTCCAGGTCTCGAAGATCTTGGTGGAAGCCCTGGAGTAGACGACATCGTTGGCGACACACTCGAAGAAGAAGAAGAAGATTTCGGATCTGACGGTGAAGCCAAGCCATTCGGAACAATCTGTCCCGTATGTGGAAGTGATGATGTTGCAGCTCTTGACGGAAAATTCAACTGCAACGCATGCGGAGCTAAATATGAACTTAGCGTTAATATGAACGTCTTAAATCCTGAAAAATTCTCAGATGTTGGTATCGGAGCTGAGAGCGAAGATGAAGATTTATCAGAAGGCGAAGATATTAATGACGAATTAGGAGCAGAACCAGCAGCCGCTCCGATGGGAATGGAAGCTCCCGCTGTTCCTGCACCAGCAATGCAACCAGGAATGGCTCATAGTGATGGGTGGATTAGAGAAGCTGCATTAAAATTCAGCATGAAAATCGATCCTAAAGCATTTGTCAATAAAGGTCGTAAACTTACTGCCGGAATCGCTTCTCCAGTCGGAACTATCTGCCCACAGTGTGCCTCAAGAAAGGTTGCATTTTCGAACAGCACTGGAACATGCGTAGATTGTGGTTGCAAAAGCCACATTATAGCAAGTAAAGGTAATGGAACTGTAAATGTCGAGATGCTTTGGCAACCCAACATTAAAATATCCGAAACGGAAAATAAATTCGAAGACGGAACTTCTGCTGGATTTGCAGTTACTGCCGATTGTGAAGATTGCGAAGAAATTTCAAAAGCCTTACATGAAATTCTTTCAGATAGAAGTAGCTTAGTTAAGATCGCCTCATTTACGGAAGAAAAATTTCCGATGCTCGCATGCATGAGCGATCAGATCGCCAATGGATATGCGGATGAAGACTCAGCCAATATTTGCGCTTCATTAAAAGACGTCATGACTAAAACCGCCCTTATCGATGAAAGCGAAGATGACGACGATGAAGAAGACGAAGAAAAAACTGGATTTGATTTTGATAACGATAATGAAAACGCCGAAGGCGAAGAGCATGAAGAGGAAATAGAAGAAGTCGATGGCGACGACATCGAAGACGAAGACTTCGTAGAATTTGAAGATGAAGATGACGATAATGTCGAGTTCGAAGACGATGAAGGCTCCAAAGACATTACCGATGCAATTGGAGATGTCCAAGAAGTTACCGGAATTACAGTCGATTTCGTCGATAGCGAAGGAAATGAAGGCGAATTCAGCCTCTCAACAGGTGACGAAGCCGAGGAAGATATTATGGGCGATGAGGGAGATATTATCGAAATTGAAGAAGAAATCGATTTAGATCCCGAAGAATTAGGAGAAA
>Ga0307377_10004476_pt1 | contig 15281 bp, 21 predicted proteins | sample TR3MG_FD_202535 | JGI IMG/M metagenome (GOLD analysis project Ga0307377, IMG submission 202535) | Soil microbial communities from Risofladan, Vaasa, Finland - TR-3 | ecosystem: Environmental > Terrestrial > Soil > Coastal area > Acid sulfate soil | place: Finland: Risofladan, Vaasa | collected... | reverse complement strand
TATCGTTGCCGGTTCATGGCCCCGGGCCTGACCAACTATCCCGGCGAGGACGGCAACGGCGAGGAGATGTGGTACTTGTCCCGCGATGTCATGAACAAAATGCAGGACAGTTTTGTCGGCTGCCCTGTTGTGGCTGAAACCAACCATGATGGAAGCTCAACCCCGGACAACTTCAAGGAAAGAGTTAAGAACGGGGACTACGATGGAGTCGTCACAAAGGCCTGGACGGGCGACGATGGCTGGGACTGGGCCGACTTTATTATCTGGGATGGGGATGTCCAGGAGTCGATCGAAAGGCGGGGATATAACGTTAGCTGTGCTTACAATACTATGGAGTTCAGCCCGGGTGGGGTGCTGAACGCCGTTAATTATGATCACGAGGTCACGGAAGGCGAGTACATTCATCTCGGCATTGTTTCCGCTCCCAGGCAGACCGGCGCGCGGATATTCTTAAATTCGCTTGACAACGAAGAGGGGGGAGTGATAAACTTCGAATGTCAGTGGGAGGGCAAGACAGCTCAAATGAAACTCTTTACTAATGGCCGCACAAAATTAAACGCAATGGACGACGCCACCTTAAAGAAGGCGGTCATTGCCGGGATCGAAAACAAAACCCCCCTCAAGGATCTTGTCGAACATCTTAAATCGGAAGGCAACGATGAAGCCAAAATTCAAGCCACCATTGAAGCCGTCATGAAAGAAAGTAAAGGTAAATTTAACGTCGCTCCCCCCGGCTGGGAAAAAACGGTCGAGGAAATGAAGGGCAAGCCGGAGATCGAGGAACCCTTTGCCCTGGCGTGGTGGATGAAAGAGAAAGGTTATAAGCCGAACGAAGCCGACATCGACAAAGGGTGGGGAGAGTTCAAGACGAATCAGGAAAAAGAAGACAAAGAAAAAAAAGACAAGGAGGACGATATGAAAAAGAATGGAATTGATCTCAAGAATGCCATCATCGAAACGCCGAACGGGGATGTTAAGCTCCAGGACATGCTTAACGCCTACGAAGCCGCTAAAAAGAACGAAGCTAAAAGTGAAGAGGAAAAGAAGAAGGTATTGGACGCCCACAATGCGGCAGCCGAGGAGAAGGGCTTGCCTGCTTTTGAAAATTTTGAAGAATACGATGCCTGGGAAGGCTGGGAAGATGAGAAAAAGAACAAATACAATGCTCTGATCAAGGCTGGGAAGACCCGCGCCAACGCCATAGAAGAGCTCGAGGAAAAGAAGGGAGATAAGAAGATCAGCATGGACGACGAGATCGAAGGCGTTAAGGTCTCGGCGATGTACGAGGCTTACAAAAAGAACGCCGACGCCGAAGCCCTCAAGAAAAAGGAAGAGGAAGAGGCTGGCGAGAAAAAGAGCAACGAGAGGAAGACCGCCTTGAAGTCAGAAGGCAAATCCGATGAAGAGATCGAGTCCATCATGAAGTCCGAGGCTGAGACTCTCGAGGAAGAGCGCAAGAAAAAGGAAGACGAGGAAGCCTTGAAGAGCGCCGAAAAGGATGCGGGAGAAGCCAAAAAGGTAGCCGACGAGAAACTGAACCACTTCAACTCCCTGGCCACTGCGCGGAACAAAAAGATCGAGAACCCTCCGCCACCGAGGACGACTAGAAGGCAGAGGATCCAGGCCGCCAAAACGGAATACTAAAAATAGTAGTTGACAAGACTCAGATTCTTTGAGATAATCTGTTTAATAAGAAAGATTCGAACACGTAGAAAAAACAAGGAGGAAACGAAATGACAGATATCAGAAAGCCCCTGAACCAATTCGAATTAGGTGTTGTTGTCGGCCAGCTCGCAATGATTGGAGCTGCAGGTCCTGCATCAATGAGCGTCCAGTTAATTTCCACATCGGTCGCAACCCTTGCCCCAACTTATCCCATCAAGTTAATTACTGGGGCTGGAAAAATCCCCCAGGTTGAATTAGCTGTCCCCGGAACAGATCCTATCTATGGCCTGACATTGTTTGATCCTAAACAGAGCACCTGGACGGCAGAAGACATCTTGCAGGTCACCACGGAAGCTGCGGTCATACATTTAAAGTCAGATGAAATATTGGCTCGCGGAGCCAAGGTTGGGATGGCAACAACTGCGCCTTACGAGTTGATTGCCGCAACCTCGGCCAACTACATTGGTCAGTTGCTTGACGATGTAGTCGTGGATGGCATTGCGCGGGTTCAATTAGCGATTCCTTTAACCGTTGCGCCTTAAGCATGGGTGACTGGTTTGGATTTAAATAGGTATCAATAATTTGACGAGAATAACAAGGAGGATATCATGAAACTAATGTTAAACGGAAGAGAAGTGCGGATGGACAACCTCGATGCGGATTCGACAAAAGAAGGATTTAATCGATTCAGGGTCAACCTCCCCTCATGGAATGAGTTGTCTCGTGTGGCAAAGACCAATCTGAACGCCCTGTCCATTGATGCTGCGGGCTATGATTATGCCTTGACGACCTTGACCCAAATCAAGGCCGATGTCATCAAGCAGAAATTCTACACAGTTAATCCCTCGGACTTCATGCCTGTCGTCGTCGGAGAAGGCGCATGGATGGAAGAGCTGGTTTACAACAATGTTTATAAAAATGCCGATGATTTCGAATCCGGCATCATCAACACTGCCCGCCCGTTTGCTAAAAAGCCAAACGTTGATATCGAGATCATCGCCAAGCCGATTCCTATCGTTTCTTGGGCCAAAGGCCTCAACTATTCAATAGTAGAGGTCAATAAAGCAGCAAAGGGCAACGTTGATCTAGTTACCAGCGTTGAGGAAGCTCGCAAGGAAAGTTGGGATCTGGGGATCCAGCGCATTGCTTTCTTAGGATCAAAAACCAAATCCAATATCAAGGGGTTGTATACTGGCGAGAGCGTCAATATTGACACAACCTTTCTCGGCGCAAACGTTTCAGGCTTGGATGCTGCTAATTTCCAGGCTTTCGTTGCAGGCATTCTCAAGTTATACTTTGCCAACTCCGATTCTACTCAGTTGCCGACTAGGTTTGTTATGCCTTCGAATGATTACCTGGGTATGGCCGCATCTTCAAGTGCGACCTTCCCCGTTATCGACAAGTTGACCTATCTCGAAAACGCATTCAAGAGGATTTGCGGACCAGACTTCAAGATCGGATTCACCGCTTACGGCGACAAGGCTCAGATGAATACCGCCGGTAGCAACTACGATCGATACATTCTTTATCGTGATGATCCCAAGGCTTTAGAATTGAACATTCCCGTTGCTTACACCACGACTTCGTTTGGCACGGCCAACGGCTTCGACTTCGAAAACGTGGCAATGGGCCAGTTCTCGGGTGTGTACTTCAAGCGACCGCTTGAGGCCCTGTACTTCGACAACCTGAATTCTTAATCAACAGGATCAAATAATAGAAGGGGGTAAGGATTAACATGGGAGACGAAAAAAAAGAAAAACAGATAATGTTGACCAACTTGAGCGAAAGCAAGTTCGTGACGAAACAGGGAGATTTTTATCCTGGAACGGCCAAGGAGTTCGGAGAGACCGAAGCCCTGAAATTGTTGCAATATAGCACGGAAATCAAAAGAACGGAAGACGCCCTGAAGAACCCTAAGATCAAAAACAAGATCACAAACCTTGAAAAAGAAATCGCGGCCAAGAACAAGGAAATTAAAGACCTGAAGATCGACATCGCCAAAGGTATGGACGGCAAGGTGTTGGATGATCTAAAAGGTAAAAGCGCGATGATCGCAGAACTCGAGAAGAAACTAACCTTTAATGTAGCCCTCGAGAAAGAACTGAAGGAAGCGATCGCAAAGCATATTGCAGATAAAGAGGCTATCTCCGAAGAGAAAGACAAGGAAATTAAGCAGCTGAAGAAAGAGCTCAAGGAAGCACAGAAAAAGTAACGACGGGTAACGAATAAAAAGTAAAAGGAGCTGTTTATTATGGGTTTAATGAAAAAGTTGGCAATGATAGTTGCGGTGATTCTGTTTGCGGTGGCTCCGACCCTGGCCTCGACTACGGCGTATTTCACGACTACGGAGGCCGGCACAACCACAGCCGAGGTCGGCGTCCATTCAGCTATTACTACCGGCTTTCTTGGCGGCACTAGCCAGATGATTGTTACTTATATCGCGGCATCGTCCGATTTGGTCGGCGCGAACCTGACGATCAAGGGATTTATCCCCGGATGCGTCGCCACTACCCTGGCATCGCCCACGGCCGCAGCCCAGGCCGTCCTTACGCTCACTTCTACAGTTGGAGTGGTCGCCGGCGACTATTTATTTATCCAAGACATCACAGACGTCGACGACTTTGAGACCGGAATTATTGGCTCAGTTTCCACAACTGAAGCCAATGTCGTAACCCTGCAAGCAAATCTTGTCCATGCCTACCCAACTTACTCAACTGTTTTTCAGATTAAGAACGTGGCCGACTTAGAGCCGTTTGTTTCGAGTGTAACGAGCGAAGCCATCTATAAGAATTCCGCATTCTCAGTTCCTGCAGGATCTCCGATCTCGGTTCGACTGGATGGAACTAGCGCGTGCAAACTGACCGTTTCTGGGACTTTCCAGAAGTAAGCATTTTCGGTTAATTTATTAAGTCTCGCCGGGCTAGTTCTGGCGGGACTTTTTTTCTGAGGAGGGAACATGAGCGACGCCATTCTGGACGCAATAACCGCGGCGGATTTCAGGGCGTATTTCACCCGGGATTTCAAGTATCTGCCGACCTATGATGACACCACGACCTATTTTCTGGGCGATCAGGTCTGGTATCTGACCAATTTCTATGAGTGCATTGTCGCATCGTCGCTGGGCGTGCTGCCGACCAACATTGTAAACTGGAAAGCCGTTAATTTAAGCCAGGCCGATTACGTACTAGACGCGGATATTGACAAGGCTCTGGCCCAAGCCCTGGGCTTCACCAACCCCGAGATCTTCGAAAGCGACACCATCAAAGAGGACGCTTTCCTGTACTGTACGGCTCATTATCTGGTCATGGACATCAGAATGGCCGAATCAGGGCTCGACAGTCGCGCTGAGGGCGTCGTTAGCTCCAAGAACGTGGGCTCTGTATCTGTTAGTTACGCCCTGCCCCTGGCCTTCACGAACGACCCCACCTGGAACTACTTCGCGCAAACCGAGTACGGGAAGAAGTATCTGTCTTACGTTATCCCCCGAGTCACGGGATTGCCTGGCATTGCCGTTGGCGACACGGGGGCGTGACATGGCTAAGGCGATCAGGGTAGAGGCAAATACCAAGGAGCTAGAGAAAGTCATGGCCAGCTTGACGGCTGCCAACAAGTGCAGGGTTAAGGTGGGGATCCTCTCCAAAAAGAACGCGAGGAAGGGCGACGTGGACGAGAGCAATGCCAGCATAGGCGCGATCCATGAGTTCGGATCGTATAGTCGGAACATCCCCCAGCGATCGTTCATAAAAATGCCCCTGACAATGAAGTCCGGCCAGATCGTCAAGGAGATCAAGCGGCTTATACAAGAGAACCTGAAAAACGGGGATCTGATGCCGCTGAAACTTATCAAAAAAATAGGGGTTGTGGCCGAAGGGGTTATCGGCCAAGCTTTTGCCAGTGACGGGTTCGGGACATGGCAGCCCATTTCACCCGCCACCGCGGACCGGAAGGGAAGCGAGGCCATTTTGATCGAGACCTCTCAGCTGCAGAGATCGATCACATCGGCCGTAGAGAAGGTGGGATAATGCCCAGAGGAATAAACGACGCAAGCGAAGGCAGAATAGGACCCTTCCCCCAGATGGGCGGAATACTGCCGGCATGGCAGAGCGCGATGACGCTGAGGAAGGTAACTGATACCATCGTCGACTTCGAGAACGTCAAGACCGAAACTGTTTTCGAGTTCGAGGGCGTGTTCCAGCCCATGCCCCCGCGCGAGATATTCCTGAAGCCAGAGGGTCAGCGTGCCTGGAAGTGGTGGAGCCTCTGGACCAAAACCGGCGTCGAGGTCAACCTCGGCGACATCATCGTGGACTATAATGACCTGAGGTTCAGGGTCATGAAAAGAACGGACTGGGTGCAGGCGGGCTACATTAAATTCGACTTGGTCGAGGACTACAAGGAGCGGGCATGACCGGAGAAAACCAATCAGTTGAATACATCAAGGTCGTGGCGAATATAATAATGAAGGAGTTGGGGCTGACCCCGCCCGGGGATCCGCCATCGGAAGAGACCGACGACAACCGTGTGTTCATCTACAACCAGAACTTCACGATCCCGACCTATAAAGATATGTTCATTGTCCTGTCAGAAAGCCCGGGCAAGGTCATCGCCAACGTTAACAGGTACGACGGCGATGGCGAGAACACAAAAGAAGTGCAGGAATTGATAATGCAGAGGGAGATAAATATCGACGTCATGTCCAGGGACGATGAGGCGCGCAACAGGAAAGAGCAGGTGCTGATGGCTCTGGCGTCGAATTATTCCCAGCAGGAACAGGAGAAGAACGGGATGCGGATATTCGGCCATTCGGTATCTTTCATAGACGTGTCGGAGAACGAGGGGGGATCGAGGCTGTTCAGGTACAGGGCGTCCCTGTTTTTGCACGTAAAATATTCCAAGGAAAAGGCTATTGACAACTACGGTTACTTTTCATATAATATCAATACGAACCGATAAGGAGGGCTATCATGATAGTAGTGCCACTAAGTAGGATTATAAATGTTTCGCTGTTAACGACCCCGAGCGGACTGGCGGCTTTCAACGTGAATTCCCTGGCCATTTTCAGTGACGAAACGCCGAATGCGACGTTCCCCGCCGTCGGGTATAAGATATATTACAGTCCGGACGAGGTCGGCGTAGATTTCGGCACGGCCTCTCAGACTTTCCTGCAGGTGGTGGCCGTATTCTCGCAATCCCCCAACATTCTCTCCGGCGGCGGTTACCTCGTGGTCATTACCTTAGTGCCGTTGGCGGCGGCTACGGCGGGAACGATGCTGACGCTTCCCCCTGGAACTCTAGCTGATTTTAAAGCCGTAACATCCGGAGGGTTTAACATAGATATTGACAGCGTAACTCAAAATATATTGACCTTGGATTTTTCGACTGCCGCAGATTTCGACGCGATCGCGCTCATCATACAGACGGCCCTTGCCGCCGCGGTCCCCAGCACCCTCTGTGTTTACGATGCGACGGCCAACGAGAGCCAGGGCGGATTCCTTATTACATCGCCCACCACAGGTGCAACATCGAAGATCTCCAAGTTGTCTGCCCCGGCGACCGGGACGGATATCAGCATTGAAACGTATCTTAACGCCACGGGCAACGTCAGGATAATCAACGGGCAAGCACTAGCCGACGACGAAGATCTCGTGTCGGCGGTACTGAGGACGAAGGATCTGGTGTACTACTTCGGGATACTGATCACCGTGAGCCCAGCGGTTGAGGACGTCCTGAATTTTGCCGCTTATATGCAGACCCAGGACAAAAAGTTTTATCTGGCCAGACACACCCTTGCGGAACTGGAGACGATTTTCAAGCTCGTCCAGGAAAGGGGACTGACCCACACCCGATGCCTGTATTGTACGATCGGAGAAGGCGAGTCTCAGATCATGGCCGCGGCTTACGCATCGAGGCTCCAAGGCATCAACTTCGAGGGATCGAACACGATGAACACAATGAACCTGAAGACCTTGGCGGGCATAGCGCCGGATCCGGACGCGGCATCGGAAAGCATCCACACCAAGGCCCTGGCCTACGGGTTCGACATTTACGTATCGATAGCCGGGGATCCGGGGGTCCTATCGTACGGAGCCAACTCGTACGCAGACGAGATCTACGGGCAGCTCTGGTTCAAGCTTGCGACACAGGTCGCCGGATATAACTACCTCAAGACCACGAACACCAAGATCCCGCAGACCGAACCCGGCATGAGCGGACTAAAAGGGGCATATGCGAACGTTTGCCAGCAGGCCATAACCGTCGGTTTCGTTGCAAGCGGACTGACGTGGACTTCGGCGACCACCTTCGGAAACCCTGATGATCTGAAGCGAAACATCACCGATGTCGGTTATTACATTTATTCTCAGTCGATTGCGCAGCAGTCGGTGGCGGATCGGGCGGCCAGGAAAGCCCCGCTTGTCGAGATCGCCATCAAGCAGGCCGGCGCGATCCATAAATCTGACGTAATCGTCCAGGTAAACTAAGGAGATGACATGAAAAAACTATTAGCTGTTTTACTGTTGCTGATCCTGGGTACATCCTGCTTTGCCAAAGGTCTCGGCCCACAGGATATTGGGCCAGCTTTCGGAAGAGAGTATGTGCCACCGCACACCCATTCCCAGCTCCATGATCCTTGTGATCATAAATGCCTTTCAGAAAAAGCCGTCCGGGATATTGCTCGAGAAGCTGCACAGAATATCTACAAGAAGCCAATCCTGTCAAAAGGCTTGGCCGTGGGCTTTCACGGAGCCGTCCCCACGATCGTCTACAACGGGGGCTGGTATGATGCGGAGATCGGCTATTCGAGCATCGATTCAGATCCTCAAGGATTGGTCAAGGTCGGATTAAACTGGGCTTCCCTGAAGACCGGACTTACCTGGATCCAGGACAACGGATCCCGGATCGGCTGGTACGTGGGCAAGGAATATTACATCGACAAGTCAATCTCGCTCACCGGCGACATTTATTTGCTGACCAGCGGAGAGAACAGAACGGACATATTGACCGCAGTAATTGGCGGCCGGTTGTATTTAGACTAAAGGAGGAAAACCATGACTGTACAAGCGTTAACCGGGCAGGATGTTATAAAACTTGATAATCGGATATTTAATGATCTAATTGACTTAGACACGGTTTTGCTCGAATACCCCAGCGATATCGGGGTCGTTAAGACGGGAAAGAACGGCAACAGCATCTTTGCGTTTAACGCCACCGGTCTGAACGTAAACGTCACCATGAGGCTGGTCATAGGATCCACCGACGATAAGTATATGCAGAGCCGACTCGCGGAATGGATCAAAGATCCATCGGCTTTCATACTGTTCACGGGACAGTTCACCAAGCGGGTCGGCGATGGCAGTGCAAACATCACCAACGTTATTTACAACCTTACTGGCGGAATCTTCACTAAGATTCCGGCCACCAAAACCAATGTCGAGGGCGACACCGAACAGTCGGTTGCGATTTACAACTTGTCATTCTCCAATGGCGTAAGACAGATATCGTAAAATAAGAAGGGGGTATATGTATGCTAAAGTTCGAGGCTCCTAGCGGAGCCAAGGTCGAGGTCACGCTTTCCGACTATTCCACGAGTTGCGATCTCATGAAAGCAGTGTTGCGTGCGATCAGGCAAGGCGGAGTGGGCAGTAAAATTCCGGAAAACATTCAGCTATCGGATCTCTCCAAGTTAACCAATGCGAACCTCCAGGATCTCGGAGGGTTTGCGGATGCCGTTATAGACGTCATAACCTCAAAAGAGGTCGAAGAGCTGATCTTCAAGTGCATGGAAAGATGCACGTATAAAGACGAGAGGATCAGCCGATCGACGTTCGAGCCGGAAGATCGGCGTGGTGATTTCCTGTTTATCGCTTGGGAAGTAGGAAAGGCAAACGTGCGCCCCTTCGGGAGCCACCTGACATCCGGGTTAAAGAACATATTCCAGCAGAAGAAGGACGATTCCCCAAAGTCGTAACAGACTGCGACGAGAAACTTCTATCTGTGATCAGGCTGGCTCGGGCGGGATACGGAGACCCGGAAAAAATCCTGGAAACGCGAGTTGATATTGTGGTCGCCATGCTGATGTACGAAAAATTCAGGGGTGATTATGAGCGCGCGTATTATTACCTTAACAAACCCCCCAAAAAGTAGTAGAATAATAACATGAAAGTAGCGGAACTCTTTGCATATCTCGGAATAGTAACCGACGAGAAAAAAGCCAAAGACTTTTTCAATGTGCTTGAAGGCGGCAAGCAGGTGCTATTCGGACTGGCCGCCGCCGCCGTCGGCACGTCGTTGTCGATCGGAGCCATGCTCAACAAGGCCGTGCAAACCTCGCTGGCTCTTGCGCATTTTGAGGCTGAGACGGGGCTGTCGGCCCAGACGCTGCAGGAATGGCAGCACGTCGGCGAAGGCCTGGGGCTTACGGTCGACGAAGTAACATCCTCTATCGCCGGACTCAACGACCAACTGACCGAGGTAAAACTCACCGGCCAAGGCGCCGCCCCATACTCAAGGCTCGGATTGAACCCCCTGGAAATGGAGAACGCCTGGGACGTCCTGGAGCAGCTCAGGAAAATAATCAAAAGCGGCGACGTTCCCCCGCAGCTGATGTCGAAGCTGATCAAGCAGATGGGGTTGAGCGGGGCCATGGTTAAGGTTCTGAAGCTGACCAATAAAGAGTTTGATATAATGGCGAACCGAGGAGCGATAATATCCCAGGATCAGATCGATAAGGCCCTGGAATTTAATGCTGCGATAAGGCGGATCGGGCAGACCATCACATACTTGTTCACCGTGGCTTTTGCCGAACTCCAACCGCAGATAATGGGCCTGTTAGAGGGGCTTGTCGGATGGATAAAGGAAAACAGATCAGATATCATAAAAACTGTTAAGGATATCGCCAAAGTAGGAGTAGATATAGCTGAGGATGTTGGCAAAGCGTTTGCGGCCATCGACGGCGTTATCAAGAGAACCGTGGGATGGGAAGCTGCCATTAAAGGAGTTGTCGCGGCCTTTGCACTTTTGAACCCCACTTTGCGGTTGCTGTGGTTAGCAGCCGAAGCCTTAACAATAATTGATTACTTTATGACAAAAAAGGGCACGATGGGAGAGAGGGCGAAAAAGTTTATGCTCGAAGAAAAACTGCCGTGGTATACCAAGACGCTAGGAGCTCCAACGGCGGGGGGACTCATGTTCGGCGAATGGTTGGGAAAAAAGAGTCTGGAGCTGGAAAAAGGGCTTTTAGGCCCCCCCCCCGACATATATCCTACTCAGGGGGGTGTGCGGTTGCAGTTAGCCGGTGGCGGAGGAAATACCATCTATAAAACTTATTACATCCAATCAAATGCGGAATCAAACGAAGAAGTAGCGAGGCTAATAGACGAAAAGGATGAGAAAAAACTTGGTGATGCGTATGCGGGAATACCCGACTAGGAGATCACGATGTCCATAAGCGGAACGATAGTTAAGGGAGTAATCGGCCAGGTAACAAGCGTCCAGAAGTTTCTTGACGAACACGCCAACAACTTTATCGTCAGGCCGTTCTCGGCCCAGGGAATCGGCGGGTTTGTTTTCTCAACCAGGGACACGGACAGGCTGGAACTCCGGGCCGACATCACCGACTACGTTGTCGAGGACAACTCGGCGGTGCAGGATCACATAGCCATAAAGCCCTTGACCGTAACATTGCGGGGGTTTGTCGGCGAGTTGGTGAACGAAGTGGCGCCCTTGACGAGAGGCCAGCAACTCAACGTCATACAAAACGTGTTGACAGACGTAGATGAGTATCTCCCTAATTTTTCTCAAAGCGGGCTGGAGGCATACGTGCGGGCCGTAAGCGAGAAAGACAACACAATAGAGGAGCTGGATAAGGCAATAGTGGCCGCACAGAACCTCGCAGGGACCGTCGGGATATCCGTGCCAGGGATAACGGCGCAGGAACGCGCGTACTCCAACCTGCAGGCGATGTTTAGGTCCAGGCAGATAATAACCGTCGAGACCCCGTGGGGGTATCTTGACAGCATGGCCATATCTTCCGTGATCGTCGAGCAAAACGGAAAAACCAAGCAGATATCGGATATATCAGTATCTCTTAAGCAGCTTAACTTCACCAAGCTGGAGACCGTAGAAACGAGGAAAGCTGACAGGAACAGGCAAATGTACGAGTCAATTATTGAGAAAGGGAGATCCAAGGGTGTGGATATAATAGACTTATCAGACGCGGGATGGAGCCAGGCAAAGCCCGGCAACCAAAAAGGCGCATTGAACTACACGTTATCGCCGACCGCCGAAAACTTGGCGGCAATATCCTTGAAGTAGGGAGGGCTTTCATGTATCAGGTTACAAACATAACCAACGATCCCAATCAGTCGCTGAACCTGGTCCTGCCGGACGGGGTCAGCACGGCTCAACTCAACCTGAGGTACAAATCCAACCTGAAATCATGGTACATGGATTTGACCTATCTGGGGTTTTCCTTCAGTAATCGCCGGGTATGCTCGCATCCCAACCTGATCAGGCAGTGGTTTAAGATCCTGCCCTTTGGCCTGGGGTGCTACACGCTCGACGGATCAGACCCTTATTTTATCGAGGATTTCCAGAATGGACGATCCGGACTCCTGCTTTTGACGGAGGATGAGGTCGATAATTTCGAGCAGCTGCTATCGGAGTTAAAGGGTGAAATTTAACAAGATCTACGAGTTGCGCATTCAACTGCCGGCAACGACTGCTCAGTACGGAAAACTGGCGAGCCGGACAGAAAACTGGATTATCATCCGGCCGCCGACAACGGTCGAGTTCGTGATCCAGCGGAGCGTCCACGCCAAGTCGATGAGCGCCGACATAAAGATTTACAACCTATCGGAAGACACGAGGTCGAAAATATTCAGGGATATGTACCAACTTTTCAACTTTGCGGCACCCATTACCGCAAAAAACCAGCCCCGATACGTGGAGTTATACGCAGGGTACGAGAGCGATGGGCTACCACTTGCGCCGATATTCATCGGAGCCATTTATTACGCGAGCTCGGTCAGGAGAGGCCCCAATTACGTGACCATGCTGACGTGCAAGGATCTGCATATTTACCAGTACATCAAGATGAGCAAGTTCCAACTGGATAAAGAAGTGAGCAAAGCCGACATCATCAGGAGGCTCTACGTGGATCTGATGGGGAGTGAAGCGGCGGCCGCGGGAGTCATCGGCGGGTTTACCGGTACTGCTAAAAGGGGGCAGGTCATTTTTGGTCCGACCTTTACTACCTTGTCAAAACTTACAAACGGTAATTTTTTCGTGGACCTGGGCAAGCCGATATCGTTATTGCCAGGGGAAACCATTGACAATCCGGCGGTAAGGGTTTTAAGTGCAGAAACGGGGTTGTTGAACGTCCCCATGAAGTCAGACACTCTGGTAATAGCCGAGCTAATGTTCACGCCCCACCTGCAGGTCGGCCAATACGTGTTCGTGGATGGATATAAAGACAGGCAGTTTAACGGGTTCTACGGGGTTCAGGGGATCCACCATAGCGGGATAATATCGGGGACGCACGACACGCAGACCACCACAAAGGCAACTTTGTGGAACGGGAAAACGATAGTAAACATATCAGCAACGGGAGAAAAAATTGGGTGAGAAAAAACCGATAATACCGAGCCTGTTGGATCTGCTGGATTATCACAGCGGATCGGCGTTAAGGCAAATGTTCTGCGCTTTGCCGGGCAAAATCGACAAGTACAATGCGGCGGAAACCACGGCGGAAATAATTGTATTGATGAAGCACGTTGTCGATTATGAGACCAACGAAACCGTTGATTACCCCAATCTCCTTGACGTGCCGGTCCTGCAGCTGACAGGGGGAACGGGGGGTGTCAACGTGCCTATTGCGGCCGGGGATCCGTGCCTGGTGATCTTCGCAGACAGGGACATCGACAACTGGTTTGCCACGGGTGCGGCGGAGATCCCCGACACGCGGAGGTTTCATAGCATCGCCGATGGCTTTGCCCTTGTTGGCTTCCGGCCGCTGACCGACCAGGTGACCCGGCCAGATTATCTGGCAGCCAGCCTGTACAAGGACGGAACCCAGGTCAGCGTCAAGGGCAACAAGGTCGCAGTGAAAAATCCCACCACGGATTTGCTGACTCTGATAGTGGCTTTGATCTCGGCGATCAACACATCAGTCTCGGCGGCAACGGTGACAATCCCTGGCGGGTCATCCGCGGGGGTTTATCCGGTGGCCAACAATACCCCGACCGCAACGGATTTCTCGCCGTTATTGTATACGGGGGATGAGCTAACGCCCTAAGAAAAGAAAGGAGGAAAGAATGAAGTACGAGAATCTAATTATTCTCAAGCCTGTGAACGAGTCACAAAACGTCATAACCTCTCGGTTTTGGTCTTGGCGATGGAAGCGGCTGTGCTGGCATCGGGCTTACGACTTTGCGCCGATCGGAAACAACAGATTTCGCAAGAACCGCGTTTATGCGGGGATCCCGGGCCGTGTGATGCAGGTGTACAACGAACTGAAGGGGTTCGGTCTTTATGTGAAGATCAAGCATTTAAGCCTGCCGATCTATGCGTATAAAGCCCACCTCAGAGACGCATTGGTAAAAGAGGGGGATTATGTGGATGCAGATCAGGCGGTGGGCATAATGGGAAATTCGGGCAACTCGTACAGTCTTAATGGCGGGGACGGCACGCACTTGCACGACGAATATAGGGAGGCAACAAAGCACGGGGGCTTGCGGGCTTTCGATGCTGCGATTTATTATAAGGATTGGTATCCAAAGGAGGTGAAAGCTCATGTCTGATTTTTCAAATGCTCCAGGGAAGAAGACTTCCGAATTTTATGCGATGATCATCTCGACGATCGTGGGGTTGCTGGTTGTTTTTAAGGTGGTAGAGCCAGTGGCTCAGCAAGAGTTGGCGGGGACACTTCAGACGATTGTCGCTTCAATTATCGGCCTGGTCACAGCTATCGGCCCAGGCATCGCCTATATTTTCAGCAGGACGTGGCTGAAGACAAAGTCGGCTAAGGAAATAAAAAACGTTTAATCCCTGTTTTGTTCATCCTCGATAAAATCATTGAGGGGAAGTTGAGCTGGGACGAGGCCATGTCGAGGGCGGACGGGAGCTATTATTCCGAACAAATCGACTATGCGGCTCGAAGGTACAAACAGGCCAACGGAATTAGCGACGGGGAGTTCAAGACGAATATTCCTGGATTCAAGAAGTGGCTGGAGAGCAATTAAGGCGGAGCGGCTTCCCGGCCAGCAATGGAGCTTCCCCCTTCACCTGCCTGGTCATTGCCGCAACGCTCCCGCGCTTCCCGGCATCACGCTGGGAGCGCGGGAACCCAAAATAGCGCTTGACAAATCCAGCACTTGTATTACAATTCTAGTCTGCATCGAGTTCTGAGCCAAAGGGGGTCACATGGAGAACCGAATCGAGGTCCGGGACATGAGAGAGGGGAATTTTGTCTGGATGCACAAGTACATTTTTGCCTCCAAACAGATCACCCCTGCAAGCAAGATTATCTATCTGTCGCTGGCGTATTTTGCCAACAATACTGATCAGGAGTGCCACCCCTCGATTACCAAGATATCGGAGATCTCGGGCTATTCCAAACC
>Ga0307377_10004470_pt1 | contig 15297 bp, 12 predicted proteins | sample TR3MG_FD_202535 | JGI IMG/M metagenome (GOLD analysis project Ga0307377, IMG submission 202535) | Soil microbial communities from Risofladan, Vaasa, Finland - TR-3 | ecosystem: Environmental > Terrestrial > Soil > Coastal area > Acid sulfate soil | place: Finland: Risofladan, Vaasa | collected... | reverse complement strand
GAAGGGCAGGGACTTTTGCTGGCCACGAGCGGGTACTAGGAATTGGCCATTGACACCGACCACACACGCACGTCGCTGCAACGAGAGGTACTGAAATTCTTGTACATGCCCGCCAGTGTCAATCTTTCAGGAACCGTCGACTGAAGTGGGGGCGGATGGCGCAGCCAAGAAGTGCGGAACTCAGTTCCTAAAGGTATGGAACAACGTCTTGTGCCCAAGTAAAGGACATCGGAGGAATCGTCCCTTTGGGCGCCTCGATCAAGTCGACGAATGAACTTGAACCATTCACGACTGCATATCCAGCACCCATCTGTGCGGTGGCGCAGTCGAGACCCACCCCTGGATTGAAGTTGGGGTCATATCCAAGCAATTCATCACGGTGGGCCCAACAGCCCGTTGAGGATGCTGACGTGCACGCAATGTTCGATGTCATCGAACTCGAACCACCCCAACCATCGGAGTACATCCAAAAGTAGTCGGCAGCGAGGACAGAGATCCCTGACGACCACGTGCCGCCCATCGCTGGGAACCCCTGAGCATCGGTTGACATCGCGTAGCCTGACGCCGCTCCAGGATCGGAGTTGGATTGAGCGGCACGCTGAGCACTCGCGCTCAACACGGCGTTGAGGCCAAGGTACGGTGGTAGTCCGCGAGCGGTGCGCTCGAGGTCGGCGATGACGAACAGTTGCTCCGTGACATTCAATGTGTACCAGTTACTCGGCAGGGTCATCGGTGCGAGACCTTCGGTTTGACGGGCGACGTTGATCGCGCCGAGAACGTAGTTGGTGCACGCCGGATCGTTCGTATAAGTGGGCCACGTCATGCTGCTCGACACGCAGGGATTTGCGCAACTCCATCCATTGGAACTGGCAATGCACTGGCCGGACTGAAGGAAATTCGGCGACGGCGCAATGTTCGCCGATGGATTTAAGTGCGACATCAGAGCGCGACTTGCGGCGGAGGGCGCTGCAACCGGTGAGGTTGCGGAAGGCGATGCAGTGGCGATGGCTGGCGAGGATATCTTGGTCCCCGAGGAACCACGCGCACCAAGTGCGACTAAAGTCACGGCAACGTGCGCGGTGCTGTGTGTTGGCACCGCAATGCTGGTGGTAGTTGTGAGGGGTCGAGTTGTGTCAGGGGCACTCGCGTGACGGGTCGTTGCAACCTGCTTTTTGAGCGACTCAGTTGACACGCTGGCTGTGACGTGGGACGAATGGGTCACTCGAGTGACCGAACTTAGCGCACCGCTTGACGAACTTTCGAAAGTTACGAAGGTTGATGACCCGGCAATGACGAGAGCCGCCATAAGCGTCTTAATCCGCGAATTCCGACCGCGTTGTAGGTACTGTGTTCCGTAACTCTTCGCAAGATTCTTCATGCTCCCAAGTGTTAAGAATCCACATCACGAAGCTGACTACGCATTCCCAAGAACCCAACAAATCTGCATGCAGTCGTGCATCTGACTCCCTTCCCACACATCGGGCGAGTGACATTTCGTCAATTTCGTCTGGCAGAACGTCGAGTCACCGCAGCTCAACAACGCCGGTGACTCGGTGATCTTGGTGCACTCACACTCCAAGGTGGTCCGCGATGTCGCGGCACGTGGTGCGCACATCGAGGTCGCAATCGCCGCGATCGATGCGCTGTCGGTCAAAGTCGATACGCAATCTTGCGCTTGAATTGGGTCGTCCGGTCAAACGAAACTTCTCAGGTCGAATGAGACACGCAGGCGAATTTGGTTGTTGACGGCCGCCTCCAATTCTGGTGGGTTGACCCACACCAGTTTCGGGATCGATGGAGCACTGGGCGTGGCCCGTCACCGATCTCGGATCTCCAGGTGGGTGCCGTAGCGGACCGACGCAGGAGTATGAGATCCAATGCACGAGTGACGGTGTTGGTGGTTGTAGTACGTGAAGAACTCCTCGGCGAAGATCCGAGCGTCCTCGAGACACCCGAGGTGTGCGGGGAACGTCGAGCAGTACTTCAGCGTCTTGAATGCCGCCTCAGAAAACGGGTTGTCATTGCACACGAGGGGTCGTGAGTGGCTTCACTTCGCGCCGAGGTCCATCATCAACTGACTCACCGGTTAGCAGCGCATGACCCCACCTCGGTCAGCTGACTCGAGGAGATGCCCTCGCCGTTCTGGCGAGGTTCGCAGGTCTCGTAGCGAGCGAGAATGTCTGGTTTCTCCTCGGCGCCAAGAATGCGCCTCGTCGGTCGAGCCGCGGGGTCACTGTTGTCGTCCACATCATCATTGTGGCCATGCTTTGCCACCTCGGTGGCGTTGGTTGTTGTCATTGGTCTCTCGTGTCACTTGTCTCGCCCAGAGAAATGGAATTTGACAGGCAGGTGCCTCACGCGGACCCGAGAGTTAGGGAACACAGGAGCCCGGGAGAATCTCCCGGGCTCCTGTGTTTGAATCGCACTCTCTAATGAATCAGAAGGTGACAATCGCCTTTCGATCCAACTGAAGGTTCTGGGATGCTCGCAGGATTCCTAGCCCAAGATCTTTGATCGGCATTGGCGCGATTCCCAACTGGGTGAACAAGGAGTCAATGAATGCGGCGACACTACTCGCGCGACGTTGGCTGAGCGCGAGGTTGTAGGCCGGGCCATTGCGATAGTCGGCGAAGCCTCGCACGTTCAAGACTTTCACGTGTGACTTGGAAAGCCGGACCAAATCCTTCTTAAACGCAGCAACAGTGGCCGGTGACGCGGTGACGTTCGACAGGTTGGTCCCAAAATAGAAGGCTGGAAGGTTCAGTTCGGGAACGAAGGAGACGGTCACGTTCATTGCCCGGTTCACAGTTACGGAGCAAGTCTTCGCACTGCCGTGGCATGCCTGACTCCAGTGTGTTACGTAGCCTGCCTTGGGCGTTGCCCTCAGGATCACTTTCGTTCCATTGTTGAAGTTTCTCGAACGCGTTCCCGGAGCGTGCAGCACTATGGACCCGATATTGCTGTTCACGGACCCGGATCCGAGCTGGCGCACGGTGAGCTTTCTCTGGTGGGGATTGCCTGGCGAAGCATTCGTGGCCTGGGTTGTCACGGTCCCGGTTCCGGCATTCCACGTCGAGGTGGCCGCAACATGGACGACGAGACTGCAGGTGCCGGCTGTCACAAAGGTGATCAAAGTACTAGCCGAGTTCACGGTGCACACCGAAGGCGTGTTGGACGAGGCGGTAAAGACAGTCCCGTTCCCATCAGTGACGTAGATCGGCGTGAAGTTCGAACCCTTCTCCGGGTTTGATGGCAGGTTGCTGATACCTACAGTCGGAGTCGGCAACGGGAACGTCCCACCGCCATTGTTGCTGGCCGTCCACTGCGCGTAGAGCGTTCCACTGAAACAATACGAACTAGTCACCAAACTACCCCCAGAGGCTGCCGTGAACCATCCGTCGAACAAGTAGTTCGAACGCGATGGGGTTGGCAGAGACGAAAGCAAGTTTCCAGGTGAACAAGTCTCATAGGTTGGAGTCACAGTTCCACCGGTCGGATCAAAGACCACGGTGTCCAATGACGAATTGAGCTGCCAGTGCGCGTAGAGCGTCACGTTCCCACAAGTCTGGCTGGTCACCGCGCTGCCGCCTGAGGACGCCGTGAACCATCCGAGGAAGGTGTAGCCACTGAGGGTTGGCGCCGGCGGAAAGGTCACCGTGCTACCGAGTGAACAGCCTTCGGTGACCGGAGTCCCCGGGTTGCCCGGATAGTTCGGAATGAAGGTCACGGTGTAGTTGTTGAGCTGCCACTGCGCGTAGAGCGTCACCGACGCCGTGAACGGATAGATAGCTCCGTTGGCGTAACTGTGGCCAGTACCATTTGATGCCGTGTTCCATCCGGTGAAGCTATAGCCCGTACGCGTAAAGGCATCCAGTGTCAAAGCGGTCGGAGCATTGGCCGACTGAGCAGACATAGTTCCAGTTGTTGCACCATTTCCGTTGAAGGTGACCGTGGTCATCGGGGCAGGGCAGTTTGAACTGTCGTCGCCATCGTTGTCACCGTCGTTGGTACCAGAGCCTCCGTTCCCATAGTTGCCCTGATCATCCTGGTTTCCCTGGTTTCCATTGTCGTCGTGGCTGGAGACACTCGAGCAAGACCCCGGACCGGGATTCGGTGCCGAGGTCACCTGATACGTGATGGTTGCGCTGGCCGAACCGTCACCATGAGAATCATCTCCGTTGCCACCGCTCTGGATATCACCGTTGCTGTCACTGTTGTCGCCACCCCTTACATCGACGGTGCCGTTGTAGGTAGCGCTGACCGTGTACGAACCGGGGTTCGTAAAGCTCACCGTACAAATGGAAGAAGCGCTCCCGCTATAGCCATTTGCGTTCGAAATCGAACAGGTTGGATTGCTAGAACCGCCAGTGATGTTCCAGGTGACTGGACCCCACGCTGAATTGTTGTCGTTGTTGGCGGTGATCGTGTAGGTGAAGGTGACTGGCGTGTTTACGCCGGCAGTGGTTGGGTTGGCAACGATGTTCGAACTCGTTCCAGTGCTTCCGTCGGCGAAGGCACTCGGAGTTGAAGCCACAAAGGTCAAGGCACTTGCGGCGAGTGCGGTCATGGCCAGCAGCGTTCGCCCAATTAACCCATGTTGGCGAGTTTTGAACGGGAACAGCGCGCTCCGTCGACGTCGTGAAGCTGGATTCCCGTGATCGTGCCAAGAAAATGGAAGTTTCTTCATGTGGTGTTGTGTCCTTAGTGGCCGAGCCCTTGCCCAGATATTCTCGGTGAATTGACCGTAATTGTCAAGTCAGAGATAAACTGTAGTCATTCCATTGGGAAAGAAATTCGAGCCATTCTCAGTGCTCAGGACAATGGCTAACCTGAGATTCTTCTTAGAGATCACGATTGAGCTTGGATTCTGAGACTGCTCGGCGCCCGAACCAGCTGACCGGGAGTTGGCGTTCGAGATCGAGCTGGCCCTCAACAGGAGGCCTTCCCTCATCAACACCGGACCAAAGTTCGGAATGCCGCTGGAGATCAGGTGTCGTGAATCCATTTGTCGAGACAACGCGATGAAGCGACGAGCGAAGTCCTGACGAAAACTCGCTAGATGTTTGCTGGAGGGTTAAATCGGTATCCGACCCCACGCACGGTGGAAATCCATATCGGGTGATTCGGATCCGCCTCGAGCTTCGCGCGCAGGCGGCGAATGTGCTCGGTCACCTTCGCCTCGTTCTGCCACTCATCCGAAGGCTCCCACAGCTCCTCAAGGAGCCGCGCGCGGGAAAAGACTTGCCGCGGCGATGCTGTGAGGAAGGCTAGGAGCGCGAACTCCCTCAAGGTCAACTCGACGACGGCGCCAGCCAACTTCACCTCGTGAGTCGTTTCGTTGACCTCGAGATTCCCGAACCTGCGCGTCGGGCGCTCGATTTCGCGCTGAACTGGATTCACTCCGGCACGTCGTAACACCGATTCAATGCGTGCGACCACTTCGCCCAACGAGAACGGCTTGACTATGTAGTCGTCAGCCCCGAGTTTGAGTCCGGCAATCCGCTCAGACTCTAAAGCCCGACCCGTGAGAAAGATCACGGGTACATCGCTCGCTAGTTTCAGTTCGCCAATAACTTCGCGCCCATCGTCGGTGCCGAGCCCGATGTCGAGCAGCACCAAGTCCGGCTGGACCGTGGACACCACTTGCAGTGCTCCCGCACCGCTTGACGCAACTGTCGCATCAAAGCCCTCGCCTTCGAGATACTGCTTGAGCATTGCGGCGACGTGAGGGTCATCGTCAATAATGAGCACCTTGGTCACGAGCGCCATCCGATGCCCGGTGTCGCACGACCGCCTATCACCTCGTCCACCTGGTCACATGAACCATCCTAAGTAGTCACGATTTCAGTAGCGGAGATCGTGACGCCACCTCTCAGAGTCCCGCAAGGTGACGGATGGAATCGCGCAATCCAATGCGGTCCCGCCACGCACTCCGCGAGCCACGATGCTCGAACGGCCATCCGGTACATTTGGCGCGAGGGAAGCCACTGTCCCGTGACAGGAGTATTCTCCCGGCCGTCGGTCCGATCGGCACTGACCGGTGGCTACCCATACGCATTTCCTGCCCAACGTGTCTCGTGGCGTGGCGGCGTAGGCAACGGCGTAGTCAGGGGATCCGCAGGTCCCTGGTCGTAGCGGCCAGATGGCGCTCGTCTTCGGTGAGCGTCGACTCGTTGACTGGTTTCACAAGAGTCCAGTGTGCTCCCACGGGACAGTATTGAAATCTGGTCCAACCCAGGCGCACTGCCTTGACCGACGCTCCGGGGATCCAGATGGTCGTGAAAAGATGATTCTTCCGTCACCGCACGATGGTGTTGCCACCGATCCCCGAGAAACCCCGTCGTCGCGCAATGATCGTCGCCAGCACCAGCAGGAGAATGGCAACCGAGACGACGCCGAGGATAATGGCGAGCGATGAGGAGTGGCGTGGCATTCGAGCACCTCCTTCGTGAACGACGGCTCCTCGCTGCCGAACAGGTAGCGGATCCGCCGCAGAACGTCACCGCCGATGTTACGCCCCAGCCACCGGACGCAGCGAGACCAGCACCGACACGTGCACCTAGCCGAGACCCGACAATCGACGAATCGGTCGTGCCAAAGCGGAGTTGTCATCGTCACCGTGACCCTGCGCGATGAGGCCATCCTCGAACGTCGCCGCCATCGCGGTCACGGGCAACACAGCGCCCACCTCGCGCGCCAGCTCCAGTGCGATCGCCAAATCCTTGCGGTGTAGCGCGAGCTTGAAGCCGAGCGGGTACGAGTCGTCGATCATCCGGCCCGCGCGGTTGGCGAGGACCCACGAACCAGCGGCGCCGCCAACCAGCGCACCGACAACCTTCTCCACGTCGAGCCCCGCCTTGAGCCCGAGCGTCACGCCCTCGGCCACCGCCAAGTAGACACCTGCGAGGATCACTTGATTCAGGGCCTTGGCCCACTGGCCCGAGCCAACCGGCCCCAAATGGGTGACCGTCGTGCCCAACGTCGACAGAATCGTCCCGACACGCTCAACGTCGGTAACCTCACCGCCCACCATGATCGTCAGCGTGGCCAGTCGCGCGCCCTCCGAACCTCCCGACACTGGTGCATCGATCATGGCGACACCGTGCTCGCCAAGTCGCTGGGCGAACTCCTGCGCCTTCACCGGACTGATGGTCGAACAGTCAATGACGAGTGAGCCCGGAGCCAGACCCTCGGCCAACCCACTCGCCCCGAAGAGGACCTCCTCCACTTGGGGCGAGTCGGTCAGACAGAGCACGACAATGTCACAGTGCGCCGCCAGTTCACGTGGACTACCCATCTCCCGGGCGCCCAGCGCGACGACCTCGGCGGCTTTGCCACCGGTGCGGTTCCAGACCGCCAGCGGGAATCGGGCTCGCGCAAGGTTCGCGGCCATCGACGCGCCCATAGTCCCCAGGCCAACAAATCCCACGCGCTCGGTGCTGGCGTGGTCGTGCGTCACGTCGCTCATATCTCTTCCTCTCACGTGGCCCGACGAAGTCGCCCTCGTTCGGCCCCCAACCTACGTGCTCACCCGCGACTCAACCTTCTGACACCGTCAGGGCTGCCGGTGCCCGCACCATGAGCGCCGCGACCACGAACGCCAGCAGTCCCGCTGCCGAACCGGCTCGCATGGCTACTTGATAGCCGTGGACGGTCGCGTCCAGATTGATGTGAGCGAGTGCGGTGGCGGACGGCTTGGCCGGACTGAGCGCCGCGATGGCGCTTTGCACGCTGTGTTTCACCGCGGTCGCCGACATCGTCACCAGGACGGCGAGACCCAGCGAACCGCCGATCTGTTGACTGGTGTTCAGCAGGGACGACGCCAAGCCCTGTTCGTGGTTGCGCACCGAGGACACGGCGTTCAGGGTCAGCGGCATCAGGGACAGTCCCATCCCCAACCCGACCGTGGCGAGGGGTCCTAGGACATGGACGTAACTGGACGTCGCGTTGATGAAGGACGCCCAGTAGAGGCCGACCGCGATGAGCAATGGACCCGCGGTGAGGAATCGACGAATCCCCAACTTCCTGATCTTCTTCGACAGCACCACGCTGGTGGAGGCGACCATGATCGGAATCGGGAGGTACGACACCCCCGCGCGCAGCGAGCTGTAGTGCAGTACGTCTTGGAGGAACTGGGTGAGGAAGTACAGCAGGGCGAGCATCGCCCCGCCGATGAGCAGCATCACGGCGTATCCGCCGGCCCGGTTTCGATGGCGCAAGAACCCCAGCGGGATGAGCGGCTGGGCACTCGTGCGCTCGATGGCGATGAACGCGATCAGCAAGACTGCGGCCGCAGCGAAGGCCCAGAGCGTCGAGGAGTTCGACCACCCCGCACTCGGTGCGCGCACGAGTCCGTAGACCAGCGACGCCATCGCCCCCGATATGGTCAGCGCTCCCGGGACGTCCAAGCGACCGCCGTGTCCGTCGACCTTGGGCAGGACCATGGGGGCGGCGAACAAGAGGAGTGCGCCGATCGGGACGTTGACGAAGAATACCCAACGCCACGAGGCCGCCTCCACCAGTGCACCACCGAGAATGAGACCCGAGGCTCCTCCCGCGGCGGTCATGCCCGCGTAGACCGCCATCGCCCGATTCCTCAACGCGCCTTCGGGAAAGGTGATGGCGACGAGCGCGAGGGCGGTCGGTGAAGCGATGGCCGCTCCGGCACCCTGCACGGCACGCGCGGCGATCAACCAACCCTGGGATGACGCGAGTCCTCCGGCCAGCGACGCGGCGGAAAACAGTGCGATACCGATGACGAACATGCGTCGTCGTCCGAGGATGTCGCCCATACGTCCGCCGAGGAGCAGCAGTCCGCCAAAGACCAGCACGTACGCGTCAATCACCCACGTCAGGTTCGTCAGCGAGAAGTGGAGGTCTCGTTGAATCGAAGGGAGGGCCACGTTGACGATGGTCATGTCGAGCATGACCATGAGTTGTGCGGCAGCAATCACCGCGAGGGCGACTCCCCGACGTTCCTTTTCGTGACGTTCCTCCATTGTCACCACGGCGCTCATGAGCCGCTCCCGGTGACGAGCGGCGCTCGGTGAGCCCACAGCACCACGTCGGTCAACGGCTCGGGGCTGGCTTCGGTCCATCGCTGTTCGCGCGTTAAGGAATCAATCTCCAATCCCGGCGCGAAGTCGGCGACCATCTCGAGCGTGAAGAGTCGCTGGGGATCGGGCGGTCCGGTCCGGCCCAACGAGTCGAGATGGTGTCCGGTGACGAAGAGATGTCCGCCGGGGGCCACCGCCGCACTGGCGTGTGAAAAGAACGCCGCACGGTGCTCGGTCGCGAGGTGGATGTTCGCCACGACGACGAGGTCAAAGCCTTCGAGCGCCGGTCGATACTGGAGGAGGTCGGCCTCAACCACCTCGAGGTCGACTCCGGATTCGCGAGCCGACTGGAGAGCCATAGACAGCCCGACACTCGACGCGTCGACCCCGGTCACCCGCCAGCCGTGACGCGCGAGCCACAACGAGTTCCGCCCAGTCCCACAACCGAGATCGAGCGCTCGTCCCGGTGCCAGCGGTTCGGCGCGTTCAACGAGACCGACGTCCGGTTCGGTCGGCCAGGGGTGCTCGGCGTATCGCCGGTTCCACATGGCCCCTTCCACAAACGAATCCTGGCGTTCCGAGTTCATTCTTCTCCCAACTTTCTGACTGACGATTTGCGAAGCACAACTTCCTGTCCCTTGGTGGGCACGACTTCCTCACCGACGCCGAGGCCGGCCTCGAGCCGATCGAGCAGGCGCTCGAGCGTGACCCGGTCCGCCGCGCTGAGTGCGGCGTCGAACGCGTGTTCCTGCGTCGCGAGCCGTTCCTCGATCCGGGTGACCAGCGAGCGGCCGGACCTGGTAATCGTCAAGGTCCGCGGTCTGCGGTCACTGGCCAATCGACCACTTCGCAGGAGCCGCCGACTCTCGAGTTCGTCGGCGCAACGCTTGACACTCATCGGATCGGTGCCGATCGTGCGCGCCAGCGCCCGCACCGAGACGCCGGGGCTCTCGGCGACGCCCCGCAGGACGGCGGCGAGCGGCGGCGTCAGGCCCACCACCGCGAGCTCGTCGGACCAGGACCGGCGAAGATGCCTCGACAGACGACCGAGACGGAATCCGAGACCCTTCGATAGGCCGACTGCAGCGCGCGCTGGTCGATCGGTGTCGCCTGCTGAGTCCACGAACTTCCTTCCTCGACCGCGACGCGGGTGGCGGCGGACTAACTGTAACAAATTCTACAGTTGAACTATCCGTCTGTGACCTGACGCTTCCAGATCAGACGCACCCGATCGCACCTCGACCGGCAAATTCCCCGTAATCGCCTACGGCAAGGGCCGGTCGTCGAGCAACCGATAGGGATTCAACAACTGGTGCGGATCAAAGACGGACTTGATGCCCCGCTGGAGCGCCAGTGCGCCGGGGTCCGTCGTCGCGAGAAACGGTCGCTGCTTGTCGATCCCGATGCCGTGCTCACCCGAGACCGCGCCACCGAGGGCCACGCCGCGGGCGAACAACTCGTCGAGGAAAGCCTCGCGTCTGGCCTCGTCGTCCTGGATGACGAAGAGGTGCACGTTGCCGTCGCCGACGTGACCACAGCCGCCCGCCAGACACCCGAAGCGCGCGGCGATCGCCGAAACGTCGGCGAGGAATCCCGGCACCGCGGAACGGGGTACCACGATGTCGATGATCTCGTTCACGCCCGCCTCCTTGCTGGCCCAGAAGGCCTGCTCACGCGCTTCGATCAGACGGAGGGCCACCCCGGGCGCCAAGACGTAGGTGTCGAGAGCCCCCGCCGAGTCGAGCATCGTCGCCAGGGCCGCGATGTCACCGTCGAGTTGTTCCGCCGTGCGAGTTTCGAGGACGATGACCAGGTACGCGGTGGTGGCGCCGGCGATGTCGGCGGGCACACCGAGGTCCAAGCTCGCCCGGGTCGTCACCGCCGACATCGTCAACAGGTCCAGGTATTCGAGGATCGACGGCGTCAGCCCCGACGAGATGATGTCCGGCACCACACTGGTCACTTCGTCGAGGGTGGCGAAGGGGACGAGCACCGTCGCCGAGTGCGCGAAGCGAGGGGACAGCCGCAGCGTGATCTCGGTGACCAGCGCGAGTGTGCCCTCGCTTCCGACGATCAGTTGGGTCAGGTCGTAGCCACTCGACGACTTGACGACCGGTCCCCCGGTGCGCACCACCGTACCGTCGACCAGCACGAGTTCCAGTCCGAGTACGTGCTGGCGCGTAACACCGTGGCGCACCGCGCGCATCCCTCCGGCATTGGTGTTGACGTTGCCCCCCAACGAGCCCGACATCTCTCCGGGGTACACCGGGTAGCGAAGTCCGCTCGTCGCCAAGGCGTCATCCAGTTCGCGCAACGTGATACCGGGCTGCACCACGACCACGTGGTCGCGTTGGTCCACGTGGAGCACCCGCTTCATTTCGGAGAACGACACCACGAGCCCGCCGCCGACCGGTGTGACGGCGCCGGACAAGCCGGTACCCGAACCGCGCGCGACGATTGGAATGGCGTGCGCCGAAGCGAACCGAGCGATCTCGACCACGTCGTCGGTCGAGCGTGGGCGAACGACCGCGAGTGGGGTGCGATGACGCCGGTGCAGTGACTCGTCGTGCAGATCGTCTGGGCTGATCGACGCGCCCGCCACGACCTGACCTGCACCGAGGCGTCCAATCAACTCATCGAGGATCGTGTCACTCATCATGCTGGATAGTACCGGCACGCTGGCCGGTGACCCGATCGACGAACCGATTCGTCGCGTGGGCCTACGCCTGGCCGACTCGCGCGTCCAACTTCTCGACGTGGTCGTGGGTGACGAGCGCGGCGTCGAGATGGGCCACCACGCCGAACCCAGCCGCGCGATCGAGTAGTTCACGCTCCAGATCGCCTTCCGCACCGGAACCGAATCCGCCGGTGCGCCCGAAGACGTCGCGGCGCAGCATCACGTCGGACAGTTCCACGTCCTCGATCCCGAACGCGAAGTTCGAAGTGCACATGACAGCGTCGTCTCGACGTAAGGCGGCCAACTGCAACTCCACCTTGCGGTTGTGCCACTGATCGCCGGGATCGAGAAAGGCGATCCAGGTCGACGCACTCCGGGCGGCCCCGTAGTTCAGCAACGCTGCGCGACCCAGTCTGGTGTGGCGCTCGAGACGGACCTGTGCACCGAAGGAGCGCACGACGTCGAGGGTTTCGTCATCGGATCCGTCGTCCACCACCACAATTTCGCGTACCGGCGTCGTCTGGGCGAGTACCGACTGGATCGACGCGGCCAATACCCCGCCGTGGTTCCAGGTCGGCACCACCACTGCGACGGTCTGGTGCAGTGGCACGGCCGCGTCATAGTCGCGACGCGCGTCGAGTTCGAGCTTGGCCACTACCCGGTCGTCGAGCACGACGTGGCGCTCGCCGAATCGCTGCGTCGATTCCGGACCGCGTCCCGTCATCAAGAGGATGTCGCCGTCACGGAGTTCACGCACCGCTGCCCGAATGGCAACGGCCCGGTCGGGTTCGACGCTCACGCGCTTCCGGTCGACGTCGTCGACGCCGGCGAGCAAGGATCGAATGATCGCATCTGGATCCTCGTCGCCAGGACTGTCGGTCGTGAACCAGACGCGGTCCGCCCCGGTGGCGCACCGCGCCATCTGGGGACGCTTCTCCACGTAACGCTGGCCGCGGGCCCCTAACACCAACGACACGCGACCCGGCGCGACCTCACGCGCGGTAGCGATCAGTTCGCGCAAGGCGTCGGGTGTGTGGGCGTAGTCGGCTACGGCGAGGTATCCCTGATCAGCCGTGAGAATCTCGAATCGCCCCGGCGGCGGCGCGCACGCACTCAGCGCCCGCACGACGGCGTCGCTGTCCACGCCGAGGGCTCGGGCTGCGAGATAGGCGGCGGCCAGATTCGTGCTGTTCACGCGACCAATCAAGCTCGACCGAATCTCCACGTCGAGGTCGGACCCGATGAGTCGCACCCGCAGGCCGTCGAGTCCAAGCGACTCGACTTCGATCCGGACGTCGGCGTCGTCACCGTGGCCGAACGTGGTCACCGGAATCTCGCTCCTCGATGCCAATCGTCGGCCCCACTCGTCGTCCACGCAGACAATCGCCTCGTCGCAATGCTCCGGTTCGAACATCCGACGCTTGGCGTCGAAATACGCCTCCATGGTCCCGTGGTAGTCAAGATGTTCGGGGGTCAGGTTAAGGAAGATGCCCACCCGGAAATGCGTTCCGTCGACTCGGTGGCGGTGCAACCCGTGCGAGGTCACTTCCATCGAGACTCGTTTGGCGCCCCGGTCGCGCAACTCAGCGAACAGTCGCTGGAGATCCGGTGCTTGGGGAGTCGAGAGTTGAGACTCGATTACCAAGTCGTCGCCGAAGTAGATGCCCGTCGTGCCGATCTGCGCCGCCGGGAGGTCATCGGTACTGAGACAGGCCCGCAGGAGCTGGCTAGTGGTCGTTTTGCCGTTGGTGCCGGTGACGCCGACGATCTCCATCGAGCTCGAGGGGTGACGGTAACACGCGGCGGCGAGCGGCCCGGCGGCGGCGGCAACGGAGGGTACAACGAGTTGGGGCAAGTCCAGATCGAGCACCCGCTCGACCACGAGCGCCACCGCTCCGCGTCGCAACGCCTCACGGGCGAAACGGTGTCCGTCGTGGTGATCGCCGGCGAATGCGAGAAAAAGGTCGCCACGCTCGACCGTTCGGCTGTCCGAGGAGACCCCCTGGATCACGGCGTCGCCGATCAGTTGGGCGTCATCGATGTTGCGCGCCAAGGTCGAGAGGAGCACGCCGATTTCCGTCGCACCTTTGGGCTCGATCACGGGATTAGGGAGAGCCACTGAACATGTTTATCGAAGCAAGTTAAGAAACGGGTAAGCCAATACCGCTGGTTCCGGTAAGGACCGACGAACCTCGAGCACACTGCATTCTCCCGGTCCAATGCCACGACGGTGCGTGGTGGCATCACTGCCGTATCGATGGTACGACCGATCAGAGTACGGGAAGGGGGATACGCCGACCGGCCTTTGTGCGCACGCATGACGGGTCGTCTTCGAGGACCCGGCCGGTACGGGCGTAGGCACGGGCCCGCGAACCCCCACAGAGCCGCCGGTAGTCGCAACGTCCGCATTCGCCATCGAGCAGCCCCGCGCGCAAGGTGGTGAGTAGGTCGTTCTGCGTGTAGATCGAACCCAAGGACTCCGCGCGAATGTTGCCCAGGCTGATCGGCAGGAAGCCCGAAGCGTGGACGTCGCCGTCGTAGCCGACGAAGACGATGCCCCGTCCGTCACCCGTGGCGAGGGTGGTCGACCTCGGGTCGCGATCTGCATCGAGTGAGAGCCCGTCGAGTCCCGTGCGCAGTGCCTGATAGGTGTCGCCCAGTGCGAAGTGGTCACGGGCGTCGGCCCGACCGAACTCCGCACGCTCGCTCTGAACACGGCGATAGAACGGCGCCTCCACTGTGCGTACCGTCATGCCGTAGGTCGTCGTGTCAACGAGGAAGTGGCAGATGTCTTCAGCGACCTCGGCGTCGACTTCCTGAATTTGAACACCACGGCCCACGCCGACGAGGAAGAAGACCTCCCAGATCGAGACACCGACGTCGTTCAGCAGACCGAAGATCTCGGCGAGCTCGAGCGCGTTGCCTTTCATCACCGTCGTGTTGACTTGAAGGCGAAAACCCATGTCGCGCATCATGCGCAGCGCCTCAAGGGTCTTCTCGAAATGACCCGGGATACCTCGCAGCGAGTCGTGGGACGTTGCGTTCGAGCCATCGAGGCTGATCGAGACGCTTCTCACTCCGAGTGCGAAGATCTCTTCCATCCGTTCGCGCGTCAGTCGTTCGGTGACCGAGGGGGCGATGCCCAGTCGAATCGAGCGCCCCCGCGCATAACTGATCAACTCGGACAGGTCCTCACGGGCAAAGCAGTCACCACCGGTGAAGACGAGAATCGGCGCAGGTCCCTCGAGATCCGCGATCTGGTCGATCAGATTGAACCCCTCTTGGGTCGTCAGTTCGCCGGGCAGTGCTTCGGTCTGGGCCGACGCTCGGCAGTGTCGACACGCGAGCGAACACGCCTTGGTTGTCTCCCAGAAGACCAGGTGGGGTGACTGGTCGTACCGGTTGAGTGCTCTCGTTAAGGTTTCTTCCCTCACCGGCACTCCTTTCTAGGTCGCATCATGATGTGGGGCCCCCGCCATCGGCGATTCCCGTGGTAACCGAGGGTCCGTACCCTCAGTCTTACGTGGTCCCGACGACGATCCTCCGGCGCCACTAGGGCCAAAG
>Ga0307377_10004469_pt1 | contig 15300 bp, 14 predicted proteins | sample TR3MG_FD_202535 | JGI IMG/M metagenome (GOLD analysis project Ga0307377, IMG submission 202535) | Soil microbial communities from Risofladan, Vaasa, Finland - TR-3 | ecosystem: Environmental > Terrestrial > Soil > Coastal area > Acid sulfate soil | place: Finland: Risofladan, Vaasa | collected... | reverse complement strand
GCAGCAGCAAGAACTCGATCAACAAGCTGCTGGTGACCTATGCCGCCGGCCTGGTCGGGGGCGCCGAAGTTGAAGTGCTGGACCTGAACGATTACGAAATGCCGCTGTTCAGCGTGGACAGGGAGGCTGAACTCGGCCACCCCGAACAGGCCAGCGCGTTCCTGGCCAAGCTCGCCGGCGGCGATGCGCTGATGATTTCGTTTGCCGAACATAACGGCTCTTACAGTGCCGCCTGGAAGAACCTGTTCGACTGGAGCTCGCGCCTGAACGGCAAGGTATTCCAGAACAAACCGATGGTGCTGCTGTCGACTTCACCGGGTGCGCGCGGCGGCGCGAGCGTGCTGGCCACTGCGGCCAGTGCCGCGCCGTTCTATGGCGGCCAGGTGAAAGCCAGTCTTGCAATCCCAAGCTTTCACCAGAATTTCGATGCCGAACGCAACACGCTGGATAATGACGAATTGAAACAAAAATTGATCGAGGCGGTCAGCAAGTTGCATGAAACAATCGCTGCCTGACGCGCGGCCCGGTCCATTGCAATGAATGCATTTACGAAAGGAATGAACATGAACACCATGGAAACAGTCGCAAGCAATGAAACGCGCGGCATCGAGCGCATCGTCGAGGGTGTCGCCACATCGGACGGCGCGGGCGTGAAGCTCACCCGCATGCTCGCCGGCCAGCTGCAGCAGCGCCTCGATCCGTTCCTGATGCTGGATGCGTTTGCCAGCGAAAATCCGGACGACTACATCGCCGGTTTTCCCGACCACCCGCATCGCGGCTTCGAAACGGTGACCTATATGCTGGACGGCCACATGCGGCATCGCGACAGCACCGGCAACGAGGGGCTGCTGGAAAGTGGCGGCATGCAATGGATGACCGCGGCGCGCGGCGTGATCCACTCGGAGATTCCGGAGCAGGTGGACGGGCTGATGGAGGGTTTCCAGCTCTGGCTGAACCTGCCGGCGCAGCGCAAGATGGGCGATCCGTGGTACCGCGATTTCACCAGTGACGCGATTCCCGAATACGTGACCCCGCAGGGCGTCAAGGTGCGGGTGATCGCCGGAACCAGCAACGGTGTGGTCGGTGCCGTTACACGCGAGATCACCGAGCCGCTGTACCTGGACATCCATGCACCCGCGGGGACCGAGTTCACCACAGCACTGCCGGCATCGCATAACGCATTCATCTATGTGTATCGCGGCGCGGTGCAGGTCGGCGACACGAAAGTCAATGCTAGACGCATGGGTATCCTGGGCAACACCCCGGGTGCAAACAGTGTGACAATCCGCGCGGCCGAAGCGGCGCGCCTGATCCTGATCGCGGGCAAGCCGCTCGGGGAACCCGTCGTGCAGTACGGGCCGTTCGTGATGAACACACAGCAGGAGATTTACCAGGCACTGAACGATTTTCGCAATGGGCATTTCGCCTGATTTACTTCAACCGGAAAGGAGCTACACATGAGCAATATTTTCAAGCAGGTCAACGGCGGCATCGCCAACTTCGTCGCGCAGCCCGCAGTCGGCGCCACGCTGGTGCTGGTCGCCCGATTGCTGGCCTCGGCCATTTTTATCATCGCCGGATACGGCAAGCTGGGGGCCGGCTACGCCGCAACACAGGGCTACATGGCATCCATGGGCGTCCCGACTGCGCTGCTGCCGTTGGTGATCGCGCTGGAAATCGGCGGCGGTCTGTCGTTATTGCTCGGTTTCCAGACCCGCCTGGTTTCCTTCATGCTGGCCATATTCTGCGTTGCTGCCGCGCTCATTTTCCATGAGGGCGCAAGCCAACACATCATGTTCATGAAGAATTTTTCTATGGCAGGCGGCCTGCTGGCATTCACCGTATTCGGTGGCGGCCGTGCAAGCCTGGACGGCGAAACAGCGACACGAACTTCCTGACGCCGAGCGTTTTTCCAACCGGCCGGATTTGCCTGTCCCTCCGGCAAACCCGGCCGGTTTGCATTCAGCCTGAAGAAAAGGAGAATTGAAATGAAAATTCATTTGGGGATTGATCACCATGACTGAACGCATGCCTGTCGTGTTCGTGTCCCACGGCGCGCCGAATGCGTTGCTGGAGGCGCCGGACGCGGTCGCCTGCTGGGCCGAACTCGGCCGGCAGATTCCAAAACCGGCCGCCATTGTTGCCGTATCGGCGCACTGGGAGGCGCAGCGGCCCACCGCCAGCCTGGCCACTGCGCCGGCAACCATACATGATTTCTCCGGCTTTTCACCGGCGCTTTACCAGATTCAATATCGTGCGCCGGGCGCGCCGGCACTTGCCGAACAGGTGGTGTCGCTGCTGTCCGGTGCCGGGCTTGATCCGGGCCGCGGACTCGACCATGGTGCATGGGTGCCGCTATCGGCAATGTATCCCGATGCCGATATCCCGGTCACGCAGCTTTCATTGGCCGGCGGTGCCGGTCCGGCGGCGCATGTCGAGATCGGGCGTGCCCTCGCCCCATTGCGCGACGAAGGCGTGCTGATCGTCTGTTCCGGTGCAATCACGCATAATTTTTCCTGGATAAACCGGCACGCGCGGCAGGGAGAAAACCCCTTCCCGCAAGCCCGGGTATTTACCGACTGGGTGGCCGAAAACCTGGCGGCGAAAAATGTTGCGGCGCTGCTTGCCTACCGTGCCGCCCCGTATGGCGCGGAAGCCCATCCGACCGAGGATCATTTCATGCCGCTGTTCGTCGCCATCGGCGCGGCGCTGGATGACGCACCGACCCGTTACCGGCCCGGCTTTACATACGGCGGCCTGGCCATGGATGCTTATCTGTGGCAAGGCTCGCCGGCGCGGTAGGGTCGGCGGCGGGCCGAAATGCGGCGCGCCTGTCATTAGCCAGATATTTTTTTGCGGAGTAAAACCATGACGGAACAAATCTTTCAGGGTATCGAGCTGTTGCCGGATGCGGGGCCTGCAAGGCAGTTGTTTGTCTTGTTGCACGGTTTGGGCGCAAGTTCGTCCGACCTGGTCCCGCTCGCCCGCGACTTGAGGAAGGCATTTCCCGGCGCGGCGTTCCTGTTGCCGGATGGATTCCAGCCATTTGATCGCAACCCGTCAGGCAACGGCGATCATCGCCGGCAATGGTTTTCGGTCAGCGGCATGGGCGAGGAAACCCGGCCGGCGCGCGTTGCCGCTTCCATGCCGGCTCTGCATGATCTGGTGCGGCAGGCCCAGGATCGCCACCGGATCTTGCAGTCAGACACCGCGCTGATCGGCTTTTCCCAGGGCGCGATCATGGCGCTGGAATTCAGCATCGCTCATGATGGCGGCGTCGGCAGGGTGTTGGCATTTTCCGGCCGGTTTGCAACGCTGCCGGACAAGGCGCCCGGGTTGACCACCCTGCACTTGCTGCACGGGGAAGATGACCATGTGATCCCGGTCGCACACGCTTACGAGGCCTACGCAAGGCTGACCGAATTGCAGGGGGATGCCACGCTGGATGTTGCATCATCGGTGGGCCATGAAATCCATCCCGGACTTGCCGCACGCGCGCTCAACCGCTTGCAGACATGCATACCGCTGCGCAGCTGGCAGCGGGCCCTGAAGGACGCATAGGCAAACACCGGTTCCTGTTACACGACGGCCCCGCTGCGCTACGTTATTATTTCCCGGCTACCGGTAGCGGTGCTTTGGCGGTAAACGTGAATTTCCGCCTGTAGGTGTGCACCGTCAGTCTCAATGGCAGCTTCAGGTCCGTGCCGTGGTAAACCAGCACGCCGATTGCGATGCCTCGGGGCGGTATCCTGTAGCGGTGCTTTAACCAGAATGTATCGGCAAAATCGATACGCGATTTCGCAGAAATATATTCGTCGCGATCTGTTCCGAGTATCGTTTTACTGACTATATCAGGGGCTTTTCCTGCCGTGGTCGATGCAATCCTGATGAAGGCATCTTTGCTGTAGGCGCTGATCTGCTTTTTCGATGCATCCAGCAGCAACACTTTCGGTCTGATGATCATGGTTCGGTGTTGAAGGTTTCTGAAAACCAGCGACAGCCTCAGCAGATAACCTTTCTGGTCGGGAATCACCAGCAGGCTGTATTTGACCAGCAAGCCATCAATTTCATTGCTTCCGATAGGATTGATGTGAAAGGATTCGTCGAATTTCCGGTGCCGGGTTGCCTTGTGACCGGTATCGCCGCCTGTCTGCCCGGGCTTTTCGATTCTTTTTGGAACGCTGCCGGAATGGCCCGAAGCAGCGGGTGGCGTGATGGCACAGGAACATAACAGCGAGATTTGGACGATTGCGAGCACATACAATCGAATGGAATTGCGCATATCAGTCCTTCGCACGTTCAAAATGAGGCATAGCACCGGATAATTTCAATAATGATTCTCAACCATTCATATCGGCAAAAACGAAACTAGAGAATATCAGCTGACAATGATCAATGCATGATTAAATTGCCCCATATCCATATATCGGGCGGCAAGACTTTGGCAATGAATGCCCGACTCCCTGACCGGGACTCCGCAATCAACGCCCGGGAAGAATCACGGCAAACAACAATACTGGCCGGTATCCGGAAAACAACAGGAAGTATGCGGCCGGGGAACGGCGAATCAACGGCCCGCCGGCAACTGTTGCGCATCTGCGCTGACAGCAGCGGGCGCTTGCGCGATATTTTCCCCACGCCGCCAACGCTTGTATTCATTGCGGGTCGGTGATGCGATAATCGCCGAACACGCGCTCAACCCACGATGAAAAAACGCATACAGAACATCAGCAAGCATTCCCTGTTCCCGAGCTGGGCGATGCTATCCGGCCTCGCCGGCATGACGGGCATCATTGCAATGCTGGTGTTCAGTCTTGCCAGCGAACACCATAACGATATCCGGCAAGCCAGGCTTGATTCGCAAAATATCGCCCAGTTGCTGGAAGAGCACGCGACATCGGTTTTCAATCTGACCGACCTGCTCGCACGGGAGGCACAAAGAGACGTGCGCCCGGGAGACATGAAGCTTGCCCACGGCACGTCCGGCCCGCACAGCAAATTTCTCAATGCATTGCTGAAATCACAGGCTGATAGTGTGCCGGAAGTGGCGGTCATACATATCGCCAATGCACGGGGAAATTACATATACAGTTCGATCGACCCGATCCCGGATATCAATATCGCCGACCGGGGTTATTTCAAGCGCCAGATGGCCGCAACAGCCGCAACAGCAGAACCGGTGATCTCCCGTCCGCTGATTTCGCGCACCACCGGAAAATGGACGCTGATCCTCAGCCGGCGGCTGAATTTTGCGGATGGCCGCTTCGCCGGCATCGTGCTGGTCATCCTCGACCTGGACTATTTCCAGCAGTTCTACCAGAACCTCGATCTCGGCGAACATGGCCTGGTGGCACTGTATGACAATGACCTCCACCTTGCCGCCCGCTATCCGTCGAGCGAAAAGGATATGGGCAAGATCGCCAACCTGAGCGTCACAACATATCTGGATAAGGGTTTGACACACGGCACCTACAGTGCCAAATCCGCATTGGATGGCACCACGCGCCTGTTCGCCTTCCGCCGCGTGAGTGATTTTCCATTCGTCGTGTTTGCGGGTATCGCCGAGGAGGATTACCTCGCCGAATGGCATTGGCATTTCTGGATGTACGGTATTACCGCGCTGTTGTTCATTGCGCTGGTGTTCGGTTCCGTTATGTTGCAGCGCAGGGCGGAGGTTGCGCTGAGAGACAGCGACATCAAGAACAGGAAAGCCGAGGAGGAAATCAGGCAGCTCGCGTTCTATGATTCGCTCACGCAACTGCCAAACCGGCGGCTGCTGATGGACCGGCTCAAGCATGCCTGGATGCACAGTGCCCGCAATGCCCGGCATGGCGCGCTGTTGTTCATCGACCTGGACAACTTCAAGTCTCTCAACGATACCCTCGGTCATCACTTCGGGGACCTGCTGCTGCAACAGGTTGCCCAACGGCTGATTGATTGCGGGCGAAAATCCGACACCGTTGCACGTTTGGGTGGCGATGAATTCGTGGTGATGCTCGAAGACCTGAGCGAACAGGACATTGAGGCAGCGGCACAGGTCGAGATTATCGGCAACAAGATGCTGGCTGAACTGGACAAGTCCTACCAGCTTTCCACCCATGTTTATCATTGCACCGCCAGCATCGGCGTCACCCTGTTTGGCAACAGGCAACAGTCGACTGAAGAGCTGATGAAACAGGCCGATATCGCGATGTACCAGGCCAAGAAGGCCGGCCGCAACGCACTGCGTTTCTTTTACCCGGAAATGCAGGAAGTGATCACGACCCGGGTCTTGCTGGGGAACGAATTGCGCAGGGCACTGGAGAACCGGCAATTCCAGTTGTATTACCAGATCCAGGTTGACCGTTCGCACCACCCAATCGGTGCAGAGGCACTGATCCGCTGGACACATCCGGAACATGGCATGGTATCGCCGGCCGCATTCATCCCGCTGGCGGAGGAAACCGGATTGATCCTGCCGATCGGCAAGTGGGTAATCGAAACGGCCTGCGCGCAGATCAGTGCCTGGCAGAACGATCCGCTGACGCGTGATCTGGTGCTGGCGGTCAATGTCAGCGCCAGGCAATTTCACCAGGCTAATTTCCCGGCCCAGGTTAAAAATGCGGTACTGCGCTATGCCATCAACCCGACGCGGCTCAAGCTGGAGCTGACCGAGGGAATGCTGCTGGATAACATCGAGGACACCATCGTTACCATGAATATACTGGCCGAGCTCGGTATCCAGTTTTCGCTGGACGACTTCGGCACCGGCTATTCATCGTTGCAATACCTGAAGCGGTTGCCGCTCGACCAGATCAAGATTGACCAGTCGTTCGTGCGCGATATCGCCACCGATACCAGCGACAAGGCAATCGTGGTCACCATCATCGCGATCGCACACAGCCTCGGCCTGGAAGTCATTGCCGAAGGGGTCGAGACGGAAGAACAACGCCAGTTCCTGATATACAACGACTGCAAGGACTTCCAGGGCTATCTGTTCGGCAAGCCGGTTCCACTCGATCAATTCGAGGCGTTGCTGAAACAGGCCGCTGCTGATGCGGGCGGGTAAAATATTCCCTTCGCGATCCCCCCGGTACTCCAAAAAGACAATGCAAATATGACGTGTCGGGCAAGTGCCGGCCATGCCGGATTTTCGGCTGTTCGGGTATGCAGGGACAGCAAAGATTCGATGTGCCGAAACTCCTGTGATTGCGGCTGCTTTCTGGTATACATTAGCAAATGCTAACGTTAGCGATTTTACGCAAGGAAATAATCAGTCATGTCGCTTAAGAAGGTGGATGTATTGCTGGTGGGTGCGGGCGTAATGAGCGCCACACTGGGCAAGCTGCTGTCGCTGCTGGATCCGACGCTGAAGATCATGATGGTCGAGCGGCTGAGCCGGGTCGCCCACGAAAGTTCGCATGCACTGAACAATGCCGGCACCGGCCATGCCGGCTATTGCGAGCTGAATTACACCCCGCAACGACCGGACGGCAGCGTCGATATCGGCCGCGCGCTGGCCATCAATGCAGCCTACGAAGTGTCGCTGCAGTTCTGGTCGTATCTGGTCGAACAGGGCGTGTTGCCCGCCCCGGAAAAATTCATCAACCCGATCTGTCACCAGAGCTTCGTGTGGGGCGAGCAGAATGTTGCCTTTCTGCGCAAACGCTACAAGGCTTTGCATACCCATCATCTGTTCGAGGAAATGGAGTACAGCGAAGATCACGCGGTATTGCGTCAGTGGATGCCGCTGGTGATGGAGCATCGCGACCCGAAACAGGCTGTCGCAGGCACCCAGGTCAAGCACGGCACCGATGTCGATTTCGGGATGCTGACACGCAAGCTGGTCAGAGGGATGACCGCACATCCCGGCTTCGATCTCGAACTTGGCCATACCATCACCGGACTGAAACAACATCCCGACGGAAACTGGCATGTAAGAATAAAAGACAACCATACCGGCCACAGCAAGACCATAGCGGCAGGTTTTGTATTTCTCGGCGCGGGCGGCGGGGCACTGCCGCTGCTGCAGAAATCGGGGATAGCCGAAGGCCAGGGTTATGGCGGCTTTCCGGTGAGCGGACAATGGCTGATCTGCAAGAACCCGGACGTGGTGAAGCGCCATACCAGCAAGGTGTACGGCAAGGCACCCAGCGGTGCGCCGCCGATGTCGGTGCCGCACCTGGATGCGCGCATCATCGACGGGCAACCCGGCCTGCTGTTCGGGCCGTTTGCCAGCATCACCACCCGGTTTCTGAAAGGTGGTTCGCTGCTGGACGTGTTCTCCTCGATCAAATCGGGCAACGTCAAGCCGATGCTTGCGGTGGCGCGCGACAACCTTGAACTGACCCGCTATCTGGTCGGCGAGGCGTTCCGCTCGCACAAGGACCGCGTTGCCAGCCTGCAGGCGTTTTATGCGGATGCAAAAGAACAGGACTGGGAACTGGCTTCGGCCGGACTGCGCGTGCAGATCATCAAGGATTGCGACGTGAACGGCGGTCGGCTGGAATTCGGCACCGAGATCGTCACCGCCAGGGACGGCACGCTCGCATCGCTGCTCGGTGCATCGCCGGGCGCGTCGACCTCGGTACAGGCAATGATAGAAGTGATCGAACGGTGCTTCGCTGCCCGGGTAAAGAGTGCCGGGTGGCAGCGCAAACTGAAAGAGATGATTCCTTCCTACGGCGAATCGCTGGACGAGAATGTGCCGCTGCTGCATGCTGTGCGAGAAAGAACACTCGCCACCCTGGGGCTGGAGCACCGGGAAGGCAAGGCCGGCAGCAGGAAAAAATAATCCGGCCTGTTCTGCCCGCTTCCTTACACGTCCAACGATTACAATCCAACATGAGCGCAGGTTCCGCAAAAGATTTGTCATTGTCCGCCTGGGCGCCGCTGCGCCAGCCGGTATTTCGCATGCTGTGGATCGCCTCGGTCGTGTCGAATATCGGTTCCTGGATGCATGAGGTGGGCGCGGGCTGGCTGATGACCACGCTCTCGCCCAGCCCGCTGATGGTGGCGCTGGTGCAGGCCGCCACCTCTGCCCCGGTATTCTTGCTGGCGTTGCCCGCCGGGGCGCTGGCCGATATTGTCGACCGGCGGCGCTACCTGATCGCGTCGCAGCTATGGATGATGGCAGCTGCCGGGCTGCTGGGCGTGTTGACACTCGCCGGCGTGACGACCGCAATGACCCTGCTGGCGTTTACCTTCGCGCTCGGCATCGGCACCGCAATGATGATGCCGGCGTGGGGCGCGATCACGCCGGAACTGGTGCCGCGCGCCGAACTGCATGCCGCCATCGGCCTGAACTCTGTCGGGATGAACGTGGCGCGCTCGGTCGGGCCGGCGATTGCCGGATTCATTGTTGCCGCCACCGGGCCGGGCCTGGTGTTTATCCTGAATGCCGCTTCGTTTCTGGCCGTGATCGTTGCGCTGAAAAACTGGCAGAACGCACCCAGCCACAACGAGTTGCCCGCCGAACGCATGTTCGGGGCAATGCGGGCCGGGCTGCGCTACGCGCGCCATTCACCGGAGTTGCGCGCGGTGCTGACCCGGGGCGCCGGATTTTTCGTGTTTGCAAGCGCATCATGGGCACTGCTGCCGCTGGTGGTCCGCCAGGAATTAAAGCGCGGGCCCGGTACCTTCGGGCTGTTTCTGGCTTGCCTGGGAGTGGGCGCGATTGCCGGTGCGCTGCTGCTGCCGAGGGTTCGCACCCGCCTGTCGCGGGACGGCATCGTGGCCGGCGCGACGGCGCTGTATGCGATCGCGATGCTGGCGCTTGCCCACAGCGTCAGCGTGTATGAGGCCGGCGCGGCGATGCTGCTGACCGGAATGGCCTGGATTAGCGTGGTCTCGTCATTGATGACCGCCGCGCAGACCGCATTGCCGGGCTGGGTGCGTGCCCGCGGCCTGGCACTGTTCTGGGTGGTGTTCATGGGCGGCATGGCGGTAGGCAGCACGCTGTGGGGACAGGTCGCCTCATGGATCGGCATCCCCTACGCGCTGACCGCGGCAGCCCTTGGGGCTTTGCTCGGCATTGCCGTAACCTGGAAATACCGCATCGGGCAGCATGACGAAACCGACCTTACGCCGTCGGTCAATTGGCCGACGCCGATACTGGCCGCCGACCCGGAAGCCGACCCCGGGCCGGTGATGGTGACGGTGGAATACCGCATCGATCCGGCTGCCGCAACAGAATTCACCCGGGTCATGCACCAGCGCATGCGCAGGATCCGGCGCCGCGATGGCGCATTCATGTGGGAGCTGTTCAGCGATGCCGATCATCCGGAGCGCATGGTGGAATGCTTCATGGTCGAATCGTGGCTGGAACATTTGCGCCAGCATGAGCGGGTGACAGTTGCGGACCGCAATGTCATAAAACAGATGCGCGCCTACCATCTCGGTAGCGAGCCGCCCAGGGTGACACACCTGATAGCGGGCAACCGCTAACGCAGACGTCAAGGAACCGGCTTGGAGCCGCTGTCTGCCTAGCCCCGCGCATGAATTATTCGGGTATCCATAATTTGCGGTTGATTTACCATGGCCGCAATGTATAGCGGAGCTATTCTAGTTTCCGGTTGGCTGTCGCTTCCCGACCCTCAAGCGACAAATGAATATCCAAATTCGCAGCCCGAAACTGGACTTTCGGGCTTTTCCCCACCCGCGGTCAGGTGTTATTTATATAGATATACATTTCAATTATTGTTGTGATATATTGAATCTCTGTTACGTTTCGTAGTCTCTACGAACGTACTTGGCGTCTCTCAAGACGCGCTTAGCATCCGGGGTAATTAAATTGATTAATTACCCTGCTTTTTTGATTCGGATTTATAAAGGGAGAATGTAGGGTGAAAAAATCATTGACACTTTTAGTAGCTGCCGCTGGATTGTTGGCTTTGTCTGGAACAGCGAGTGCCTTCTCAACTGCGCCGTGCAAGGCTTGCCATGCGCTTGACCATGATGTTGTAGGACCCGCCTGGGATAGAGTTGCGAAGAAATATGGCAGTGCGGCAAACCTGGAAAAGGTTTTCAAATCCGGTTTTAAGGTGGAAGATCGCAAAGTTGCAAGCACTGAGCCAAAATTCAAGGCACAGGCAGCCATTATGACAGGGCAGTACAATGCCTTGATCAAGGGCCATGAAGATGAAGCGGCAAAAGCACTTTTTGCAGCTGTTAAGTCTGGCAAAATGTAAGCACTTCCGGTGCTGGCAGTTTTTAAAGGCGGCCTAAACGGCCGCCTTTTTAATTTAATATAGTAGCCGCGATGAGGGTGCAAGAATTCTTTCAAACATTCCGGCTCTTTTCAAGGCCGAATTGGCGACAATTTCCTTCCAAGTGAACGTTTACATAAAATTCTGATTCGTTCCCTAAACTCACTACCGTAAAATCACCGCTTGCGAGCGGCAGCAACTTGCCGATTTGCCCGTTTGGATTGGCTAACACAACCATCCGTTTCTAATCCAACAGCAGCCATTCGTTCTTAATTCCTTCATCCGGAAAATGTCGACCAATTTCAGCGGGTCGAACTTTTCAAGCGGACGCTCATCCCGCCCAATATCAGATTTCATTGCTCGTCGTTAGTGATGCTACCCAACCATGCGCTCAAGTGTTCCGGTATTTTTGTGCTTAACATTCCTATTTGGCAAAATGATTTAATTCTGCAAGTAACACATGAAACGTTTTTCTCTGTTACAGCCGCAACATGATCATCAAACCAATCTTGATACTGGTTGCCATATTCACCTATAAATGCAATGGAGTTCTTTGCCAGGTATTCAACAATGTGCATTTGCAAGCAACTCGCAAAAAGGGACGAATCGACTTTAGTATATTCATCCCATATAAACTCGTCCGGTAGTGTTCCAGCCTTTCTTATATCGGGTATGTAGCCCAATTCCCTATAAAACAAATCCAGGTTTTCTATCTTGTGATAGGGTTGCCCATTCCTCTTAATCCACCCAGCATATTTGTTTGAATTGTTTGGATCATGATAAGTAAAGTTCGGCATTTGATTCTGCATATCATCCCCGCAAGTCGTGGTTATCGGAATGAGATTTTAAATACTTCACAATTAACATCTGGAAGCGGGCAGAAAGATCTGCGCCGGGTTTGTGGATGTATTCTTCCCATAAATATTCATTCCATTTCTGGCTGCGTCCTGTTTGCAGCCAAAAGCTCCATAAACTTTTCATGTTATCCATTATGTAAATCAGATGGATATCACCTCGAACACTTTCCTTATCTTTTCCATTCCCAGATTAATTACACTTTTAAACAGCTGGTTATAGTTTTTTCGCCTTTGCAGTATTAATCTCCATATTGGGATCAATTGTCAATTTGAAAACGTTATCACGTAACGGCTAAGTCTGTCCAGTCAGCAATTGGTTGCCTGGAAGTTTATTTTTGACTGCTTTAAGTTAAAATTTTGTTATGCCTAAAAGAACTGCCACGTCAAATTACTCGCAGACCTACATCAAGTTTATTAACTTGGCGCAGGCTATTCGTGAACTCCCCACCTTTCCCTCGCTGGATGCGACAGAACAACAATTGCTAGACGCATTTGTCGTTTTATGGAATCAAAATAAATCAGTTCGCGTGGTTGAGGCGATGCAAATGTTCCCTGACATTTCGGCCAGCACGGTGCATCGCAGAATTGTCACATTGCGAAGGAAGGGCATGATTTCACTGAAAACAGATGAAGAGAATCAGCGGGTCAAATACATCTCCCCTACTCCGCTTGCCCACAAATACTTTGCCAAGCTGGGAGAGTGTTTAAATAAAGCCATTGCAACATGACAAACGGAAGCAGCTCCAATCGCTTCCCGACTTCATTGTATGTTATTGCAGGTATAGCACTTGTTTATTGGCTGTTGTACCAACTTAACGACTGGATATTCACTAGTTTCGAAGTTTCAAAGTCGATATCCTGGATATTCTTGCCTGCTGCAATACGGGTGATTGCTGTACTGCTTTTTAGCTGGGATGGTGTTGCTGGCTTACTATGTGGCTCAATAGCAATGGCTTTTCCTTGGCATGATGATGCCAGTGTTAATTCGTGTATCGTATCCGTTTTATCCTCCATATCTCCTCTGTTGGCAGTGACGTCAGGCGCATACCTGATGAAGAGCAAGGCAGACTTGCAGGGGCTTGGAGCTAAACAGCTATTTGTGTTTGCATTGCTGGGGGCGTTATTTAATTCCGTACTTCAAAATTTGTATTTTCAATTGTCGGGGACGGCCAAAAGTTGGTTAACAGGTCTAGTCCCTATGTTTGTGGGCGATTTTATTGGAACAATGATCGTGTTGTATTGTGCATCGATGGCGATACGATTCTCACTACGCTGGGCTGCCAAACAACCTCCTTTATCATCATAAACAAAACTGTCGGCCACTGAATGAAGAGTTGATCTCCAGAAAACCGCATCGGTGAAAACTGCAATTTCATGTATCGCCTCCAACAATGGAACGAAGACGGATGGGTATCATTGGCTTGGCGGAGCAGCCTTTAAACACGCGGATTAAAGTTCGAAGTGCAACCGCTAGTGATTGCTTGGTGTAGATAACATCCTGGCGCAGCATATGACGGCTATTGGCACACAGGCGAACTTCATGGGGAAAACCACCTTCCACAAAGCTGCCCATCGCGAAAAGCGGTTATGGGCCGATTTGCGACCTGCATTCTATCGTTCCACAGACGGTTCCATGCCTGTTTGCGATCTCATGCCAGACGGCAACCTGTTTTTTAAACCACAAATCCAGGATACCCAATTATTTAAACAGCAGGAACAGGCCCACGACCAAACTGGCCGCGCCCCCGATATAGAAACGCATCACCTGATCCGTATCGGCACCGGTCAGCGCGTAGGTCAACTGTGAGCCAATTGAACCGGACAATCGATAGCCCCAGAATATGAGGCCGATACCGACCACCGTCAGAACGATACCGATAATTTTCATTGCGGATGATGAGTTGTTCGACATGCCGATCTCCCGTAGTTGGTGAAACTGAAATTTGCTGAGCCAAACTGCCGGCTGCCATTCTAACGCTTGCCCAAGTCAATTTTGTTAAATCGGCAGCGCCGCCGGCCTGATTCGACAGCGGCAAAACCGCAACGAGCAGCGCAAACTGCAACCCGGATTGTGCACTTGCAATCAAATCCGTTAATATATGTATTCGATATATATATTTACGGATAATTTTTTCGCCATGCACGACAACACGCCGAATAACAATGCCGACAACTCATCCATCGACGATGAAGTTCCCGAAATGGAACTCACCGATGGGGATATCCTGGATGCGATGCAGCACATCCCCGGCTACCTGGACATCTCGACCGACGATTTTCGCACCATCTACCATCTGGCACATCGCCATGCCGTCGGTCGCCTGTTCGGCAATTTCAGCGCGGGAAGCCTGATGCGGGTCGGAATTGAACCGCTGTATCCCGGCATGCATCTCGATGAAGCGGCCAAAGCGCTGGTCCGGTCGGGCTACAAGGCGCTACCCGTGGTCGATGAAAACGGCCGGGTGGCCGGGATACTCACCGAAAACGATTTTCTCCGGCGGCTGAATGTCGGGACCTTTCTGCAATTGCTGCTGAGCATGCTGGACGAGGCATTCGAGCTGAAACACCGCTGCCATGAGACGCCGGTAAGCGAGGCGATGACCTCCCCCGCGATCACGGTGGGCAAGAATGCCGGATTCGCGGAAACCATCGCCGCTTTCCACCGGCATGATGGTCGCAGCCTGCCCGTCGTGGATAATGACGGCAGGCTGCTCGGCCTGCTGCTGCGCAAGGATTTTATAAGTGCCTATCACCTGGAAAGCCTGCAATGAAAATTCCCGAATATCTGCGCAAAATGCAGGGCACCACCCGCGGCAGTCCGCCGCGGGTAAGCGGCGCCGAAATCATGTGGTCCTGGATCGGTGCCTTTCTGGGCATTGCCGCGGTTGCCGGCGTGGGCCATTTGTTTTTCGAGGGAACCGACCTGTCGATGATGATCGGTTCATTCGGTGCAACTGCCGTGCTGCTTTATGGCGCGGTGCGCAGCCCGCTGGCTCAACCGCGCAACCTGATGGGCGGACATATCCTCTCCGCGATCGTCGGTGTCGCTTGCTGGAAGCTGCTTCACCCATATCCATGGCTCGCGCAAGCGGTGGCGGTTGCCACCGCGATCGCCCTGATGCATGCCACCCGGACACTGCACCCGCCCGGCGGTGCCACGGCACTGATCGCGGTGATCGGTTCCGCAAAAATCCACAGCCTGGGATTCTGGTATGTGCTGATGCCCGCCACAGTGGGTCCGCTGATCCTGCTGGTAG
>Ga0307377_10004468_pt1 | contig 15300 bp, 15 predicted proteins | sample TR3MG_FD_202535 | JGI IMG/M metagenome (GOLD analysis project Ga0307377, IMG submission 202535) | Soil microbial communities from Risofladan, Vaasa, Finland - TR-3 | ecosystem: Environmental > Terrestrial > Soil > Coastal area > Acid sulfate soil | place: Finland: Risofladan, Vaasa | collected... | reverse complement strand
GTGCCCTCGACCAAAGGCAGCAGGTCGCGCTGCACCCCCTGGCGCGACACGTCGGCGCCGGACATCTCGGAACGGCTGGCGATCTTGTCGATCTCGTCGAGGAACACGATACCGTTCTGCTCGGCGTTGGCCAGCGCGCTGGTCTTGAGGTCCTCGTCGTTGATCATCCGTGCCGCCTCTTCCTCGGCGGTCAGCTTCAGGGCCTCGCGGATTTTCAGCTTGCGCGTTTTCTTGCGGCTGCCCGACATGTTCTGGAACATCCCCTGGATCTGCGAAGTCAGCTCTTCCATTCCCGGCGGAGCGAAGATCTCCATTTGCGCGGATGGCGCAGCGACTTCGATTTCGATCTCCTTGTCGTCGAGCTCGCCCTCGCGCAGCTTCTTTCTGAATTTCTGCCGCGTAGCCGATGCTTCGCTGCCTTCGGCAACCACAGCGGAAGCGGCGTCTTGCCGGTCGAAAGCGACTGCGCTGCGGGCCGGCGGCAACAGCACATCGAGGATGCGCTCCTCGGCGGCATCTTCGGCGCGGCTTCTCACCTTGCGCATCGCCTGTTCGCGCGTCTGCTTGACGCTGATCTCGACCAGGTCGCGCACGATAGTATCCACGTCGCGGCCGACGTAGCCTACCTCGGTGAATTTAGTCGCCTCGACCTTGATGAATGGCGCGTCGGCGAGTTTCGCCAGACGCCGCGCGATCTCGGTTTTGCCCACGCCGGTCGGTCCGATCATGAGGATGTTCTTCGGCGTGATTTCATGGCGCAGGGGTTCGGCCACCTGCTGCCGGCGCCAGCGATTCCTCAGCGCGACAGCGACCGCCCGCTTGGCGCGGTCCTGGCCGATGATGTGCTTGTCGAGTTCGTGCACAATTTCCTGCGGGGTCATTTGCGACATGATTCTTCACGCGAAAAAATTAGACAACGACGGTACCGTTCCCGTTCCCTCATTCGAGGGTCTCGATCACGAGCTGCTGATTGGTATAGATGCAAATGTCGGCGGCAATGCCGAGCGACTTGGCGACGATTTCCTTGGGCTCAAGCCCGGTGTTCTCCAGCAGCGCCCGCGCCGCCGATTGCGCGTAGGGACCCCCCGAGCCGATGGCGAGCAGGCCGAGTTCCGGTTCGAGCACGTCGCCCATGCCGGTGATGATGAGCGAGCTTTCGCGATCCGCCACAGCCAGCATCGCCTCCAGCCGCCGCAGCACGCGGTCGGTGCGCCAGTCTTTGGCCAGCTCTACCGCCGAGCGCAGCAGGTTGCCCTGGTGCTTCTCCAGCTTGGCCTCAAAACGCTCGAACAGGGTGAAAGCATCGGCCGTACCGCCGGCGAATCCGGCCAGGATGCGGTCGTGGTACAGACGCCTCACTTTGCGGGCGCCCGATTTGATCACGATATTGCCCAGGGTGACCTGTCCGTCGCCGCCTAGCGCGACGGTCTGGCCGCGACGTGCGGAGAGGATGGTAGTACCACGAAATTGTTCCATATCAGGGTCCCGCACGGTCAATTTTTCTAAATTGGGGCAGTTTTGCCGGAATCAACCCGGCAATTTCGCGATAAGACGACTCCGCCGCTCCGTGACCGCCGGCGGCGCCGCCAAAGCAAAAATCAGGTTAAGCCCGGCCAATTGCATCCAAAAAGGCGCGGGGAAGGCTTATGGCGCGCATAAACCGGCGCGACCCGGGCGCAATCGCCTCCTGCGCTTCGGCCGAGCTCCGCTCAGTCTCGCCCAGCCGCGCGGCGGGACCGGGACGCGCATGCGCCATCGCGCGATTCTAATCCAAGTCGGCCGCCTGGCACGACCCGTGCGGGTTTGCGCGGGTTTGCGTTAGTGTCCCGAATCGCTAATTCGCTGAATAATTGGCTGACGCGAAAACAAAGGTTGAAGCAGAAAAGCGGCGAAATCGGCGCCAGACAAGGCGCAAAGCACAGCAAGGTTGGACACCTTGCGAGCATTTGCAGCGCCGTATGGCGTCGATTCTCGGCGTCTTTTCTTCAGCGAATTAGCGATTAACTGACGAGGCACTGCTTCAGGCCCTGAACGAACAGCTCTTCCGGGAGGTTCCTGCCGATGAACACCATCACGCTGGCGCGCCGCTCCTGCGGCCCCCAGGGTTTGCCCACGTCTCCGCCCATGAGCATGTGCACCCCCTGGAACACCACCCGATTTTCGTTCTGATCCAGCCACAGCACGCCCTTGTAGCGCAGCAGGTCCGGGCCGTGCACCTGAATCATGCCGGAGAGGAATTCCTCCAGCTTCACGCCGTCGAATGGCGCATCCGCGCGGAACACGAAGGAATGCACCGCGTCGTCGTGTTCATGCTCCTTTTCCTCGAGGAAGCCGGGCTCGATCTCCAGGACGGCGTTCAGGTTGAAACCGCGGATGTCGAGAATGTCGGCTAGCGGCGTCTCGCCGAAATGCACCTGCTTGATCGGCGCGCGCGGATTGATTCTTACCAGGCGTGCTCTCAGCTGCTCATGCTCTTCGGCGCTGACCAGATCGGTCTTGGACAGCAGGATGCGGTCGGCGAAGCCCACCTGCTCCTGCGCCTCGCGGAAATCGTCCAGCTGCTTGTTCGCGTGCTTGGCGTCCACCAGGGTCACGATCGAATCGAGCAGGTAGTAGTTGCCGATGTCCTCGTCCATGAAAAAAGTCTGCGCCACCGGGCCGGGGTCGGCCATGCCCGTGGTTTCGATGATGAGGCGCTCGAAGTCGAGCTCGTTCGCCTCGCGCTTCGCCTGAAGACTGCCCAGGATGCGCACCAGGTCGCCGCGCACGGTGCAGCAAATGCAGCCGTTGTTCATCTCGACGATCTGCTCGCCCGCGTCCTGCACCAGCAGCTCGTTGTCGATGCCGGCCTCGCCGAACTCGTTTTCGATGACGGCGATGCGGCGCCCGTGCTGCTCCCTCAGGATGCGGTTCAGCAGCGTCGTCTTGCCGCTGCCCAAAAAGCCGGTAAGTATGGTTACCGGGACCATTTCCCGCTGTTCCATGTAAGACCCCGAATGAATGTGTACCGCGAATCGTACTGCCGATTATCGCCTAACCGCATCTGACGAGCAGCCCTTTCAAATAATCCCCTTCGGGAAACGACAGCAGCACCGGGTGATCGGCACTGGCGGCGAAACGCCCGACGACAGAGGCTTCCACGCCGGCATCGAGCGCCGCACCGGCGAGAATCTTCTGGAACAGTTCGGCGGAAATACCGCCGGAACAGGAGAAGCTCGCGAGCAGCCCATCGGGGCGCAGCAGTTTCAGCGCGAGCAGGTTGATGTCCTTGTAGCCGCGCGCGGCCTTTTCCGCGAACGCCGCCGTGGGCGCGAATTTGGGCGGATCGAGCACGATGAGATCGAAGCTGCGTCCCTGGTCGCGCAGCAGACGCAAGTATTTGAATACGTCGGCTTCCTGCCATTGCGCGCGCGCGGCGTCCAGGCCGTTGCGGCCGAGGTTGTCGCGGGCCAGTGCCAGCGCGTCGGCCGAACTGTCCACAGAGAGCACCGAAGCTGCTCCGCCGGCAAGTGCATTGAGCGTGAATCCGCCGGTATAGCAGAAGCAATTGAGCACCTCGCGCCCTTGGCTAAGTTCGCCGACGCGCTTGCGGTTGTCGCGCTGATCCAAATAAAACCCGGTCTTGTGTCCGGCGGCGACGTCCACGCCATAGGATAGGCCATGCTCGCGCATCAGCACGCCGGCGCCGGGCAAGGCGCCGTGGAGCAAGCCGCTGCGCACAGGCAGGCCTTCGAGCGCGCGCACGTCGGCATCCGAGCGCTCGTAGACACAGGCGCAGCCGCTCAGCTCGCGCACCGCGTCGGCGAATTCGCCGCGCCAGCGCTCCGCGCCTGCGGAGAGCAACTGCAGCACGACCACGTCGCCGTAGCGATCTGCGATGACGCCGGGCAGGCCGTCGGACTCGCCGTGCACGAGGCGCAACGCGTCGCTGCCCTCCGCTCGCAACAACCGCTCACGCGCCGCCACGGCCCGGCGCAGGCGCGCGCGCAGCAAATCGGCGTCGATAGGCTCGGCTTCGATCCAGCTCCAAACGCGCGCGCGGATCTGCGACGCCGGGCTGTAGGCGGCCCAGGCGAGGAATTCGCCGCCGGCTGCGCGCACCGCGACGCTGTCGCCCATGTCCGGGTCGCCCAGCACCCGCGCGACCGCACCCGAGAATATCCAGGGATGCCGGCGCAGGAGAGACTTCTCGCGTCCCGCCTTGAGGATCAGTTGTTTCATCGGCCGGCATCATAAGCCCATTTCACAGCGGAAAGGGCCTCGCCGCCGAAACTCCCGGTTCAAGCCCGAGGCGACCCGAGGTTCAAAATAACCCGCCTGCGCGCCTGTTCGCGCGGGCTCGGTTCATTGCAAAGCCGGCCCTAGTTGGCCACGCGCGACCCCGCAAGCGCGGTAAAGATCCCAAGACCGATCAACACGCCGCCCCCGATGCGACTACCGATGCGCCGACCCCCGCTTCCGCGCAGCGCAGGCGCAAGCGCACCGGCCGCCAGAGCGTAAGCGCTGTCGGTCACCGCGGCGATGACCACGAACAGCGAACCAAGCGTCATGCTCTGAATAATGGGCGGTGCGTTGGCACTCAGGAACTGCGGCAGAAATGCGGCATAGAAAACCGTAGTCTTGGGATTGAGCAGAGCGACGACGAGTCCGTCACGGAAGGTACGGCCCAGTGGCGTGGCCGCAGGCACCGCAAACGAAGTTCGGGCCTGGGAGGAGCGAAGCATCTGCCCCCCGAGGTAGACGAGGTAGACCGCGCCGGCGTACTTGACCACGGAGAAGGCAAGCGAAGAAACCGCAAACAAAGCGCCAAGGCCGACGCAAGCAGCGAATGCGTTGCCCAAGTTGCCGAGCGCGACACCGGCCACCGACACCAACCCTGAGCGGCGCCCCTGGACGAGGCTGCGGGTAACGACATATAAGACGCCGGGTCCGGGCATAACCGCGAGCACCAAGCTCGCGAGAATGAACGCAGAGAACAGCTGCCAAGGCGGAAAGGGGTCAGTCATTGCCGAACCTTGAATAGGATCAACGTTGGAGCTAACCTGGGGCCGACTGGTTAGGCCGCAACCGCTCGCTCATCCGGCGGGAATTGGAAGCACTTCCATGACCTCGACTCCCTCACCGGGGAAGATTGTGAAGTGTGGGTGATTCAGGAACAGCCGCGCCGCAGCTTCTTGTGACTCCGCTTGGACGACTGTGAAAGCAGCCAAGTTGTTGCGGATGTCGCTGATCCCGCTGGACGAGATCAGTTTGGTTCGGCTGAGCGGGCCGCCCATTTCAACTATGGAGGTAGCGTTCTCGGCCGCCCACTTCTTCCAGGCTGTCACGCCATCCGCTTGCCTCTTCTGCCGCTCCGCATCGGGGATCGTTTCCCAGCGAGCCATCGCGCTCGGCGAGCCGGTAAAGACGGCGAGATACCTCTTCATACAGGCCCCCTTCGGATATCAAGAGCTACAGTCTACGGCGATGGCTGAGGCAACGGCTCACCTCAAGTTATTCTCCATCTCATGCGCCAAGATACTGTTCTTCCGGGACATTGTCTATTCGGGCTGCAGCCGCCTCGGCTACATTTAGGAAATCGCCTGGTAGTGACTGAACCGGCACGGTTAATTGTCTGGTTCAAAGTGGTCACTTTCAGTGAGTCACGCGCCAGGCGAGATAAGCGATCTCGGTCTTCTCGACCCCCTATGGGGGCCCGCGGAGGTGACGCCTTATTTTTTCTTCGCCCGCGGGTGCGCGGCGTCGTAGGCTTTGGCCAGGTACTGGAAGTCCAGGTGCGTATAAACCTGCGTCGTCGAAATGCTCGAATGCCCGAGCATCTCCTGCACCGCGCGCAGATCCCCCGAGGATTGCAGCACGTGCGTCGCGAACGAGTGGCGCAGCACGTGCGGGTGCACGTGCACCGGCAGCCCGGCACGCCTGGCCCATTGCGCGAGCCGCGCGCGCACCACGCCGGCGGCGATGCGCTCGCCGCGCGCCCCGACGAACAGGGCCGGCACCTCGGCGCGGGCAAGCAAGGCGCGCGAACACAGCCAGGCCGCTACCGCCGCGCGCGCCTGTGCGCCCACCGGCACCGTGCGCGTCTTGCCGCCCTTGCCGGTCACGGTCAATTCGGCATCGCGGGCGATCGCATCGGCGTGTGCCAGATCGAGGCCGACCAGCTCCGCCAGGCGCAGCCCGGAGGAGTATGCAAGCTCGAATATCGCCTTGTCGCGCAGCTCGGGCGGCGTCCGGGCCGGCACATCGAGGAGCTGCCCCGCCGCTTCGGGCGAGAGCGCCTTGGGCAGGCCCTTGGGCGCCTTGGGGGCACGCAGGCCGAGACAGGGGTTGCTGCTGTAGCCGCGGTGGCGCACGAGCCAGGTGAACAGCCCGCGCCAGGCCGACAGCATGTGCGCGATGGTGCGGCCGGACAGGCCGCGCGCATGCAGTTGCGCCACGCCGCGGCGGATGTGCTGCGGCTGCATGCGTTCGAGCGCGACGCCTGGGTTGAGCGCGAACAGCGCTTCGATGTCCTTGCGGTAGTTGCGGCGCGTGCCGGCGGCGAGGCGGCGCTGATGCGCCAGGTGATCGAGGTAGGCCCCGAGCAGCGGGCCGCGGGGATCGGGCTGAGGGTCCGGGCTCGCCTGATCCGCCGGCATGGCTACAAGTAGCGCTGCAGCGCCGCGCTCAGCAATTCGCCCAGGCGTTTGAGATAGAGCGTGCCCATCTCCGGGTAGAAGCGCGCGGCGTCTTCGCTTGCGAGCGCCAGCATGCCGACGCAGGCCTTGCCGCCGTCGCGCAGCGGCATACAGGCGACCGAGCGCAATTGCCCCGCCGCCTCGCCGAACCAGGACAGCACTTCCGGATTCGCATCGGCGCCGCAAACAGGATGCTCCAGGCTGCCTGCGTAACTGCGCAGTTCCTCGCTCGCCGGCGAGAATTCCACGCCGTCTCCGGGCGGCGCGCCGGCATCGGCGTACCAGAGCCGCAGCGCCGCGTGCGGCACGGCGAAATCCTCGCACAGGTTGTAATACAGCGCCTGCAGCATGGCTTGCCGGTCGGCGGTGGAGAGCAGCGCGATGCACAGCCGGTGCATCTTTTCACCTATCGCGTCGTTCTCCTCGCCGAACTGAATCAGCTCCGCGAGTTTGCCCTCGAGCATTTTGCTTTTTTCGCGCAAAGTGAGGATCTGGCGTTCGGAAATCGGAATGGCGCGGCCGCCGTGCGGGTGCGGAATGTAAATCTGCGCCAACACGTCGGCGTGGTCTTCGAAGAAACCGGGGTTGTCCCGCAGGTAGCGTATGACGTCTTCAGCTTTCATCGATTTCCATTTCTCCCTCGAACACGGTGACCGCGGGACCGGTCAGCCACACCGGATTGTCCGCGCCTTCCCAGCCTATCGTCAAATCGCCGCCGCGGGTGGACACACGCGCGCGCATCGAGCAGGCCGCGGCGTATGCCCACCACCACCGCGGCGCAGGCGCCCGTTCCGCAAGCGAGCGTCTCGCCCGTGCCGCGCTCGTATATCCGCGGGCGGATGCGGCCGCGGCGGTCTCGACGCGGATTTCGCTCTTGTCGGTGAGCCCGCGCTCGCGCACGAAGCGCACGAAACAGCGGGCGCCGTTGCCGCACTGTTCCACTTCGCCGCCGTCGGCGTTGAAAATGCGGTAGCGGAAATCGGTGCCGGCCGCCCGCGGCGCCTCCACCAGAAGGATCTGATCGCAGCCGACGCCGAAGTGCCGGTCGGCGAGCCGGCGCAATTGTGACGGTGTCAGGGCCGGGTTCCGGCTGACGCCGTCGAGCACGACGAAATCGTTGCCCGCGCCCTGCATCCTGGTGAATGCAAGCTTCACAACGCCTTCTGCATGACGTAATCGTCCATGACGTAGCCACCGCCGATGTCGACGACCACGGTTTCGACTATCTCGTAACCGTTCTTGCGGTAGGCGGCGATGGACTTGAGGTTGTGCTTGTTCACGTTGAGCCGGACCGCGCCCGCGCCGCGCCGGCGCGCAGTGTCCTCGACATGCGCGAGCATGCGCCCGCCGTAGCCGCGGCGCTGGAAATCCTGATGCAGATAGAGCTTGTCGAGCTTCATCGAGCGCCCGTGCAGCTCGTACTGGGCGAAGCCGATCATGCGGCCGTCGAGGAGCGCCTGGTCCCACCAGGCGCTGCCGCTTTGCATTTGCGCGCGGATGATGGCCGGCGTATAGCGCTGCGCCAGCATGTAGTCGATCTGTTCGCTGCTGATAATGCCCGGATAATGATGGCGCCAGATGACGCCGGCAAGCTCGATGACCGCGTCGATGTCCCCCTCGGCCAGCGGCGCGATGCGCAATTCGCTACTCAAGGCACAGCCTCGTGTAATCGCGCAGGACGCAACGATCCATGACCACGGTCATGCCGGCGGCCTGAGCGCGCTCGGCCGCTTCCTCGTTCCAGATGTTCTCCTGCATCCAGATGTGCTTCAGTTCGAGGCGCAGGCACTCCTCCACCACCTGGGAGACGTATTTTGAAGCGCGGAAGACGTTCACCAGGTCGATGCGCTCGGGTACCGAAGCGAGGTCGGGGTAGGCCTTCTCTCCCAGGCCTTCGCTGATGCCGGGCCGCACCGGGATGATGCGATAACCGAAGCGCTGCATTTGGCGCGCGACGCCGTAGCTGGGACGGCCGGGTTTGGGCGAAAAGCCCACCACCGCGATGGTCTTCACACTGCGCAGCAATACTTTGATCTGCTCGGGTTCGGGGTTGGCAAAAGGCATGGTGCGATTTTAACCGCAAAGGCCGCGCAGGCACGCTGCAAGCCTGTCGTTGGCGGCTGTCCCCGTCACTTGGCGGCAAAGGCTTTTCCCGCGGCTCAATACCACGACGCTTCCCCTGGCGGCCGCGTCTTGAAGCGCTTATGCACCCAGAGGTACTGCTCCGGCATCTGCCGCACCTGCTGTTCGACGAAAGCGTTCATGCGCAGCGTGTCGGCCTCGATGCTCGCGCCGGGGTAGCCTTCCCAGGCAGGAAGGAAGCGCACAACATAGCCTTCGCCGCCGGGCAACATGCGTGTGACGCACGGCAGCACGCGCGCGCCGGCGAGCCGCGCCAGGCGCGACACGCCGGTGATGGTGGCGGCGGGAACGCCGAAGAAAGGCACGAAAATCGTATCGCGCTCGCCGTAGTCCATGTCCGGCAGATAGTAGAACGGCAGCCCCGCCTGCATCGCACGCAGCGCCGGGCGCACGCCATCCTGGCGCGACAGCAGCGTCAGCCGCCCGAAACGCATGCGTCCGGCATAGAGCACCGCGTCGAATACCTCGTTTTTCTGCCTGGAGTAAATCGACACCATGCCGAGGTCCATCGCCAGCCGCGCCCCGCCCATGTCGAGGCCGACGAAATGGGGCGCGAGCAGGATCAGCGGCCCGCCGCGCGCCGCCTCGAAATGCTCCATGCCTTCGAAGCGCACCAGCCGCCGGATGCGCGCGGAAGAGCTCCACCAGAGAATTGCACGCTCGAGGAACGCGCGCGCAAACGCCTGGAAATGGCGGCGCGCGAGCGCTTCGCGCTCGCCGGCAGAAAACTCGGGCAGGCAATGCGCGAGGTTGATCAGGCACACGCGGCGGCGCTCGCGGCCGAGCGCGTAGAGCAGCGTGCCGAGGCCGCTACCGATTGCGGCGAGCAGGCGCAGCGGCAGCAAGCGCAGCAGCCACATGAGGCCGAGGCCGACGCGGGTCAGCATGAGCCCGTCGGCGCCGGGCGCGGGGCGCGGCGCGCAGGCTCATACCAGCTGCCGGATGCCCGCCCTTGCCTTTGCGCTGCGGATACCCTTCTCATTTGGGTGCTTGCACGCCGGCCGGGACCTTGTAGCGGTTATATCCCCAGCCATACTGCGCCGGACACCGCCGAATGAGCCCTTCGAGCGCGCGGTTCAAGGTGCGCGTCGGCGACTCGCCTTCGAGCGGCGCGGCCATGGGCGCCAAGTGCAGGTGATAACCCCGGCCCCGCGGCAGACGCTCGGCATAGGCGAGGATGGTCTGCGCGCCAGAGCCTTCGGCCAGCCTCCCGACGAGGGTCATGGTGTAGGCCGGCCGGCCGAAAAACTCCGCCCATTCGCCCTCGCCTACCCCCGGCGCCTGATCGGGCAGGATGCCGATCGCCTCGCCTCGCCTGAGCGCGCGCAGCAGCACGCGCACGCCTTTCAGATCGGCGCTGGCCATGTGCAAATTGGGCCGGGCGCGCCCCGCGAGCATCAGCGGCTCCACCGCTTTTTTCTTCGGCGGCCGATACAGCGCAGTGAGCGGCGCGTCGGCGGGTCCGCGCCAAGCATAGTACTGCGCGGTGATTTCGAAGCAGCCGAGGTGCGGCGTGAGGAAAATAATGCCGCGGCGCTGCGCCAGCGCGGCCTCGACCAGTTCCCAGCCGGTGACCTGTGCCACCCAGCTTGCGACCGTCGCATGCGGGCGCAGCCAAATCGCGGGCAATTCCAGCAAACCCTTGCCGGCTTCGGCGATCGCCTGATGCGACTGCGCAGCATCCAGGAAACCGGCCGCGCGCAGATTGGTCGACAGGCAGCGCCGATAACGCGGCGAAACGAGATAGACGATCCATCCGCACAGCGCACCCAGACGGTGCAGCACGGAAAGGGGCAGTACGGCGAGCAGACGTGCCAAGCCTAGAATCACGCTGCGTCACTTTGGCATTGCATCAAGGCATGTTATCCTTACGGCCCATTTCCACTCTTTAGAACCCAATGATGAACTCTTTCCTGTTCACCTCGGAATCGGTCTCGGAAGGCCATCCGGACAAGGTCGCCGACCAGATTTCCGATGCGGTTCTCGACGCTATTCTAGCGCAGGACAAAACCTCCCGAGTCGCGGCCGAGACCCTGGTCAAGGACAATCTGGTGGTACTCGCAGGCGAAATCACCACCGGCGCGCGGGTCAACTTCAACGAAGTGGCGCGCAAGACCATCAAGCGCATCGGGTACGACGATCCGCGGATCGGCTTCGACACGCACACCTGTACCGTGATCGTGGCCTATGGCGAGCAGTCCAAGGACATCGCCCAGGGGGTGGATGAAGGCAAGGGCCTCGACCTCGATCAGGGCGCGGGCGACCAGGGCCTGATGTTCGGCTACGCCTGCGACGAAACCGCGCAAATGATGCCGCTGCCCATCTTTCTTTCGCACCGGCTGGTCGAGCGCCAGGCGGAGCTGCGCCGCGACGGGCGCATGCCGTGGCTGCGCCCCGATGCAAAATCGCAAGTCACCGTGCGCTACACCGACGGCAAGGCGGAGATGATCGACACCGTGGTGCTGTCGACGCAGCACGGCCCCGACATGGTGCACAAACAGATCGAAGAAGCCGTGATCGAACAGATCATCAAGCCGATTCTGCCCAAGCATCTCATCAAGGGGCAGATCAAGTATCTGGTCAACCCCACCGGTGCCTTCGAAATCGGCGGCCCCAAGGGCGACTGCGGCCTGACCGGGCGCAAGATCATCGTCGACACCTACGGCGGATCGGCGCCGCATGGCGGCGGCGCTTTCTCCGGCAAGGACCCCTCCAAAGTGGACCGCTCCGCCGCCTACGCCGCGCGCTACGTCGCCAAGAACGTGGTCGCCGCGGGCCTCGCGAGCAGATGCCAGATCCAGATCTCCTATGCGATCGGCGTGGCGCGCCCGACCAGCGTCATGATCACGACATTCGGCACCGGCAAGATCTCCGATGAAAAACTGTCCGAACTGGTGCAGAGGCATTTCGACCTGCGTCCCAAGGGCATCGTGCAGATGCTCGACCTGCTGCGCCCGATCTATGAAAAGACCGCGGCCTACGGCCACTTCGGCCGCGACGAGCCGGAGTTCACCTGGGAAGCGACGGACAAGGCGCAGGCGCTTGCTGCCGATGCAGGCATCAAGGTGGCAGCGGTCGCCTGAACCCTGATCCACCGCCTGCGACAGGAATGGGCGGCTAGCGGCCGCCCGTTTTTTTGTGTGCGCCAGAGCGCGCAGCCCGCCGCCGAATTGGTGTAAAATTTGCCTCCCTCGAGGAGCGTTGCGACGGGTTTCCCAACCTGCCAGGCTCGAGGTGTCGACGCCGTGACCGGCAGGTTGCGGGCGTCAAGTGCAACGGCGCTCACGAACTTTTTTCTTGAACGAAAGGAGCGCGTGATGAGCGCCGTACCGCAAAGCAAGACCTTTACCGACTGCAAAGTTGCCGACCTGTCGCTGGCCGAGTGGGGACGCAAGGAAATCCGCATTGCCGAGACCGAAATGCCGGGCCTGATGGCAATTCGCGAGGAATACGCCGCGAAACAGCCGCTCAAGGGCGCGCGCATCGCCGGGTCGCTGCACATGACCATCCAGACGGCGGTGCTGATCGAGACCCTCAAGGCGCTGGGCGCCGACGTGCGCTGGGCTTCGTGCAATATTTACTCCACGCAGGACCACGCCGCCGCCGCCATCGCGGAGGGCGGCACGCCAGTCTTCGCGTTCAAGGGCGAATCGCTGGACGACTATTGGGAATTCACCCATCGCATTTTCGAGTGGAGCGACGGCGGCACGCCGAACATGATCCTCGACGACGGCGGCGACGCAACGCTGTTGGTACACCTGGGGAGCCGCGCCGAGAAAGACGCGGCACTTATCGCCAAACCGACCAACGACGAGGAAAAGGCGCTGTACGCCTCGATCAAAAAGCGACTCGCGGCCAAGCCCGGCTGGTATTCCAACATCGCGAAGTCCATCCGCGGCGTGACCGAGGAAACAACCACAGGCGTGCACCGCCTGTACCAGATGGCACAGGAAGGCCGCCTGCTGTTCCCGGCGATCAACGTGAACGATTCGGTGACCAAGTCCAAGTTCGACAACCTCTACGGCTGCCGCGAATCGCTGGTGGACGGCATCAAGCGCGCTACCGACGTGATGATCGCCGGCAAGATCGCGGTGGTGTGCGGCTACGGCGACGTGGGCAAGGGCTGCGCGCAGGCATTGCGCGCGCTGTCGGCGCAGGTATGGGTGACCGAAATTGACCCGATCTGCGCACTGCAGGCGGCGATGGAGGGCTATCGCGTGGTCACCATGGACTATGCCGCCTACAAGGCCGACATTTACGTCACCGCCACGGGCAACGTGAACGTGATCGCGCACGACCATATGCAGGCGATGAAGGACCAGGCGATCGTGTGCAATATCGGCCACTTCGATTCGGAGATCGACGTCGCCAGCCTGCACCAATACAAGTGGGAAGAGATCAAGCCGCAGGTCGATCACGTCATCTTTCCCGACGGTAAACGCATCATCCTGCTCGCCGGCGGAAGGCTGGTGAACCTGGGCTGCGCCATGGGCCACCCTTCCTACGTCATGTCCTCTTCCTTCGCCAACCAAACCCTGGCGCAAATCGAGCTCTGGATCGAGGCGCAGAAAGGCTCGGGCAGGTACCCGGTCGGCGTCTACGTGCTGCCCAAGCACCTGGACGAAAAAGTGGCGCGCCTGCAGCTGAAGAAGCTCAACGCCCAGCTTTCCGAGCTGAGCGATGAGCAGGCGAAATACATAGGTGTGCCGAAGCAGGGCCCGTACAAGTCGGACGCCTACCGCTACTGAGGAACAGCGGGAGGGATGCGCCCCCGTCCCTTCCGCCTCCCCGCCATGGAATCGCAGAAGAAATACCCGCCGACGTTCAGCTTCGAGTTCTTCCCGCCGAAAACGCCGGAAGGCATGGACAAGCTGCGCGCCACCTGGAGGCAGCTGATCCAGCTCAAACCCAGGTTTTTCTCCGTCACCTACGGCGCCGGCGGCTCGACGCGCGAGCGCACGCTCGAGGCGGTGCTCGAAATTCAAAAAGACGGCGGCCACGCAGCGCCGCACCTGTCCTGCGTCGGCTCATCCCGCGCCGACCTCGCCCTCACGCTGGAGCTGTATAAATCGCACGGCCTGCGCCATATCGTCGCCTTGCGCGGCGACCTGCCCTCGGGCGCGGCCGGGGCAGGCGAACTGCGTTACGCCAGCGAACTGGTGCAATTCATCCGCGAGACCAGCGGCAACCATTTTCACGTCGAAGTCGCCTGCTATCCCGAGTTCCATCCACAGGCGCGCTCGGCGCACGAAGACCTGCAGGCGTTCAAGCGCAAGGTCGACGCGGGCGCGAATGCGGCGATCACCCAGTACTTTTACAATGCCGACGCCTATTTCCACTTCGTCGACGATTGCGAGGCGCTGGGCATGGATCTGCCGATCGTCCCGGGGATCATGCCCATCGCCAATTTCTCCCAGCTCGCGCGCTTCTCCGACGCGTGCGGCGCGGAGATTCCGCGCTGGCTGCGGCTGCGGCTGCAAAGCTACGCCGACGACATCGCATCGATCCGCAGCTTCGGCCTGGACGTGGTCACCGAGCTGTGCGACCGCCTGCTGTCCGAAGGCGCGCCAGGCCTGCATTTCTATACCATGAACCAGGCCGGACTGGTTTCGACCATATGGCAACGGCTCGGGCTGTAAGCCCGAACGGATGCCATCGTAATAGCGGTGCAACGGCTCGGGCTGTAAGCCCGAACGGCTGCCATCGTAATAGCGGCGCAAGGGCTCGGGCTATCAAGCAGCGCCGGATATGACCCTGATCAATATGCAGCCGCCCGAGCTATAGAACAATTAGGCGGAACAAAACGCCACGCATAGCAGGCTGATGAACACCGTCTCCCCCACCGCCACCCGGACGATCGACTTCAAGGCCGCCGCGCGCGATCTGCTGCCCCCCGGCGCCAGCTACGACGCCTGTCTGAGCTGCGGGCTGTGCTCCGCGGGCTGCCCCGCCTCCGGCCTCGAAGGCATGGATCCGCGGCGTTTCATCCGCATGGCCATGCTGGATATGAACGAGGAGCTGTCCACCACGCCGTGGATCTGGACCTGCACCCAATGCCAGCGCTGCAAGTACATCTGCCCGATGAGCATCGACGTCTCGGTGCTGGTGGGTCTGGCCCGGGGCGCCTGGCCGACGGAGAAGAAGCCCAAGGGGATCGTGCGCTCCTGCGAGGCGCAGTTGCGCTTTCCGGGGACCAGCGCGATGGGGCTGCAACAGGAGGATTTCGTCGAGGCGGTCGAGGAGACGGTGATATCGGTACGCGGGCAGGGCGATCGCTTCGCGCGCCTCGAGGCGCCGATCGACAAACAGGGGGCGTACTTCTTCGTCAACCAGAATTCGCGCGAGCCGGCCACGGAGCCCGAGGAAATGGGGCCCCTGTGGAAGATCTTCGACTACGTCGGCGCGGACTGGACCTATTCATCGACTGGGTGGGCGGCGGAGAACTTTTGCATGTTCACCGGCGACGATCAGAGCTGGCGCA
>Ga0307377_10004467_pt1 | contig 15301 bp, 18 predicted proteins | sample TR3MG_FD_202535 | JGI IMG/M metagenome (GOLD analysis project Ga0307377, IMG submission 202535) | Soil microbial communities from Risofladan, Vaasa, Finland - TR-3 | ecosystem: Environmental > Terrestrial > Soil > Coastal area > Acid sulfate soil | place: Finland: Risofladan, Vaasa | collected... | reverse complement strand
GTAAATGCAGTTAATGCAACCGATGTTGAGAAACAAGTAGCCGATGAAATGGAAGGAGCCATGGGAGAATGGGAAGTTGTACAGATTTCCTTGACCAAGATCCTCGCAGTACTTGACAATTAATATTTTTGGTCAGATAAATAAAATATAACCTAAAATTATTTATTATGGCCATGACGGATTATGAAAAGTCTAAATTTCGATTTAGCGAGACCTTTAACAACTCAGATGGTAAAACATCTGGATCCGGGTTTGTTGGTGTATTGATGGGAATAATAGCCATCCTTGGTTTCATAGCCGGAAGTATAGGATGGTTCTTAGGAATTGAAGCGGTAATGGAGTACCTTGATTATGTTTTACAATTGGGTCTTTTGTCTGCTGCTCTAATGGGAATAAGAAAATTCAGTGGAGTTTTAACTGGAAGAAAAGGAACATCACAAGTTAACACGGATTCAGAACAACAAGGATAAGATGCCAAACAATTACGACTTCAGTAATTTAGACGATGTAAGAGAAATAATGGTTCGCCCAACAGGATGGGTGAGCCCTCTTATCATCGAATATGGCCAGGGGTACCATAGCGATACCCAGGCATATTATTGGAGAGTTAAAGGCACAAAGCACACGTTTGTCATTCCTGTTTTAAGAATGAATTTTATAACAGAGGGTAAGTATGAGACGCATTTTGAAGAGGCTCTGGAAGGGTTCAGAGAAGACTATAAAGGATGGGCCGAAGAAGGATGGTACGCCGACTGGATGCAAGCCTATCGAGAAGACTTCTCCAGATTCGTCACCCTTTGATGTACAGATAAAGAAAGTTAGTATAAAGAAGATAAATCTTAAGTAATGGAAAATAGATATTTTCAATATTTAGCGGGACCACGGTGTGGTGAAGTTCTCCTTTACGATCACGTTGAGGAAGAAGATGATATGGTGTTTGTTTGTTTTAAAGACGGATCACGATGCAACGAAGAACTGATACTTCCGTTAAATGAAAGAACACCGGGAAGCATGTTGATGGCTGAAGTTGATAGCCACACCAATGTTTGGAAATTTTCAGAAGAGTGGGTTGGAAGACAAGAAGAAAGATGGGAACTCAATGAGGCCCAAGAACGCGTATGTGTTCAACCTTACGCTGAAGGACGCCGAAATATAATATCCACGCCTCCTCGAAGAACTTCCGCAGCTAAATTTGGCCAAATCGCAAAAAGAATTGAATCGCCAGTTATGGAAGAAAAGAAAACCCCTGAATTAATGAGTGACCCTGTATGGGTAATGATGGATCGAGCAAAAAAGTTTGATACCGAAGTTCCAATGTCACTCACAATTTCGTTACCATCAAAGGCACTTTATGATGTGGCAAAAGAATCGTTTGAGGATGGGGGTCCTAAAGTGGTAGAATATATAATAAGTAACCTGGATGACACTGATTTAAAACTAAGTCTTAAACGTGCATTATTGGAAGCTTATGAAGATACCGCGGAAATCGTAGAACTAGAAGTACCAATGATGTATGAACCAGAAGTGGTTGAAGAGCAAGTTGTTGGAAATCCACAGCCCGGAATTAAATTAACCAAGGATGGGAAGGTTCTAACCGAAAATCATCAAAATGAAAATGGATAAAAAAATAGAGAAGAAACTCGTTCTTGAAGGTCCATTCGAAAATGTAATTCAATTGAATGAACACTATTATCTCGTTGATAAAAAGGATAAGATATGCGTGTTACCATATACAATATCCGCAAATGGTCTTCTCGACCGTTTGGGAGTGATGGAGGATTGGAACTACATCGAAGAAGAGAGAGTATTAACTCTCGTAAATGATTACCTCTCGGCTGACGATAGCACCGATTTGGTTGCAGGAAACAGGGTTCTTTTTGAAATCATTGGAACAAACATTACGGACGCTGATTTATGGATGTACCTCGGAAGTCTCTATAATAACATGTCCTCAGATTCACCCATTAAAATATATGCAGTAGACATCACAGATGTTGAAATAAAAGCGGATGAAGATGTCGAAGAAGAACAACAAAGAAAAAGATTTAAGATGCTCGATTCAAGCAAGGTTATTCAAACAGATGATATTTTATTCCTTGCAGCGTATCTTAGATTGTTTAATTACTTTTACGTAAATTCATTAAATAAGACCGATAAAGATTAAAAACTATGAATAGAAGAGAAAGAAGGCACATGGAAAAGAAGCTTGGACTTATCAAGTACAAAAATTCATTACCATTACATAAGAGGATGGAAGGTGTTAGAGAAAACATTGCTACAGGGAAGCAACTTCAGGCAGAAATGAAAGAAATCAGAAGACTTCAAGAAGAAGGCAAAACGCAGGAAGTAGATAACAGTCGTATAGCATCTATCGCTACCGAACTCATGGTTGGTAAGGATATGTCCTACATTGATGCACTCGAAGAAGCAAAAGAAGTTTACAAAAGAGAAGTCGAGGCATCAGAAAAAACCAAGTAATTTATGAAGTTTTACATAACATTAGAAGGGGTTCAAAAGTTAAAACGATCCTTTCTAAATCTTAAACTATTTTCCATAATTAACGTCCAAGATATTCTCGAGGATTGTGGCTATACGTATGATACCATCGATGAATATGGAGCCTTTATCGTGAACAAAAAAATAGTTGGACTTATTAAAAATTACACAAAATCTAAAAGGATAAGAGGAATCATTTATTCAAATCCTTACATAAACGAAGATACCATTGAAAATCTCAAAGAAATAATAGGAGAATTTGAAAAGATAAATGAAATCGTACTCATCGATGAATTTAACTTACCAAGACTCCAACACCTGTATCAATACTTCAATGAAATAATATTCTTTCCTTCAATAAAGAAAGTGAGGTTGATTGAGTGTAAATCTATAAAGGATAAAATTGATTGGAAGGTTTAACGGAAGGGATCCTTTAATCTTTCATCTTCCATATTTTTGAATTTTTTGTGAAGCTCCCTATATTTTTCTTTTCCATCGTTGTTTAAAACAAAACGACCATCTTCATCCTTATCATAATATTTTCCTATGACATTCATATAATTTGCGCTCCAATATCCTCTATCACTTATTGGGTGAAACGTATTTGGGCCGTAACCTAATTCAAAAATTAGTTTTATTAATTGTTGACGTTGGGTTACCTTTTTTTCCTTTATGTACTTAAGAACCCTGTATTGTTTATACGCTCTTGGGTAGCTTCTATGTTCTTGAGTAGAATCAAGATTAAATATACCCTTTATTTTCTTGCGATCTTTTGGTTCCGTTACTTTATCTAGATCTAACGTTTTTATGTAGTTTAAAAACTCATCCTTGGATTTATAGGAATCAAGAATTAAACGTAACACTTTGTAAGAAATTTTAGAGCCCGATTCAATTGCATCCTCAAATGCTGAAAGATCTTCGTTGAAAGCTGCCATTTCTATTTTTATCTTATCTAAATGCGTCTGTTCAAAAATATCCCAACCTAGCCCAGAGGTAAAAATATCTCCTGTGCCCCTTCTATAAGCCCAGTCAGTTATCATTTTCCTAAACAATGGGTAAGAAATTTTTAGTCCAGCATCAATACCTCGGAAAAACCGCTCTACGTCTCCTTCTTTAGCAGCATTCTTAAGCTCTTCCTGCTTCCATCTCTTTTCGAGTGCCGGAGATAACTCCTTTGGTTTTAAAATATCATCTAAACTTTCACGAACTAACATGCATGCGGGCTTTGTTTTATTTATCTGAATATATAAAATAAATTCGAATAGATGCCATTTAGTGATCAGACACAGACTAAAATTGATGGAATTGTTCAAAGCATAAGGGACATTTCTAAATTTGAATACTATTACATCCAAAATGGATGTTTTCGTGCTAAAGTAAACGCTCTTTATATTAAAGTTCTTGAACGAAAGTATCAAGAAAAAGATAGAGAACGTTTTAAGAAAAAGGCCGAAAGCATTGAGGGAGATGATTTAAGGCTTCTTGCTCCAATCGCAGTGCATGCTAATTTTTTAAGCGAAGCGCAGGCTGCGCTTGGACAATGCTTACAGGCTGATGGAGCATTAGACTTGGTGAAAGATAACCAAAACAATATTTTTGCTAATCTAAACACCAATGATGAGCCAAACCCCGACACTCCGTTAATATCACCCTTTGATAGAAGGATAGATCGATTGGTCATTGATAACGAAAACGTGTACGCATTAACACCAATAAGCACCATGTACGCACAATCTGGAACAATTGGATACACCGTATCTGAATCATTCATACAAAATTCAAAAGCAGAGAAGAAACAAGAGCTTATTGACAAGGTAAGAAAAGACGTCGAGAAGATGCAAAACGATGATTATTACATTGGTGTTCCCGCGTTAATGAATAACTATGCATATGTTAAGCTATATGGATCCAAGGGTGGAAGATATTTAGTCAACCAAAAGGGTCAAAGAAAATGGTATGAGGTTGATCAGAGTATTGATGATAAAGAATTAAACATATCCCAAACCCCAACAACATCCTCTTTAATTTCGTGGGGCAATGGTGATCCATATGGAAGAACTCCATATAACTTTACAGATTTTGTATTCAGTAAGCACTGGAATAAAATACCAAACAATAGGCTGATAACCTTACGAAGGTTTCCTGCTCCAATCATTGACAACCTTAAGTTCCCGGGAATGGACGGTACAATGTCAGAGGGAGCTCCAAGTGGAAACGAGCAGGCGAATGAAGGGTCTGCAGCTGTTCAAGATATTACTACTTCTGGAACTGAACCGGGTGGATCTGCTAAGAAGATAACATTTCCACCAATGGCAACTGCTGTTACGTATTTCGGAGAGGAAACTGATAATACGCTCAAAGACATACTTAAGTTTACTACTGGTTTCATGTGGGATGAAGCTGAAGCAAACGTTTGGAAAGTAACCCCTACTGAAACGCCAAATGCTGAACAGGGACCAGGCGCTTTGTGGCCAGGATTTACCAAATTCGCATCGCAATTAAACGTTGCTACTGGAAACTGGAACCAACAAGCTGTATTAAACCAGGGTATGTTACCGCCGGATCCTTACGAGGATGGACCATACGAAAATAGAATCATTGGACCCGTTAACAGGATAACCAAAGTTAAGAAACGTGCGGCTGGAATAAAATTTGAAATGAGCGGGATCGAATTAAAGTTTGATTACGTTGCAAGACCGGTTGGTGGAATCAACACCAAGGCTGTTCTTCTCGATATACTCTCAAACTTCCTCATAATGGGATCAACCGCAGCGGTGTTCTGGGGAGGTCAACACAGGTTCATGGGGAACCCACAGACGTACCCTTTCCTAGGAGGAGATAAAGGTATACAGCAATGGTATTCGGGTAAACCTCTTGAATGGGGTGCATCCTCCATTAAACAATTCCTTGGTAAAGGAAAAGAAGCTGGAAGTGGAATAATCGAACAAGCCAAGAACTTCTTTAATTCTATATTGGGTAAACCAGGAAGCGGAAACAAAGATCTTTTTGGATCTCTTGAAAACGTATATGGCGGTGGAACCGGAATCGCGGGAAACTTGGTGAAACAATATGCTGCAGAAAAATCAAACGGACAAATTCCATATCTACAAGGTTTAAAAGCTTTATTGATTGGCGAACCGGTTGGAGAGTGGCACGTAACGATAGGAAACCCATTGAATCCAATCGCAATGATTGGTAACTTGGTGTGTGAATCGGTTGAGGTAGAATTTGGAAACGAAATTGGGCCCGATGATTTTCCAACAGAAATGAGAGTCATTGTTAAACTAGAACACGGAATGGCAAGAGATAGAGATGCCATCCAATCGATATTCAACCGTGGTATGGGACGTATCTACGATCTTCCGGATTCAATGAGAGGTGCGGCAGAAGATGAATCTAAGATTGATAATAAAACCGGAGTTGACGTTCCAAGAACCGGAAGGCAACCCGTTTATTACAGGGTTCCCGTTGCGGACAGCACAACCGTTGGTGGAAAATTTGGTACATCAAAGGTGGTAGAAAACTCAATGCAGGGATCAGTAAGTGTTTGGAACCGAAGCGCATTCACTGCGGTTTCTCCAAACGCGGATGATGTTACGAGAACTAAAGATAATCCATTATTCAGAAGTGCATACAGAACTGTTGACTGGGTATCATTAAAATCACTTAAGTAAAAATGAAGGCAAAGTTTATAAAGGAAGACGTGGAAGATGTCTTTAAACCAAAATCTCAAAAGGAGGTTGAAACTGGTTTTGAGAAAAGTGCTGATCTGGGCGATAAATTTTCAAGAGATTTAATGGACATTTGTTATAAAGTCTGGTATGATGCAGGAATACGATTTGGTAAATATATGTCTGAAGAAAAATTTTATGCAGATGGTGGTCCGGCTGACAAATTAAGCCCCGATACGTTACGAGGAATCGGTCAAGGATTTACAGCCAGAGATGTAGTGATAGAATCAAAATCTTTCAGGAACATGTATGGTCAAGGTGGCTCGTATACAAGGGTTGCTTTGTACGGTGACAAAGTATTAAAAAACGGAACCCAAAAAAGCGGTGAAGCATTAATGTATATTAGTACATATGTAAAGGATAACATTCAAATGATGATAAAAAATAAATATAAATAATGTTTTTAAGTTCAATAGATAGAAAACCATTCTTTAAAAAATCTGATGGAAACACCGTTAGAGATTTGACAAAATCTATGTTTGATTTTCAGTCGAATAACTATACGTCATTCAACATGTTCAAGATTCCCAGGGACTATGTAATGAGACCCGATTTAATTTCGCAGGCAGTGTACAACAACACGCTTTATGCCGAATACATCTTGAAATACAATGGAATTTCAAACCCGTTTACTTTAAATGAAGGAGAAATAATCTTGGTTCCAAACCTAGAAAGCGCAAAGAAAAACACAAAGACAACGGGATCTGGATCTGAATCAGATGATCCATCCAAGCGTATACGAGACTCATATAAATACATAGACCCCTCTAAAATTCCAAAAAGGGACGCAGACCTTGATAAATTTGAAGACAGAAATTTTGCTTCGCAAAGAACATTGAATGCAGGCGCGTTACCACCGAACATTGCAGACGAAGGAACATCTCAAATTGTAGAAAGAAACGGAAGGATTTATTTTGGTGAAGGAATTGGGGAAACTGCATGTTTAAAGAGTGGAATGAGTTCTGGTGAATTTTTAACTAAGGTAATTAAAAGTAAGAAAGTATAATGAAGGCCACAAAAATTTATGAGGTACTAGCAGATATTCTAAGAGGAAAAACCGAAGATCAAATTCAGATTCCAGAGGATAAAAAGGAACTCATTAAAGATTGTTATGATTTAACACTTCATTACCCTGATGTCTTTGGAGTAACTGAGGATCTTGGAATAAATTGTAAATTTGGCTATTGTTATTACGGATTTGAATTCATACTATTAAATGATCAGATTAGGTGTACGTTACAGTTTGACGGTGATAAAGACGTTGTCATTAATTTTATAGATTCAGAAAATTACGTAAACGACATACATAGTTTAGATGATTTTATGTTTGAGTTTAATCTTTATGATCAAATAACCGAAGACTTTGGTAATGTTTTGAAGCCAAAAACTAAAGAACAACTTGATTTAGCTTTACCAGAAAACGCAAGAAATCTAATAGATGAAGCGTATGATACTATACGACACAATAAAAAATACGACATAACACTTGATCCCGGTTACTATCACGGAATGTATGGTTTTCAGTTTGAAACAAAGGAAACAATTTCATCTGGAGAATATCACCGCGGAGAGATAGGCGAATACACGCTTGGATACTTTCCAGATTTCGAAGGAGTTTTCATAGTATGGGAAAACAATGGAACTGATTTTCGTTTGGATAACATAGAAGAACTATATACATATTTAGAATTGGATGAAAATGATTTTGAACAACCACAAGGAGTGTTTGAGGACGTTTCTGACATATTAAAACCCAAAGCCGAAGAAGATTTAAAGGCGCATTTTGAAAAAGAAAACCCCAAGTTTGTTAAGATATTTAATGAAATGTTTCCAGGTCATGACTATAATTTTGAAAAGGGAGAAGAGGGTTTAGAAGGATCATTTAGTTTTTCCAAAACAGATGATGAAGGGAATAGCCATATGTTTATGGTTAACCAAAATCGATACGAAAAAGATAATCCCGTAATCTCTTATTTAGACACGTCAAAAGCAGGGCATGGAATAGGAGGAGTATTCACGGGAGGAAATCATATAATCAGTGTTGATGAAATAAATTACTTTGTAAATAAACACATAAACCCAGTTTATAGATAATGGCAACATACACATACGAAGCACCGAATAGAGAAAGCTTGGCGGCAAACCCAACAACCTCACAGAAAGATGTTAAATATCGAATTTATAACATCTTCAAACCCACTGTGGTATTGGATGAACTGTCTCTTCCGGTAAGTGAAGTAGGTGATAGCAAAAAGGTAGAAGACGTAGCCTCTTTAGAGTACCCATTAATTAAGATCAATGATTATTTCATTTCAGAACCTGAACTGGATTACATGGCAATAAACTGTAAAGAATTCATTCCCAAAATAACCCTTCAGGTAACATTCATACACGATATGTTCATTGATCGGGAAATGCCAAAGGATGGGGACATAATTTCTATAGCGATAAGGAACAAATCTGATACGCTTAACATCATTCGTAATGATTATGTTATAACTGGAGTGACGCCATCGAGAAGAAGATCAAGCGGAACGGTACCCACATCGGTAACTTTTTTCGGGGAACTGTTTGTTCCCGGATTAAGAAGTTATATGGGATCTCAATCATACTTGGGCACATCAATGGAAGCCCTTAAGATCATTGCCCAAGAATTGTTTTTGGGTTTTAACACAAATGATGATGACACTGACGATAAACAAATTTGGTACGCCACTGAAGGACCCGAAGAATTTATAACTGACATAACTAACAAAGCATGGCGAAACGAAAATTCATTTTATAACACGTGGATTGATATTTACTATAATCTTAATTTTGTAAACATACAGAAACAGTTGCTTAGTGCAGAAGATGATGTAGATGAGGCTGCGATGCTTTATAACATGGATACTGATTGGACTTGGGGTTCAGACACTAAACAGGATGATACAGTTCGAATGCCAAAGGTATTCTCCAATTATATTGGGTACAGAACAACATCCTTTTTTATAACAGAATGGAAGCCAAACAACAGGAGTACAGCCATGACATTTCAATACGGAACTTCAATGAATGCGTCATTCTTTGAACACGTTGATTCTTTGTATGCCGATGAAAATAGCCAAAAATATTGGAACATAGAAATTGCGCCAGATTACGATCCTGAAAAATTAAACAGCCACATTCTATTAAGAGGACGTGCTACATATGATGCATCAATAAACAAAGGGGAATTAGCGAGGGCAAATTATGATTATTCAACCTTGTACAAAAGAGCTCCGTGGATGGGCATTCAATACACGATAACAGATTCAGAAGCAGATAACACGCAATGGTCCGGTAACCAACACTCAAATTATTTGAGAGCACAAGTACACAATGCAATAAACATGGCAGAATTAGAAAAATTAAACCTGGAGATAGATGTACAAGGAACAAACATGAACATCATAAGGGGCGATAAGGTACCCGTGGTTTTAATCGGAACTGATTCTATAGAGAACCAAATGGTCGATGAAAACGCGCAATCACGAGAGAGAAAGAATGAATTTTATAGTGGATATTACATGGTAAAGGGGTTCTCTTTATCGTGGGGAAAGGGAGAAGATTCAATTGTTTCAAACTTCTCTCAGAATTTTGTGTTAACAAGAAGAGAATGGCCAACACCAATACCCACAGATCCTGTTACAGTAAATCCGCAAAACACAACGTTCGACAAACGGTTTGAATAATAAAATAAAGAAAAGTAATGCCAGAAAACCAATATAAATTATTCAGAAATGTTAAGCAGGCAATAGAAGGAAATCTATTGACTAAAAGATATGATGAACCTACTTATTTAACGTTTAGGGTGCTTTTTGGCGAAGAATTCGCTTCCCGCAGTGGTGTTCTATTAACAAACACAACCTATGATCAAATGCCCCACCCCCTATTTAACGACATATGGGCTGATGCAACAGGAAGAGAGGGTGATGGAGGAAGAAACACTATAGAATTTAACAGGAGTTATTATTCTACCATTGATTATTTGAGAGATGCAAACGAATTCTCAAGGGGAGAAATGATGAAAGAATTCATTACGATGTGGAATGATTTACAAAACAACTTTCAATATTATTTTAGATCTGTAGAAGGAGTTGGTGAATTATTAAAACCCGCACCGGGAAGAGGTCGCAGGGTGCCCAGTGATTTTAGGTTAACGTTTAACATGGCCGAAGGCATAGATCAAAGAGTGTCTTATTTGTTAAATCTTTATAGAAAGATTGCATGGGATGATACGTATCAAAGATGGATATTACCCGACATGATGAGATATTTCACGATAAAAATATACATTACTGAATTTAGAACATTTCATAGAGCAGCTAAATCCATAGAAGCAGAAGAACCAACACAAAGTCAACAAGACAACATTTATAATTATGGCGGGCCGAATACGTTTGCGAGTAGATTAAAGGAGGAATTAGGAATTAATCAACTAAGACGTTCATTAGGGGCCCACTACCAATCGAACAGTCAAGAACCCTTAACATTGGTGGTGTTAAACTCATTGGATAAATTTCTACCTACACAAATGATTGAATGTCAAATGTGCGAATTTGATATTGAAAATTTTAACCTCGGATATAGAGACAATCTATCCGTTGTTGATGATCCAACAGAGGCCACGGTTAGTTTTCAAGTGAAGGTTGGAAACGTTAACGAGATTCAAACGTTCCCTTTATTCAATCACTACATATTCAATGATTATAAGATAAATGGTTTGGATAGATCTTTAGAAAAAGGTAACATAAAGGGTTTTGATGGAAGAGTAAAAAACGACACAGGAAACGAACCATTTTCTGTTACAAAACAAGGAGATGCAAGGTACCAAAAAATGGATGAAACTGCACAGAACACGGACAGCCAATTCAATACCCATGATTCAGGAACTGCATTTAACCAAAGCAGTTTGGGCGCCGCTAACCTAGCAAATTCAAGCCCTAATGCAGCAATAAATTCAGCAAAGGTAAATCCAATTGAACCTGCTACATGGGTTGGAAATGCAAAAAAGTTTGGACTGGCATTTACTGAAAATTTTATAACGGAAAAGGCAGACAAACTTAAAATGGCCAAAATTCCTGGTCTTGGATTTTCATTCACTGAAGCTGTCAGCGCCATAGAATCAAAGAGTTTCATTTCTGTACTTGGTTTAGTTAGAAAAGCCATAAACGAAAATGTTGCTGGAACACAACCTCCATCATCCCAACTTGATGATTTGGTTGATTCAACATTCCAAGATTTCTTAAAAGGCGTTGCATTATCTGAGGCTACAGATGGTGATGAACTAGAATTGATAAAGATTGCAAACCAAGCATTAAGTGATGGCGGAACATGGGAAGCAATAAAGGATTTTTCACTTGCTACAAACTTGGTGGGTCCCGGAGAAGCAAACAAACCAGTTACAATCGAAGGTGGAAATCAATATTCACAAGCCGTATCACTTGCAACCAACAATGATCGTTCATTGGCTACGGACTTAGACGGAGGACCCAAGTTTGTTAAAACTGGAAATTTAATAGGCAACCAAACGTTAAGCGATGCTACAAACACAAATGTTAGAGATTTAGAAGGAAGGAAGTATTCAGGAGTTACCGATCGTTCAGCGGCTACAGATTTGGATGGTGGACCAACAATGATACAACCTGGACAAATATTAGAAGCTGCGCCCAGTTCTGCAACATCAGGAAGAGCACTTGATTCAAACAAACCGTTCCAAGGTGTAGGCGAGGGATTAGGAAACGTAATATCTGAAAAGGGACCTGCATCACAGATAGTATCTGAAGCAACCGATGGGGATCAAATTGAAAAGGGTAATTTGACAGGAGGCGGAGGTCTTGGAGATTCAGTTGATGGAGGAAAATTCTACGAGACAGGTGGATTAAGTGAATCAATCGATGGAGATTTAAAAACAACAAATATATTATCTGAAGCAACGGACGGAGATGATGTAGAAAATAAACTACCTCAACCAAATCCTAGTCAAGCAACTCAAAATAAAATAGACAATGCAGGCTAAGAAAGTATATGAAGCAATAGGTGATGTTTTTCAACCTAAGAAAGTCAACAAAGAAGATTATCTTAGGTGGAAATTCCAAAATGATTTGCGTATTGAATTAACGGGTAATAAATGGAAAGATTATACGTATTTTAAAAAAGGAGGAAAACTGACCGCCCTTAACACCATAATACATCACACACGTCACAAAGATGTAGTTAAGTGGGTTGAAGAAAACACCCCGTTTACGGTTAAGAATATTAAGATAGATACAAACTTGCCTGGAACGATAATCTACCTAAACGAAGGGGTTAGTGACATATTAAAACCCAAATCAACAGAAGAAATATCTAAAGAACTATTCTTTGTTAGAGATCTTGATGATTTATACATAGGTCATGAATATCTCATTTTAGATAGAGGCATGAATCAATGGATGAATGCTCTTACATATGATGGAGTAAAGGACGCTGCATTTGGCAAACACGCGTTTGTAAGTTCTTTTATCGGTGATGATTTTTCAATAGAATTTACGGAGGAAGAATTACTTGATAGTATTGCAGATAAAGAAATAGCATTAGATAATACAGGAATGACTGATTTTATATAATTATGAAAGTACCAAAGTTTATAACAAATGACATGCGTGACAATGACTGGATTGGCACGGTTACCAACAACATAGACCCATTGTTTGCTGGTAGGTGTCAAGTACGTGTGTTTCGTTTAATGGATGAAATAGATTCAAAGGAATTGCCATGGGCAGTTCCAATGCAATCATGTGTTTTTGCTGGCAACGGCGCAGGATCACTATCGGTTCCAAAAATTGGACAGATAGTAAGGGTTTTGTTTAATAATGGAGACGTTTATGCACCAGAATACTGGGCGATACAAAACATAGATTCTCAATTAATCGAAGAAATAAAAGATGATTATGATGGAACTCACGTCATTGCATATGACCCTGACGAAGAATTGAACATCATATATCAACGGAATAGAGGTATTGAGATTTACTACCGAGAATCATTCATACAGATTGCTCCGGATTCGATGATAACTATTCAACACGCAAACCAAGAATCATTGATCCAATTAGAAGGAGATAAATGCAACATTGTGACCAAGAATGAAGTGAATGTATCGGCTGCCGCAAGGGTGGAAGTTACTGCTGATGAAGTGGTTGCAGCAGGGAATCAGACTACTAAACTCGGTCCAGGACCTTATAACCACGCGGTCATGGCTGAAGTTTTGTTTCCATTGCTATCCACCCTAGCGACAGCTATTGACGCTAAGATGCCAGCAACACCTGGAGTAAACGTAGGGCTTGTTGAATCAGCCAAACAAGCCGCAACATCAACTAACGTTTTAATATCCACGTAATGAAAATAACATACTCAAACGAATCTACCAATGCATATTCCGGCCAAGTAAACATGACAGCAATGATTTATGTGGACGGAGAACCGGTCGGTGGGGTTGATTATGTTCTTTACGATGGAGAGTTATCAATAAGTGACATCCTCGTTAAACCTGAATGGCGAAGAAAAGGAATGGCATCCCGTTTAATAAAATACATTAAACGGGAAAATCCAAAGGACAAATACGTTTCCTCAATGAAGACTCCTAGCGGTGCCAAATTTGTTCACAAAGATGTAAACCTTACGGTATCCAAATAGCCAATAAATCTTCAGAAAATGGAGACCATTTATAAACTTTTCCTTCATCAGTAATACATCTCACACTGGCATATCTCGGTGGCGCAGATGCGCCAACCACAGTAAGTAACGTATATCCTTTTCGTACACCATCTTCTATGAGTGCCAGCACATAAAGTCCCGGAAGAAGATCGTCACCCATTTCAAATCTGTGCTTATAATGAGCAGGGTTTGGTGGAAGATATTCATTATAGACTATCTTTCCATTGGTGGTAAGAATTTGGAATATCGTATTTGATTTGATTTCTTTATTGAACTGTACAACAAATCCACCGCCAAATGTCGGATTAGGGTAAACAATCATTAAACTGTCTGGTACTGAAGGCGATTCTTTATCCCTGATGTCAACCATTAACGCAATGGATAACTCGCTTTCATTGCCGGCGGCATCAAATGCTGAAACGGCCAACGCGTGTAAACCAACATCTAAAGTAATAATAAAAAACGTATCGGATGTAGTTCCGTAGTATTCGGCGTTAAGCCAAACATTATATCCCGCTACTCCAACGTTATCGGTAGAGGGGTTCCATCTCAACTGTAAGGTTTCTTGACCTATTGCGAGTGTTGAAACGAGTAAGAATACTAATGAAAATAAAAAGGTTCTCATGGCATTTATCCTTTTTATGTATATATAAATAAACGACTTTTTCATGAAAGCTAAAACTGTGTACGAATCTGTTGAGAATATTCTCAAACCTAAATCTTCTGAAGAAATTTTAGATGCAACAATAGATTTTTTAAAAAATGGGGGTGAAGAAGCGGGTGAAATGGCGTTTATTGACGATGAAGAGGGAATAGAAAACGAAGAAGTTTTTGATAGAATGTTAAAAGTAATGAAATCTGATTTAAGAGATGTAAGATACTTTGAAGATAGCGATGATTGGCAATCGTATGAAAAGGCCGAAACTTTATTAAGAAAAGTATCCTCCGATAATAAAGCCCCATACATACATCTTGAGGATAGGGATTTTAATTACGCAATAAATCCAAAAGCTAAAATTACGTTCGGAAATTCTTATGCTGTAGGTGTAAACGTTATATTTTTTAATTACCCACACGTTATTAATTTAATTAAAAAATGGGGAAAATCGCAGACATAATCAAGAAATTTTTACTGGGATTCTTAAACAAAGCACTTGAAAAAGCCAGAAGTTTTTTTGACAAACCAAAAGCTTTAATCGCCCTACAAGCCGCAGCGTTAGCCATCCTTAATCCACTTCTCACGTGGTTAAAAGCGCTCCTCGAAAAAAAGATCTCTCAATTACTTAATAAAGGCGATGATTTAAGTTTCATTGCGGATATAAATAACATCACCGATGATGACGTAGAGAACTACG
>Ga0307377_10004465_pt1 | contig 15307 bp, 20 predicted proteins | sample TR3MG_FD_202535 | JGI IMG/M metagenome (GOLD analysis project Ga0307377, IMG submission 202535) | Soil microbial communities from Risofladan, Vaasa, Finland - TR-3 | ecosystem: Environmental > Terrestrial > Soil > Coastal area > Acid sulfate soil | place: Finland: Risofladan, Vaasa | collected... | reverse complement strand
TACTGCAAGCCCAAGCGGTGAGAACGAAGAAGTGATTGCTGATGAGGGGCAGATGGTGAATTTGCTTGTAACGATGGCATTCAGTTAGACCAATAACAAATTAAAGGATCAACCCAAGGAGGAAGGATGAGACTTAAAGCATACTCAGTGACAGAGTGCCATGAAAACCAAGGCTTTATCTGTTGGGCTGAAAATCCGAAGGAGGCAAAAAAGCTCGGTATAGGCTCAGATGAAACCTATGGGGCCGACTACATTGATCTGCGATGCCGCAGAGCACCAGAGGCGGATGAGATGTATTACGGCAAAGCAATCTGCGATTGGTACACCGAAGAAGGTCAGCGGATATATTGGAAGCTCGGATGGTGGCTCGAAGACGGTCGCCAATGTCAGGGGTGCTACGACTGCTGGGAGTACGACAAGGTTCCAGAGTCGAGGCTAAACGATGATGGGTTGTGTTCTGTTTGTGCCAAGGAGCAACCCAAGGAGGAAGGATAGATGTCGCAATTAAAAGTAAGACTGGACAGGAAAACATTAAAGCGATGGGCGAAAAACTGTGGAGCAAAGCCCAAATGGTGGCATGGTTCCGAGTATATCCGTTCCTTATGTATTAACAAATTAAACGAGCACCACAAGGAGGAAGGATGAATAAGGAAATGATATTAAATTGGATATACGTCCACCCGCTCGAAACCGTCATTATCGGTGCGACGCTGGTGTTCATCGCCTGTATGCTGATCGCATTAAGGAAATGAAAAGCTCTAAATGATCGACGAACCGGTATTGATGAAACTAAGCGAAGTGAGGCAGCTGCTTGGCGTGAGCCGTGAGCAGGTTTACGGCATGTCTTCCCGCGATGAAATTACCGCGGTACCGCTTGGCCGGCAGATTTACTATTCACGCGATTCCGTAAAGCTGTGGATGAAGAAAAACGGAGTGGAAAAACAACAAAGGAGATACTGAGATGCAGATAATTATTAGCTTGTCGATATATGCGTGCATGGTGGGCCTGGTCTTCACCGCGCTTTATCTATTGAAGGTGAAACGCAGCCTTGAGCGCCAGCTTTATGAGGCATACAAACACTATTGCAGAATAGAGGATGAGTACGGCGCAATGGAAACGAACGAACTGTTTGAGGTCCTGGCGGTGGGAAGGGACGAGCCCTGGCTGCGGGCCGTGTGCCATATACTTCATAAAAACAGCTTGATCCAGGCTGAAATGGCCGGCAGTCCAGCCTTGGATTCTGAAATAAGCAAGGGTCATGCAATGGCCGCGGTGGCGATTGAAGACTGCAGCGACGAGCTGATACGGCTTACAGAGAAGGCACTTAGGGCTAGAGCCGGTCAGAAAGAGGATTTATCGGAAGCCTGATAATGCCGATCCGCAAAGAAATGAAAGCTCGCTACCCCTCGGATTGGAAGCTCAGAAGTTTCTTTGTCCGGTTCATCCGGGCCGGGGGTGTCTGTGAGGTCTGCGGGGCCGTACATGGGGAGCCGCACCCAGTAACAGGGTCGAAGGTGGTCTTAACGTGCGCCCATTGGTGGATCCACGAACCCGAAGCCTCGGATCTGCTTAATCTCAAGGCCGCGTGTCAACTATGCCACAACAGGCACGATGCGCCCATGCGAGCGGCCGGCCGGAAAAAACGGCGATGCCCGCTATAAAAAGTGTGTTTTGTGCGTTTTGTGTGGGTAGCATGAAGAAATAGTTGTTTTAGTGCTTGACAGATGATTTAACGAGGTCGTTGACGCCGTAGTGCGCAACGGCCTTTTACGTTTCCGGGCCTGTTTGAAGGAGGCGGGAATCCTTACATGCGAGGTTAAGCACATGGATAAAAAAGCAGAAAAAGCAATGAGTGACGCGGCTCATGCGAAAACGGACGACGCGGGTAAAACAGGCGGTTCAGAGCCAACTAGCTTTGATGATTTAATCAAAGATAATGCTGTTGAACCGGGGGTTTCTGAGCAGCCGGAAGCGGAAGAAACTGCAAGCGAAGCGGAAGAATCCACCGAGGAAGAATCCACCGAGGAAGAATCCACCGAGGAAGAATCCACCGAGGAAGAATCCGAAGAAACGCTTACAGATGAGGAACGCGCTCAGCTGAAGAAGACGACGACGGAGCGGATCGAAAAGAAGATCGGGAAGGCCCATGCAAAGCAGAAGCAAGCCGAGGAAAGAGCAAGTGCCGCAGAACAGGAGCGCGAAGAACTGGCGGGCCGTGTGGCCGAGCTGGAAACACGCCTTGAGGCAGTTGATGTTAATGCGGCCGCTGCAGCCAGTGGAGTCAGTGAGCTTTTTCTGATCGAAAACGAGGCGGCGCTTGAAAAGCGCGGCGATGAGCTAACCGCGTATGTCGATGCTCTGGATGGATGGATTGACGAAAATGAACCGGGTGAAATAATGACACTTGAAGACGGTAAAGAGTTCACCTATGCGGAAGTAAAGGCCAAGCGCCGGCACTTCAATCGCATGGTTGAGCGTGAATTGCCCAGGGCGCGGAAGATTTTATCCCAGCGCGCGAAAGCAAACGATACCGCCCGAAAATTGTATCCCGATCTATTTAAGTCCACTACCGCAGCTCACCAGGAAATGCAGACGCTATTGCGGACGGTTCCGGGCCTTCGTGCCCAGCCTGACGCGCGGCTGCTGATTGGCCGGATGATCGAAGGCCGGAAGCTGGAAAAGAAGGCTGCCACCGTCAAAGCTGTTGCAAAACCGAAACCGACTGCACCGAAACCCCCGGACACAGGATCTCCGGCCGCGCGAGCGACCGGCAGAGAGGCGCTGAAACATGACCCCAATAGAGTTAGAGAAACTGGCTCTTGGGATGATTTAGTATAGCGGAAAGTCCTTTTGACGATCCGCTTAAGGCATACAAATAGGAGATTAAAATGCCAGGAATGTTTGAAGCGGACCAAGCCGTACCTGTTAAGGATTACGGTGAAGAGTTGTACGTGGTGGAAAGCCATGAAGTACCTAAACTGCGCCTTATGGCCGCAGGCGATCCCATGACTCAAATGCTGCAGGATTGGGAAGCAGAAACCCGCGGCCGCATTGCCTTTACCGGTGTTGCGGACGGTGCGGACGTGACTGAATACAACAAGCAGGCTCAGTTGCCGTTGGTTGCCTATGGCACCCACCAGCGCGAATCCTGGAAGGTAACGAAGGTTGCGGGTAAAACCCCGACGGCCGGCGTGAAGAACCAGGTCAAGCACCAGCGCAAGGAGGCGCTTAAGCGCTTGCGTGAAGCGATGGAGCGCTCAATCGGCGGAACCCAGGAAATGCAACGCGGTACTGCCGCGGTGGGTTACAACCATCGTGGAGCGTTTGCGTGGATCAATGATGCCCTGCAATCCGTCCAGACGGTTGATGACAGTCTGAAGACCGCGGCGGGTTGTATCCATACCGGAACCCTGGCGGCTCTCACCGCCGCGGTTTTCGAGGGTATGGTCCAGGCGGCCGCAACCCAGGTTGGCGCCGCGGTGAATCTGAAAGGATTTGCCGGCCCAGCACTGAAATCCCACATGAGCGATTGGACTCAGAAGCTCACTGTAACCAGCACCGAAAATGCGTTGCAGAGTTTCAATATCGCTGCTTCCGAAAAGCGCCTCTTGAAGATGGTCAACACCTTCGAGTTTGACGCTGGAACGGTTGAAGTCATGCCGGACTATAATCTGGCGTGTGATCCCACTACAGGCGCAGACACGGTTTACACTCCGTTATCCGGCCTGTTCTTGGAAATGAGCCGGTGGACCAAGCGCTACATGCAGCAAGTAACCGAGTTCGAGCTGCCGGATCTAGGCGGCGGCCCGCGAGGCTATGCCGACGTGATGTGGATGCTAAAGTGCGGTCTGCCAGCCGGGCAGTTAGTGGCTTATATCAGCGCCGCAGCGTAAACCTTTCGGTTGATGGGTCGGCCGAGTGGCCGGCCCTGACCGATTTTAAAAAACCTAAATAGGAGAGTAAAATGCACAAAAAACTGATAATCGGAATGCTGGCGGTGCTGGCATTGGTGGTTTGCACGGTAGATGCGGCCACAACGGTGAACCCGCAACGGCTCGGAATTGAAGAAATGGCGTCCCACATGGGGGCGAATTTCCTGGTTGAAATCTCGTATGCGGACTTTACGCAAACGGCAACCAACAACACCGAGGAATTTACTTGGGACATTGCAGCCGGGCAGGGCTTCACGCTGCTGTACGCCGAGGTGGTGCAGGAATTCGTCGGATCAACAACCAACGGTACCGATAACATGGCGGTGATTGTTGGCGATGATGCGGATACCGACCAATTCCTTGTGTCTATGAAAATGGCGACCGAAGAAACGGAGGTGGTCGGTAAATTCGGCACAGGCACGGCAGACGGCGTGTTTTATGAAGCCGCGGATACCATTGACTTCCTTTTCACGCCAAATCTCGACCGCGCACCAGCCGCATTTTCCGCAGGGAAAGTACGCTTTTGGTGTTTTGTCGTTGAGTAGTTGACGGTTGCACACAATAGAACAAGGGGCAACGGTGCCCCTTGTTTTCCCGTACCCACCATGAATGTAAAACCCTATACCCTCCAGCAGTTGCGCGCCGCTGAAAAGCGGAACATAGAAGCGGCCAAGCTGCGCGGCACCAGCGCGAAAATAGGCAAAACCGGCCGCATGACGCAGCAGATTGACGAAGTGGCCTGGTTTAATGCCGTAAATCAAAACGGCGGCGTGGATGCAAGCGGCAAAACCATCATGGATTGCCCTGAGTATCGCCGTGACATGGCGAAGCGCCACCCATTTACTGTTGTGGCCGCAGAAGACGCCGGTTCCACCGTCGGACCTTATCTCGGCCAGGCCGCAGAAAATTTCAAAGCCATTTTCGGAGAGAAGAGCCATTTGGACGGCAAAGTAACTATTCATGCACCAAAGGAGTAAACTATGTCTTATCCCACTGTTCAGTTTGACAAGGTATATAAAGAGGTGCTACGCGCCACCGGCCGGCCGGAAACCCTTATTGCCTTACTAACCGCCGCCCAGCAGGAGAACATCGCGGAACTCATTAACGAGCAGCTGGCGGAATTCTTCGAGGAAGGCTTTTGGCCCGGCACCTATGAAACCGAGCAGCGCACCATTGACGCGACCGATAAATACATTCTCAAAGCGGCATCCGGGGAAACGGTCATTGGACGAATTGAGCCGGAAGAGTGCTTTTTCGCGGATGAACCCCAGCCGGGCAGCCTTAAGGATGTTTTGGGCCTTGTGGAAGACCGCGGCGACCGGATCGTGTGCTTTGATGAAGATTGCCCCGCGCAGCCGTGGATTCGCTTTCAGATCCCGCCGCCCCAGTTTACCCGCTCGGTTTATTCGGACGCCACCACCTATGCCCTTGCGCAGTTGACCTATGACGAAACAACGGGCGAATGCTACAAGTCGCTGCAGGCAGCGAACCTTGATCATGCTGTTACTGAAACGGCGTGGTGGGAGAAGGTAAACTTTCCGGCGTTGGCTGAAACCTACATAAAATGGTCCGCCAGCAGTGAATGGATGAGCATAGACGACGGAAAATATCAGCAGATGGAACGCGCGAACCGCGTGCTAGATCGCCTGGTTGACAAGCATTTGCCGCGTCTGCAGGTAGGCAGGTAACTGAAGCATTATTGGAGCGTACTATGGAAATTGAAACGATCAAAGGCGATGGCGGCCAGCGCAAAATGCCGGCCCCGACACTGGCAGAACTTAAAGAAGAGGTGGCCGCTTTGGCCGATGCCCAGGAAAAAGGATCCTTTTACAGCGAGGCGGCCAATGTCCGCTTCTGTATGTGGGAAGGCCAGAGCGACGACGGCCTGATGCACGGCGACCACTATACGGGAGAGGTAGAACCCTTTGACGGTGCCATTGATTCCCGCGTCCGCGATGTTGACCTGGTTATAAACGACGAAGCAAAGTTGATGGTCGTTGCCGCCATGAAAGCCCGGCTGACCATTACGGATCCGACCGGCGAAAATGCCGCCGGAGCCGCAAAGATGCAAAGCGCGCTTGAATATTACCTGAAGCGTAAAATCGGCTGGCAGTGGTTTATAGAACTGAGCCGCTTAGCAAACTTCATGCTGGGCGACAGTCCCGGTATCGGATTTCTGGCGGCTAACTGGGTTACTGAGGAAGCCGTCGGCTATGAAGAGCTGACTATGGAAGAGATCCGCCAAATGTTCATTATGGCAAGTCTGCGGCCGGACGAAGGCGAAGCACCGATTGAGGATGAACAGGTGTTGCGCGCCAGAGTGGAAGAGATCGGGGCCATGTTCACAGAAGCCGTTATGAATCCCGAAACCCCGCCGGATGTGCTGGAGGCCATGATTGCCACGATGTTCCCGGAACTCAAGCCAGGCCGCTTGAATAAAATGGCTAAAAGCCTCTTGAAACAGGCGCGCGCCGGTTTGGCTAATCCGATTGTGGACTTCCCGAAGAAATATATCCGCCGCGACGAGCCGATTGTTCGCGCCGGCCGGCTGGGAGAGGATTATTTCCTGCCGTCTGATGTGCGTGATTTTAAGGAAACTCCCTATTATTTCATGGTCTATAATCTCACCCGAACCGGCGTTGAGGCCAAGGCCATTGAAGAGGATTGGACGGATGCCTTTAAAACGGCCGTGCTGGGCATTGAGGGCAGCGACGGGCTGAAGGGCAACTTTGTCTTCCGGCGCTACGGCAAGGACAACCAGGGCCGAATGCGGACCGTTGACGATGATACGGTGGCACACCGGTATCAGGTTATTACCGCCGTTTTCAAATCCATAAACGACGACGGCGCGCCGGGAATCTATTATCTGACCTTCCACCCGGAGGTTCCAGATGCCGCGAGCGATATTCACCTGGTAAACTATAAGCATGGAAACTACCCCGCGGTGGCCTTTGCGCGGGAATATATATCCAATGCGCTCCTGCAAAGCCGGGGCGTGGCGGATGTATGGGGTGCCCAGCAGAATCAGCGCAAGAAACTGCATGATGCCGGCAGTAATAACGCGCTGCTCGCCGGCGTTCCGCCGGTATTGAGCAAGAACCGCCGCGGTGCAAGCCGGGCCTGGCTCAAGCCGTTTAAAGAGGTGGCCCTGCGCCGCGACGGGGATCTCAAGTATATGGATCCGCCGAAGTATCCGACACAGATCCGGGACCAGCTCGAAAGCCTGGCCGTGGACCGGGACACATATTTCGGCCGGCGCAACGAGAAAATTCCAAAGGAAGCCGCCGATTTGTATGAACAATATACGGTACTCGGATTTATGGGCGGTATTCGTGAAGTGCTGGTCCAGCTCATGCAGCTGATCCAGCAGTTTTCCGATCCCGACACACTAAGTCGGATCTCAGCGCAGAGCGGCGACCTCATCCGCAGCCGTGAGGAAATCATGGGGCAGTTTGATCTTGATTTGAAATTCAATCCGCGGTGGATGGATACTGAATATTTGGCTGCTTACGGGGAGATTATAAACGGTTTGGTTGTCACCCTGGACCGCGACAAGACGATTAACACCAGCCCGATTGCCCAGCAGATCCTTTACGCCCTGGATCCCGACTTGGCGCCGTCTGCCATCCGCGATGAGGGCACGGCCCAAACGGAAGAAGTCCGCGACGAGCAGGACATATTCGTGCGGATCGCCGCCGGCATTGAGCCGGAAATGGACGAGGATCCGAATGCCAAGAATTATGCGCTTCGGCTGCAATGGCTTGAGAATCAGCTACAAGTCAGCCCGGCCTGGCAGCAGTGGCCGGAGATCAACCAGGAGATTCTGCAATCGCACGTAGCCAACTATCAGCAGATGGTGGCCCAGCAGGAAAATGCGCGGACCGGCCGCAGCGGGGTTGAGAGTGTAACCGGCATGGTATAGGAGGGAAAGCTGTGAAGAAAATTACAATAGGAATGCTTTTGCTGGCCGGCTGCATGTCGGCCGCGGCCGAGCTTGAAATGTTCACTGAAACCGGCCCCGGATCCGTCGGCATCATGCGCACGAAGATAAACGCGGGTTTTGCGCAGGTTAATTCAAACAACACAACGCTGCTTGTGAGCGATTATGCCTGGATCAGCAACCTGGTCGATCATACCGTTTGGCGCTACTCCACCCCCGGCGATACCAACTCGGCGGTGGAAATTTATGTTAAGCCTAATCTGGATCTCGGTCCCGAAGGCGCACTGGCCGTGAAACGGGTAATTTCGCCGGATCACTCGGATGATGTACGGGAGTTTATGGTGCTGGTTGCCGAGGGCGGTGCCAACATAGAACTGTATGGTCGATCGGCAACAAATTCCCCCGCTTGGACTGACGGCGCGGCAATAGTAGACGCCAGCACGTTCATGGTCCGCGACGATGGAGGCTGGGCGAATAAAACCGTGAATTTTCCAAAAGGAAACTCTGATACCGATTCCGCTGTAAACCGGCTGGTGATAAACTCAAATGGTGTTTCGGTCGGATCGTCGAGCGTGGTGGAGTACCCTTTCCAGGTTAAAAACACGACGTGGGACAATCCTATTGCCCTGTTGGTAGACACCAACGGCAACGTATGGGTTGCCAACACCAGTAATCATACCATCTATGCCTACTCGACCCCAGGCGATACCAACTCCGCACTGGAAGTTTATTTGACCCCTACCCTTGATCTGGGTGCGGAGGGATTTTTACAAGCGCGCAACATTGTTGCAGCTGACCACGACGACGCAACGCGCGAATATCTTGAGCTGGCCGCCGAGGGCGGGGCGCAAGCGCGGTTATATGGTCGTTCCGGCACCACTCCGACTTCGACTGATGGTTTGATGGTGCTGGATGCCAGCGGCCTTCTTATCCGTGAAGACGGCGGCTGGCTGAACTTTGAAGACGACTACCCGAAGGGCGCTGCTGCTTCTGATACTGTGACCGTGAGGGTGAAGATAGATGAAACCGGCGCATCGTTTGGTAATACAAATACAGTAACCTACCCCTTTCAGATATATGATGATGCTTGGTCCGATCCCTTTGCCCTATTTGTAGACACTAACGGAAATTCCACCGTGGGAGGGGCGCTATCCGCGCCAAGCGCCACCTATTCATCTGGAAACAGCGTGCTTAACGCGACCGCATTGGACACCCGTTTCCAGAATGCCTCATCCGGTATATCCATGACACTTCGTACCCGCAAAGACTATCAAAACCCAGGATTCAAGCGGATCGAAGCAGATGAATCTGTAAGCTGGATGGCTTCCTTATGCCATGATGAAACTCTCACCGTGGCCGGTTACTCGGACACAGATGCCAACGGCCTCTATAGCTGGTATGCGGACACCGCGCCCAACGGAAGATACTACCGCCGAACCGCCGGGGGCAAAACGTTTCAGATTTCCGGCGACTATTCTGCCAACGACGCCTGTTATCTTGAACGTGTTTTACCAACCCAAGCAAATCTATCTAGTTCCGGCGTTGACACCTACCCTTATGAGGGAACCTACTTTCCGCCCCGTACCGGCTGGTCCGCCGGCGTGACTGTCACTTATACCGGCAATTTCGATATAAATGCCCGCTGGTACTTCCGCACCCTTAAATCAACCACTGCGCCCACAGACGACGGCTGGGAAGAGTTTAACGAAGCGGATTTCCTATTAGGGCTGCCCAGCGCCCAGGCGATTGATTATACCCGCTGGAAGTGCGTTCCGTCTGCTGAATCTGGACTGTCCCAGGACGACGACCTCACCATGTTTTCAGGATACCGGCGCGCCACTTCTCTATGGGAAAAATACGGAATGCGCTGGCAATCCTCTTATTACAATTACGTGAAGATGATCCCCGTTGAGGCTCAATCGGAAGGAAATTAAACTATGAAAAAACTGATTATACTTTGTCTGATCCTGGCCGGCACCGGCGCCTTTGCGAGTGTGCGCTCTGATTATGAAACAGCCTTACAGGCATACATGCTCAATGAATCACCGGCGAACCTGACGGTTTTGCAAAGTGCGACATCGGCTTATATTTCCCTGGGGACCGCCAGGCTGATCAATCCGGCGGTATCTGCCATGGATCGTCTTATCGCCTTTAACGGCGTGCTGGATGTGATAGATGAGCCCTGGGTCAGCACGGCGGATCTTCCGGCGCTGGAAGGCCAGTTCTATACGAATGTCGTGCTGATGGCCATAGATTACCCGGAACCGGAGCTGCCGGGTGCGGATGCCAATATCAATGCGGCCGCGATTTATGCGCATATCCACTTGAATGCTGCTTCTTATCCAGAGGCACACACCTATTTTGTGACGGATCGAAACACGCGGCTTATTCAAATGGTTGTTAATGACAGTCTTCCCGCTAAGGAGCGGCTGATAGCGTTCCATGCGTGCGTCGTCTATCAGGATGATGGCGCCTTTACCCCGCTACAGTTATTCCGGGCAGCTGCTAACTTCACCATGGAAGATCACCCGTTTTATGATCGAGGTAGCCGGATTGCTAATATGCCTGATGGCACCACGCAAATATTTACGTGGCTTAAGCAAAATCAGGACTTGGATCCGGTAAAATATGAAGCCTGTAAAGCATACCATCTGGCGCGATTAGAAAACGACCGTTCACTGGATTACCTGGTGTACTTCAGCGAAATGGAATTTATCGCCGGCAGCCCGGCCTGGATTTATCAGAAGCAGGTTGCGGCGGCTTTGGGTGCCAATGACCTGCCGGCCGCCAAGGCCGCCTTTGGCGCATTCTACGCCGCGGAACCGAAGGACCACCGGCAAATCGCAAGACTCATCAGACAAGCCTTTTCACAGGGACGATGATAATGAAAAAACTACTTCTATTTTCGGGATCGTGGCTGGCGGCGTGTACCCTCATAGCCTCTTCCAACCTCACATTGCTGCCACCCGATCCCGACCTTCTTCCCCCCGACGGCGATCCTATTCCAAAGGAACACCTGCTGGAACTGCAAGGGATAACGAACCTACCTTATGTCCCGCCTGCGCCACTACCGCCGCCACCGCCGCCTTCGACCCCGTATGACACGTCGAACTACCATTATTACGTCGTCACGTCATACGTTTACAAAGTCGAGTATGCGACCAATACAGCGAATAAGATCATTACTGAAACGCGCTTTACCGAAACGCCCGTCTATATGCCGAGCTATCCTAAACTTTTGTATGTCCAGCCCTTGTTCCGCGAATCCCTGACCAATGAATGGCAGGAACTTGGAACAGAACTTATCTACAAGCTCGGTGACAGCCGGAGCGGATTCTATTCCGCAAGATTGAGGATCGAATGATTTTTGACTATTCAATGGTGGATGTTTTTATCTGTCTGGGATGCCAGAAACTACAGGCTCGCCGCAAGTGGCTGTCCTACGCGGAAGGCGAGTCCATGCCGCATTGCAGTTGTCGGGGGATGCCTGTCAAAATGGGGTACATCTGCACGGTTCCGAAATCGACTTTCTATCAGAGGAAGGATCAGGCCGAAAGAAACTGGCGGGCTTTCCAGAACAATCTGAATATGGGCAAGCATAGGCAGAACAGTAAATATAAACCAGAAGCCGTGAGAGCGGCTTACGAGCTAGGAGTGGCGTAATGGGCGATGAACATTCTCCATGTCAAAAAGAGGCGATCCTTAAGGAAATGCACATTGAGCATGAAAAGCTGAAAGCGGGAGTCACTGCTCGGCTTGTTGAAGGTGAACTTAGGTTCACGACGATGGACACCAAGCTCACTAATATTCTTTCGCACAGTAAAGTAGCATCGGAAGAAAGGGCTAAAACAAATTCCGGACTTGAAAAGCTGTTTGCGCGTCTGTTTGTTGACAACGGTGCAAGGTCGATCCAGTCGCGTATCAACGACAACGAGAAAGCGACTCAGGTTAATGCAATCGCAAACAAAAATACCAGCGATGCGCTGAAAGAAATGAAAATAACAGGCAGGCTTTCTGCTGTGGCGGTCATAACACTGGTGATTACAAAAATCGTAGAGCATTTGATACCTTAAAAAAGGAGCAAGTATGAATACATTAGAAATAACTAAACGGGCGTTGGCGATCATCGCCCTGGCGGTCCTGATCGTAATAGCAATAGGGACAGTTGATGGCTGCGCCCTGTTCAGAGGGAACAACCTTCCCTATGACGTGGCGATTACGCTCAGTCTTCCTAACGGCGATACGCTGGTGGCATCGACCGATCAATATGGATTGCACATCGCCGGCCAGTACCGCAGCCCAATGACGGGCATCGTTTATATGGCCGACGAGAAAGGAGCAATCTCCGCTACATGGACCGATCCCGCGACCGGCCAGGTGCAGGAAATCAAGCTGACACCGAAGGAATAAGTACATGGGAAACCCGCGGGGCATGAGTGACGCTGAATATATCGCGCAACTGAAAAAAATAAACAGCGCGCTCAGCTTTGCGATGAACCAGTTGAAGTTAAAAACGGAAGAAATGCTGATAGAGAAGGATCGAGCCTTGTTTGAGAAATGTAAAACGTGCCGGGGAAGCCATATATGAACCGATTAAATCCAAGTGATCCGGCGGTGCTGCTGTGTGCGCGGGCCTGCGAACTCTCATACAAGGAGTTTGGCGGCCGCGAGTTTAATGCCGGCGTTGCCGCGCTGGGCTTTAAGGATTATGCCACGTTTGAGAAAGCGGGGATCGAGGTATATTGCATGTCCGATTCAAAGTGCATTGTGGTTTGTTTCCGCGGCACGGACTCCAAGCCGGATTGGCTGGCGAATGCCATGACGACCAAAACGGCAATGCACAATCCAGAATGGCGGGTGCATACCGGTTTTCTGCGCACCGTCATGGTCATTGAACAGGAAGTGCGCGGCTACTGCCTGGAACGGCTGATAGGAAGCGACCGTGCGCTTTACGTAACAGGGCACAGCCAGGGCGCCGCCAATGCGATCCTGTTTTCCATGCGCTGGTTTAAGGACCGGGTTTCCGGGGTGGTGACGTTCGGCAGCCCCAGGGTAGGCAATGAAGCCTTTGCCCGCGCGTATAACGCCGTTCATGCGAAACACAGCCTGCGTTTCGTCAATAATAACGATTCAGTGTGCCGTGTTCCCTGGAAGTGTCTGGGCTACTCCCATGTTTTCCGGCAGCAGCGCTTTGACAGCCGCGGCCGGCTCCATTCGGATTATTACCCGTCCTGGTGCTGGAAGCTATGGGATAACATCGCCGGCCGAATCATCAATCTGTTTAAATTAAAATTCGGTGATGGAATAACAGATCATTCAATAACGGACTATATAAAACTGGTGGGGCGTGTTTATTGCGCACCGCCGGCCCCGGAGAAAACAGTTTAGCAGGAGGTTATATGATAAACCGCATGATTCTGATAGCAGCACTGGCCGGAGCGGGCCTGGCGGCGCAAGCGCAGCTCGGCTCCGTAACCAATTCAGCCACCTTTTACGAACGCCGGATGCTGATGAACGCCACGGCTGCCCAGACCAATACCAATCAGTGGGACATTGCCACCAACGTCGTCAATATAGCCACGAACGCCGTCAATATAGCCACGAACGCGATCGACATTGCCACGAACGCCATTGACATAGCCGCGAACACGGTTCTTATTACAACGGCCTCTAACGGCCTGACAGCGGCCTTCGCGGCCGCGGATACCATTACGAGCAATGCCTACGTGGCGGCGGACACCGCGGCCTCTAACGGACTGACGACGGCCTTCACGGCCGCGGATACCATTACGAGCAATGCCTACGTGGCGGCGGACACGGCGGCCTCTAACGGACTGACGACGGCCTTCACGACCGCGGACACAGCGACTTCTAACGGACTGACGACGGCCTTCACGACCGCGGACACCGCTTTAAGCAACGGGCTGATTATAGTCATTGGCGAAAGCGGAGTTACCTTTGCTGATCTCCAATATACGCCGGGTAATGCCAACAGCTACGCTAATTCAATCGCCCTGGGAACGGGCACCCGCACGCTGGCCGGCCAGCGGGGCATGGCAATCGGTAACAGTTATGCCGACGGAGAGGATGCCATCGCCATCGGCTGGGGCTTTTCCGCTGACGGCGAAGAATGTATCGGAATAGGTGACGGATTCAGCGCCAACGGTGATTTTTCAATCGCCATCGGGTCCGGCTGCAGCGCGGCCGGCGAGGATGGTATCGCAATCGGTGAGTTAGCAAGCGCCGATTATTATGCCGCTATTTCATTAGGATATAACTCCGAGGCTTATGCGACGGGTGCGGTCGCAATCGGTCAATTTGCCGGCGTGGATCACGACTACAGTTTTGCGTGGGCGTCTGAAACGGGCCACCGCACCACGGCCGATGAGCAGTTTTATATCTATGCGGATGGCGGTATCGTTCTTACGGGCGGCCCGACTGCGGTTGACGCGCCGGTGGGCGCCGGTGATGCGCTGAACCAAACGGCTGCAGATGCGCTTTACGTTGAGAAGGCAGACGGGCTCACTGTCACAAATACCTGGATTGACGGCGAGGCCGCAACGCAAACCGTTTATATAATTAACGGACAAATAACAGCTTGGACGATAGAAGCGCCGTAAAGGTACAGGGACTTAGGAGGCCATAATAATGCTAACAGCTCAAAAAGTAGTAGTCTGCAGGGAATTGCTCTCTGAGGATAAAGCGAAGCTGAAAACCGACACCAAGTATGCCAGCGACGGTGCCGGCGAGCTGGTGCGCTTCTGGCCGGGCGTACCCGAACCTTTCCTGGACGCCGCCAAAGAATTCCTGACCACGTATGTATCAGCGGGAAACCCCGAAGTGGTGCGGATTACCGGCGATCCGAGCATTCCCGGCATTCTCGGTGATTATATCTGGAATCTGGAAGTGGCCAACGGTCAGCCGGTGCGCACCAACGGAACCTACTTCCTCAAGGCAACGCATCACCAGGAATCCCCTGATTCGTGGCGCTGGGCGGTGGTCGACAACAATAATATGATCCTGTTTCTATCAGGCTGGGCCACCGATTATATTGCCCATTGGGCGGATGATGAAGACGAGTGGGAAGATGAATGGGCGTTTGAGGATGAGCTGGGCGTGCTGGAACCGGTGGGCGGATCCCCGGAAGTACCCACCTTTGTAGGGCAGACTCTCACTATGACGGCCGCCGAAGACCATATCCGGGTCAATGAATACGGCTGGATCGTTGAAGACGAGGCCGCCACCTACGAAGTCACCGGCGATATTACGCTTGAGGCGGTGGTCGCTGATGATACGGATTATGTCCTGATCAAACTGCCATATGCAGAGTGTATTACCCATTCCGGCACCTACTATGGCGGCGAAGTATGGGTGGAGCGCTCCAAGGGAAAGAATGAATACGGCGTGCCGGATGGACATTGGATCGTCAACCAA
>Ga0307377_10004464_pt1 | contig 15308 bp, 10 predicted proteins | sample TR3MG_FD_202535 | JGI IMG/M metagenome (GOLD analysis project Ga0307377, IMG submission 202535) | Soil microbial communities from Risofladan, Vaasa, Finland - TR-3 | ecosystem: Environmental > Terrestrial > Soil > Coastal area > Acid sulfate soil | place: Finland: Risofladan, Vaasa | collected... | reverse complement strand
GGTAGTTTAAATATACGAGGGTATGGTGGGGCCCGTTGCTTTCCGGTAAACCCTTTTGCTCGCGGACCATCATCTGGAAGTACGTCTGAGGCGCGCCCTTGTCGTTGACCGGGTCCTTCAGCGTAAAAGACTTTTCGCGGGATTTCCCGGTCGGGGCGTTGAATACGCGCCAATACCAATATTCGTCTTCTTGCTGTATTTGCGTCTCGGTCTCGGCCACGTCCTGGTTGTCCTCCTCGAGACGGATGCGGTCCCAGAAGTAAGCGGGTTTCGCCCCGCCCGCGGGCGCGACGGCCGAGGGTACCGTCCTCTTCCCGGGCACCGCGTCCGCCACGAGCCAATAGAAATTATACCTCGTGAACCGGTTCTTGGAGAATTCCTGCGAGCCGTTTTCGCCCGGTTCGACGTGTTCGAAGAAGTCGCAGCCGTGGCCGTAGAACTCCACGTAATCACCCGCGTCGAACCGGCCGTCTTCCTGACCGGCCACGTAAATCGGGAGCTCGGTCAGACCCGGCGGCTCGTAGTTGAAATCGCGGGGCAGGCGTTCAGCGGGGCCGGTGAAAAAGCGCAAGTTGGCGGGGTTGAGGGTGTCCACCGGGAAGCCGGCCGTTTTGAGCTCGGCGTACCCCAGCCGGTACAACGCCTCCTCCTCTACCACTACCTTCAACGCCGGTTTATCGGCGAAGGCCGTGGCCCAAATATCGCCGTCCTTGGCGGGAGCGATGCCGCCGGCGAAAGGCCACCGCGACGCCACCTCGCGGTTGAGGACCACGGCGGGGATGACGCGGGTGAAGATGCCGTCCTCGGCGGGGCGCGCGGGGTACCGGGCGTTAGGTCGGCGGACGCCGCCGCGGAACGATACCCGTACGACTACGCTTTTAACCACCCTCAGCGTGGCGGTCGCCGGTTGGTATTGGTAGGGGTAAACCGCTACAGACAACAACCGGTAGCCGCGCATTACGTCCTCGCCCTCGAGCTCGGCGAGCTTGGCGGGGTAAGTACCTTCGCGGTATGCCTTCGCGTCTAAAGTGAATACCTCTTCCAAGGTCTGCTCGCCGTGCCGTTCCTCGACCTCGAGCCGCGGCCGCGGGTACAAGTTAACCCCCGTCCGCACGTCGAACGACGCCCTCTCGAGCTCGACCGAGACGAGCGCCTCGGGGGGCGCCGCTACGCGGACCCGACGTACGAGCAATTCCGGCTCGCCGGCTTCGCCCGCCGCCGCGAAGTACGGTAAGGAATACCTCTCGAAGCGCCGGCCGCCGGCCTCCACCTTAGAAACGCCGGGCTCGGGGACGGTAACCTCGAAGGTGCAACCGCCCTCGCCGGAGGAGAGCAGGACTACTTCGCCTACGTCGGCCGAGGAAGTGTCCCCCGGCGCCCCGGAAGTTACGGTCGCCGGCGTTACGGGCCTATCGGCGGCCCCGGCGGAGGCCGGCGAAGGCGCTACCGGCGGGCCCGCCGCAGGCGACGGCACCGACGCCGGTGCCGGGGCAACTGCTTCCGGACCCGCCGCCCACGCCACAGCTCCCAGTATCAAAACAGCTAAAATAGCACGTCGCATATTTCCTCTCATCTTAACGCCGTCTTTATTTAAAACGGCGAAAAACTATCATACCGGGGCCGAAATAGCAAGGCAAATTAACCTACTGCAATATATCCTTTAAGAAAGAGGCCAACGTCTCGAGCTGTGTTTGCCTATTATAAGTGGAAACTACCGCCGGTTCCGTTTCATATTTTATGCCGCCCCGCCGCCACGCCCCGAACGCTTCCACCAGGCCGTCGGCTATCGCTTCCGTATCCTCGGGCCCGACGACGACGGCTCCCCGCGTCGCCTTAGCGATAACGTCGCGTACTTCGCCTTCGGGAACGGCGGCGAACAACGGGCGCCCGACGCCCAGGTATTCGTAGAGTTTGCCCGGGACCAGCGCGGGCCCCTCCTCGGCGGCCATCGCCAGCGCGAGCAGGTCGGCCCCCAAACACGCCCGCAGCGCGTCCGCGTGGCGGACGTAACCGACCGCGAAGGCCGCGCCCCTCAACCCCAGGTCCTCCGCCGCCCGCACGTCGTCGGCGCGGCTTATGCCCAGCATATAGAGCTTCGCCCGGGCCGCGAAGTCGCCGTCGCGCTCCCGCGCCAGCGCGAACCCCTCCAGCAGCGGCCGCGCGCGCCGGCCGCCGCGGAACGAACCGTTGTGGACGACGACGAAATCGCCGCTCCCCGCCTTGGCCAGCGGCGCGCCGAAATCGGCCGGGTCGAAACCGTTGGGCAACGTCAGCGTCCGCCCCGCCGGCACCCCCGCCTCGACGAAATTCCGGGCCATCGCCGCCGTGTTGGCGACGGCGCCGTCGGCGGCCCGCAACACCCATTTCTCCAACCCCCGATGCAACAACTTATTTATGAAGAAAAGGCCCCGGCGGAGGTGGTGCGTACTCCACAAATCGCGGAAGTCCGCGACCCACGGCCGCCCCGTCAAGATCTTCAGCTTCAGGCCGACGAGGTGACAGGATTCCGGAGGCGACGTCGTCAACACGACGTCGTACCGACGCCGCCGGTGAAGCCGGAACGCCTTCGCCGCGGCGAAAGGCAGCCACCCTATTTGCTCGTCGGGGACGAAGAGGTGGCGCGCCAGCGTATGATATACGCGGCCGGCCTTCCGTGCCGGGGCCCCCGCTCCTTCGCGGCAATACCGCTCTGCGTCGGCGAAGCTATCCAGCCGCGGCGGCGGTAGCGGCGGACGCCACCCCAGCAGCCGGCTGAGGCGCAACGGCTCGAGGCTTCCGGCGCGGTAGACGGCGACGCCCTCCAGCTCGTCCAGCAGCGACGGGTCGTACGCGTGATAGCGGATATTCTTTACGGTTAATACGTCGACCTCCCAGCCGCGTTCGCGCAGGTAGCGGGCGAACTTGACGGGCCGGTGCACGCCGCCGCTGGCGAGCGGCGGGAAGTTGTGAGCTACGATAAGTATCCGCTTACTACGGTCCCGCGACATCGTCGAATAACGCGGCCAGCTGCGCCGCCAGGTTCCGCCTCTCGAAGCGCGCGAGCCCCGCCGGCACGGCGCCCGGGGCCGTCGAGCGTCCGTCGTAAAGCCTCGCCAACGCGGCTTCCGCTCCCTGGGCGTCGTCCGGCTCCACGACCGCCCCGGCGCCGAACTCTTCGACGAGCGCCGCGGCTTCGCCGTCCGGCGGCACGAGCGCCAGTATAGGCCGGCCGGCGCGGAGGTACTCGAAGATCTTGCCGGTCAACGTCGCGCCGGCGCCCGGTTGCGAACCGATAATTAATAAATTTACGTCCGCGGCGCGTACGGCCCGGACGGCGTCGCCGTGGCTCAGCAAGCCCGTCGCCTCCACCCGGACGCCGTACCTATCCATCCCCGCGCGGACCGCGCGCGGCATCGGCCCCAGGAACAGGACGCGGAAATCGTCGCCGCTTAAACGCCGTTTCGCCGCGAACGCCGACGCCGCCCGCAGGAACGTCCACGGCATACGCCCCGGGTAGAACTGCCCGGCGTACGCCACCGTGAAGGGCCCGGCCGGCGCGACTTCCGCCCCCTCGAAATCGGCCTCGTCGTAGCCGTTGGGTACGAATCGCGCCGGGACGTTTTCCCCGAGGCGACGCCGGAACGCGTCCGCCATACCGCTGGTGACGGCGACGACGGCCGCGGCCTGCTCGAGCACGCGGCCCTCCGCCCGGCGCGCCCGCCGGCGATGGAAGGCCGTAGGGAACGCCGCGAAAGGGTTGTCGGCCCAGGCGTCGCGGTAGTCCAAAATTAACGGGACACCGGCCTCGCGCGCCAGCGCCGCGGCCGCGACGTGCGACGTAAAAGGGGGCGCGGTAGAAAAAATAAGTTTTACGGGGGAACGCTGGAGAAGACGCCGCGCCGCGCGCGTCGCCGGGCGGGCGAACCTCGCGTAGACGTCCGGAAAAGAGAAGAACCGGCGAGCCGTCAACGCGGCCTTCCGGCCGGCCTTCGCGAAAAAACCGGGCCGCCGGCGCGCGAACGCCCGGGCGACTTCCGCGCCGTCCTCGAAATCCCGGCCCCGGCCGGCCCATATCACTTCCGCCTCGGCCGGCAGCTCCTCCAACAACGACGCGTCGTACGCGTGGTAGCCGCCGGCGCCGGCGACGACCAGCGGCCGCCAAGCGAACGCGGGCAAATATTTGACGAACTTGAGCGCCCGCAAGACGGCGCCGCCGCCCATCGGTGGAAAGAAATACGAGAGGAATAGCACGTCGCGCATAAAAGATAAAAAGCCGGCGTCGTCCGGCCGCCTCCCGCCATACCTGTCAGATTGCCTTAATTAAAAGTCCCGTTCGACGACGTGGTACGATTTCAACTGCGTTAGAAAGGTGAACCGGGCGGCGTTGGGAACGCCCATCTCGTCGCCGGCGTATTGGAGGTAACCCTTTTGGGGTTTAAACCAGCCGTACTGGACGTAGCTCTGCTCGACGTCGCCGCCTTGCGTCATATGGAACACGGCGTAGACCGTCCGCCGGACCTTATAACATCCCTCGAACGTCCCTATGGGTATGGCGAGGTCCTCTTTCGTTACGACATGGCAGACGATCTCCACGTCGACGGCGTCGTCGCGGCCGTCGTTATCTACGTCCGCGGGCAGGCCCAGGCACAACGGCGAGAGACGCTGCTGCTTCGCCTCGAGCCAGCTACGATTCACGCGTAAGGGGTACTTTAGATATTCCCAAGGAGGGTCGAAGTAGACGGCGCCGGTGGGAACGCCGCCGACGTAAAACTCCCGGCCCAAACCCTCGACGTAGTTCTCGTCGTCGTCGCGGAGGAAACAGATCTCGTATTGGTCGACCCCCGGGGAAAAGCGTACGAGGCGCTGGGCGACGCGCCCGGCGACGACCACCTCGCCGTCGAAGGTTTCCGTATACTCCGAAGGTTCGCCGTAGGGGACGTTGTTGAAGTAGCGCTGGCAGCCGTAGGTCCAGCTCGAGCCGTCGCCGTTGGGGAAGTACGCCGGCGCGCCGCCGTCCCCTACCGGCGGCCTGTCGCCGACGTTGCTACAGCCGGCGGTGAGGGCGAGCGCCGCCGCCGCGATGGATAACGTCTTTCGCATATACGCGACGAGGGCCTCTCGCGGCCCTCGCGTTCGCGCCCGGAGGGATTCGAACCCCCAACCTACGGATCCGTAGTCCGTTGCTCTATCCAAATTGAGCCACGGGCGCTTTGGCATATTATTTTAACAGATAAGAACGTACGGCGTCAAGCGCTAGTGCCGACGGCCGTGTAAACCCCGCCCCACGATTCTGAAATACTTCCCCACCGCCCCGGCCTTGAGTACCGCTTTTACTTTCTCGACGACGAACCGCGCCGACGATACCCGCATTAAAATAAAGCCGACCCTCAGACGCCGCAGCTCCTCGAGCCCCAGGCCCGGTTGAAGAAGGATGGGGATATTGTCCGGCGGGCGGAAAAGCTTGCGCTGGCCTTCGTTCACGTACGGCGCCGACCACCTGAACCCCGGCGGCATAAGGCCGTTCTCCCAAGCGTACTTCTCGACGTACGTGCCCGGGTAAATCTTGACGCCGGCGTGGTAGCCGAAGAGGCGGATATATTTGCGGTTGCGCCGGATAAAGCGGTTGGTCTCCTTCGCCTCCTCGTACGTCTCGCCCGGGTGGCCTAGGGTGAAGAATACCTTCGTCAAAAGGCCGAGCTCCTTCGACCAGCGGAGGACTCGCTCGGCGGCCTCGAGCGTAATCCTCTTGCGGACGCAGTAGTCGAGAACGCGCTGCGAGCCGGACTCGACGCCGACGTCGACGTAGTAGCAACCGGCCTCCTGCATCCGGGCGAGCAATTCTTTATCGACGTTGTCGACGCGAATTTCGCATTCCCAGGGGACGTCGATGCCGCGGCGCTCGAGCTCGTCGCAGAAACCCTCGACATGGCGCCGGCTCAGCGTGAACGTGCTGTCGAAGATCTTTATCCCCCGGGCCCCGTAATTCGTAATCAAATCCTCGACTTCGTCCGCGACCGCGGCGGGCGACCGCGCGCGGTACCTCGAGCCGAACATCGCCGACGCCGAGCAGAACGTGCAGCCTATGGGACAGCCTCGAGCCGTCATTATCGACGCGCCCGGTACGTCGTCGAGGTAATCCATCTTCATCTCGTAGCGGGGCATCGGCACGAGGGCCCGCGCCGGCGGCCCCAGCGCGTCCAAATACTTAATAGCCGGCCTGGGCGGATTATGCACCACCTCGCCGTCGTCGCGGTACGAGATACCCTTTATTTTACCCAAATCTTCCGGCCGGCCACCCGCGCCGGCCCAATCGGCTAACTCGCGGCAGGTTTCCTCTCCCTCGCCGCGGACGATAATATCTATGGCGGGGACATTTTGAAGGGTGTCGTCGGCCGTGAACGCGGCGTGGGGGCCGCCGTAAACGACGGTAGTATTGGGGCAAACTTCTTTGATGCGGGAAGCTGTCTCGAAGGAGGCGAAGCGGCTGTGGCTCGTGCCGCCTATCAGCGCGAGGGGCGGCCGCAACTCCTCGGCCACGCGAGCCGGCTCGCGCGCGTCGACCTGCTGGTCGACGAACTCGACGCCGTGGCCGGCCCTTAAAAGCTCGCCGCCGACCCATAACATCCCGAGCGGCGGCATCTTCTCGAAGTATCGAAGGTCCGGGTCGCGGGGGTGCACCGCGAGTACGCCTGCCCCCATACTTACTCCCTTGGGGTTTTTTCCCGGTTACCGTTTGGCCGCGTCGCCGGCCGCCCCCAGCGGCACGTCACGGACGCGGTCTTCCTCTCGCCTTACCTTGAAGCCCAGGCCGCGCAACAGCCCCCGCCACAGCCGGCGCACCTCGCCCACGCGGACCGCGCGCACGGCCTTCGTCAAAATATAACGCGGCGTAAGTATATATCCAAGCAAAAACCGCAGCCGCAGGCGCCTTAGCTCCCTCACGCCGAGCTGCGGCTGCAACAAGAGCGGCACGTTGTCTTTCAATTTGAAGAGCTTCTCGTTCTCCTCGTTCTCGTACGGCGCGGCCCAGTCGAAGCCGGGCGGCAGCAGCTCGCGCTCGCGGGCGTACGCCTCGACGCGCGTCCCGGGGTATATGCGGACCCCCGGGTTGTAGCCGCGGAACGTCATGTAGCGCGCGTACGTACGGGCGAACTTGTTGGTCTTCTTGGCCTGCTCGTACGTCTCGCCCGGGTGGCCCAGGCTGAACGAGACCTTGGTGTAGAGGCCCAGCTCGTCGGCCCATTTCATGACGTCGACGGCGCGCGCGAGCGTTATGCGCTTGCTGATATACTCGAGGACGTCCTCGTCCGCCGACTCGACGCCGAAGCAAACGGTGTAGCACCCGGCGCGCTGCATCCGCGCAAGCAGCGCCTTGTCGACGGTGTCGACGCGGACCTGGCACTGCCAGGGAATATCTATCCGACGGCGCTCGAGCTCGTCGCAGAAGTCCTCGACGTGTTTCCGTTTTAACGAAAAAGTGCTGTCGAAGATGACGAGGCCGCGGACGCCGTACCGCGTCGCGAGCTGCTCCACCTCGTCGACGATGCTCCGGGCGCCGCGGGTGTAGTACCGCTTGCCGAAGAAGAACGACTCCGAGCAGAAGGCGCAGCAGATCGGGCAGCCGCGCGACGTCATAATTATCGTGCCGGGGAGGCCGAGGAGGTCCATCTTCAGGCGGTAGCGGCCCATCGGGACGAGGTGCCGCGCCGGCAGCGGTAGGGAGTCCAGGTCTGCCAGCCGCTCGCGCAGGGGCGTCGTCGCCAGGCCGCCGTCCTCGCGGTACGTGATGCCCTTTATCTTGCGGAGGTCCTCGGGCCGGCCGCCGCCGCGGACCTTCCAGGCGGCGAGCTCGAGGCAGGTGTCCTCGCCCTCGCCGTGGCCTATCAGGTCGACGTCCGGGATGCGCGCGAGCGTCTCCGGCGCGGTGAAGGAGGCGTGCGGGCCGCCGTACGCGACGGTTACCGACGGGTCGAATTGCTTAATAGCGGAGGCGTAGTCGAAGGCGCGGAAGCGGCCGTGCGAGGTCCCGGACAGCAGCGCGAGCCTGGGCCGCGTCGCCTCGAGGAATTTTTCGAAACTCTCCGCGGCGACCTGCTCGTCGTAGACGGCGACGGCGTAGCCGGCGCGCTCCAGCGCCGCGGCGATCCACAGCAGGCCGAGCGGCGGCGTGCGGTCCGGGATGCCCAGGTCCACGCCGTACGGGTGTACGCCGATTACGTCTACGCTCATCGCGATTTATTATAACAAAAAAGGCGCCCGGGTGGGGCGCGAGACGTGGGGAGCGGGTAACGTAGGGCCGGACCTTTAGGTCCGAGAGTGCCGTCAGGTGTTACCACCTGACGGCCGCTATCGTACGTCACGACCGACAGGACTGTCGGTCCCACCGATGGTAACATCCGACGCCACCCAACCAAAACCCCCGACGCCACCGAACGCTATATGGGTTCATACGGGCCGGCAGGAATGTCGGCCCCACTTTATAATAATATGCGGAGGGCGACGCCTTGAAGTAGGGTCGGGTCTTTAGACCCGGCCGCCACGCCGCCGGTATCGACCGCCGGTTGAAACCGGCGGTTAACGCCTACGCGGGTTACGCACCGGCCGCTGAAGCGGCCGGTTTCGACATATCAGAGTGCCGTCAGGTGGTACCACCTGACGGCCGCCATTATACGTCACGACCGACAAGAATGTCGGTCCCACCGATGGTAACATCCGACGCCACCCGTACAGGCCGACAGGAATGTCGGCCCCACTTTATAATAATATGCGGAGGGCGACGCCTTGAAGTAGGGTCGGGTCTTTGGGGCCGGCCGCCACGCCGCCGGTATCGACCGCCGGTTGAAACCGGCGGTTAACGGCTACGCGGGTTACGCACCGGCCGCTGAAGCGGCCGGTTTCGACATATCAGAGTGCCGTCAGGTGTTACCACCTGACGGTACGGTCGGTCTCGTAGGGCCGGGTCTTTAGACCCGGCCACCGAATTCACTTATTAATATGAGAAATCGCCGGCTACGCCAACGGCAAGGCAGGCCGACCTGAAGGTCGGCCCCTACTTTTTAACAATCCGCGAGAGCTTTTTAATAAGCCCGCGTTTTCGCTTACCTCCAACATTAACCGTTATCCAAAAAATCCCTATAGAAGAAAAAGTAGTAGGCGACCATGAAGGCCTCGACGCGGCCCGGGCGTACGTCGCCGTCGTAGTAAAGCTCGGTCCCGTACGAGCTGTTCTTGATGACGCCGTTCTCCATATAGCCCAGCGTGCTGTAGGAGGCGTTCTTGAAGGTGCCGCCGTCGTAGTAGCCGAGCGTGCTGTAGCTCGAGTTCTTGACCGTGTCGCCGTCGACGTACCCCAGCGTGCTGTACGAGGAGTTCTTGACGGTCCCGGTCTCGGCGTCAATGTAGCCGAGGGTGCTGTAGCTCGAGTTCTTGACGGTCCCGTCCTCGTCGATGTAGGCGACGGTGCCGTAGCTCGCGTTCTTAATCGTTATCTCGCCGGCGGCAAGGGCCGCGGCGGCCGCGGCCGAGAGCGCGATAATGGCGAACGTCTTCACGGCAACCTCCTTGAAAAAATTATAGCACATTAAGCCACGAAGGCAAAACAAAAGGCCGGACGCGGGCCCGGCCTATTAACGCGTAAAAATAATTACGGCGACGGCTGCGGGTTCATGCTGACGCGGCCTTTGTTTATCTCCATACTAACGACGACGACGTTGAAGACGTTGTCGCGGCAGCCGAGGCGCGCGGCGTCGGCCTGAACGAGTCTTACGTTATCTTAGGGGACGAGCTCGTAGACGCGACGCAGCCGCGCCGCAGCGAGTTTATCGTCGTAGTAGCCGCTCACGCCCGGCACGACCTATTTGGCCTGCGGGTCTTCCTGCATCATGCAGAAGACGTTCCCCTCGGTATCGGCGCAATACACGTACCAGCCGACGCCCGGCAGTGCGGTTTTAGGTTTGACGACCTTACCACCCACCGCCTCGGTTTTACGGACGTACTCGTCGACGTCGGCGACTTCGACAACGTTCCGGGTAACGTCGCCTTCGCCCCGCCGCTCGATCCCGCCGTCGATGCCGGGCTCGGACTCCTCGCCCGTAGTAACGAGCCAGTAGTCCGCCGGCCCTTCCCACTTGTCTATCTTCCAGCCGAAGACCTCGCGGTAAAACTTAACGGCACGTTCGGTGTCATCGGCCGGAATCTCGAAATGGATTACCCTTGGCATAACTATCGCTCCCTTTGTTCACTCGTTTAACGCACGGGAAACCGAAAAGAGTTATTCGGCAGATTCCTCCTCCGGCGACGGCCGCGCCCACCCGGGCCGCCTAAACCGGTAGACCAGCAGCGGGACCGCGCACACGATTACCATCCCCAAGGCCAGGAACGCCTCGTAGAAAAAGACGTTGCCGGTCTGAAGCTGCGCCGGCGGGAAGTAGCCGATGGCGACGGTGAAGGCCGCGGCCGCGACGGCCACGCCGGCCACGAGCCACATCCCCAACTTGCCGCCCGGGACCTTGTAGGCGCGCGCTACGCCGGGCTCCGAATAACGCAGGCGAACCGCCGAGACAAAGAGCAGGACGTACATCACGAGGTAGAGCTGGGCCGTGAGCGCCGTCAAGATCCAATACGAACTGCTCACCGTCGGCATGAGCAGGAAGACGAGCGAGAGCGCCGTCACGATGAGCGCTTGGACGACGAGGATGTGGGTCTGGACGCCGCGGCGGTTGACGCGCTGCAGGAAGGGCGGCAGGAAGCCGTGGCGCGCGACCGCCAACAGGCCTTTACTCGGGCCCGCGATCCAGGTGGAAATTTGGCCAAAGACGCCGAACGCGATGAGCAGCGCAACTACCGGAATAAGCCAAGCCAGGTGGAATTTATCCAGGAACGCCGTGAAAGCCTGCATCAAGCCGGCGACGAGGCTTATCTTCTCGCGCGGGACGACGACGGCTATGGACAGCGTGCCGAGGACGAAGACGGCGAGCACTACCAAAGTCGCTATTAGGATCGCTTTGGGGTAATCGCGTTGGGGGTTCTTGACCTCCTGGGCGTGGGTAGCCGAAACCTCCATCCCGGCGAAGAACAACAGCGTGCTCGCGGCCAGCACGATGCTGCTCATCCCGCCCAGGTCGGGGACGAACGCGGCGCCGCTCAGCTCGAGCTGCGACGGGTTGCCGAGCGCGAGCCAGGCTATGCCCAACCCGATAATCAACGCCCCGGGCACCAGCGTGCCGCCGATGACGCCGACGGTGCTTATCCAGCCGGAGGTTTTCATGCCGCGGAAGTTGACCAGCGTCGCGCCCCAATAGGCCGCGAGGATTACGGCGAGCGCGTAAAACCTGTTGTTGGCCAGCGCGGGGCTTATGGCGAACGCGAAGGTGGCCGCGGCGAACGACAACACCGTCGGGTACCATATCACGTTCTGCAGCCACTGCAGCCAGATAGCTACAAATCCCCACCTCGCGCCCAGCGCCTCCTTGACCCATACGTAGACGCCGCCCCGTTTGGGCCATCCCGTCGCGAGCTCCGCGGAGACGAGCGCCGTCGGGATAAGGAATACCAGCGCGGCCACGACGAAGAAGAACACCGCCGTCAGGCCGTACTCGGCCATCGTCGGCAGGCCGCGTAAACTCGCGATCATCGCGACGTTGACCATCGCGAGCGTGAATACGCTCAGCACCCGGCGACTCGGCCGCGGCGTTTTATTATCATCCATCTTGTCCGTCCCCGGCTTTTACGCTCTGGCTACGCGCGGTTCAGTTAACAAAGTGTCCTCTTCTCGGCGACCGCTTCGGCGCCAACGCCTCCGTCTTGGCGCCCTCCAACACGCCGCACGCTTTCACGACGTCGTCGTACAGCATATCGGCCATGTCGCGGCTGAAGTTCTCCTTCACTACGACGCGCATGATGGCGATTTTCTCCGCGTTCGGCGGCAGCGTATACGCCGGTACGATCCAGCCGCGCTCGCGCAGCTTGTGCGAGAGGTCGAAGACCGTATACTTCGCCGGCTCCTTCAACTTCACGGTGACGATGGGAAGAAGTTTGGCCGTATTCAATACCTCGAACTTACCCGAGCCGGCCAGCCGCTCGGCAAGGTAGCGGGCGTTCGCCAGAACGTTGGCCGCGATGCCGGCGTAGCCGCGCCGGCCCAGCCGCAGCAGGTTGTAGTACTGCGCCAGTATCATGGCGCTCCCGCGCGAGAAGTTCAGCGTGTACGTCGGCATCTCGTCGCCGAGGTAGTTGACGTAGAAAATCAAATCTCCGGGCAAGTCGGCGTGGTCGCGGAAGAGGAGCCACCCCAGCCCGGGGTAAACCAGGCCGTACTTGTGGCCCGAGACGTTGATGGACTTGACCTGCGGCAGGCGGAAGTCCCACACCAGCTCCGGGTTGACGAACGGCGTTATAAAGCCGCCGCTGGCCGCGTCCACGTGGAGCGGGACGTCCCAGCCCTTCTTCTTTTTTATCTCCACCAGAAGGTCGTTGACCTTCTCGATGGGGTCGGCCTCGCCGGTGAAGGTCGTGCCCAGTATCGCGCCCACGCAGATGGTATTCTCGTCGACGCGCTCCTCCACCCCCGCCTCGTTTATAGTGAAGCGGTTGGGCTCCATCGGTATGATGCGCGGCTCGACGTCGAAGTACTTGGCGAACTTGTCCCAGCTCACGTGGACGTCGGCGCCGAAGACGATGTTGGGCTTGTCGCAGGGTTCTCCCTTATCCTGGCGCCGCTTCCGCCAGGTCCACTTGTGCGCCAATACGCCCAACATAATGGCCTCGGAGGACCCGACGGTGGCCGTGCCGGCGAAGGTGGTCTCCTCCGGCGCGTTATACAAACGCGCCAGCATGTTCACGACGCGCTCGTGGATGACCTCGGTCTGGGGATACTCGAAGTGGTCGATGTAGTTCTTGCCGATGTTTTCCATTATGAGCTTGTCGGCTTCGGGTTCCATCCAGGTAGTGACGAAGGTCGCGAGGTTGAGCGCCGGGTTGCCGTCGAGGGTGAGCTCGTCGTGGACCAGCTCGTACGCGGCGTTGGCCGGCATCCCCTCCTCCGGGACCTCGTACTTCGGCACGCCCTCTTCGAAGTACCGGGTGCTGTACGTGCTGGCGTGGCCCCTCCTCGAGACGTCTAGTTGCAAGATATCGACCTTTTTCGATAACATGACGTACCTCCTTGTGTTACGGTACGTTCCGGCAAAGCCCACGTTGGGACGCCGCGGCCGCTCGGCAGCGAGTTTGCCTTCGTAGTAGCCGGTCATGCGAGTACGGTTAACCGAGACCTTACTCGCCGCCCAACTCGTTGGCCCGGTCGAAGCACTCGAGCGCTTCTTCGGCGCGCCCCAACGCGTTGAGTACTTCTCCCTTGCCGCGCCAGGCCGCGGCGTAGTCGCGCTTCACCTCCAGCGCGCGGTCGTACGCGGCGAGGGCCCCCTCGTAGTCGCCGGCGCCGACGAGGACGTTCGCCTTGTTGTACCAGGCCTGCGGCGAGTCGGGCTTGAGCGCCGCGGCGCGCTCGAAGCACGCGAGCGCCTCCTCCCACCGCTCCAGCTTCGCCAGCGCGGCGCCCTTGTTGTTCCACGCGTCTACCAACTCGGCGTCGAACTCGAGCGCGCGGCCGTAGCACGCGACAGCCTCCTCGTATTCGCCGGCGCGGTTATGCGCGGCGGCCTTGGCCGCCCAGGCGCCCGCGAACCCGGGGTCGAGCGCCAGCGCGCGGTCGTAGTCGCCGGCGGCGACGAGGATGCGGGCGTAATTGCCTTTAATAGTCTCGTCGTCGGGCCGCAACTCGCGGGCGCGGCCGTAGCACTCGGCCGCGACGCCGTATTCCCCGAGCGCCGCGTGGGCCCGGCCCTTGTTGTTCCAGGCGGCGGCGTCCTCCGGCTCGAGCTCGACGGCCTTCGCCAGCGCGTCGGCCGCACCGGCCCAGTCCTCCGACTTCAGCAGCGCGCCGCCAAGGGCCGACCACGCCCCGGCGTAGGCCGGCTCGAGCTCTATCGCCCGGCGGTAGCTCTCGGCCGCCTCACCGTAGCGAGCCAACGCCGCGAGGGCCTTGCCTTTGTTGTACCACGCCCGGGCGTCGCGTTCGTCGAGCGCCAGGCCGCGCTCGAGGCTGGTGCCGGCCTCTTCATATTCGCCCAGACTCGCTAGCGCGACGCCGCGGTTGTTCCACGCCGCGGCGACGCCGGCTTCCAGCGCCAGCGCCCGGTCGAACGCGGCGACCGCCTCGGCGTTCTTTCCAAGGCGCATGAACGCGATGCCCTTGTTGGTCCAGGCGTCCGCGGCCCCGGGCTCGAGCGCCAGCGCGCGGTCGTACGCGGCGACGGTGCCCTCGTAATCGCCCGCGGCGCCCAGGACGACGCCCCTGGTGAACCAGGCCTCGACGTATCCCTCGTCCAACGCCAGCGCCCGCGCCACGGCCGCCAGCGCCCCCTCGGCGTCGCCGCCCCGATACCGCGCCAGGGCCAGGTTGCGCCACACGACCGGCGCGTCGGCCTCGAGACCCAGCGAGCGCTCGAAGGCCGCGGCGGCCTCGTCGTTCCGCCCCAGCCCCAGGAGCGCCGCGCCTTTAAGGTTTATTACGTCGGCCCGGCTCGGCTCGAGCGCCAGCGCGCGCTCGCATAGCTCGAGCGCCCGCTCGTAGTCGCCCTCGTCGTAGGAACGGCGGCCCTCAGCGACGAGCGCCCCGGCGGCGCCGGCCGTCGCATCGCCCTCGGCCGCGCTGGCCGCGGCCGCCAGGAGGGCCAGCGCCGCCGCCGCCCATATCCATTTCGCTCTCATAGGCATTTACTCCGACGCACACGGTAGCGTTAGTTTATCGAGAGATAATAAATGCCGGCGCCGAACGTTACAAGGAAAAACTTAAACGGGGCCCGACGAATCTACTCTTCCGTTCCGGTTAAGTAATTGTTAAAGTATATGCCGTGAATCAGAAGTCAAAGGATGGTGGTTCCCGTGGCTAAGCGATTCCCCGTTGTAACGTTCGCGGCCTTGTTCGCGGCGATACTTACCGTCGGCGCATCCCGGGCGGCCGCCGACTGGCGCGCGGACCTGGAAGAGCTCGCTCGAGTGGAGGCCGGGCCTCGCCAGGAAGAGGTCCTCTCGAAAGTACTGCGCGCCAACCCGGGCTGGCGCGAGGTCGCCGCCGCGATCGAGGCGCTCGCGTACGCCGACGTCGAGGCCGGGACCTTCGAATTCCGTCAAACCGTTTGCGCCGACGGCGTCGAGAGGCCCTGGATCCTGTACGTCCCGCCGTCGTACGACGCCCGCGCGCCGACGCCCCTCGTCGTCATCTTGCACGGCGGCGTATCATCGCCGGAAATTACGGACGACCCCCTGGGGTA
>Ga0307377_10004461_pt1 | contig 15312 bp, 11 predicted proteins | sample TR3MG_FD_202535 | JGI IMG/M metagenome (GOLD analysis project Ga0307377, IMG submission 202535) | Soil microbial communities from Risofladan, Vaasa, Finland - TR-3 | ecosystem: Environmental > Terrestrial > Soil > Coastal area > Acid sulfate soil | place: Finland: Risofladan, Vaasa | collected... | reverse complement strand
CAACCTTAGGCTGTAGGGGATCTCCGTTCATGATGCGTATCTGACGGTACCCCAGCGGCGGGATTGCTGTATTGACAACCAGCTTTCTGCGGCTGCCCGTTTCACTCGAACCACCAGTCCATTGATGAAGCAGAGGACGTCCTTGTTCATCTTCAACAGATGAATTATTAATATTTCTCCAATTGAAATCATATTCAATGTTCCCGCGGACTTCCCAGGCATGTGGATTAAATAACAGAAGATATTGTGATGCAGGATCCTCTGCAGGGACTTGCCACTCAAGTTTCTGGACTGACATATATGTTGTCTGGTGAGCTATATCAAGGGCAAATCCGTATCCTTCCCTGGCATCCTGAGAATGTTCATATAGTGAAGTGCCGGCCAGACTGTCGTGAAACTGTAGAAAGAGGACTCTTTCCCAGGCAGTGGTAAGTTCTTTCTTTGGATATTTAACTCCCCAAACAGATGAGCCAATTGCTGCTATCTTTTCTGCGGTAACCAGAGCTGCTTCTGAAATGCGGTTACCTTTTTTGATTTCCCATTCAGCTGTATAGCAACCCACTGCATGGTGCTGGAGATCATCGTTTATAACCGGTAATTTCAGACTCTTGTCTTTCCGAATTTCCTCAAAATACTTATCAGTAGTACTGTAAAAAACTACAGGAGCACCTTTTTCACCCTTTAGTTTTTCAATTGAACTTATAGTTTCCTTTGTTGCGCCTCCTCCATGGTCTCCTACACCGTAGTATGCCATATAACTATTCATAGGTTGTTCTGCGACTTGTTTCAGAATACCTTCGATACGACTCTTAATCGATCCTCCGGCATTATAGCTAATCTGGATGCGATATGTTAAAACACGGGTTCCATCAGGACCTTCCCACCAGAACAGGTCTGCCGGAATAGTTTTTTCCCTGGGTCCAGGACGCATGAAAATGTAATTATTCATCCCCTGCAATTTTATTATCTGAGGCAATGTCCCTGTGTGTCCAAATGAATCCGGATTTGTTGCCACTGTGGCACGGCGTCCCAGCAGACGTTGAAGGGTCAACTGACCGTACAATCCCTGTCTGGCCATTGCCTCACCGCCTGGAATATTCATGTCGGGTTCGACCCACCATCCACCAACAATATTCCAGCGACCTTCTTCAACACGCTTTCGAATCTCCGCAAGCATAGCAGGATCATTTTCAGCAACCCATTGGAAAAATTGCGCAGAACTGGTGGTGAATGTAAAGTCAGGTGTCTCATTCATACGGTCCAAAGCTGACCGGAACGTACTGTGAACAACTGAAATGCCTTCTGACCATGGCCAAAGCCATACCGGATCGATATGACCATGACCAATCATATGAAACCTGAATTTTGAAGCATCCGCTGACCATGCTCCGGATTGCTGGCTTCCATTTGCAATAAGGTTTGTCACAGGTCCCATGGCTATAAAAGCACTTCCGGTTGCAGCGTGATTTATAAAAGTCCTTCTGGAAATAGGACTCCTGGATTTTGAGACGTTCTTTTTCATCATGGTAATTATTATTTATTTTAAAGTATTTCTTAGAGAATTGTTATTGGAAGATATTTTTCTGTAGGTTTTCTATTGATTTCCAAAGAAGTAATTCTCTACCATTAGGCAGAGTGCATGGTAAACTGGAAGATGTAATTCCTGTACAAAAGCAGTACGTCTTCCCGGCACATTGATAAGAATATCGCAATACGATTTCATCTTTCCTCCGGTTTCGCCGGTTAACCCAATAACAACCATTCCTTTTGCTTTTGCAGTGATCAGTGCGTCTACTACGTTTTGAGAATTTCCTGAACTGCTGATGCCGATCAAAACATCTCCTGTGTTTCCGTAGCCAATTACCTGTTGTGCAAAAATAAGATCCGCATCCGTGTCATTTGCAACAGCGGTTATTAGCGCATTATGTGCGGTAAGTGAGATAGCAGGAAGTCCCTGCTGAAGCTTTTCAGAAAGATATTTCCCCCGTACTTCGTCATTTTTTATCAGTTTTTTTTTCAGTGATTCACTGACCGGGCGTTTTTGTTCAAAGCCTTTCATTAATTCGCCAACTATATGGTCCGAGTCTGAACAACTCCCGCCATTACCGCATATCAGTACTTTTTTGCCATGCTGATAGCTGACTATTAAACATTCTGCAGCTTTCCTTATTTCATCTTTAACCTGTATTAGTTGAGGATACCTGCTAATAAGCTCCTCTAAAATCATGCTATTTTTCATTTTCAACGATTAAAATTTATCTTCATAAATGGCAACACACAGGGCAGCATAATCACCGATTGAATCGCCCAGTTTAGCAGGTAAGATCCTGCATACCTCAAGTGATGAAGTAATTGCTTCTTTTTTTAAAATATCTTCAATCAGAGGTTTAAAAAGAAGTTCATTGCGGGCATAGATGCTTCCGATTACTATACATTCAGGGTTTAGGACATCAATTAATATTGCCAGGCCCTGTCCAAGATACTCTGCCGAAATCCCAATAATCTCTTTAGCTACAGGGTCACCTGCCTGAGCTGCAAGAGCCACCATTTTAGTATCAATGTCATTGACCATTTCAGATGAAGGACAGAAACCGACGCTCTGATTGTTTTTCAATCTGTCAGATACGATTGATTTCGCAAGTTGGGCAATACCTCCGCCACTGCAAAACCCTTCGAATGAACCGGCTTTCCCAAAGCCTGTCGGTCCTGATTTTGCCAGTCTTATATGACCTACTTCACCGCCAAGATCATTGGTACCACTGTACAATCTTCCATTTAATATTAGGCCAGCACCCATGCCTGTACCGAAAGTCAGAAATATCATATTGGAGCATCCTTTTCCTGCACCCATTAACCATTCAGCCAGCGCACACGCGTTCGCATCGTTTTGTAAAGCTGTTTCAACACCAAATTTATCACTGAATATTCGGGTAACAGGCACATTATCCCATCCGGGTAAATTTGGGGGTGAATAGATAATACCTTTTTTTGAATCAAGAGGGCCGCCACAACTTATCCCGATACGCTTTAAATTGCAATCGGAGTATTCTGTTAAAAGTGATTTAATATGTTCCTGAAATTCAAGAAGTATGGCTTGATAGCCACGTTCCGTACGGGTATAGAAAGTAATTTTTTTCTTTATAGAAAAAGAAGAATCTCCTAAAACTACGGCACATTTTGTACCCCCGATATCCAGACCTAAAAATAATTCGCTCCCTGATTTTATTAATTTTTGCAAAGGATTTTTTTATAAGTTAATAATACTTTTTTAGAAATATGAGTTTATTTTTTGTTTAGTTATAAATAAGGACAATTATTTTAGTTCGAACTCGCTGAGGACTTGGCTGAATTTGGTCCAAGTGAAGCCCGTTTTTTGTTCCAGCGTTTCATCAATCTGAATGAGTCAAAACCAATGGAATTGCCTGTTGAATTGGCATCCATCCCAACCAGCTCAAAGCGGATAGTATGCTTTCCTTTCTTTAAAGTTGTACTACCTAGGTAGTAATCATATACATCCAGGTTTTCTGAATACAGGTTGAGAATTCTAGGCTCAATTTTAGGGTCATCAAAATCAAAGTCGATAGTCATAGGTATCCTTCCAATAGGCTTGCCATCAATAAATAGTTTGTATTTGCCATAGTTATCGGCATGACTCATTTTCAATATCAACCCCCGGTATTCTTCCTCAACGATAATAAAGTCTGCTTCCATCCAGGCATTGTTTGTGGATGGGGTAAACAGAATTTGCCCACCGTTGGTCCAGTCAAAACCTTCCTGTAATTCAACTTTGCCCGGTGAGTGGTGTGCAGAGCCAATCATATCTTTTCCACTAATAACCAGTTCAAGGTTAGGTAGTACGCGTTCCTCACATGGAGGAAGAGCCGCAAATTTTTTAGGTTGTCCCAGCTGGTACCAGAAGGCAACCGTAGCTATATCGTCTTCTCGTTCTACATGCCCGTCCACCTCGCCTGAAACTGTCTCATCCGCACTAATCCATCCAGTATGTTCTATTTCAAACCGGAACGATTTGGTGAACCTGACTGGATCCTTGACATGCCAGCGGTAAAGTGTATATTTTGCACCCAGGTCCTCTTCACCTTTACTCATGTAGGAGCATCCGGAATAGGGGTTGAGGTTTTCAGTAAATCCCCAGGCACTCAGGAAATAATCTTCGGTCCCTGTGCCCCATGTAGATGGTTCCTTTTCTCCGTCTATATAATACTTTGCATCGCCTTCTCCAAACCAGTATGGACTACGTGAACGTATCGACATGACTGTGCCAATGTAATGCCCTCTGCCCTGAATATCTGCTATTAAATAGTCACTACCCATTTTTTCCGGGAACTCCTGGCGGTACTGCGCACAAAAGTAGGCAGTTTTTTTTGGAATTTTTTTGAGTTCAGTATAGTCAATTTGATAATAGAAGCTACGTGCCGCTTTTTTACCGTCATTAGTAACTGTTATTCTAGCTGCTTTTTGGAAAGGCATCTGCCAGTAACAATTATACCCATCGCCACCTTCGACCAATACAGGGAGAGACCTGACCTCATTTCGAAGTCCGAAACCTGATGCAAAGAAGTCACCAATAGGAGCTTCCACTGCAGGTTCGGAAGCGTTGTCCCAGTACATCCTAATAACCAGTTCTGCAGGGGTTGCAGAACCATCTTTTTCAAGCCAGTTGGGGCGGGCATCGTTAAAAGTAAGCCAGATGTGGTTTATAACACCAGCACCTTCCACATTAAAGATTACAGCGGTATCACCGGGCTGGATATATTTGAGCCTGTCGGCATTGCTACCTCCAGGAGCATGTGAGGTCTCTGACCTGGATCTGCCATCCTTCAAAACGGCTAACCCTAAATCAGGAGAAGAGTCATTGTTATTGCACGAAAAAAGGGTAAGTACCACTAATAAAAATATGGCTAATGGGATAGTTCTCATTTTAATTGAATTTGAGTTATTTAATTTTTATTTTTTTTTGTTATTTTTTCAATAGTTCCCTATTAGGATGGTCGTACTGATAAAATTGCCAGAGTATTTAGTAAGTTATAAATATAATATTTATTTTGTTTTTTTTAGGATTAATTGATATCCAATTATGAGACTGATTCGGTACTATATCAACAGTTATTATTGAGATCAACAACCATAGTGATAAAATTCCCAAAAAAACCTCTTTTTTTATAATCCATTAAGTTTTTTAACTTAACTTACTGTCCTTTTACAAGTAACAGTTCCAAAAACTATTCATCATTTTTTTTATCTCTATGAAAAATAAAATAGTAAGAGCTGGGATTATTGGATCTGGCTTTGCAGCAAGGTTTCATTACGATGCAATACTTAGGGTTTATAGTACAAAAGTTGAAATTCCAGGTGTTTACTCTAAAACTTCAAAAAACCTGGAAGAATTTGCAAACAAAAGAAATCTAAAGATCTTCAATAGTCTGGATGAATTGCTGGATAACGTCGATGTAGTTCACATCTGTACGCCTACTGTAACTCATGAGTCAATTGTTATTACTACATTAAAAAATAACAAGCATGCGATCGTTGAGAAACCTTTTACTGGTTATTTCGGAGATAATAGCGATGATTTTAACGGCGATACTTTTCCCCGTGACAAGGGATTAGAACAATCATTAGCTAGTGTTAGTAGAATGCTTGAAGCTGAGAAACAAAGCAAAGGCAGTATTATGTACGCAGAAAACTGGGTATATGCCCCATCTATTCAAAAGGAACGGGCTGTGCTTGAAAAAACCGGAGCCCAGATAATCTGGATGCATGGTGAAGAATCACATTCAGGTTCACATTCATTATCCTATGGCCACTGGAAATTTTCAGGTGGAGGGTCAATGTTGGGGAAAGGTTGCCATCCATTATCTGCTGCTCTATATTTTAAACGTGTTGAAGGACGTGTGCGTGATGGAAGCCCGATAAGGCCAAAAACTATCTCTGCCCGTACACATGCTATCACACGAATGTCTAACTATATAGACTTAGGTCATTTGAGAACGACCTACAAAGATATCGAAGATTTTGCAATGCTTCATGTGGTTTTTGAAGATGGTACAATTGCAGATATATTTGCCAGTGAGTTAGTATTGGGTGGAGTGCACAATTGGATTGAGGTAAACACGAATAATCACAGAACTATCTGTAATATTAGCCCTAATAATTCGATGCAGGCATATACTCCGGATGAAAAATATTTTAATGATGTTTATGTAGTGGAAAAAACCGAAACCAAACAAGGTTGGTCTTCGATTTCGCCAGATGAAGGTTGGTTCACGGGATATCAGCATGAAATGGATGCCTTTTATAAGTCTGTTGCTTATGGTGATCCAATTGAAAGCAACAGTAGTTTAGCCTCTGACGTAATTGCAACCATTTATGCCGGATATCTTTCATCAGAAAGAAAAGGCGTTGAAGTACCGATTACTATTTTATAACATGAAAGTCCTTCCTTTTATACATCAGATAAGCCACCATAGTTTGTTTACATTATTAGTTTTTAGATCTCAGATGTTTATCGAAAAAGGTTAAAAGAGAGGGAAGATCAATTTCATGTGCTCCTTCATGGGCGACCAGGGAAGCGTTTTCTGGCTGCTTGTAATCTGTATAGATTACCTTAATCTCCTTCAATGCTTCTCGTGCAAGAGGAACAGTAAAATCATCAGCAGGTTCTTTCAACCCGTTCTGACATTGCAAAGGACGGGGGGCAATCAGTGAGTAAATATCGGCATAATCAACAAGCTCTCTCAATCCCGGAAATTTCCAGCACATACAATGATTTTGCTCCATCTGATCCATCCTGGTCAGAAAGCCCGAGCTAACCGTGGCATGTATCCGCTCATCCATTGCACCTAGCCACATAGCCATTTCACCTCCCAAAGAGAGCCCTGCACATCCAATTTCTTTTTTGTCCACCCCGCTTAGTGATTCTAAATAGTCTATGCATCGCATCAAATCCCAGAGCCGTTCTCCCATAAGCATACGGTCCTCTTCAAATATATCGTGCTGACTAACAATTGCGACAATAGTCACATAATTTCTGCCAGCCAATTCTGCTGCAAAACCTTTATAGATAGAGGCCTTATCATAAACGCTAAGGGATTTTCCACCATGTCCATGGATACTGACAACAGCAGGCCATGGACCTTGAGTATTTTTGGGAATAGTTAAGATTACCCTGATGCGTCGATCCTTAGTTGAGTTGAACTCAATCTCCTTCATCAAGTATTGCCCTTTATCCTGGGAGAGAATCTCCTCCGGATTAAGGGCTATACTATTTCTTTCGATCAGAAGATCTTCCATTGTTAAAAGTTCAAAAAGTTTAATGCGGAGATTACTTTGCCAAATCGTTGCTTCTTTTGTTGAACGACTTGTATATTTCAAGGTTCGCAAAGGGTCGTCTATTCCCGCAGTTTCATTCACAAAAAGTGCAAAAAGAAAAGCAATCAATAATATGGCTTTACCCTTGATCCTGCATTTTACTTCCTCCATTAAAACAATTTTTTTACACATAAATTTATCATATTAATTATTCACTAGTTTACGAGTTGCATTATTAAACATTTTTTAATTTGGTATTTCCTCCTTCAGCAAGAGTTATGTCCATATTTCGTTTGTTTGTTTTCCATTTACCCATTGTAAAATCGGGTATATCGATGGAATTAGAACGGTTATTAACCGACCACTCACTCAACGGTAATATGGAGCTCCATGATACACCATCATAAACATCCTGATCAAGAGGTAAGCCATTGTGCAGACAGTCTATCAGCCTCCACATCAACATATAGTCTATTCCTCCATGTCCTCCGACTTGTTGGGCCATTTCTCCGATCTTTTTTACTATGGGTGGAGTATATTTTTCTTCAAGCGATTTGAATTCATCTTGAGAAACCCAATCACTTTCTCCTTTAGAAATACGAGCGGGTAGGGGATATTGCAGAGCAAATCCACGGCTTCCATATATCCCGTGAATATTGGTATGGGGTCGGAATGTGGTTGCGTCATGCTGCACTATAATTGTGCGCCCTTTAGATGTTTTGATTATAGAGGAATTTATATTACCCCTATAATCCAAATCAGTGAATGGTTTATAGAAATCATCTGAAGAAGCCAATTTCTTAGCAGTTTTGTTCATCCCAAAATCTTTGCTTTCAATGGATACAAGATAGTCCATCTTATCGCCCCTGTTAATGTCCATAATCTGACATACCGGTCCTAAACCATGTATCGGATAAATATTGCCTTTCCGTATACCGTACTGTTTTAACCACCACATGTCCCAGTACATATTTTTAGAAAAGTTATTTTTCATCTTGTTCGCAATATAGGCACATTCACCGTGTATGATATCTCCAAAAAATCCCTGTCTGGCCATATTCAGGGTGAGAAGTTGAAAATCACCATAACAAGTGTTTGACATCATCATACAATGTTTGCGGGTTCGTTCAGCTGTTTCTACAACTTGCCAGCATTCTTCCATCGTTGCAGCAAGAACAACCTCAGAGGCTACATGCTTTCCATGTTCCATTGCATACACCGCCATTCCAGCATGCAAATACCAGGGAGTAGTTATTACAACCAGATCAATATTTTCCTATTCGCATAGCTTCTTCCATTCATCTTTGTCGCCAGAATAGATGGTTGGATTATGTTCAGAACCTTCAAGCCTCTTTTTTGCAGCATTAGCTTTTTCAGTCCGTATATCGCATAATGCTTTGATCTCAACACCCTCTATGCGACTCAAACTATTTATATGTGCAGGTCCTCGGTTGCCCAATCCTATAATCCCTACACCAACAGTATCTAATTTAGGTGCAGTAAAACCAGACATATTATATAGCTGGATATGCGATTTCTCCAATTGCTTGCTAAGTTGGTCAAGACCTGGCTTTTGTTTAGTTTCCGGCTCTGATGCACATCCTTTAAGGATACTGGCACCAGCTATACCAAGTCCGGCCATTCCGGTCACTTTTAAAAAATCTCTACGTTTAGTTCGCATTATTCTATAATTTTGATTAATAAAGTAATTCGTACTTGATATAAAAGTATTTCAAAACGAAAGTCTCAGTACCTCTAGTATAGCCCCTTTTACAGTACACACAAACTCCCACTCCTGCCTTATGTAATAAAATTAAATAATAAGATTTTAGAGAAGCCCATCTATAACTCTATCTGTATTTGCCATATTCCATTAGAGTATCCCACATTGCCCAAAAATTTTCCGGAGGCACATCTTCCTGAATATTATGTACAGGAGCATAAACAAATCCTCCTCCGGGAGCCATAATATCGAGTATTTTTTTAATCTCATCAGATACATTTTTCGGGCTGGCATTTTTCAGGGTAGATTGTGTATCCACTCCACCACCCCAAAATACGAGGTCTTTTCCAAAATCGTTTTTTAAACCTTTTAGTTCCATATTTGCAGCTGTGAACTGAACTGGATTAAGGATATCTAATCCTGCTTCTATCAAATTTGGAAGTAATTCACGAACTGAGCCACATGTATGCATAAATATCTTAATGCCGGGTAATCTCGTTTTGATATGTGACCATAGCTGCCCAAACCTTGGTATTATGATCTGTCGTAAATAATCGGGTTCGAGTAAAGTGGAGGTTTGAGTGCCAAGATCATCACATTCTGATATTACATTTACTTTGTTCTGAAGATTATTTTCAAAAAGCCAGTCAATAACCAGATTCCAATAATTTAATTTATACTCCAATATCTTATCAAGTAGTTTTTCTACGCCAACAGGGTCAAGCATTGTATCAAGATACCAATTTTCATAACCTCTTATGCGTAAGGATGTTTCAGTAAGACCAGCACAGTTTCTATCCGCGATTACTCCGTAATCTGAAATATCAAGAATTTGTTCCGAAAGATCACTCCTGATAATATCAGCGTGATCCGTTAAATCTGGAAACTTGTAATTTCGTAAACCCTCATCAATTGATGAATATTTTTCCAGGGGGTATGTACACTGATTAAAATAGAAGTCTTTTGATTCATCCATCTTCCAAAGACATCCCCAGCTATCGGTAAGTAAATGTACAGTCTTTTTTGTATTTATAATTTTTTCAAAGTCAGGGATTCTTCGTGAACCAATACGCCTAGTATCTGAATTCAATAATTGTAATGTTTCTTCTACCGGAGTAACAATCTGCTGGATAGGATCTATCTCTTTTTTATCAAAGTCAGGGGATAATCCACGATACTCCATTGCCCTCACAAAAGCTTTCTTATTGATTCCTGAAACAGTAGTGCCGGCCAGATCGTATGGCACTCTGTCAGGTTCTTTGTGATTGAGTGTTATATTTAATCTTTCAGTACTTTTCATTGCCACTTACAAGTTTAAAGGTTTTATTTTGGGAATTAATATATGTATTATGGCGAGAGCAACAAAATAACCTATAGATGCAATAAGAAATGGTATTACATAACCTTCAATTCCCTGGTTTTGTAGTAATCCACCAACAAGCTGAGCGATTAGTGCTCCACCAAAAGCACCTGCAAAGCCTCCTATTCCAGTGATTGATGCAACTGCTTTTTGTGGAAAAATATCGGACATTAGACTGAAGATGTTTGCTGACCAACCGCAATGACCTCCGGCAGCAATGGCAATCAAGGCTACGGCAAACCACATATTATCAACATGAGGGACTAACATTACAGGTAATGCAAAAGTTGCACAAACTAAAAATCCCATTTTTCTTCCCTTATTTAGAGACCAGCCCATCTTAAGGAATTTTGATGAGAGCCAGCCTATGAATATCCCACCAATCCATGAAATGAGATAGATTGTAAAAAAAGGTAGACCAATCTCTTTTAAATTTAAGCCGAATTTCCCATTAAGGAATTTTGCCCCCCAGAACAGATAGAACCACCAGATGGGATCGGCCAAAAATTTACCAACACAAATACCCCATAATTCCCTCGTCCTCAATAAAACGGACCAGCTTATCTTTTCGGTTGTTTCATGTTGGGTATCACTATTAATATATTTAAGTTCAATTTTACTAACCAACTTATGATCTTCAGGTTTTTTATAGAATATCAACCACCATAAAATCCAAATTCCACTAATGGGTAAAGTCCAAAGAAAAGCTGCTCTCCAGTCATTATTAAAAGCTGAAACAACGATAGGGATGATTAATGGGGATGTCAGAGTTCCAACATTAGCTCCACCATTGAATAGTGCTACAGCAAAGGCACGTTCTTTTTTAGGAAACCATTCTGCCAATACTTTATTAGCAACAGGAAAATTACCAGATTGACCAATAGATAATCCTGTACGGGCAAAAGCAAATCCAATCCATGTTTTCGCCAGAGCAGTAGAAGCCTGTGCTATTGCCCACAATCCTACGGATATAGCATACCCGGCCTTGGTCCCTACCTTATCAACAAACGGACCCATAATCAGGAAGCAGAATGCATACCCAATCATAAAACCGGTATTAATATTTGCGTATTGTTGTTCACTCCATCCAATTTCTTTTTGTATAAATGGAGCCATGATGCCGAGGGCAGAGCGGTCGAGATACAATAGAAATGTGGCAAAAAAGAGAAAAAATAGAACAAACCACCTGACATTAAGATATTTGGGTGTTATATTCATGATATATACGGAACTAAAAGTATTTGATGAATAGTATCAACATTCACTTATCTCATTGCTTTAGGAACTATAAACTTTTTCCGTTACAAAAAAAGGATTTTAGTTTTGTCGTATTAGCATTTCATCGGCCTAGTCGGAATCTCTTGCTTATGGTGGACAGCTAAAATGACAGGCTCCACTTGCATGATCAGGGCTTAATTCTCACTTTTCCTAAATCATTCAATATTATGAAATTCCTTGTTTAAACCTTTTTTATCAATTTGGTATTTCCTCCTTTCGCAAGGGTTATATCCATATTTCTCTGATTAGTTTTCCAGGCACCTTTAGTGAAATCAGGTATCTCAACAGGGAAAGAGCGATTATTTACAGACCATTCACTCAGTGGCAATACGGAACTCATGGAGACACCGTCATAAACATCCATATCAAGTGGCAATCCATTGTGCAAACAATCCATGAAACGCCAATGCATCAGCAGGTCAGCACCAAATTCAGATCCACTCTCTTTACTTGCGTCACCCATTTTCTTAAGTATATTAGGAGTGAATTTCTCTTCAATCTCCTTAAATTCCTCAGGTGAAACCCATTTCCCTGCTTCATTGGAGATCCTTGGTGGAGTTGGATATTCAAGGGCAGACCTTAATGTCCCGCATATTTCCTCTTTAAGAGTATAGGGGCGATTTGTAGTTGCATCATGTTGTACTATTATAGTGCGACCCATGGATGTTTTGATAATGGAATTATTTATATTTCCTCTGAAATCCTTTTGAGCAAATGGTTCATAGAAAGGGTCCTTTGATGCTAATTCTTTAGCCATTCCACCCATTTTAAAATCTTTACTTTCAACAGAAACTAAAAAATCTAATTTATCACCTCTGTTGATATCCATAATCTGGCATAAGTTTTCAAATCCATGTATCGGGTAAATATTTCCTTTCCTGTTGGCATACTGTTTTAACCACCACATATCCCAGTACATATCTTTGGAAAAATTATTTCTGATCTTGTTTGCTATATAGCCGCCTTCACCATGTACAATTTCCCCAAAAAAGCCCTGTCTTGCCATATTCAGCATACGTAGCTGATATTTGTTATAAGAATAATTTGCCATCATCATACAATGCTTTCGAGTTCGTTCAGCCGTTTCAACTATTTGCCAGCACTCTTCAAGGGTTGCGGCAAGAACAACTTCAGAGGCAGCATGCTTACCTTGTTCCATAGCATACACAGCCATTTTAGCATGCATATACCAGGGAGTAGTTACTATAATCAGATCAAGATCTTTCTGTTCGCATAGTTTTTTCCATTCTTCCTCACCACCTGTATAGGTAGTGGGATTATGCATGGTGCCTTTAAGTCTGTTTTTTGCTGCCTCTACTTTTTCCGGGCGGATATCGCATAATGCTTTGATCTCAACACCTTCAATTCGAGTCAGATTAATCATATGACCAGGCCCTCTGTTGCCCAATCCAATGATGCCAACACGAACATTTTCTATTTTAGGGGCAACAAAGCCAGACATATTATGCTGCTGTACATACGACTGCTCAAATTTACTGCCGGCTAATTCCTCTCCTGATTTGTTATCGGCACTCTGGTTGGAAGCACATCCTTTTAAGATACCACCTCCGGCAAGGCCAAGACCGGCAACACCGGTTAATTTCAAAAAATCTCTGCGTTTACTTTTCATGATTTATAATATAATTTTATTTTATTTTATTAAAATAATTTACACCTGATGTGTATTCATCTATTAAATTTTATTCTGTGATAAAAATCTCTGAAACCTTTTACTTTTTTAATAAATAATTATCACTGACTGAAAAAACTGAATTAATATTTATCGGCAAAATCCTTTGCATAAGCATTAATTTCATTATCAGTTAAATCAGCTCCGGAATTAATAATTAATCTGAACCTGAAAGTTGCTGATTTGCCGGCAAGGATACTGAAATTCATAATGTCCTTCCCGTTGGAATATGCACCTGCACCTAAATTATTTAGCAAAAGCAGGCCATAACCTCTTGCATGCCAATAGGTTGGATAACCAGGATTTTTAGGATGGTCAACCATAACCAGGGATATTGTTTCCTCACCTATATTTCCAAATAGATCCACCCATTTGCCTCGTGTAGCATATACCGCCTCTCCTGTAATGCCTTCACTACTCCTGTAATTGCCGGTTATTCCTTCGGTTGACATTTTCTTTACTGTTTCAGGATTGCCTTGTGCATCTGTCAGTATAACCTCATCCTTGATTGGTAATTCCAGTTGCCGGGCAACACGAATTCCAAATCCACCTTCTTTAGTGTCTTTCATTGAGACATCTATATCTCCAGCTGTCAATGTTGTGATTCGGTCAATAATACGTACAGATCCTTTTACAATAAAATGATATTCTGTTTTCTCGGCTAACAGCTCTTTCCCAGAAGGATCGATCCAGCTTTCTCTTGTTACCATTATTCCATGGCCGGAAGATCCTCCTCGCATTTTATCAACACTTATGTGTTTTATTGTACCGTATTTGTCCCTTCTGTTCTCCGGAATTGCTGTTGAGTTATTCCAGAAATCATAACCGTTAACATTACCATAATTAAAACAGAGACCAATCTGGTGGGGATGATCTACTCTTTCCCCCGGTCTAGGATTCAACGGATAACCGCGTGTTACTTCAGTACCTGCTGATGTAATTATTGGATAGAGTACAGGCTTCTTAATGTCAAGGAATGTAGCATCGTGCCAACGATATGAAGTGAATAATTTCCCATCAGCCAGAACATCAATCCTTCTTTCAGAATCATGTCGTACAAATTCTATTTTTATATTGCTCTTGTCTTTTTTCGTAATCAGCGAACCACATATTAAAAGAATGGTTATCGACAGGGCTATTACAATTAATCTTTGAATCATAATCTTTATTTTCAATGTTAATAATAGTACAGACTTCTAGTTACCATGAAATTTCAGGTACTTCGTATCCTTTGCGGTAAAATCCTCTGACGATCTCGTTAGCCTTAGCATTGTCCTTTATACATTCACGTTCAGCATCGCATTCCAACCATGGACCAACAACAGAAGTGGCAGGATCAATTTCAAGACCATTAAGGTATTTCACATATGTATTGTACATTTCCTGCCAGGCAACAATATCTCCCTCTGCAACCTGTTTTCGTTGTTCTGCAATTGATTTAGTTGTTCCTAACCTGTAGGATATATTGCCAGCATGGCAAATATTCGTTGACAGGTGTCCTTCAATTATCTCTGCGTTAAGGTCTTTCCTTTTACCGCTGCGCACTGCATCTATGAAGTTTTCGAAATGGTTTTCCCTGCCAGAAAACGTTCGGATCTTATTGCCGGCCAGGTCAAAAGCCTCATTTCGTAATGTATAACCTCCTTCGCATTGTACGGATACACCCACGCCATTGGCGCCTCTGAAATCAGGCTGAGTATTCCACTTTTCAGGTGTCAGATATTCTTTCGATTTTGGAAGATTATATACAACATATAGGATCGGAGCCTCCGGGTAGTCGTAGCAGGTGATCTGTGTATTGGGAACATCTCCTGCGTCATCGAATAGAAATCTTCCTCCAATGCTCATTGTCCTGCGAGGTAATCCTGTATATCCAAGAATCCATCTTGCAATATCCACCTCATGAACCCCCTGGTTGACTGATTCACCGTC
>Ga0307377_10004459_pt1 | contig 15323 bp, 8 predicted proteins | sample TR3MG_FD_202535 | JGI IMG/M metagenome (GOLD analysis project Ga0307377, IMG submission 202535) | Soil microbial communities from Risofladan, Vaasa, Finland - TR-3 | ecosystem: Environmental > Terrestrial > Soil > Coastal area > Acid sulfate soil | place: Finland: Risofladan, Vaasa | collected... | reverse complement strand
TCCTTTTTCCTTAGCAAGGGTCAGATAATCTAAGGCTTCAGGTTTATTATAAAATATACCGAGGACATACCAAAAAACGGAATCCTTTTTTACAGGGTTAACAAACAGAGTCTTATCCAACAATAAATTGTTGAAATAATCCGGGGGAAGTATCTCCCTGGCCTTTATCAAAATAATGTTGTATTTCATTGAATAAGGTTGCCTGAGATGCTCAGGTGTATAAGTATCCTGGTTTATTATAATTCCAGTCTGGGGATTTACTACCTCAATAACGGCTCTTCTGTTATATTTTCTTCCTTCCGGATTATCCGACCCGTCACTATTAGTGTTCTTTTCAACGAAATCGGATTCACCCAGTGCTTTCTTGGAAATCCTTGTTGGGGAAATTCCTTTTGATGAGAAATAGTCTATGACTGCCTGAGCTCTTTTATCAGATAGTAATATGTTATATTCAGTGCTGCCAACAGCATCAGAATAACCAGTAACATCTATCCTTAAATCAGGGTATTCTATAAGCTTCGATTTAAGTATTTCAAGGTTGAATTTACCCTGCTCTGAAAGTTCATAACTGTCAAATTCAAACAGAATATTTGTAACTGAAAGAAAATCTCCTGTGAAAACTTTTTCGGGTACCAGAGATACGATAACTGCAATACAGTTACCTGAAAAATAGAGAGGCAGACTAAGGTTAATTGTATCTGTTTTATACCCGGCATGGATTACAAGAAGCTGATAATCACCTGGTTTTATTTCAAATTTAAATGATCCACTGTCAGTCAGCGGTATGGTTTGAAACAGTTTAGGTGACTTGATATTTATCAGTTTTACTTGTGCTTTTTCCGGATTTGGATCCATTCCATCCAGTAGGATAACACTACCCCCGGCAAGGGTGATTTTGTCAGTAGGATCTTTTGCAACTATACTGTAAATATTTCTGGATTTTGTTTTATCATTGTAAAGGCTTGTGATAAATCCGGACGCATTATTATTAACAATAAAGAAGATATTTTCTAAAGTATTGTTAAAAGCGTATGGCATTCCAATCGGATTTGTCCAACCGCCATTATTATATGATGATTTTAAAACATCGTATCCCCCCATACTTGGTTGTCCCATCGAACTAAAAAATAAAGACTCCGTAGCCGGATCAAAGAACGGAGTATTCTCATTATAAGGAGTATTAATCACATCACCACAATTTTCAGGATGCTCCCATGTTCCATCAACTGCTTTTTCTGATATCCAGATGTCAAGATTGCCTTTTCCTTTGGGTCTGTTACTGGCAAAGTACATGGTTTTTCCATCAGGGGTAATGAAACCGTGAGATTCCCAGTAGATAGTATTAATCTTTTTCCCTACACTTTTAATTTTGGACCAGGTAGTGTCTTTTCTTTGACTGTAATAAAGATTCCCGTCACCACCATCGTCCATATAAATTATTAATAGCCTTCCATCTCCGGTAATTGAGTTTGAATAGAATCTGTTATAACCTCCAAGTTGCCTGGTTATATCCACGGGCCTTCTCCATGTACCAGATTTATATGAGCATAGAATTTTGGTTTTCCCGTTATTTTTAACCGTAAAAACAAATACAGAATCATTTCTGGAAAGTACGGGATTACATGCGCCCGGATATTCATTCAGCCATGGTGCAAAGAGATCAGATATAATCGTCAGAGGTTTCTTTTTCATTTCCATGGCATACCGGCAGTCTCTGATCTGGTTGTCGATAAATTCCTCCCGAAAGATTTCAGTTCCTCCCAACCTTCTTTTTGCATCATAAAAAAGTGAAACTGCTTTTTGGAGACTATCATTCTTATGATAAGCGATTGCAAGGTAAAGGTAGGTATCTAAAGGCGCTTTTTCTCCATATTCCAGATACTCATTATCATTATATACTACGTTTGATGATGCTTTTATCAAAAGTTTCAGGGCATCAGTTTTTCTGCCATCGATGCTTAAATAACATATTCCCAGTTTTGCCGAGAGGTTTGAATTGTCAGGATATAATTTTAGCAGAGATTCATACAGGCTGGCGGCCTTTTCATAATCTTCATCATAATAATAAGAAATATCGGCAGTATGGATTGCCTTGATAAGCTCTTTTTTGGAAAGGACTTGCGAACAAAGGTGGGAGAGTGGCAGACAAAGAAAAGAAAGGATTAATATCTTTCTTATCGAAGTTTTCATTGTTTTGATACTTTCTTGATAAAGATTTCTTCAGGATATCCTTTCCGTATCAGCTCTAATCTCCAGGTATCAGCTTCTTCTCTTGTTGGAAACATCCCTGTAGTGTACCTGTAAAATTTATCATCATCATTGTACATCACTTTCATGTCAGTAATGTATTTAAAATAACTTATATCAACCGGATTATGCAGAGCAATAGCCTGAACGGTATAGTAAAGTATATCGGAGTCTTTTACATTATTATCACTGACATCATTAACATTCATGTTTGTTATAAGGATACTGGAGTCAATAGATGAGACAGCAGGTATTTCTGCAAAACTGATCTTGTCATATACCACTGGTACCGGTGCGGCAACCACTTCTCGGATTGAAGTATCTCTTTCAAGGGAAACATTAATGGTTAATACCATAGCTGGATTATCCTTTAGAATTGTGGTATCAATGGTTTGTGATAAATATCCGGCTCCTTTATAAATTAACTTAAGATCACCAGGGTTAACAGAAAAGCTATATAATCCTGTATATTTATTAGGATAACCAATATCGAGAGTATCGCCTGAAGTTCTGTTAATAAGACTAATCGAATAGTTTTTGTCAAAAGTTACTATTGTATCGCTCAGTGCAAATTTTCCTTTAATTTCAAATATTTGATTGATTTCGGTATTTCCAATTCCCAGATAAAATATATCTTTCTGTTTATAGTCAGTAGTTATGGAATAATATGCATTCAATCCATTATTTATTGGCTGATAAAATTTATCATCATCAGTTGAATTAATAGGAAAGCCCAGGTTGGAAGGCGTTTTCCATGTGGTTCCTATTTTCTGACTCTTGAAATTATCAAATCCTCCCATTGAATTATGTCCCTCTGAGCAAAAATATAATACAGAATCATTCTGTACAATAAATGGGGTATCTTCATTAAAAGGAGTATTGATAGATGCTCCAAGATTTGTTGCTACTCCCCAATCACCATTTTCATCTTTTTCAGACACATAAATATCGAGATTCCCTTGTCCCCCTTCCCTGTTGCTTGTAAAATATAATTTTGTTCCGTCATATGATATAGCGGCATGCGATTCGTAGTATTTTGTGTTAATATTTTTATTCAGTTTTTTTATAGGAGTCCAGGCACCATCAACATAACTTGATGAATAAATAGCACCATCATAATTATCAGTTTTATAGAGCAATAATTCAGTACCATCTTTATTTAATGAACATGATGAACAATCTTCCCCTGCTTCAATCTCCGCAGTTATTTCAATAGGCGGTTGCCATTTCCCTCTCTCTTTCTTAGAGAAAACGATCACATTAACAATACCTCTTCGTTCTGTGTAAACTATAGTGTTTCCATCATAACTAACAGCTGGATTTTCATTTATTGAACCCAGATTAAAATCTCTTCCAAGGCTGTTTTTTGAGAAAATAGTTGGGTTCTGCTTGAACTGGATAGCGTTATTGACGGCATTAATCTGTTGGTCAATATATTCCAGATTACTCATTCCTCCTTTAGTTTTTGTATCTCTGGCGAGCTTATTAAATACTTGAAGTGTATTGAGTCCTTTTTCAAGTTCATTATTAATCATATAGGCTTTCGCAAGGGAGAAATAGGCATCCAGAGGAGCTCTCATTTCTTTGAATGATTCGGGTTTTGAATCATAACTTGTTGATTTGACAGCATCAATAAGATAAGGGATAGCCTTCTCTTTCTCACCAGGAATATTCAGATAACAAGTGCCAATTTTATATTTAATATTTAGATTGTCAGGAGATTCTAATAAGATGTATAGTTGATTGGCCAGTTCAAATTCTTCATAAAGGTAGTACGATTCAGCTTGTGCAAATATATTTTTCATCTCATCTGCAGATTGAGCTAAAGCAGCAACTGGGAAAAAACCCAGAGTCAATATCTGCAAATGAAGGCCTGTTAATTTCACTCTGAAGTTTCGCATTGGAGCAAATATAGTAACTTTTCAATACTATTAGTCTAATCGCAAGTCAATTTTTTTTCAGGGTAATCTTATAAATATCTTCTTTGCCAAAACCTCCAGATTCTTTAGATATAGAGTAATAACCAGCATTCCCATTGTCGATTGGCATGAAAAATATATTATCATCTGTATTATTGATTGGAAAACCCAGGTTCTTAGGATTACTCCATAAGCTATTTGATTGCAGGTCAGACCTGAAAAGGTCGTAGCCTCCAATATTCTCATGCCCCTGTGAGCTAAAAAAGATAGTCTTACTGTTATTTATAAGGAATGGTCTGTCCTCATTGAATTGTGTGTTTATTTCTGGTCCAAGATTGACTGCAGGGCCCCAGTCTCCGTTAACTTTAAGTGAGATATATAGATCGAGTCCCCCATAACCTCCAGGTCTGTCAGAGGCAAAAATAAACTGAGAGCCGTCTTCTGAAATAAATCCGTGCGATTCCCAGTATTTTGTATTGATATTTTTATTTAGTTTAACAGCTTGTGACCAGTTACTGCCATTAAATGAACTTGTAAATATATCACTATCATAATTATCATCTTTCGAAAGAAATAGTAATTTGCCGTCAAAAGAAAGAGATGAGATGTAGATATCTCCATCGATTTGAAGTTCGGGTGTTATGCTAATCGGTGCAGTCCATATTCCATCAACAAGTTTGGAAAACATCACAGCGTCATAGAATTTGAGAGTAACCATATAGGCAAATGAATTACCGTCTGCAGAAATTATTGGATTAAAGTTTGCTTTTTCATCATTAAATAGTTTTCCAACGTTCTCCTCGGAATATTTAATCGGCTTGTCAATAAGAACTTTTGCCATATCGCATATTTCAATTTCATGGTTAATGAAATCAAGATTCTCCTGGTCGTCATGGAGAATAGTCCCCAAATATTTATTAAAAACTTCTTTTGCTTTGTCGAACTTGTAATTTATTTGGTATGCTTTACCAAGATAGTATAAAGCATCATACGGTGAAGCTTTCTGATTGATATTTCCCTCTTTAAACTTAGCCGACATCTGTTTTGAGGCTTTTTCCAGATATTCAACTGAAAAGTCTTTTTTACCCTGAATATTTAGGTAGCACACTCCTATGCGATAAGCCAGGTTAGCATTGTCGGGTAGTTTTTCATATAGTTGTAAATAGTAAGTAATGGCATCGGAATATTCTTCATTCATGAAAAAATACTCAGCTTCAAGGAATGTATCCTGGAAATCTTTATTATCCTGTGCAACAAGGGAAAGTGAAAAAAAGACTATAACAGACAGACAAACGGCTCCTTTGCTCATATGCAGATATTTTGAAAGCAAATTTATTAAAAATATTGGCAAAAGGATTATTAATCACATACTTATTTTTTGAAAATGACCGGTCTTTTCCGGTCATTTTCAAATATTGTTATTTCTTATTACTCTTTTTCTTTTTCCATAAAACAAACAGAAAGAGGCCAAGACCTGTTCCTAAAAGCATCCAAAGTACCCATAGAGGTATCTTCTTCTCTGCTGATAGTTGATGAGTAATAGTATCTGCAGGGATGTCCTTCGAGGTAATAAGATTGCCAATACTTTTAGTGATGGCTTCTGTAGGATACTTCTCTTTATCTTCATTGGTCATGAGGAACAGGATCAGATCTTTTGGTGTTTTAATTTTTTCTTTTTTCAGATTGAGAGTCTTAAGAGAAGAGGTAAGTGGTTCTTCAGAATGTTCAATAAGGTCACTCAGGAATTGTTCAACATTGGTATCAGGTAATGAACTGATACTAACTATCAACTCTGATAATTGATTTTGAGTAATGCCTCGTTTATGAGCTTCATTGAAGAAGGCTTGCAACCATTTTTCCTTCATCTTTATATTGCTGAGGTCTACAACGGCAACAGATTGTCTTATAATATCTCCAGTTTCAGAATTTTCACTGAAAGCCAGTATCTTCTTTCTCAAGGTAGAAATAGAAGGATCAGTATTAGCCAAAACTGCAGCAGCAATTTTATTAAGCTCCTCGGGGCTGATCTTTCCACCTGTTTTTATCGAGATATATTCCTGGAGATCAGTCCATGTTTTAAGATTGGCCTGATATATATCAAGCTCACTAAGAATTTTTTTAAGATCACCCTCTGTATATTTTGCCATCAAATTAACGGCAGCTTGTGTAAGTATATTATCCAGTACTGCGACTCTCATGGCAAGTTTATCTAATTCTTCAGGGCTTATGCTCTTTTTAGCTGCTTCTTCCTTCAGGTAGTTGAAAAGGTCATCTACTTTGCCGAATTGTTGTTTCTTAATATCTATATCTGAAACTATCTTTAATAATTTGTTGTTAGTCCGGCTTTTAATTATTGAGATGAGTGCGGTCATCTGTTTTTCTGCTATTATCCGGCTATACTCTGGCCGTATAATCGGTTGTTTCGAAATATCCTTTTCTCTATTGATAAATACATCAGTCGTGGTTGAGTTATTAAATCTGTCAGTCAATTTAAAGACAACTTTATTATCTCCCAGTCCGGGAACAATTTTATAATTAAATAGCGAGTCACTGATTAGATATTTTTCAACAGACACCAACGAGTCTCCAACCCAATGCTCAGCGGTGAGAAACGATTTTGGTTCAACCTTAAGAGGAAATAGTATAGTATCTCCCTTTACAACAGAAATAGTTTTATTGGTTTCGACATTCAATTCTGCAACAAAGTCAGTTTTTGGCAAAATTGTACCAGGAAGGATGAAACTGTCAGACGGGTTTGTAAGAGGGAGATCAATGGTTTTTATGACTTGTTTACCTCCATTGCTTTCGAATGAGATCTGGTAGTTACCCTGTGGGAGTTCGAACTCATATTCCCCTGTTTCAGGGTTAGAATAGACAATCAGTGTCTGCTGTGGGTTTTTGATATTCATGGCACTGATCTTCACACTATCATTAAAATTAGTAATGAGGTCAGCGACCTTAACCATTCCTCTTATTAAGAATTTTCTGGGATGATCGTCTGAGAAGATCTCAATTCGGTAAATATCCTGATTGCCGAACCCATCTGGATTGTCTCTTACATAGTATCCTTCGTAACCCTCATTTATCGGTTTGAAAAATACATCATCATCTGTTGTGTTTAAAGGAAAGCCAACATTTAAAGGCACAGACCATTCCCCGTTCTCAAGCAAAGTTGAATAAAAGATATCATAGCCCCCCATATTAAAATGACCCCTTGAACTAAAAAACAGAGTTTTGTCATCCTGACTCAGGAAAGGTGATTCTTCATTGTACGGTGTGTTCAAAACGGGTCCAAGGTTTTTTGCCGGGCCCCAGTTGCCTGTGCTGTCTCTTTTGGAGACGTAAATATCCAGTCCCCCTATAGTTCCTTTTCTATTACTGGTAAAGTATAGTTTGTTATTGTCGTGGGAGATAGTGGCATGGGATTCCCAGTATTTAGTATTGATATTCTCGTTGAGCATAATTATTGGTGACCATGTGCCATTTGTAAACTGTGAAGTGTAAATAATTCCATCGTAATCAGCAGAGCTATAAAGGTATAGTGTTTGGCCGTCTTTAGAAAGAGAAGTTGGGAAAAGGTCTCTGTCAACTTTTAACAGCTCATTCATATTTAAAGGGCCACTCCATTGACCATTTACTTTAGTAGAGTAGAGTATTGCATCGTAGAATGCCTCACTTCTGGCAAAAATGAGTAGATCCTCATTATCAGAAATAACCGGATTAAACTCGGAATTGTTTTCATTGATCATATTCCCCAGGTTCTTCTCCTTTATATATAGAGGCATACTCATAAGATCTTTGGCATTAAGGCAGGATTGAATCTGGAGGTTTACGATTGTTGAATCATATACCTCAGGGTCCAGGTTGAGTTTGAAGAGATCATACGTTTTAAGGGCTTTATCGAGCTGATTGTTAATCCTGTAAGCATTTGCCAGGTAGTACAGAGCATCATAGGGAGCGCCGGTTTCTTTGAATTTCCCTTCTTTGTATTTTGGATTAATATCTCTAATGGCTTCTTCAAGGTAACTTATAGCTTTCGCCTTCTCCCCGGGGATGTTAATATAGCACTGTCCAATCCTGTATTTGTAATTTGAATTGTTGGGGTTGATCTTTAACAACGGCACATATAATGGTAAAGCATCTTTGTAGGCTTCAAATAAAATCCAGCTTTCAGCTTCGTAGAACATATTCTTTATCTCAACTCTCGATTGAGAGAATATATTAGGATTTATTAATGCAGCCAACAGGCACGATAACAGAAGAAACCTTTTCATCATATTACAAATCGATCTTTATGGAATGATGGCACTTTATTGTTTATGAGTCTTTGTTGTCCCTGTTTCTGATATCAGAATAAAGGATGTTAAACATTTTTGTGTTATCACAAGCTACTAATATAGGCGAAATATTATAATTTGTACAACTTGTATGAACCCTTTTTGCTAAATGCCACCTTTTTTTCTTAAAAGCCTCCATTTAATTGATGAAATAGATAATATTTTGGATGGACAATTTGGAATGTTATGCAATTTCAGGTGAATAATTTTCAAGTATCTCTTTTACCTTATGAAGAAATTTTCCCGCAAGAGCACCATCAATGACCCTGTGATCATAACTTAATGAAAGTATCATAATCTGTCGTATGGCTATCATATCTCCATCGGGAGATTCAATGACTGCCGGAGTCTTCCTCACAACCCCCGTTCCCAGAATAGCAGCTTGAGGTTGATTTATTATCGGTGTTCCGGCGAGATTGTTATAACTACCAAAATTTGTAATTGTGAATGTCCCTCCGGAAATTTCATCAGGCTTTAGTTTGTTATTCCTTGCTCTGCTTGCAAGGTCGTTTACTGCTCTTGCAAGACCGGTAAGATTCTTCTCATTAGCATTTTTTATTACCGGAACTATCAGATTACCATCAGGCAGGGCAGTCGCCATCCCAATATTGATATTTTTCTTTTTAATAATGTTGTTTTCATCAACGGAGACATTAACCATAGGAAATTCATATAATGCTCTTGCAGTTGCATCTATAAAGATTGGAGTTAGTGTAAGCTTCTGTCCTTCATTTTCAAAGAATTTTTCCTTGATAGTATTTCTCCAGTTTATAAGTTTGGTAACATCGGCATCTATAAATGATGTAACATGTGGCGAGGTCCTTTTAGACATGACCATATGGTCTGAAATAAGCTTCCGTACCCTGTCCATTGGTATTATTTCATCACCTTGTAACTGGCTAACCGCTACTTTATCTTTGCTTATAACCTTTGTGGGTTTTTCAATAATTTTTAATATATCATCTTTTGTTATTCTACCATCCATCCCTGTACCAGTGGTTTTATCAAGGTCGGCATAACTTATACCTTCACGTGCTGAAATACTCCTGACAAGTGGTGAGATAAATTTACCGGAAGGTGTCCTGCTTTTCATCTCATGCGATAATACTTCTACTTCAATTTTTTCTTGTTTAATTGTATTAATTGTTTCGCGGATTCTTTCAACCTCTTCATTAATTTTTTTGGACTCTTCCTTTGTTTGCACAATATCTGTTTCAAAGATGGCTAACAAATCTCCGACATTAGTTATTGAGCCCTCTTTAGCTATTATTGAAATTAAGGTACCTGTTGCAGGAGCCGGGATTTCAGAATCCACTTTGTCAGTTGCTACCTCAACTAGCGGGTCGTCTTCCTTAACCTGAGAACCTTCAGTAACAAGCCATTTATTAATCGTAGCTTCGATTACTCCTTCACCCATTGCAGGTAATAGTATATTCATCCTTGCCATAATTCTTGCTTTAAAAATTTATTGCTCTTAGTATTACAAGTTTCCTCTTACTCCACGATGGAAACTGAAAGAAGAGGAGTATTAAATTTACAAATAATTCTTCTTACATACTAAACAACCGTATTGAATAAATGTTTCAGATATCAGGAGAAGGTTAAAACAATCTCAAATGCAGCGATTTTATAAGTAGGTCAAACAGGGGTCATACATATCATAGTCTCAGGAATTAAGAAAAATCTTTGCAATAAGATTGAGAGCCGGTTATGATTATGAAGTGCTCATTGCTGATAAGGGTTTCTGTTGTTAATAGCTCTTCCCAGCGTAATCTCATCGGTATATTCAAGTTCATCACCAGTTGCCACACCACGTGCCAGAGTTGTGAGTTTGACATTGTACATATTAAGCCTCTTGTATAGATAATAATTTGTAGTGTCACCCTCCATAGTGGTACTCAAAGCAAAGATTATTTCTTTTATATTCTTGGTCTTTACTTTTTCCTCAAGACTATCGATTTTAAGATCAGATGGGCCTATTCCATCGATTGGAGAGATGATACCTCCAAGAACGTGATACATTCCTTTAAATTGTCGGGTATTTTCTATAGCCATTACATCCTGAATACTTTCAACAACACAAATAATACTTCGTTCTCTTTTTTCATCATTACAGATATTACAGATTTCAGTATCGGAAATGTTGTTACATACCTTGCAGTAGTGGATGTCTTCATGGAGTTTGATAATACTCTCCCCGAACCTTTTCACCTCTCCGGCATCTCTTCTCAGCAGATTCATCACCAACCTGAAAGCTGTTTTTCTTCCAACACCAGGAAGAGAGGCAAATTCGTTTACAGCATTCTCCAGTAATCTTGATGGAAATTCAGCAAAACTCATAACTAATACTTTTGTACAAAATTAGTTCATTTTTCCGTGCTTATTAAAATTGAGTATAATTTTTCGTCTTCCTTAATTTTTGTTATTCTTGCAGCTTAACATAATTTGATATGTCTCCACTACTGATTCTTGGAATATTCCTGATCTACACGATCATGCTTTTTGGTGTCACCTGGGTTACAGCACGAAAAGCTAACAGTCAATCTTTTTTTCTAGGGAATAAAGCTTCGCCATGGTTTGTTGTGGCTTATGGTATGATCGGGGCTTCATTGTCAGGAGTTACTTTCATGTCTTTACCTGGCTGGGTGAAAGATACACAGTTCAGTTATATGGTTGTTGTTTTTGGATATCTGTTCGGATATTTTGTAATCGCACTCGTTTTACTACCATTATATTACAGACTAAAGTTAACCTCTATTTACTCCTATCTTGATCAACGTTTTGGTTTCTGGTCATATAAAACTGGCGCCGGATTTTTCATTCTTTCCAGGGTGCTGGGTGCTTCGTTGCGTATGTTTCTGGTTATTCATGTTTTACAGATTTTTGTTTTTGATGCCTGGAATATTCCATTCTGGGTTAACGTTATGATATTTATAATTCTTATTATTCTTTATACTTTAAAAGGTGGAATCAAGACAATAATATGGACTGATACACTGCAAACAACTTTTATGTTACTTGCGGTTGTACTCTCGGTAATTTATATTAGTAAGGATTTGGATATCTCTCTGATTAACTTGTTTACTACCGTGAAGGAGAGTTCTGCTTCAAAAATGTTTATCACTGACTGGCAACATGAAAGATTTTTCCTTAAACAGTTCTTTAGCGGGATGTTTATCACAATTGTTATGACAGGACTTGACCAGGAGATGATGCAGAAAAACCTGAGTTGTCGTAATATTAAGGAAGCACAGAAGAATATGTTCACTTTCAGTGGAATCTTGGTTTTTGTCAACCTGCTATTCCTCTTCCTGGGAGCTATTTTACTTATTTTTATCCAAACTAAAGGAATATCTGTAGAATCAAGTGATGATCTCTTTCCAACCGTTGCAATAAAATATCTGGGTCCAATGGCAGGTATGGTCTTCCTTGTAGGCCTTGTTTCTGCAGCATTCCCTAGTGCAGATGGTGCTTTGACTTCTTTAACAACATCTGTTAGTATCGATTTTCTGAACCTCGATCGCAGGGATGATTACTCTGAGCAGAAAAAAACACGTATCAGGTATGTAGTTCATATTTCAATAGCAATCGTGTTTTTTATTTGTGTATTGATATTTGGAGCATTGAACAACAAAGCAGTTATAGATAAACTATTTACTATTGCAGGTTATACATATGGACCTTTGTTAGGGTTATATTCTTTTGGGTTATTCACAAAGAGAAAAGTAAAAGATAGAGTAACACCATATATAGCTATTATTTCACCACTGACATGTTTTATTCTAAGCAGTTATTCAGTACAATTATTTAACGGGTATAAGTTTGGGTTCGAGTTACTTTTGCTCAATGGTTTGCTGACTTACACTGGGTTGTATATCTTCAGTAAAAAAGCGTGTAACGGAGAGTAGCGTAAAGATAATCATGAGGTAAGTCTGGTAAGTTTTATCTGCCTGTAGATTGTGATCTGACACCAGTATTACCAGAATTATTGATATTCTCCTGTTCTTCAGGTTCGTCAGGTTCTTCAATTGGGATTATTACTCTTTTCTTTTTATATGGAATATTCCATACCATAAAGTAGTTTATACCTGTACTGAATGATTTTTCGCCATTTCCGAATCCAGGTATATAAATAGGTCTGAGGTCTTTACTTGTACCTGTATAGAGTAACATTCTTATGCTGATTGTCCATCCTATACTGAAGTTTTTGAATACTTCAGCTCTTACGCCTGGCGATGCTTCAATAAAATGAGCCCAATTGGTTTGTTGAGCAATTGAAAATGAGTTTGAGCCCCAGTAATTTTCATATTGAATTGAAGGAACCTCTGAATTAAAAAGACTTATACCGTATCTCAGACCGATGCCGGCCCAATATTTCCCCATCGATTTTTCGGGTTTCAGAAGGTTGAAATCAGCTCCTGTACGAACAAAGAAACCTTTGTTTTTATATTCATAATTATATTGTGAATAATTGTAATTAAGAAATCCTGCACCAAGGACAGGGGATAACTTTTCGTTTATGTCAGCTGAAATATACCCTTCAGTGCTAAATGTGTTTTTTCCCGACAGGTATATAGCAGGACCTGACACTTCCAATCCAACCTTTACCTTTAGGGGGATAAAAATTGTGTCCTGCGCATTTACCTCTATCATACTACTGATAAGGAAAGGCAGCAGGCTAATAATATATACGTATGTTCTCCTCATTGATAGTTGTAATATTGCTTTTACTTATGGATATGGAATCAATGATATTTGTTGTATAAACAAGAAGTGTATCAAGATTATGGTAATAAGTATAACCACATTCTTTCGAAACAAGGTGAGGATAACTGTTATAGTTGAACTCAATAGTATCTGTTATTCCATTTATTTTGATGATAAAAACGCAATTATCTGTAGCGTCATTCAGTGGGAACAGGCCTGGTTGTACTTTAGAGATGTTATTATAAATAATTGAATCCTTGTTTAGTCCGAATAAAGTGAGAGTCGCAGGTATCAGACTTTTTTTTGTGACATGATCATAGAATGTGGCTTTCAGTAATGATTCTGTCTCTTCATAACATGATTCCGGAGTACATGAATTGAAAAACAGAACCAATCCTGAAAAGGTTATGATAATGCTACCTAAAATGGTTTTTCTCATTGCTCTTTTAAAAGCCACAAAATTACAAAAAATACTGAGTCGTAAGCAAAAAACCTGAACAGATGAAGTTCTGTTATAATCTGGTAATAATATCTTTCGCCTTCATAAGAGCTTTATCCAGTCCGTGCGGATTTTTCCCCCCGGCCGTAGCGAGGAAAGGCTGGCCGCCGCCACTACCGTTAATCTCCCTGGAAATCTCTTTGATAATGGATGCTGCATTAAGGTTTTTTGCCTTTATAAGATCATCGCTGACCATTACTACCAGGTTGGCCTTACCAAACTGTTCTGAACCTATTACCAATACTACGCTCTGGCCTGATTCCCTTACTTTTGAAGCAATTGATTTGAGCATATCAACAGAGGTGCTTTTCAACCTGCCTGTTGCAATTCTTATATCATTGATTATCTCACCTCTTTCTAATAATTCAGTCTTAATAACTATTGCTGCTTCATCTTCTAATTTTTCAATTCTCTTTCTTAAGGAAGCATTATCAAGAACAAGCTTCTTTACAGCTTCCGGTATGTTAGCTGAGACGCCCAGTACTTCTGCTATATTTTCGATTATGTTGAGTTTGTAATCAAGATATTCAAATGCAGTGGATGAAGTAATTGCTTCCAGCCTCCTAATGCCTGACGCTATTGCACCCTCTGAGATGATTTTAAACAGGCCTATATTACCTGTTGATTTAACATGTGTTCCTCCACACAATTCTACGGAATCACCAAATGAGACCAATCTCACACTTTCCCCATACTTTTCACCAAATAGAGCTATGGCGCCTTTTTTCAGAGCTTCAGCCATAGGTATGTTCCCGAGGATGTGAGAGGGCAGATCTTCTCTTATAAGCTGGTTAACAGTTGTCTCAATTCTGCGGATCTGATCACTATTGAGTCTCTGGAAATGGTTGAAATCGAATCTTAATTTTTCATGGTTAACAAGCGATCCTTTTTGTTCCACATGAGTGCCAAGTACTTCTCTTAATGCGTAATGGAGAAGATGGGTTGCACTATGATTAAATGAAGTGTAATGTCTTTTCTGACTGTCTACCTGAGCAGTAAAGCTTTTTACCGGATCAGCAGGCGTTTGAAGCGTTAGGTGTATATGAAGGTTGTTTTCCTTAACAGTATCAACTATTTTGATTTTTTCATTGTCGTTAATGATATATCCGGAATCACCTGCCTGGCCTCCCGATTCTGCATAAAAAGGTGTTTTGTTAAAAATAATCTGACATTTCTCCTTCCCTTTGACCTTTACGATTCTGTATCTGGTTATCAATATTTCATCTTCTGTTTTTTCATAACCTGTGAATTCTGTCCCTTCAATATCTCTTAAAATTATCCAGTCTGTGGCTGCGACTGAAGCATCTTCACGTGACCTCTTCCTCTGGTTTTTCATCTCCTCTTCAAACCCCTTATTATCAAGATGCATATCATTCTCTTTAAGAATAAGTTGTGTAAGATCAACAGGAAAACCAAAGGTGTCGTACATTTCAAAGGCTATTTTGCCCGGAAGGATATTTTTATGCTCTTTTTGAAGATTATTTGTCATAGTTTCAATCATCTTCAACCCTTTTCCAAGTGTTTTAAGAAAGGCAGTTTCTTCCTCAAAAATAATTTTTGAGATATGCTCTTTGCCTGCCTGGAGTTCAGGGTATTGGTTGCCCATTGTATTGG
>Ga0307377_10004455_pt1 | contig 15332 bp, 18 predicted proteins | sample TR3MG_FD_202535 | JGI IMG/M metagenome (GOLD analysis project Ga0307377, IMG submission 202535) | Soil microbial communities from Risofladan, Vaasa, Finland - TR-3 | ecosystem: Environmental > Terrestrial > Soil > Coastal area > Acid sulfate soil | place: Finland: Risofladan, Vaasa | collected... | reverse complement strand
CGTGAGTGCTTTTCGGATCCCAAGCTGGAGAGTCACGTATGTAACGTCCGTGCAAGGCTCGACGGCGGTAAGACTTGTACTCGCTGTGGTCACAAGGTGGGGCGCCCTTGTGAGATTACTTGCGACATTCATCATTTTTGTCTCGCGGTCTATGCGATACGCCTTGGGGTCTGTTCAAAGGCCAAGACGCGTGCTAAGCTCATCAAGGACAATCTGGGTAGGCCCTTCCAGGACCTGTACGCGGACGTCATGGAGCGCCATGCACTGCGGGCATCGATGTCCACCTTTGACTCTCCGGAAGAAGCGCCTGCAGTTGAGGAGCCACTTGAGAAGGATGAACGCCTCACCATTGCTCAGGCGGCTAAGGTCTGTGGTTGTTCGCACGCCAAGATGCGCAGCTTTGTGGATTCTGGAAAGCTGGAGACGGTGAAGAAAGGGCGCGCGGTGTACTTGCGCAAGGGGGACGTAGAGGAGTTCAAGGCGTCGTTGGTGGAGAACTAGGATGACAGATCGTGTCAAGACAGCGGAGTTTGGGGGTTCAGGCGCGGTGGTAGAGGTCTATCAGAAGTTTTCTGGATCCGCTCAAAAAATATTTTTTGACGTTACATGTGTCGCTGAGTGTGTGGAGGGTATGGCGCGCTACTTGCTCCCAGTTTTGAGGATAGAGCACGTCCCCCGGCTTGTTATCGCAGTGCTTGAAGCGATGACCTACATCTCGGAGCGCCACAAGGAGATCAGGGGGGCTATTGGCACCCGAGCCCCCGAGGATCTTTCGTTGAAATGCTACGGGATTGCCGACATCGATCCTGCTGACGTATGTGCGCAGGTCTCTGCGGTGAAGGAGTTCAAGCGCGGAGGTGTTGTAGTTGAGGTCGTTGTCGAGGAGAAGGGGGACGTGGAGGTTTTTTCGGTGTGCTGCTGGAGAGAGTACGCCAACTCCTCGGGGTCCAGAGACCGTGAGTTCTTTATTCAGCAGCGGGACTTGCGGAATCTGTGTATCGCGTTGCTGGAGGCGTGGTCGTATGTCCAGGAAAATTGGGGTAGTACTCCGGTGACTAAACGTCGCTGGTAAGAGGGTCTAATGTTTTTTTCTGAAATCACGGTGCCGAGTACGTATCACTTGATCGATAGTCCCAAGAAGCTAGCCTGGTTGTTTCAGGAGCTTTCTAATGCCCCTGAGGAGGCGGTGGACGTAGAGACAAATCATCCCACGTGGAAGGGCAAGAAGAAGCTTCCTGCCGGCTTTGTGGAAGTACTCAGTGGCATCTCGTTTGCTTGGGGGCGTACCGAAGTTACGTCTCCGTGGAGGGCGGGAAACGCTGCGTACATTCCCCTGCGCAAGTCTGATGACACTCCGTACTGGGGGGTGCGTCAGGGTCAAGTAGAGGGTGCGCTCAAGGAGCACCTGGAGAGCCCTATCCCGAAGGTGATGCAGAACGGAAAGTTCGACGTTCGTAAGTTGGCTACGCTGTTGGAGATCTACACGGAGGGTCTTGCGTTCGATACGATGCTGGCCCATGCGCTTCTGGATGAGGAGCGGTTGGTGTGTTCGCATGCGTTGAAATCGGACTTAGGGCTTGCCGGGCAGATCATAAAGCTGGGTATGTCGGATGCCTACCTGGACACGCAGGCGAGCTTATTCAAGGGCGATCTTGCCCAGGCGCTTCAGTTTTACGATCCGCACCTGAAACGGTACTCCAAGGTCCCTCTCAAGGTCCTGTATCCCTATGGTTGCGCCGATGCCGATTTGACTCTGTCTCTCAAGTTTGTCTTTGAGCCCATGCTCGAAGCTGAAAACCTTATTCAGATCTATTATGGCCTCATCATACCCCTGCAGCACACGCTCATGCTCATGGAGCTTCACGGCGTACCCCTTGATATTGCGCAGGCTCGCCACATTCTTCAGGAGCAGGCAGCGATCTTGCATGAAACGGAGACCGCCGTTCAGCAGATGGTCGGCTCCAAGTTCAATGTTGGTTCTCCGACGCAGCTGGGAAAAATTCTTTTTGAAACTCTTCAACTTCCAGGAACGCGCGGTAAGGACGGTAGGTGGATAACAGAGGCTGAGGAGCTGAAGAAGCTAGATCATGAGGTCATAGCGCCTCTTTTGGCATTTCGTCGTGCGGAGCAGATTCATGGCCACTACGCCGAGCCCGCGCTGGACAAGGTGGTGGAGGTCACGAACGAAGGTCGCATCGGCTGGGTACACCCTACCGTGTGGATGGACTCCGTGACGGGGCGTCTGAAGTATACGGATCCTAACCTTACTACGCTTCCCCGGCCTGAGAACGGCGGTATGATTGTTAAGTCGATGTGGTGTGCTGCAGACGATTACCGGATGATTTTCAAGGATTTTTCACAGATCGAGCTTCGCGTCACTGCCCATCTCTCGCGGGAGCCTGTGTGGGTTGATGGCTTTAATGCGGGGGATGATATGCACGCGGCGACGGCAGCGAAGATGTGGCATCCCGGGCTTACTTCGGAGGAGGTCAAGGAGCAGTTTCCCGCTGATCGATCCCGTGCCAAGACCGTGAACTTCGGTGTTCTTTACGGGCAGACTGCGTACTCCCTGGCGGCACGTCTCGGGATGACCCCGGAGGAGGCGCAGCACTTCATCGAGGTGGATTACTTCGGCACTGTACCCGTATTGCGTAGCTGGATCGAAGCGACACAGGAGTTCGCGAAGACCGCTGGCTACGTAAATAATATTTTTGGTCGGCGCAGGCATCTCCCTAACGCAGGTCTAATCGTACCGGAGAGCGTGCCGGCTCCTCGGTGGGACGTACGGCCTGCGTGCTACAAGGACGGTCCGTATGCCAAGGCCCTTGGGCTGGACCCGGCAGACCTGTACGGTATATCGGAAGCGGATTTTTATGGTCACCTGAGCGCTAAGTCCGGGGGAGGCTTTGAACAGTGCGCAGGCTGTCCTTACCTGAAGTCGTGCGTGATCAACCGAGAAGTGCGCTTTGTCCAGGGCAAAGTGAACCACGCATTCCGTCAGGCCGTCAATAGCCCCATTCAAGGTTCGGCGGTTGACATGGCTTCCTTGGCTTTGGTCTGGATCAACGAGGAGCTGCAGAGGCACAAGCTGCCTGCGTCTCCTATCCTTCATATCCACGACGAACTCGTGGTGCACTCACACGTTTCGTGCATCGATCAAGTGTGCGCGATCATGGATGACTGTATGATGCGCAGGCTTAAAGAATTCACACACTTCTCCGTGCCGCTGCTGGTAGACACCGAGATCGTGCAGCGCTGGAGTGACAAGCATCTCAAGGAAGAAGAGTAGAGGAGAGAGAAGATGAAAAAAGAATACGAAATCCGGAAGGACTTTGACTTGGAGGAGCTTAGTGGGGTTCTGAGAGCGAGGTATGCGGACAAGTGTGATGTTGCTCGGTCCCTTGTTTCTGAGCACTTTGAAGGAATTCTCACTTCCTTTCAGTTGGAGGACGAGGAGCTGAAGAAGCAGATCTCTTTTCATGAGCGCTCTTTGAATTCTGCTCGTGGCCGGCGTAGGGAAGTACGCTCGATTCTAGGGGTGCTTGTGTGGTTGAGTGAGAACCTCTTCGCAACTGAAGAGTTCAAGATGGGTCGGGCTGTGCGACGTGCTTTGTTTGTGGGGGATGGCACCGCGTACTCTACGTACCGGATGCTCATGGAGCGCTTGAACAACTTCGTGGGTCAGGATCCTCCCTTGCATCCTCCTAAGCCCGAGCGCAACACAACGCCCGAGGAGGAGATCCCCTTCTGGTGTCCCGAGTGCGGGCTGGGCTTTCGGGACGAGGATGACTTCGAGCTGCACAAGGCGACGATGTGCGACTACTGTGGTGACGCCGCGTTCAAGAGAAAGCGGGACGCCGCCGAGGGGGCACTGGAGGAGGACAAGAAGCTGCGCTGCGCTGTGTGCGGATACAAGGCCAAGACGGTTGGGGGTCTGGCGACACACATGCGTAAGCACAGGAATTTCACGAAGGGGATAATGAAGACGGCGGCCAAGTCGAAGAGGCGTCAGGCGAAGAAGAAGGTCGCAAAGCGGAGGGGCTAGTGTGGACGATTTCAGGGTAATAGTTGCAGGAAGTCGGTCCTTCAACAACGAGATTCTCCTTCGGGAGAAGCTTGACACACTGTTGTCTCTGAAAGTCGATACGCATCGAGTAGTGATCGTCAGTGGCGGGGCGCGCGGAGCCGATCTTCTTGGAGAGGGGTACGCGTCTTTCCGTGGTTTCTCTTGTGAGCGATACCCCGCTCAGTGGGACAAGTTTGGGAAGAAGGCTGGTCTTCTCAGGAATGAGCAGATGGCTCGGGTTGCGGATGCGTTGGCTGCATTTTGGGACGGCTCGTCGAGAGGCACTAAGCACATGATCGACGTTATGCAGCGGGCTGGCAAGCTTGTGGAAGTTGTCCAGTTCTAGAGAAAGTGGAAGGAAGTAAATGTCGAAAGCTCAATGGGTAAAGTACAAAGATGGGGGCGGTCCTCGGGTGCGCGGAACAAGGAAGTATAACCCTTACGCTCCCCTGGGACCGTGGGAGAAGGTGCTTGGGGTGGTGGCTCGCTGTGAGGGGAGTCACGACACGGTCGTGATGTACGATGAAACCGGAGTCACGTGGGGCTTCATGCAGTGGACCTTCACCAGCGGTCGTCTTCAGAAACTCCTGGAAAGCTTCAAGTCGATCCCGAATTATGACTTTACTACGGAACAGGAGTGCGTTCATTCTACGCTGTTCGAGATAGTGTGTTGTGACGATTGGGGGGACCAGCTGTTTTGTCCGTTCGGCTTTGAGATCCGTGGAGGCAAGTTCGTTGATCTCAGAACCGGCGACGCCCTTGACCCACGTAAGAAGCCCCAGAAGAAGCGTATTGCGGACATCTGCATGGGTCGTGTCGCACACCTTGGCAATATCAAGAAGCAGCGTGCTTACGCGATGGACCTTGCGAACTTGTTTGCGGGGATGGGGCAAGTTTTTTGGGTGACTGAAGCACAGATTCACTTTGCTAAGCAGGAGTTCAAGAGGCAGATGACGTTCAAGCGGAAGCCGCTCGGGGGGAAGACGATAGAGTGGCTTTTTAATGTCAAGGATCCTCAGACCTGGGAGCTTCCCCTTGCTGCGCTCTTCTGGAACCTTTGGCAAAATAATCCTGGCGCGGCCTACAAGCTGTTCCTGAAAGCACGGAAGCAAGTCATGTCGGCACCAGGCCCCGAGCACAGGGCCCAGCGGGACTACTTTGATGCGGCCTGGAAGCTGCTCAACAAGTCCACGTTTGGAAACTGGGGTTGGAAGCCTGGCAGCAAGTCTCCGAGGGTGGTCAGGATCAAGAAGGCCATCGAGGAGTTCTATGGTAAAGACGTTGTCGATCTGAGGTACTACAAATGAGCGAGAGTACGAAGCCCACATTTCAAGAGAAGCCCACGAACAAGAGGTGCCCTACGTGCGGCGGACTGATCGTCCAGCGGAGGCTGATCTTCGACCGCCTTTCCATGAATGAAGCGCTTCGCGAGGTTATCCTCAAAGGGACTGACGGCTTCCACTGCGAGGGCTGCGGCCTGGAGTACCACAAGTTAGTATGACGCAGATCTCTACCAAGTACCGCCCCCAGACCTTTGCACAGGTCGTCGGCCAACCGGTGTCCGCGCGCATCCTGGTGAACTCTATCTTAATGGGTAGGGTGCCGAATGCCTTACTGCTGAGCGGAATCCGAGGAACAGGGAAGACGACCCTCGCTCGTTTGTATGCGAGGGCGCTGAACTGTGATAATTTTCCCTCGACCGGCGACCTGTGCGGGACATGCCCCTCCTGTGTGGAGGGGCATGATTCCCACCCTTCTATAATAGAACGAGATTCTGCCACGTATAACGGTGTGGATGACGTGCGTGAGTTGGACATTCTCCTAAAGCAGATGATCCTTCACAAGTATCGGATATTTATATTCGACGAGTGTCATATGTTTTCGAAGTCTGCCCAGGCCGCGCTGCTGAAGATAGTCGAGGAGCCTCCTGCGAATACGGTTTTCATTCTGGTGACCACAGAGCCTCAGAAGATTGAAGACACCCTTCGGTCGAGGTGCCTGCAGATACCTCTTCGGACTTTGACTGCGCAGGAGACTGCGCAGAGTATTCGGTTGATCCTTGAGGCCGAGGGTAAGCAGTACGAGGAAGACTTCGTGGAGCGGCTGAGCGCACTTGGGGGTGGGTCTCTCAGGGACGTTCAGCAGATACTGGAGGGGATGATCACGGCGGCGGGGGAGGGCCCCCTCGACGTTTCCTTGCTTCGAGACTCCCTGGGAATTATCTCTACGCAGGAGTACGGGGAGCTGGTAGATGCGCTGGATCAGAGGAATTTGCGACTTTTTATTGAAGAAATATTTAGGTGGTACTCTGAGGGTAGGGACCTAAAACTACTGTTCCTGGAGGGGATTCCTATATTATTACATGAGCTTATGGCGTTTCTTTGCGGTGTGCCTGAGGGTACGGTGGGGCTGTCGACTGGTGTACCTTATGCTTGGCTTTCTCGTAACATTGTGATAGGGGTTGATGAAGTGCGGTACCTGGTTCGAGAGTGGGAAGCCACAGTGGAGATGATGCGACAGACCTCTAGACCGCGTGCGGTTTGGAGCATGTTCGCAGCCAAGGTGTGCTCAGTTGAACGAGGAGTTTAAAGAGCGATGGTTTACGGAGTTCAAGTGCCAGAGTTGCGAGAGGCCAATGCGGTGTCGCGGCTCTTCTGTGACGGACGTGCACTACCGGGCGCACCTTTATTGCGGTCGTTGTGGGATTCACGAAGAGTTGAAACTGACGTTAGAAGAATATGGGAGGCTTGTTGATGGACGAACAAACACTGTTGGCGGGAATGCAGGAGTATCGGGGGCCGAAGGGCGATGTGTGGGTGCTCGACGAATCTCTACGGGAACGCGCCGAAGCGTTGGTAGAGAAATTTTCGGAGGACCTGGGGCACGTCGATCTAAAGCGCGTCGTGTTCGTAAGGGCGAAGGGCGTTAAGGGCAAGTGGCTCGGGCGCTGTAACTATGTGGGCAGTACGCCGAGCAACCCCCTTGCGATGGTTACCCGGTATGTCCTCTCTTCTCTCGCGGAGGGTGGTCTCCTGGAGATTTCTCGCATGAAGTCGCTGGCGAACGTGGAGTTGGTGGACCTCCGGTACATCATCACGATCAACGAGCTGGCGCTCAAGACCCAGATGACGGGGCTGTGTCCGGAGAGTGATCCGGACTACCTTCTTCACCTCTCGCGCTTGGAGACGATCACCTTGTACCACGAGCTGCTGCACATAAAGCCGGGCATGGATGGAAATGTGGGGCACGACACTCAGGACTTTGCCAAGGTGCTGGATCGCTTTGGTGTGTACTGGACCTCCGGCATTCTCTCAGAGGTGGCTGCGTCCGAGGTTGATGAGACCTCCCAGGCGTTGAACGGGTTGAACATCGATCCGCAGAGTTACGGGAGCGATAGCTAGATGTCAAACTATTCGGTGTCTATCCAAGACGGGCAGGTGGCAGTTTCGCTGAACGAGAATATGCCCGAGACGGATATTGAGCAGATGCTTACGTTCGAGGCGGAGAACGCCGAGGCGTTGTTGGAGGTGCACGCTGGTATCCAGGCATATTGGGAGGCCCTGGCGATCCGCATGGTGAGCCGCTACGAGAACTTCAAGGAGGTGTGGTACAGGAAGTGGTGGGCTCACAGTAACGGTTACGCTCGTATGGTGGTGTCGTATTACGGGGATAACAAGCCTACCGTGGCGACTATAGAGGATATGTCTGTGCAGATGTACTCACGGGACGTATCCGACAACGAGCGGAAGAAGTTCGCCGTCGCAGCCTTCAGCGTTGCTGTTACTAAAGGGTACGGGGGTTCTGACAGTGAGTACTTCGACAATATGTATCGCTACATCTTAGCGGAACCTTACTGGTATTTTGAAACTTTAGTAGAAACACTAAAACATCTTGAAGAAGACTCGAAAATAGTGCAGAGTGTAGCTAAGAAACTGAACAGCCAAGCGTTCCACCTGGATCTGTACGGAAAACTGCAGATGGGGAAACGCGGGAACTTACCACAGTCCATCAGCGACAAGGACTTGATGGACAGCATCGGAGGAAATAGATGAACCAGTTTAGTATGCCGTATGAGCGAGAGCAGGAGAACGAGAGGCGACAGGGGGGCACGTCAGCCAAGGAGCTGTGGAAGCCCCTTCCGGAACAATCGGGGACCTCTCACGGCAACAACGTACTCATTCCGCTGCTCTCTCCTCAGTACTGGAGATTGTTCAACCCCACCCCGGACATGGTTGCGAAGTACGACATGGTGGGTACCGGAGGTCTCACTGCGTTGGATCCGGCCAAGCCGATCTACACCTTCTACTTCAAGGTGCCGCATCACGTCATCCCGAAGTTTAACCGACCGGACGGATCCATCGGTTATGCTACTGTTTTGTGTCCGCTGGAGTTTAATAAGTACCTTGTGGAGTTTCTCGGGTGTCAGCCGCTCTTTAACTCGACAGTGCGTTGTGCGCATTGTGAGGAGGAGCAGCGACACTGGGACGCTTTCAACGCACGGTGGGCGGCGTGCGGTGTTGACAATAAGACCCTGAGCAAGGAGGGCTATTTTCAGTATATCGACAAAGACCCCGAGCTGTCCGCTGCGCGCAAGGCTGCGAAGGCGATGCAGGCATCTGAAAAGTACGTGATTCCCATTTTTGATCACGACAAGCAGCAGGGGGTTCGCCCTCTGGACGAGGGACAGACCTGTGTGGAGCACCAGGTCTGGATCGCGCCTAAGACGGTAAAGGAGAAGCTTATCAAGATTTTTCTAGGCGGTAAGCAGTCCGTTGCGCCGGGAGAGGGGCTTGCTTTTTTTGCTCCGACGCCCCAGGGTTTTCCTATCATCTCCATTGAGAAGGACACCAAGAAATGCACCCCCGGAGATATGAAGAAGACAGAGTACGACGCTCTGTTTGTGGGCAGTCATCATCCGTACGATGAGGCGTGGCTAGCCTACCTCCAGAATCAATCGCTGATGGTGGATCCTTCAGACTTCATTCGACTCATTTCGTATGAGGAGGGCCGGGGCTACGTGGCGCAGCAGCGGTCCGCAGGAAACGACTACAGCGGTCCTCCGGCTGGATTGCCGGCTACCGTAGGTATGCCACCCGTGGGGGTTCCTGGCGGCATGCCTTCTGTGGGTGCGTCTCCTGTAGCTGCACACCCCGGTGTTTACGCTACTCCTCCGGTACCGACTCCCGCCGGTGTTCCGCCCATGGGTGTTCTCCCTGTGGGCGCTCCTCCGATGACTCCGCCCATGGGTGCTCCTCCTGCAGGCGCTCCCCCCGTGGCAGCTCCTCCGATGACTCCGCCTACTGGTGCTCCCCCTGTGGCAGCTCCTCCCGTAGGTCCTCCTCCGGCTATGCCGGCAACGGCAGAGGCTCCTGTTCCTGCTCCCCCTACGGGCGCTCCCGTACCGGCACAGCCCCCGGCACCCGTACCTGCGTCTGTGGTGTCTCCTGTGCCGACTATCCCGGCAGCGCAGGGCGCTCCTCCGGACAGGTCCGCAACGCCTCCGGCAGGGGATGCACCTCCGGCACAGCGCAGGTGGTAGATGGGCGCTAAGAAGAAAACCGAGGAGCCCGTGAACCGTACTGTCGAGATCCTCAAGAAGCTCCAGGGCAAGAAAGAAAGTGCGGAGCTGGGTCTTCAGATGATGGACGCTACGAAGATTCCAGACGTTCCTCGGGTTTCTTCTGGGGTCTTTAGTCTGGATCAGGCTCTCGGGGGTGGCTACCCTCAGGGTCGGGTTGTCGAGATCTACGGGTTGGAGGGCGGAGGAAAGACGACCTTAGGCCTTCACGCTCTCGCCGCAGCGCAGGCGTGCGGGAACTCGACTGCGATGGTGGATGTGGAGCACGCGTATGACCCTTTGTACGGTGCTCGCCTGGGAATCGATCACTCGCGCATGATGACAGCCCAGCCAAACAGCGGAGAGCAGGCGCTCACTACTGTGGAAGCTCTGTGTGATCACATGCAGCCCGGGGATGTCATTTTGCTGGACTCCGTAGCGAGCTTAGTTCCGCAGGCAGAGCTGGACGGGGAGATGGGAGATTCTCATATGGGCCTTCAGGCCCGGTTGATGGGACAGGCTCTCAGGAAGTTGACGGCAAAGATTTCAAAATCTGGCGTGCTTGTGATCTTTATCAATCAGATTCGGGACAAGATAGGCGTTATGTTCGGTAGTAAGGAGACTACTTCCGGTGGCAACGCCCTAAAGTTCTACGCTTCTCAGCGTCTTGATGTTCGTCGCGCGGGCTTGCTCAAGGTGAAGGATCAAGTTACTGGGCACATTGCCAAGGTCAAGGTGGTAAAGAACAAGGTTGCGCCGCCGTTCAAGGAGGTAGAACTAACTCTCTCTTTTGGGTATGGGTTTCTGAGGTCTGATGATGTCTTCATGGTAGGTGCGGCGGAGGGTTTTATAGAGGCGAATGGTGCTTGGTACTCCTTCAATGGCGAGCAGCTGGGACAAGGGAAGGCTGCGTCTGCCCAATTCCTTGCAGACAATCCGCAGTACATGGATCAGATCGAGGAAGCTATAAAGGCGAAGTATCGTGTCATCTAGTAAGTCAACTATAACGGTTAGCTCATTGTCGTTGGCCGAGCACGGAGGTGGTGCGTGACGAAGATCAGGTTTTTAGCTTATGGCGACATACACCACGCGAGTAAGGCAGCTCGGTGTCTCACGCTGGAGGACACGCTCGCGATAGAACGACAGGTTCACCAGCGCGTCATCGACGGGGGCTTCGACTTCAGCGTTTTCGTGGGTGACCGGTACCTGAAGCGTGAGCCCGAGGACGAGGTGAAGGTGAAGGCAGACAGGGTGCTTGCGGAATGTCTCCAGGCTCGCGGAGACTCTGGGGCTCCGCACTTCCACCTCATTGGAAACCACGACTAGACGAAGAACAACAGGGAGTGGCACACGTCGGAGTCGTTGAAAGGCCTTTCCAGTCTTGTGGTATTTGATCTGCCGGACACTATCCACGGCGCAGGTTATGTCTATGCAGTGCATGCGTTGCCCGCAGACGTGGACTTCGATATGGCTGCATATGACGTGGATCCCGCTCAGTTCAACCTCTTCCTTTTTCACGGCATTGTGCGCGGTTCGTTGATGTCGGACAGGTCGGAGCGCACCTTCACCGAGGGAATCGACCTCGCGGACATTGATCGACCGGAGTGGGATTTCGTTCTTGGCGGAGACATCCATGTCCCTCAGACGATTCCGTTTACCAACACCAAGGGCGGTTACACGGGGTCCACTCTTCAGCGGGACCGTGGGGAGGCGGACCAAGGCCGGGGGTGGTTGGAGATAACGGCAACACGAGGGGCGGATGGTTGGGAGATCGAAACTGAGTTCGTGCCGACTCGTAACTTTTTTCATAGGGAAACGTGGGAGGTCGGTGACGATACGCTTTACGATACTATTATTGTGAATGAGACGTACGTGGTGGACCAGGCAGTTGAGATCAAGCTCGCGGGCACGAGACAGAACGTGGATCGAATTGCTGACGATCCACGTTGGTCTAACTATGTCGATTTGCTGGGCGCGAGAAGTCTTGACATCATCCGTGACTACGTTGTAGAGCAGGATGAGGCCGTGGTTGATCTGAGTACTTCCACTGGGGTACTCGACGACTTGAATTTGTACTTGGAGAGCGGTTTTGCAAATCCAGGAACCTTGTCGAAGGACAGAATCTTTGACATGCTTACAAAACTGAAGGAGATGTGAGATGCCTCGTCTAGCTGACTACGCCTGTGAGGCGTGCGAACACGTGGAGGAGGAGCTGTTCAACGATACGGACGAGCAGCCCGAGTTCTTGGAGGAGCCTTGTACCAAGTGCGGCGGCAGGATGAAGCGCACGAGGAATCTGAAGAGTAACTGCCAGCGTTGGAAGTTCAACGACCTGGGGGGGATCTAGTGTACAACGCTGATCGGCAGCGATATTATTGTGATGGTTGCGGTACGGACATCACCGCCGAGAACGAGGGCGCGGCTTTTCCCGGCACTCACTTTTGTAACGAGGTGTGCGAGGAGCGCCACCGTACCGCACCCCCGCTGGGTGCTGCGGCAGCTTTGTGTCAGATCAGTCAGTTCAAGTCGTTCGTTTCCGATAGGCTTCTGACGACACGAGAAGCTCTAGCCGACATGGTCGCTTTGTGTGAGGATGCTGATGCTAATTATTAAATCCATCAACCCCACGGGTATGTTCTCCTACGGTAGGGCCGAGGACATTGACGTCGAGCACAAAGGCCTGGTGAATCTGCTGGGCGTGGATGAGGATGCTGGAGGATCGTCAAACGGCGCCGGGAAGTCATCACTGTTCAACGCGCTGTGTGAAATACTCTTCGGGGAAAACCCCACGGGAGTCTCTGGTGGTGATGTGGTCAACCAGGTGATGGACGCTGGATTTGCCGGTCGAGCGGAGTTTACTTCGTGGGAAGGCATCCCTTATCGTGTGACCTACTGTCGTGGCTGGAAGGAAGACTACTATCCCGTCGACAACGACAACAAGACCAAGTACCGGGGGTCCACCGCTACCCTGTTTCTGGACAAGCTCGATGAAGGCGTATGGCGTGACGCCCGTGGCGCGAAGATGTCCGATACCAGGCAGCTTGTCATAGACGCCCTGGGTACCACCTACACCAGATTCGTTTCCATTGCGTACCTGAGCCACCGAGTGGGCTCTCGGTTTCTTCGTGGGACCAACAAGGAGCGTATGGATATCATGGCGGGGATCACGGGGGTAGAAGAGTGGGACAAGATCCTCGTCAACGCTCGCTCCAAGAAACTCGCTATCGAGAAGGGCGTGACGGCTGCTCAGCAGAAGATAGCCTACGAGGAGGGGGGACTCGGTCAGCTTCAGTCACGGCTTGACGTCGTGAACAACGTCGACTGGGTGGCAAACCTCAACGAGTGCGGTGACGAGCAGACAGTCCTACATACGAAGCTTGTTGAGGTCGAAGCTGCGCTTGTAGGCGCTGGCACCAAGATCGAGCAGCTCACGCAGGCGCAGGCCGCCGCCTACAACCAAACCGGGGCAGGCACCATATCACAGGAGATTTCTGACCTGGCGGTTCAGGAGGCGGCGCTGCGGAATCCTGCGTTTGTGGACGAGTCTCTCCCGGCTTTCGATCAGGTACACGTCCAGCGGGTGGAGGCGAAGCGCTCCGAGGTGGACAACATGCGGGGGGCCCTCCGCATGTACACGAGCGGCACCGACTTGCGTTCCATGGAGGAGTGCCCCACGTGCAAGACTCCTGTCTCTCCGGAGATGAAGCAGAAAATACAGGACTCTATCGATCACGTGTCCACGCAGGTCGAGTCTCTGGAGAGCGAGCTACAGCAGCTGGAGGTCGCTAGGAAGGTTGAGGAGGCCAAGGTACGGGATGCCCGCGAAGCTCGCTACAAGGAGCGTTTGCAAGGTGCTGACGCGTTTGCAGCGCAGGTCGCAGAGAAGCGGGCCTTGCTGCATGCCAGCAGCTTGGAGTACGAGAGGCTCACCGGAGAGCTACACGGCGCCAACAAGGAGCGCGGTGCCCTGGAGACGGAGAAGCACACGTTGAATACTAGCATCGAGGCCTGGTCTCGGCAGATGGTCGAGGCTCGTGCTCGCATTCAGGAGATCGAGACGCTGAAAGAGTCTATCGGTGAGAAGGGCACGCTGGTAGCAACGATGCGAGCTGAGATCTCGGGGGACCTGGAGAACACCACGGTGCTGGAGTGGATCATCTCGAACATTCCCTACATCAAGCTGCATCGGATGTCGGTGGCCATGAAGCAGCTCTCTGAAAAGGTCAACCATTACCTGTCTGACATGGGGGACACTGTACGCGTGAACATTTCCTCATTCGATGAGAAGAAGAACACAAAGGGCGCGGGGGACATCAAAGACGCGCTCAAGTCCGATGTTCGGGTCGAGGTGGTCGATGGCGTCAAGAACATTGATCCCCGACTCTATTCGGACGGAGAGGTCGCGAAGATATCAAATGCTCTTATTCGAGCGCTGCACGACGTGGCCCTGCAGGCTGGTCACGGTTGCAATCTTGTATTGCTCGACGAGATTTTTTCCTTCGTAGACCTTAATAATTCGCAGCGATTGGCCAACAGCTTCAAGGGCGTGGTCACGGGTACTACTTTGGTGACGGACAACTCTGGCTACGTTAATGATCTCATGGAATTCAACGAGGTCTGGGTAGCCCGCAAGCAGGATGGCATGACCACTCTGGAGGTATCATAATGGACGAGATGTCGTTTTTGGAATTCTTGGAGGAAACTTTCAAGTTCAAGCCCATCGAGAGCCCGCTGGCCGAGGCCAAGGGTACTGCAATGGCGTTGATCGTGTCTGGAGGAAGGCCTCTTTTGGGGGGAGTGTTCGAGATCTCGGATAAGCTGATGGAAGTGCTGTATCCGCTCGTGTACATGGAAGTGCCGAAGCGCGACGAAGCCGGCAGAATCGTGGGAGTAGATTCACAGATGGGTAAGGAGGTCATGTCCCTCCCTACACCCAGGTGGAAAATGATCCGCGTGGACAGTCTCTACTTTCTGAATGCCGAGGTTCCTCAGGATGCCACAATGGCCACGGACTATGATGCGGCGATCACGCACATACGCGGGATGGACGCAGGTATCGAGATAGCCGCGCCGTCCAGCATTATCGGAGGCGGTACGGTCAGTCCGATTCGATAGTTACCATGAGCGGACCGTCCAGCATGATTCGTCGGGAGACGGCGGCGAAGAAGGCCAGGCGGGTGGCCCGGAAGGCGGAGAAAGTGGAGTACCAGTTAGAAGGCGGCGATATTAAGATCCTCTCGGGGCGCTTCGCAGGTGTGTACGTCTCCGATTTGTTTTCTCGTGGTTCCGAGGAACGGGATTTCGTGATCAAGCACGTGTGGTTTGATCACGATGCGTCTGCGATGGCGATCATACGATCGTTTCTCTGCGAATGATCATGCAGGATCCTATACGTATACCGATAGAGTCGTACTTCTTCGTGATCACGGGTAAGCCTAGGGTACAGAAGAACGACTTGGTCATCTATTTTCGGAATCCGAAGCTCAAGACGGGGGCCTTTGTCGGGCACACCAAGGGGTTGAGCGTTGCGCGTGATCGGCTCTCTTCTGTAATGTTTGAACAGTTCAAGAAGCAGGGTGGCAGTCTTCCGATCGGCTATCCTGTCGAGGTGGACTTTGTGTTTTATGTGGACAGCGCGCACGAACCAGACCTTGACAACTTGCCTGCGATAGTGTGTGATGCGCTGCAAGGTATTAGTGTCAAGGGCAC
>Ga0307377_10004454_pt1 | contig 15332 bp, 19 predicted proteins | sample TR3MG_FD_202535 | JGI IMG/M metagenome (GOLD analysis project Ga0307377, IMG submission 202535) | Soil microbial communities from Risofladan, Vaasa, Finland - TR-3 | ecosystem: Environmental > Terrestrial > Soil > Coastal area > Acid sulfate soil | place: Finland: Risofladan, Vaasa | collected... | reverse complement strand
CACAGATGCTATGGTGTCGTTGCCGATGGAAGGTCCGTGCCCATACGGAGACGGGAACTCGGCAAAGCGAGTAGTCGAGATTGTCAAAGGACTTTAAAGAACACTTTTGGATGCTTCAAAAGAAGCTTAAGCGTGGAGAGAACTTCGCGTTTTCTCGTTATTCTGATGGCGAACTGGACATAATGCAGAACAAGAAGGTGGTCTTGGATGACAAGTCCACGCGGAGAGATGGGAATGTAGTGGGCACCGCTTATGATAAGTCCGATCATAAAGAATTCGATCCAGAAAAGCATGGCTGGTTGCGCGAGCATTTAATCAAGGCTTACAAACATCATCAGGACGGGTATTATGTTGGTCTTAGCTGTCCCTGTTGCGTTGGAAAAGAACAGAACGACTGGATGAAAGAGCTACGCGGTGGTGATGATAAACACTTAACGTGGGCAAACCTCTTTCTCAATTCCAACTATCCGCTATTTTTGAACCACGTTCTTCCTTTGTTGAAAAATAGGGAAGTGTTTGTTGTGTGCAACGAAGCGGCAGATATAGAAAGCCTACCTTTTCCAGTGGTTTTGAGTGCCACTGTTGGCTCTAACGCGATGATAAACGACATAGATATCATTGCAAGGTTATCGGCGTACATTGAACTGGAAAAGTATGAGAACGTTGTATTTTTGTTTGCAGCAGCTTCATTGTCGAACTTGGCAATATACGAATTGTTTAAAAGATTCCCACAGAACACGTACATCGATATTGGGACTACTCTGAATCCGCACATGAAACTTCCTGTCGCACGCAACTATCTCAAGGGTTATTGGCTCAATAGCGGTAACACAGAAATTCATAAGGAGTGTGTATGGTAGAGAAGACAAACATATACAGCGAAATACTCAGTAGCCGTTTTGGAGTTAAAATTGGTAAGATAGACGAAAGCCATTTGTGTATCAGCTCTCTAGGCGAAAGTCTAGATTCGTTCAAAGAACAAAAGTTTGATTTGGTAGTCGCGAGGATTGATCTCACAAGACTTGACTTGATTAATCAACTTGAACAGCGAGGGTTTACCACTAAAGACGTTCAGTGTACACTCAGAAATGTGTTCAAAGATAGGCACGGGAACCTATTGTTTAACAAAGTCGAAAGAGAAGACGGCTATGTTTTGAGGGAATTCGAGGAATCTGATGTTGACGGAATTGTCGATATAGCAAAACGATCGTTCGTCAACTACGGTCACTACGCAGCAGACAGAAGACTAGACAGTAAAGCTTGCCTAGACGCATACGTAGACTGGGCTTACAACTCGTGTATCAACAAAGACGTGGCAACAAAAGTGTTCATTGCCGAAAAAGAACATGAGGTTGCTGCTTTTATAGCGTACAAGAGGTTTGATGGAGACAAAACATACGCTGCTGGAGTATTGGGCGGCGTAAGTCCAGACCATAGGAAAAAGGGGCTTTTTCCCGACATAGATATTGTCGCTTTGGAATGGGGTATTGAAAACGGATTTGATTGGGAAGAGCACAATGTCTTGATGGATAACTTTTCGGTGATGAAGTCTCACATGAGCGTAGGCTTTAGACCTCAAGAATCTATGGTGACATTGCATGGCTGGCTAGATGAAGTAAAAAAGGACGACTAAACATGAGAAACAACAATGTAACAATATTGGGTACTGGTTCACATTTGCCCAGTAGAATTGTAACTAACGAAGAGTTGTGTGAACACATCGACACAACACCAGAGTGGGTAGAAGAAAAGCTAGGTATTGTAGAGCGCAGGATGGTGGTGAATGAAAGTACCGCCGATTTAGCTTATCAGGCTGCAATTAAAACACTGGAAAATTCAAAAGTAGATAAAGAGGAAATAGACTTAATCATGGTCGTAACATCAAGTCCCGACCAAATATCTCCATCGGTAGCATGTGTGCTGCACTCGATGCTGGGCATCGAAAGAAACGTTCCATCGTTTGATATCAACGCAGTTTGCGCTGGGTTCGTTTATGCAATGTCGTTTGCGTCAACCTTGATTAGCAGCGGTATCTATAAGAAAATACTGATTATTGCTAGCGAAACTTACTCAAAGCATACAAACCCGTATGATAGAAACTGTGTGTTTTTTGGTGACGGTGCTGGCGGTTTAGTTTTAGGTACATCTGAAAATGGGTGGGCTGTAAGCGATATCGCATCGAATGGCAGCGGTACTGGTATGACTGGATTTAGAATGCCGCTATCAGAACCCTTCACAATGATTGGAAAAGAAGTCTGGGAGCAGGCAGTTAAGGTACTGCCAGAGTCTATCGAGGCTGTGATGAAAGAGAGCGAGCTTAACGCTTCAGATATCAAGCTGCTGGTCCCCCATCAACCAAGTATCAATATTTTGAAGCTTGTTGCTGAAAAAGTTGGAATGTCGCTAGACAAGGTGAAACTGGTACAGCACAAATATGGTAATATAGCTGGAGCATCCATACCAATCGCCTTGGATGACGCATTCAAGAATGGTGAAATCAGTAAAGGTGATAAAATACTTTTCTCGGCAATAGGTTCCGGCTGGGCTTGGGGCTCTATGGTGGTAAACTATGAAGATTGAAACAAAAAACGCATTCGATACAGTGAAATCTTTTGAAGAGGCTCTCGCACAGTACACGGGCGCCCCTTACGCGGTAACGGTAGACTCTTGTACAAACGCTCTTTTCCTTTGCTGCACACTGGAAGACGTACGAGGGAAGACTGTAACGATTCCCAAAAGGACTTACCTGTCTGTCCCGCAGTCTATCATGCACGCTGGCGCGAAAGTCCAGTTCGTCGACAAAGATTGGAAAGGCATCTATAACCTAGAGGGGACAAGGGTATATGATTCAGCGAAGAGACTGACTTCTGGGATGTATATTCCGGGAAGCCTCATGTGCCTTTCGTTTCACACTAAGAAACTACTGAACATTGGTAAGGGCGGCGCCATCTTGACTGATGACCCATATGCGGTTGAGTGGTTGAAGAGAGCAAGATACGAAGGGCGAGCCGAGGGGCTTGATTACCGAGACGACGATATTACAGAACTTGGTTGGAATATGTACATGACCCCGGAACAAGCCGCCCGAGGCTGGTCACTGTTACAAGTTCTTCCCAAGAACAACGAAGACCAGGGTGAAAACCCCCCATACAAAGACTTGACTGAATTTACGATATTTAAGCCAAAGACTGGCGGATGGGGTCATAGAAAATGAATATAACTGAACCGATTAGAGAAATTCCACCGGAGTTGATGGACGCATTCACTCTCGACGGTAAGATGGCTGTAACCAGTTATTACGACAATGCCGCTACGGATGAAATCCAAGCTTTGATTAGTGCGAATTTCACCCAGCAAAACCTCCAGTCCTCTATCGAGAGAACTGCCAGGAGAGACAGAAATTATTATGGCACTACTGACGAGTGGCTATATCAGGCTCTTGAAAAATACCCGGTCAAAGGGCTTTCGGTGTGCCTTATCGGTTCTACATTCCCGTGGTATGAAGGAATGATGATCACCTATGGAGCCGCCCGCATCGACGTAAGCGAATATTCCGACAGAAGTCTTGAACATCCCAAGCTGAGCTATTTAAAACCTGACGAGATTGAAGGAAATCAGTGGGATATGTGTGTTTCTATTTCTTCATTCGAACACGACGGTCTTGGTAGATATGGCGATCCTATCGATCCTGATGGTGATTTAAAGGCGATGAAGGCGATGAAGAAGGTAGTTAAACCCGGTGGATTGATGCTTTTGGCAGTCCCTGTTGGAAGAGATTTGATTGTGTTCAACCGTCACAGGGTTTATGGGGAGCACAGATTGCCACTCCTTCTTGAAGAATGGGAAGAGGTAGAATCGTTTGGTTTCAGTGAACCGAAGTTGGATTTTCCAAACAATGGAGAGTATCAGCCGGTATTCGTGTTGAGGAATTCGTGATTACGTTTTCTGCACTAGGACAGCTTGGTAGACTTGGCAATCAGTTGTGGCAGTACGCCGCCATGAGGTCTCTCGGTCTTAGAACCGGAGACGTGCCTCTGCTACCAGCTACCATGAATGAGACTGTATGGCATGGTCAGCGCTGCGCGTTAAAAGAGGCTTTCGAAGTACCCTTAGATTTTACATCTCACGCTGCGCCCCAACAGTTCAGTGATTCCGATCCTCAAGAATTCTCGAAAGCATTTTTGGAGTTGACTGGAGGAGTGAATCTGCACGGCTTTTTTCAGAATCCTCGTTACTTTGAGGGATATGAAGACATTATAAAGAGTGATCTGAAATTTCGTCCTTGGCTCGACCAACAAGCTGAAGCTGAAATAGAACGAATTCGTGAGAAGCACCCTGGAAAACATCTGGTGAGCGTCCATATACGTCGAGGAGACTTGGTAGAGAAGGTTCAGGGCTCTAATTTTTTCGGTGATGCAGGCTTCTTGGAAGAGGACAGTAAATTCTACTTATATTTGGAAAAAGCGTTCGTACATTTTGATTCTGAGGATACGGTTTATTTGGTTTTCACTGGAGGCTCTAGGGAGAATCAATATAATGCAGACTTGAAATGGTGTAGAGAAAACATTGATGATGACATGTTCGAAATCAAACACGTTCACTATGTCGAACAGAACGATTCTTTGTTGGATTTTGCCTTAATGTCTAAGTGTGATTCGAATATACTGTGTCACTCAACCACGTTTGGTTGGTGGGCTGGGTTTTTGAATCCTAACCCGATGAAGCTAGTCATTGCTCCTCGATTTTACTATGTGGATTATCCCGATAGGGAAGTTGATGGATTTTATCCAAAAGAGTTTACGCTGATATGAGCGATATAACAATTAAAAAAGTACAACAGTATTGGGATGCACGTCCATGTAACATACGGCATTCGACTGCACCTGTTGGAACAAAAGAATATTTCGACGAAGTAGAAGCGAGAAAGTATTTCGTCGAGTCGCACATCCCTAAGTTCGCCGAATTCGACAAGTGGAAGGGGAAACGTGTTCTTGAAATTGGTTGTGGAATTGGCACCGATGCAGTGAATTTCGTTCGTGCTGGTGCGGATTATACCGCCATCGAGCTTTCGGAAGAGAGTCTGAATATCGCCAAACGAAGATTCGAAGTCTTTGGATTGGAGGGCAAATTGCTCTTAGGGAACGCCGAAGCGTTAGAAGAGTCCCTTTCGCCCGGTGAAAAGTTTGATCTCGTCTATTCTTTCGGAGTTTTGCACCATACTCCGAATATAGTAGCAGCAATCCGTTCGATCAAGACCTTTTTATCTCCTGACGGAGAATTCAAGATGATGGTCTATGCTAAAAATTCTTGGAAAGCAAATCAAATAAAGGCTGGACTCGATCAGCCAGAGGCTCAATACGGCTGTCCAATCGCATTGATATTTGACGAGAGAGAAGTAGAAGATTTGCTGGAAGGGTTTGAAATCACCAGCCTTTCTCAAGAACACATTTTCCCATATGTTGTGGAAGACTACAAGAAGCACAAATATACGTTGCAACCTTGGTTTGCAGCCATGCCACCAGAAATGTTTAATTCTCTTGAGAAAACTCTTGGGTGGCACATGTGTGTAACCGCAAAGGTGAAAAAATGACAGATATAGCAGTTGTCGGAGTTGGCAGGCTAGGTTTGTGCTTATCGCTTGTTCTTGCTCGCGCGGGATTCAAGGTCGTCGGCGTTGACAGAAACGAGACCTACGTCAAGGAGCTTAACGACAAGACCTTTAAGACCCCAGAGCCGTTCGTGGAAGACTTCTTGAGATGGGATAGGAACACAAAATATACCACAGAATTGAGAGACGCTCTTACTGCTGACGTGGTGTTTTTGGTTGTTCCGACGCCATCGCTTCCTGACGGTAGCTACGATCACAGCTATCTTGAAGACGTTGCTACTGACCTTCGATTGTTTGGCGAAGTAGAAGACAAGCACCTCGTCGTAAATGCCACTACTATGCCTGGATACTGTGACACTCTCGCAGAGAAGATGGAGCCTTTTGGTTGGACGGTAAGTTACAATCCAGAGTTTATTGCTCAAGGAAACATAATCAAGGATCAAATGAACCCTGATATGATTTTGATTGGGGAAGGTTCTGAATCTGCTGGTTCGAAGATCGCAGCCGTCTACGAACGTCTGAATCAAAATTCTAATCCGGAGATTCACAGAATGTCTCGAATCTCAGCTGAGATTACCAAGCTATCTCTCAATTGTTTTCTCACGACAAAGATCACCTTTGCTAACATGGTCGGCGACGTTTGTACAAGTGCCGGCGCCGACGCCACGGCAGTCCTGGGAGCTATTGGCAGCGACTCTCGTGCTGGTCCAAAGTACCTCAATTATGGATTTGGCTATGGCGGACCTTGTTTTCCGAGAGACAACCGTGCTCTTGGGAAGTACGCAGAAAGTGTTGGTATTGATGCGCTTATCAGCCATGCCACGGACGAGTACAACAAATTGCACCTCGAATATATGTTGAAAGAGGTAAGAGAGTCTGACGCCAGATCGTCTGGTGTGTATATGGATTACGTCTCTTACAAAAAGGGCACTGACATTATCGAGGAGAGCCAAGAGTTGGAATATGTCCTTCAGCTTGTCAGAGAGGGCTTCAACGTTACTGTCAAAGATCGCAAAGAGGTGATCGAAAAAGTCAGAAGCCAACACCCAGAGTTGTCAAAAAAGATCACTTTTATTGAGGAGAGATAAAATGAAAGTTGTACATGATTTTGGAAGAGAGTGTCAAGATGGGGTCAACACCTATCTTGATCTGGAAGATTACGCTGATCAAGATGCCAATAACGTTTTAATGTATGGCGTAACCCCAACTTGTGAAAGACTCGATCTTCATGAACAATTCAAGGGCTACAGGAAAACCTTGCTGAATCTGTGGGACCCGTGCTCTTTCTATGACAGGAAAGACGCTTGCGGGCAAGACTATTTTGGTATGATTTCTCATTTTGATGATGTTTATACGATATGCCCCTTTACTGCTAAGTGGGTAAACGAGAAGCTTGGGACCAAGAAGAATTATTACACCTTCTATCCGATTAACCCCAAGTATATCCCTGAGCCTCAAACAAAAATTCATGATGTTTGTTATTTTGGTGGAGTCCACGACCCAGAACACAAACAATGCATCGATATCATTTCAAAGTTTGATTACCGTTTTATCTCTCAAGGTAATCACCCCAAAGTAACCAACTTTAACATTTCTAATCTAGAAAAGCTTAAAATTGTAGCTCAAAGTAAGATAACCGTTTGTTACAATATTCTGTACTTGAAGCCTCATCAGATTCCGATGGCTATGAGTTGGGATGGATGGCAGAACAATCAAGCACTTGAACGCCTGCCTAAAGAACACCTACTGCCGCAGTTCAAGTCTAGAGTAAATGAAGCAGCGCTTACTAGAACTTTAATTTTGTGCAAGAGGGACCCTTGGAATTTGATTGAAGATTTCTACAAGCCTGGCGAGGACTTCATTTACTTCAACGACAACAGCGAGTTAGAGGGGGTCATTCGAGAAGTGCTTGAGGACTACAAAGACTATGAGAAAATGCTTGACAATGCCTACAACAAAGCGCTTAACTACACATCAGAAAACCTTGTGAAGATGATTGGAGAGAAGAATGAAATGCTTAGTCTTAGGGTCTGAAGGTCAGATCGGAAAAGAGCTAGTTTCTTTTCTTCGCGCACGCGGTGATGAAGTAACCGAGTGGGACTTTGCGGAGGGAGACCTTCGATTTTCTTCCAATGACCTCAATAGAGTCGTGCTCGCTGCTGACATGGTGTACTTTCTCGCTTTTGATGTTGGAGGCAGTCTCTACCTTAAGAAGTTCGAAAAGACCAAGGCGTTTCTAGACAATAACGTCGCCCTTATGGAGAACGTTTTCAATGTCTTGGAGGAATACAATACTCCATTCATCTTTGCGTCTAGTCAAATGTCGAACATGAGTCACTCTCCATATGGAGTCCTTAAGCGTCTTGGGGAGTTCTACACCGACTCTTTACCGCACGGACTGAATGTTAAGTTTTGGAATGTATACGGTCACGAGACAGACCCAGACAAGACACATGTGATTACAGATTTCTTAACAAGTGCTGCTGAAACTGGTACCATCAACATAAGAACGAATGGCTTGGAAATTCGACAGTTTCTGCATGCCAATGATTGTTCAAAGTGTTTGAGGGAACTCGCTATTAACTTCGAACATCTCGATCGCAATGGTAGTTTTGACATAACGAGCTTTAAGTGGCACTCTGTCAGAGAGGTGGCAGCAATTGTGTGCGGTCTTTTCCCTGGCTCCAATTTCTTACCGGGAAAAGCTTACGACGAAGTTCAGCTTGATGCAGCCAACGAACCGACAGAGCACATCCTCAAGTATTGGAAACCGGAAACAACTCTAAAAGATGGTATCGAAGATATCGCAAGGAAAATGGGACTACTATGAAATACGAACTTGACTTGACAAATCGCAGAACGCTACTTTCTTCCTTGCCGAAGACTTTCAAAACAGCAGTAGAGGTCGGAGTAAGTTTTGGAGATTTTTCTAAATGTATCTTGGATTCTACAGATGTACAAAAGCACTACTGCGTCGATCCGTGGGAGAAGAATCCACAACTAACCAAGAATTGGGGAAGCGCCCTTGCTAATGTCAGAAGGATTCTTGGACCTTACGGGGACAGAGTAGAAATTGTCCAAGCATGGAGCCCTGCCTGCACGCCACAGTTCGAAGATTCTAGTTTTGATTTTATCTATATTGATGGCGAGCACACATATGAGGCGGTCCGAGATGACACAAAAGCATGGTGGCAAAAGCTCAAGAACGGTGGTGTTATGGCAGGGCACGACTATGGCACGGATTGGGAGGGTGTAAAACGAGCGGTAGACGAATTCGTAGAAAGGAACGAACTGGTTTTGTACACCACTGGCATACTTGGCGTCGGCAATGGTCCTTCACCTTCTGACGGAAACCAACCTAGTTGGGTAATAATTAAGGGAGAATCAAATGACTAAGCAAAAGGTAGCAGTAGTTTTTGGAGGAGAAGGATTCATTGGTGGACATTTGGTCCGCCGTCTCAAGGAAGAAGGTAAGTTCGTCGTCAGCGTCGACTTGAAGATCAACGAATTCAAAAAGGATGGATTTGCTGATGAAGTATATTTGAAGGATCTCCGCGACTACGACCACGTCGCCGCTATTCTCCGTGCCTACCAACCCGAGGAACTCTTTCAACTAGCCGCAAACATGGGTGGCGCCGGTTTTGTCTTCACTGGTGAGAACGATTCCGATATCATGACAGATTCGGCTTTGATTAATATCAACACAGTACGCGCCCTCGCCGCCGAGAGCCCAAAGACAAAGGTGTTCTACTCTTCAAGTGCCTGTATGTATCCTGAGCACAATCAACTTGATCCGCTGAATCCAAATTGCGCAGAAGATACAGCGTATCCTGCTGCCCCTGACAGCGAGTATGGTTGGGAGAAACTCTTTAGCGAGAGAGTTTTCTTGGCGTACGCGAGAAACTACGGTCTTGATGTTAGGATTGCTAGATTCCACAACATCTTTGGACCCGAGGGTACCTGGAATGGCGGACGTGAAAAGGCACCAGCTGCATTATGTCGGAAGGTTGCTAGCTGTCCTGACGGCGGTGAGATTGAAATCTGGGGTGCTGGTACACAGACGCGCTCTTTCTTACATGTGCATGAATGCGTTGAAGGTGTCTTGCGCCTTATGAGGCACGAATCGGGCTGGCAGGGTCCAGTCAACATCGGCTCAGATGAAATGATCAACATCAATGATTTCGCGAAGATGATCATCGACATTTCTGGTAAGAAAGTCTCCATTAAACATATCGACGGACCTCTCGGCGTCCTTGGCAGGAACTCGGACAATACGCTCATAAAGGAAAAACTGAATTGGGCTCCGAGTAAGTCTCTTCGCGAGGGCACAGAGGATACGTTTGTATGGATTTCAGAACAGATTAAGAAAAACTAATGGAAAGAAAAATTGTTGTGATTACTGGCTGCCTTGGATTTATAGGGCAGTGGGTTACTAAGTCCTTGTTGGGAAAAGGGTGGCGCGTTTGCGGTATCGACAAGAGGACATACGCTGCTGACCCCCAACCCTGTTTTGACCTTCAGGATCCAAACTTTAAACTGATCGAAGAGGACATTTGCGATTTAACATCGCTTCCTGACTGCGATTATGTGATCAACCTGGCAGCAGAGTCTCATGTTGGAAACAGCATCGTGTCTAGCAGAGTTTTTACAAATACAAACGTGGAGGGTGTCCGAAACCTGCTTGACCTTGTTCGTGACAAACCTACAAATGCGTATGGTAGACCTCGTTTTATCCACTTTAGTACAGACGAAGTTTACGGAGATAGAGAGACTGGCGCGTTTGTAGAGACAGATATGCTAAATCCGAGTAATCCGTACTCCGCTTCTAAAGCAGCTGCCGATATGTTAATCGGAGCATGGGCACGAACATACGGAATCGAATACAACATCGTAAGACCAACTAACAACTACGGTCTCGGACAGTATCCCGAGAAGCTTATTCCTCTATCGGTGAAAGCTCTTCAAGCTGGCAAAAAGATAGCACTACACAATCACGGTGAACCAACAAGAAGTTGGCTTCACGTTGAAGATACGGCATCGGCTGTACTGCACATCTTGGACGAAGCTCCCGCAAACGAAATATACAACATAGGTGGTTCTGAACAAAAAAACAAGCATGTTATCCATAAGTTGATCAACCGCTACTTTGAGAAAGATGTTGTTGATATCTCTAATTTCGTTGACTTGTCTTACGAACGACAGGGTCAAGACGTTCGATATTCCGTTGATGATTCTAAGTTGAAAAATCTGGGATGGCAGCCATACAAGTTTTTCGACGAAGAGCTTCCGTGGATTATTTTACACTACAAACGAAACTTTCGTTGGTGAGGTTCTTAACATGTTGCAATAGATACGGTAAGATATTGCTTGTTGTGTTGGGAGGATAGCAGATGACAAAGCTGAAGAAGACAATCGGTATCATTGGTTACGGCTTCGTCGGACGAGCAGTCGGTCAAATGTCTGAAGTGTTTGATGTCAATGTGTTTGATCCCTACATTGAAGAACACAGCGGATATGATGTGCGAGAAAAAGCATATGTTAGCGATTTTGTGTTCGTATGTGTACCGACACCAGAGGGCAGTGACGGCAAACTTGACACGTCGATTGTTGATGGCGCTGCGCACATTTGGAACAACTATAATCACAGGTCTCTTCACGGTAACAGGAACTCAATACTCGTAATTAAATCTACAATAGAACCGGGTACGGTGGATTCCCTCCGCTCGCGCATGGGGAGGACGAATATTGTACACAATCCAGAATTTTTGACCCAAAGAACCGCGATGGAAGATTTTAGAAATCCGTTAGAGGTGATTGTTGGTGGTGATCCAACGGTTGCCCGCCGCGTTCTAGACCTTTTCTATTCCTATTACCCAATAAACTCTGACATTAAATTCTTCGCTACATCAGCTATGGAAGCTGAACTTGTCAAAATGGTGCGGAATTCTTTCTACGCAACAAAGGTTTCGTTCTTTAACGAGGTACACGAACTGTGTGGTAGCCTTGGACTAGATTACGAAAAGTTTCGTGACTTGTTCACTCTGGGAGGGACACACCCTTGGGTAGCGCGCCAGCATACACAGGTGCCTGGACCGGACGGACAGTTAGGATACGGAGGCATCTGTTTGCCAAAGGATTCCGAGGGTCTTTTATACTTGGCTGAGTCGGCGGGAGTTGACTTGTCCGTTCTTGGAGCAGCTATTGCTTCCAATTCTAAGAGGAGAGAGAAATGAAGATGAGTAATCAAATGATGGCTTCGGTCATGTTCGCACTTCAGAACAGTCTGGCTACCCAATCAGATATTGTTCCAATGTTTGAGGAGTGGGATCTTTATGTCGAAAACGATCAAGTGTTGGTTAAGAACCCGCCTGTGGTTCAGGCAACGCCTATCGAAGAGCAGGACGACGATGAACTGACAGAACTATTAAAGCTCAAGGACGGCTGATGCCTGCTTACGAATACTCTTGTAAGTTTTGCAACGAGCACACCACCATCGTTCACGACGTTGGGAACACAGTGACACGCTGTCCGGAGTGCGCGCGCGAGGAACTGAGTCGCGTGTATTCGTTTTCTCTGTCTAGGGGGGCTGACAGTAAGCAACGACCGGGCGTAATCGTCGATTCGTTTATCGAGGAAGCCAAGAAAGAGATCAAAGAAGAGAAGAAGAGACTTAAAAAGAAGGAATATACAGAATGAGTGTGTTAATCTTGGTCTTTATTGCTTCCCTGTTGCTGAATGGTCTTTTGGGGTGGTACGTCTATAGGTTGCTGAGGAGATATTATCCTCTGTCAGAAGATATCGAAGATTTACACGATACTCTCGAAAAGTATCATTTTCACATTAAAACAGTATCAGAAATGGAGTCTTTTTACGGAGACGACATCATTCTAAATCTCCTTCGTCACTCGAAAGCAATTTCGTCGGAAGTCAAAGATTTTAGGAAGGCTTATTCTCTTGCAGAAGCAGCTGATTTTGATGAAGACGGAGAACTAAATGGCGAAGAGGAAGGAACCGAAGGAAGTGAAGGAAAAGAGGAGAAAGACGACCCCAGCGAAGAGGACAAAGCCCTCCAAAGGAAGGTTATATTTCACCAGGGTTAACGAAGACGCTATTGTAGCGTATGCGAAGTCTACTGATTTTGTTGAAAAGCAGAAGCTGTACAACGAGCTTATTGATCCCGTATTTACGGAACTGATCGACAAGATCGTGTACACATATAAATTTGCATCGTTGCCTAACATTGACGAGCTTAAGCTAGAGTGCAAGGCATACCTCACCACTATCCTGAATAAGTTTGATCAGACCAAGGGGAACAAGGCGTTTTCCTATTACAGCGTCGTTACCAAGAACTGGTTTGTTCACAAGGTAAAGAGGAATATAAAGCAAATCAAGCGAGAGGTTTACTTGGAAGACGTTTCCAAGGAAGCAGACTTCATTACCCTGTCTGAAGACAACCCCTATATTCAGGACAGGATTTCAGAGGAATTCTGGGAAAGCCTCTGGAGTCATATTGAAGCATGGGAAAAACTAGATCTGAAGGATAACGAAGACAAAGTATTAAAAGCTGTACGAATCCTGTTAGAAAATGCTGATGAAATCCCGATCTTCAATAAAAAGGCTGTATATCTCTACTTAAGAGAGATTACTGGTCTCAACACGAAGCAGGTTGTCAATAATCTAAATAAGATACGAGGTAAATACAAGGATTTTAGACAAGAATGGGATGACGGCGAAGTATGAAAGTCAAAGATATAATAGATAAAGCTCTCAGCGATATCGACGACGATAGAAAATCTGCAAAAGATTTGCTTGATGATGTATCTGTCTGGCTGGGAGGAAGTGCGGATCGATACGAGAATGCTGGTATGGTTGCAGCTAAATACCTAGAGGTACTGCAACGCTCTAACGAACAACGGGTGAAGTTGATTGCCATCTTGAATAAAAAGGATGATGATGATAATTATGGTGGTGATGTTTCTCCTGACGAGACGGAGAAGATATATGAGACGTTCGAAAAAGAGGAAATGCTAAGCGATGAGTAACAAGAAGTACCAGTACGGTGTCCTGAATTCGGTTGTTCACCCACAGAGTGGTAGAACTCTTGATCCGTCTAGTCAGTCGGGCATCGCATCTGTTACAGAAGCAGCAAGAAAAGTAAATCGTCCTGATTTTACTGAAAAGCTTGGGTTCCCGCTAAAAGGGATCGCTCTTAGGGTGGAAACGAATGCTAATGGTGGTACCGATCACGATGACGGTTGGTTCACCTGGGCTTATAATCCAGATCAAGAAAAGCCCGAACTTGTGCGCGTCCGTGTGCGTATCCCCGAACTGCACGCTCATTTGCCGGAATTAGAAACATACGGAAAACAAGGCGATCCGGGGGTTATGGCTATGTACCCCGTATTTTTAGGCAAGGATCAGTCTGTATTACCTCCAATCGAGGGAGAAGTTGTCTATGTTGATTTCGGAGACAGAGTAAGGTTCGAAGACCCAATCTACTTGGGTCCCGTCTCCGCTAAACCTGTCAACGGCGGCGCATCGTCTAATCGTTCTACCAGTGCATCGAAAGCGGCAAATGACCGCGACGGCGGTCTGAATGTTAATCCTCCTTCTGGTAGTCCGATAGGACAATCACTTGAACTAGTTTTGGATCCCAATGGACAATCACTTGAACTAGCTTTGGAACCCAATGGACAGATACCTACTCCTTCTGCTCCATCTCCGAAACAAGCATCTGAAGTAGGTTTTTGTAGCAATACAAGAGAGCCACTGGAGAACCCTACTCCAGACTGTGGACCATTCGAAAATACACAGCCTGACAAGTATAGAGCGACTTATCCTACTGGCAAGGGTACGTTCAAAGAGCTTGGATTGGTCGAGATGGCGGAATGGGTAAATCGTGGTTCAAAGAACGCTTTGGTTGCGGCATCTGTCAAGCGCAGTCTGGAGGAAATGGAACAAGCGTTCATCAAAGAAACCAGTATAACGGACAGAGACGTAATCAGGTTTATCAATGATGGATTTAGATCCTATGAAAAGCAGGCTTGTTATCGCGCAAAATATGATGAATGTTTTAAACAGTGGAAAAGAAACGGAGGATCAAAAGAAGAGACGCCGTTTCCTGTTGCCCGCCCTGGTCCTGGCAAACATAGCTCGGGGCTAGCATCAGATTTTAATGCTGATGGAACTGGACGTGGAAAAAAGACAAGAACTACCGCTCTTTGGGTTTGGTTGGCAAGACACTCACAAAGGTTTGGCTGGGTAAACGTTGGTATGGGATTAACACCGCAAGAGCCTTGGCATTACGAGTTTGATCCTGTACTTGCGAAGAGTAAAGGTTACTAAGGGGGCGGTTTGTGGTTAAGAAGAGTATAGACCTCTCGGGTGAAACCGAAGAGCAGTCTGCAAAAAGAAAATCACTACCAAAGGATGTTCGTGCCCACGCACGAGGCATCGCTGGTGATGTTCTAACAGAACCAGTGCCCCGCTTCAACAAGAGCAAGAACGAGACCGTCTATGAAGGAGGGAACAACACCTTTATTGTTCTCGGGCGTGATCGACCTCGTAGCAGAATGAGCGGTTATGGAGGACTAGGAGACACACAAGCAGGAGCGATAGACATCGTGGCTGGGCGCATGGGAAGCGAAGTGAAAGCTGGTGTCTGGGCAGACAACGACTTTATCAAGGATGCAGCCAGAATCAACATTAGTCAGAAGACTAATAT
>Ga0307377_10004453_pt1 | contig 15333 bp, 10 predicted proteins | sample TR3MG_FD_202535 | JGI IMG/M metagenome (GOLD analysis project Ga0307377, IMG submission 202535) | Soil microbial communities from Risofladan, Vaasa, Finland - TR-3 | ecosystem: Environmental > Terrestrial > Soil > Coastal area > Acid sulfate soil | place: Finland: Risofladan, Vaasa | collected... | reverse complement strand
AAATTCTGGGACGTGTTCGGAGAGCCGGGGCCATTCGGCAATATCGCATTTATTATCCGTGCCCGTGTTGAAGGGCTGCGTGATTATGGACCTGTTTTAAGCCCATTCAATTCTTTCCTTCTGCTAATAGGCCTGGAAACGCTCTCTCTGCGTGTTCAGAAACATGTGGACAATGCATTGGAATTAGCACAATGGCTGTCGAACCATCCAAAAGTGGAATATGTTGATTATCCTGGTCTTCCTGACAGTCCTTTTCATACGTTAGGTAAGAAATACCTGAAACATGGATATGGCGGTGTACTTTCATTTAAAGTAAAAGCAGGCAAAGAGGCTGCAGATAAACTGGTTAACAACCTTAAATTAATAAGTCACCTTGCAAACGTTGGAGATGCTAAAACTCTTATTATCCATCCTGCTTCAACAACCCACCAGCAGCTCTCTGAAAAAGAACAATTGAGCACAGGTGTTGTGCCCGGAGCGTTGAGAGTCTCTGTCGGAATCGAAAATATACTGGATATCATGGCCGATCTCGAACAAGCTCTCAGCATTATCTGAATAATTTTCACAAATCTTAAATAATATGAAAGCCAATTCAATTCTTGAAACAATAGGCAACACACCTCATGTTAAGATCAACAGGCTTTTTAATCCTGATTATTCTGTGTGGATAAAACTGGAAAGAGCAAATCCGGGGGCTAGTATAAAAGACCGGATTGCCCTGTCAATGATAGAAGATGCTGAAAAAAAGGGTCTTCTTAAACCTCATGGTGTGATTATTGAATCCACTTCAGGTAACACAGGGATCGGATTAGGTATAGTGGCTGCAGTTAAAAGATACAGGCTCATTCTTGTAATGCCAGAATCTATGTCGATAGAAAGAAGAAAAATCATGAGCGCTTACGGAGCGGAATTTGAACTTACCCCACGTGAAAAAGGAATGAAAGGTGCAATAGAACGGGCAAAAGAGTTGGTTCTGGAGACACCTGATTCATGGATGCCCATGCAGTTCGATAATCCTTCCAATACAAATATTCACAAAGAGACAACTGCAGCGGAAATAATCAAAGATTTTCCCGATGGTCTTGATTACCTGATTACAGGAGTGGGAACCGGCGGACATATAACAGGATGCGCCGAAGTGTTAAAAAAGAGATTCCCTGAACTTAAAGTATTTGCAGTTGAACCAGAATTATCGCCGGTTCTGAGTGGAGGGTCACCGGGGCCTCATCCATTGCAGGGTATTGGAGCAGGTTTTATCCCATCCATATTGAATACAAAACTTTTAGACGGGGTAATAAAAGTAAGTAAGGATGAGGCTTTTACTTTTACTAAAAGAGCAGCTAATGAAGAGGGATTATTTGTTGGAATATCTACCGGAGCATCTTTAGCAGCAGTGAATCAAAAGTTGAGTGACTTTCCAAAAGGATCAAAAATTCTTACATTCTGCTATGATACAGGTGAGAGATATTTATCTGTTGAAGGACTATTTTAATTGGGCCGTCATTCATCAAAAAGATTCAGCTGCCTCTCTTCATAATAGTCAGTTTCAAGATTAGAGATACTTACACCGAGAAGTCTGATATGTGATCCTTCCAGATTTATTGATTTACGAATCTCCGTAACAACCCTGTGTAAAGTCTCAAAATCGCGAATATAACCCTGAATAGTTTTGCTTCTTGTTATCTGTTTGAAATCATCAAATTTAACCTTAAGGGTAATTGTTTTTCCGGTAGTACCCAAATGTTCAAGTCGTTCCATCAGCTCTTTTTCAACTTTATACAACTCGGCAATTATCTCGAAAGAGGTATTCAGATCTCTCTCATAAGTAAGTTCAGTTCCCACAGATTTTCGCTCCTGATCAGACTCCACCGGACGGTCATCGATACCTCTGACAATATCATAAAAGAAGACTCCTGCTTTTCCAAAGTTCCTAATAAGATCAACCTTTTCCCACTTTTTCAAATCAGCCCCCTTATGAATCCCCAGTTTATGCATTTTCTGGGCAGTAACTTTCCCAATTCCAAAGAATTTTTCAACTGACAACCCTTCGATGAATTTTTCTGCATCCTCTGGTTTAATCAAATAGAGACCATTAGGTTTATTAATATCTGAAGCAATCTTTGCCAGAAATTTATTTGCTGAAATACCTGCAGAAGCAGTAAGTCCGGTTTTATTTTCTATTTCATGTCTGATCCTCCTGGCTATAACAGTAGCTGACCCGATATTCTTTTTATCCTTAGTAACATCAAGAAATGCTTCATCAATTGATAGAGGTTCAATAATGTCGGAATACTCCCTGAAAATCTCAAACACTCTGGCAGACATCTCCTTATATCTATCAAAATTGTGTTTCACAAATATCAGATCGGGACATAATCGCTTTGCAATAACTGAAGGCATTGCTGATCTTACACCAAATTTCCGGGCTTCATAACTTGCTGCTGCTACAACGCTCCTTTCACTGCTACCCCCCACAGCAACTGGCTTTCCACGCAGTTCCGGATTGTCCAGCTGTTCAACCGATGCAAAAAAGGCATCCATATCGATATGAATAATTTTTCTCAAAAATATATAATCTCCATTCTATGATATTGACTTTCACCCACTTCTCCGTCTGCCCCCATTATTTCATAGCATATCTTCTACTTTGATTTCCACTTCTCCCTAAATCAAGCCACTTGCTATTCATAACAAATCTAATAAATATTTATTTTGAAATTTGAAAGGTATTAACCAACATTGCAATATATTTCAATTTTAAAAATTTTAATGACTAAAGTAATAATAGAAACAAAGTTCTTTGCACTTGTACTTACCAGACACAGGTTATGGGGTTTACTACTGATGCCCTATATTATTCAAAAAGAGACTAATAAAAGTTATTACAAATTCACAGAATGCCTCTTCCCGTTTCCAGATATTGAAACATTAGAAATCCTTACAACCGAAGAGATAGAGCTTGTTAAGATTATTAACGAATATACAGACAGAAAACTGTATAAGCTGTTTTCAAGAGATAGCAGTGTAAAGGAATTTCTAAAGAAGGTTGCTTTGGACAAGGTTGAGAAATTTATCAGACCATTTATTGAACGAAGGATCTACAAGTGCCTGTCAATCTCAAAAAACGAGAATATTCCAGTATATTTTCAAAAGTCAAAGACAGCTAACCTGTATTCTGAGGATAAACTTTTTATTTGTGAAGAAAATGCAGTACCTGTATTTAATTTTATCAGAAATAAGGAACACAGCACATATAAGCTGAACCTGGAATGTGGAGGCAAACAAATTGATATGAAAATAAGTTCCATAGATATTCTTTGCATATCCCCATGCCTTATAAGAGAGAACGACAGGATATTATTCGTTTCGGATGTTGACGGGTCAAAACTTAAGCCTTTTCTGACTAAAGAGAACATTATAATCCCGAAAAACGCAGAGTCAAAATATTTTGGAAGTTTTGTTCTGTATGCTGTGAATAATTTTAAAGTAGAAAGTACCGGATTTGAAATAATTGATTTCATTCCTGAAAAAGAAGCTATTCTTGAGATTGATCCAGGACTAAGAGGTAATCCTGTTATGATTTTGCGATACAGTTATAATGGGAATAAAATTTACGCCAATGAGACTGCTCTTACCTTTACTATATTTGAAAAAAACGAAGAAAATTTTGTTTTCAGGAAATATCGGCGCGATTTTGACTGGGAAGAAAAATGCCGCGATACTTTAGGTGAACTTGGCTTTTTTTCTGATGATAAAATTAATTTTCTTCCACTTTCATCAGGAATCAAGAGTAAGGATGAATTGTATTCGATGATAGAAACGGTAAACCATAATTACTTGGAAATTACTGAAGCCGGTTTTATTTTGATATCAAGACTTGACCAAAATTATAATTTAAAGCCTGTTGGCATAGAAATTAGCAGCAAGATTGAAAATGACTGGTTTGATATCAAAGCTGTGGTAAAAATCGGGGAATGGGAAATTCCTTTTGTCCGGTTCAGAAAAAACATTCTTGATGGAATCAGGGAGTATAAGCTACCAGATGGGTCTGTTACCATACTACCGGAAGCATGGTTTTTGAAGTATAAAAATATTTTTGAATTCGGAAAGATTTCTGAAGATTCACTCCGTATCCACAAACAACATTTTTCATTGCTTTCCAATACTTTCGCCGAAGATGGACAAATGAGATTCAAGAAGCTTGAAAAACTACTTTCACTCGATCAAATACCCGTTCTTCAGCCGCCTGCCGGACTAATCTGTACTATGAGGCAGTATCAGTCAGAGGGCCTCAACTGGCTTGATTTTCTTCAGACGGCAGGACTAGGCGGATGCCTGGCCGATGACATGGGGCTGGGAAAAACAATCCAGACGCTGGCCCTGCTTCAGCATAACAAGGAAAACATTGTTCCTGCCATAAGAAAAAAAACACATAGCGAACTTACACTTTTCGCCAGCCCCGAAACACAATTAACATCCCTATTGATTGTACCTGCATCACTTGTATATAACTGGGAAAATGAAATAAAAAGGTTTGTCCCAGGAATGAAAGTATGCAGTTACAAAGGCAATCAGAGAAGAAAATCGACCTCTTATTTCAGTAATTTTGATATTATACTATCGAGCTATCATACTGTAAGACAGGATATTGAGTTAATAAGTTCATTTTCTTTCCACTATATCATTCTTGATGAGAGCCAGGTAATAAAGAATCCGGCTTCAATGTTATACAAGACAGTTACAAGGCTCAAGTCGGATTTCAAACTTGTTCTTACAGGGACACCTGTTGAAAACTCGCTTACAGACCTATGGACACAACTAAATTTTGTTAATCCCGGTTTGTTGGGAGACCTATCCTTCTTCCGACGTGAGTTTGCTAAACCCATTGAACAATTGGGTGATGATGAAAAGGAGGTAAAACTGAGAAAAATAATACAACCATTTATACTGAGACGTACGAAAGAGATGGTTGCCCGCGATCTGCCTCCGATTACTGAACAGACTGTTTTTTGTGATATGACCGAGGAGCAGTTTAAGCTTTATTATGAAGAAAAATCATTGGTCAGGAACATTATACTTAAAAACATTGAATCAAACGGTCTGGAAAAGTCTGCAATTTTAGTTTTGCAGGGATTAATGAAACTGAGGCAAATATCAAATCATCCTCTGTTGACCTTTGAAGATTATTCCAATGGCTCGGGAAAATTTGAGACTGTTCTTCAGGATATGGAGAGTGTTATATCTGAAGGCCATAAAATATTAGTATTTTCGTCATTTGTCAGGCATCTCAATTTGTATGCCGAAGAATTCAGGAAGAAAAGGATTCGTTTTGCAATGCTGACGGGTGCAAGCACCAACAGAGAAAAAATTGTTAACAGTTTCCAGAATGATCCGGAGAATAAAATATTCCTTATTTCACTCAAAGCCGGAGGGGTTGGTCTTAACCTTACGGCAGCCGAATATGTATTTATTCTGGACCCTTGGTGGAATCCGGCTTCCGAGATGCAGGCATTAAGCCGGGCACACAGGATAGGTCAGGAAAAGAGCGTTTTTGTTTACAGGTACATTACGAGTAATAGCATTGAGGAGAAAATATTAAAGCTGCAGGAGAAAAAATCGAAACTGGCTGACACTTTTATTTCCAGCAATAATCCAATGAAAGACATAAACATACAACAGATTCTCAATATTATAGGATAAATTTATTTACAATGAAAGTATTAGGTATCAACTGCAGTCCCCGCAAAGGAGGCAACACTGAACTACTCCTGAAAGAGGTATTTAAATCTTTAGAGAAAGAGGGTATCCAAACTGAGTTTTTTCAGCTTGGAGGAAAGAAGGTTAACGGATGTATTGCCTGCATGAAATGTCGTAAAAAGCCAGATGGCATATGTCATCAGGAGAATGAGGTGATTAATAAGTGCATTGAGAAAATGGTCAAGGCTGATGCTATAATAATAGGATCTCCGGTCTATTTTGCGGATCTCTCTACTGAGGCAAAAGCGCTTATCGACATCTCTGGTTATGCATTACGCGGAGCCGGAAATCCTCTTAAACGTAAACCCGGCGCAGCTGTCATTGCTGTTCGTCGTGCCGGCGCTATCCATGCCTTAGACAGCATCAACCATTTTTTCCTTATTAATGAAATGATAATACCCGGTTCATCATACTGGAATATTGGCATTGGTAAGGACAAAGGTGATGCTCTTAAAGATGAAGAAGGTATGAAGACAATGAAAGTGCTGGGCGAAAATATGGCATGGCTGCTGAAGAAGATAAAAGATAAAAGATAAAAGGCAAAAGGCAAAAGGCAGGAATACTAACCATATTACCTATCGCCTGTTGCCTTATGCCTACCGCCTGTCGCCTAGATGTTCTCGCGCTCTACATAATGTGTATGAAGCAACTCATGCGATTTATGACTGTTAGGTTTATCGAGAAAATCCTTATAAATAGCAATTACTTCTGGATTTTCATGTGATTTACGAATAGACATGTTTTCATCTTCTTCGTAGATTGCCTGCATACGTTTGGTCCTGATCGCCAGATTAGTTGGGATGGGTTGTCCACCACCCCCAAGACATCCACCCGGACAAGCCATTATCTCAATGAAATGATAAGAAGCTTTACCTTCCTTAACCAGTTTCATTATTTTATTGGCATTAACAAGTCCGTGTGCAATTGCAACTTTTAGTTCAGCGCCTTCCAGAAACTTCCAGTCATCAACACATCCCTCAATCTTAATAGTTGCTTCTTTTACTCCTTCCAAACCTCTTACCGGAGTTATGTTAAGATTTCCAAAAGGCACCTCCCGGCCAGTAACAATTTCATAAGCAGTACGTAACGCGGCTTCCATCACACCACCTGTTGCGCCAAAGATTACACTGGCACCAGTAGAATCACCCATCAAAGAATCATATTTCGCCTCTTTTAAGCTACTGAAGTCTATACCTGCCTGTTTAATCATAACAGCAAGCTCACGTGTTGTCAGTACAAAATCGACATCTTTATATCCACTTGCCCTCATCTCAGGTCTGTCGGCTTCAAACTTCTTGGCAGTACATGGCATAATTGATACCGACACTATTTTAGCCGGATCAATCTTGCGTTTAGCTGCATAGTATGTCTTTGCAAGTGCACCAAACATCTGCTGCGGTGATTTACAGGTAGAAAGATTAGGAAGAAATTCTGGATATTTGTGTTCAATGAATTTTATCCAGCCGGGCGAGCATGAGGTGAACATAGGAAGTGATATTTCCTTATCCCCATCTACAAGAGCTTTCTTTAGTCGTACAAGAAGTTCTGTCCCCTCTTCCATAATTGTAAGGTCAGCACTAAAGTCAGTATCCAGAACTGAATCAAAACCAAGCTGCCTAAGAGCATTTACCATTTTACCTGTTACCCTCTCACCTGGTTCAAATCCCAGATCTTCACCAAGAGCAACTCTTACGGCAGGAGCCGTCTGCACAATAACATGTTTGTCAGTATCATATATCGCATCCCAAACCTGATCTATGTACGTTTTCTCAACAAGTGCACCTGTAGGACAACGAATTACACACTGACCACAGTTAGTACAAACGACGTGACTCATTGGTCTGTCATGAAATGTTGATATTTTTTGATGTGATCCTTTATTTGCAACAGATATAGCAGATACATGCTGCAATTCAGCACATGTCCTGACACAACGCTGACATCGGATACATTTACTATCGTCCTTTATGAAAGAAGGTGATGAATTATCAATTAAATAATTTTTATCCTCAACAAGATCTAATAAAACATTGTCTCCAAAAGCAAATTCATTTGCAAGAGACTGGAGTTCGCAATTTTGATTCTTGTAACATTTTGTACAATCTGACCTGTGTTCAGAAAGCAGAAGCTCAACGATATGTTTTCTGGCATTACGTACTTTAAGAGTGTTAGTATGTATATCCATACCCTCGGTTACCGGTGTTGCACAAGAAGCAACAAGTGTTCTGGCTCCAGTCTGTTCAACAACACAAACACGACAGTTTCCTGCTACACATAGATCATCGTGATTACATAAAGTAGGGATATTAATTTTAAGTGTTCTAGCAGCGGCAAGCACAGTTGTTCCTTCTTTAACTGATACCTCCTGGTTATTTATAAGTAGATTTATCATGATTCTCTGTTTTTTAATAATTAATAGATAATCTCTTCCCTGAAGTTTTCAACAATAGATTTAAAAGCATTACCAACTGACTGCCCGAGTCCGCATTTAGCGGCTATCTTCATAGTATCTGCCAGTTTCACAAGTTCATTCAGGTAGATAGATTTGACTTCACCTTTTTTAACTTTTTCAACACCTTTAAGAAGCTGCTGACATCCTACACGACATGGAGTACATTGACCACAAGATTCTTCTGCGAAAAAATCCAGATAATTATGAAGAACATTGTACATTGACCTTGAGCTGTTGAATAGCTTCATGGATCCACCTGTGGGCACACCTTCGAAACCAATAATAGTCTCGGCAAATTTCTTCCTGGGAACACAGAAACCTGAAGCGCCTCCTACCTGAACTGCCTTTGTATCTCCGTCACCAAATTCATTAACAAACTGCAAAACAGACATTCCAAGTTCAAGTTCAAATATACCAGGAGTTGGGGTGTCACCGGAAATAGAGAAAACTTTTGACCCTCTTGAATCCCTGGTTCCATATTTTGTAAAGTCTTTAGCTCCATGATACAATATCATCATTGCAGTTACAAGAGTTTCGACATTGTTAATTGATGTAGGTTTGTTAAAAAGACCTGAAACAGTTGGATAAGGGGGCTTATTTCGTGGCTCACCACGGAAACCCTCAATTGACTCAAACAAGGCACTTTCCTCGCCACATATATATGCTCCACTACCCATTCTGTATTCAATAGTAAAATCAAAACCCAGCTCTTTAATCATCTTGTGGAATAAGTTGAGTTCGATCATCAGCTTTGGTAATAAGTACCTGTACTCACCACGGAGATATACTATTCCTTTTTTTGCACCAATAGCCTTACCGGCAATTACCATTCCACCATGAACCTTATTTGATACACGGTCAAGTATCTCACGATCCTTAAATGTACCTGGCTCTCCTTCATCTGCGTTACATACAACATACTTTTCATCACTTTTTTCAATTGAAGTATACCTCCACTTCAATCCGGTTGGGAAGCCTGCTCCACCTCTGCCTTTCAGACCCGAATCGAGCATCTCTTGTATTATCTCTTCTTTGGTCATCTTTAATGCTTTGACAAGCACTTCCTTATAATCGATTTTCTCAAATATAATATCAACCTTGTTTAATTCTTTATTTTCCATGACTTTACCGGATATTTATTTTTGCATATAATCTTTAATTATTTCACTCACCTTTTCAGGAGTGAGTTCAGTATAAGGCATTTCATTTATTAGAATTGCCGGAGCTTTGTGACACCACCCGATACAGTTTGTCTCAAGAAGACTAAATTGTTTATCAGGAGTGGTCTCCCCAACGTTAATCTTAAGAATTTCCTCAATTGTCTGGATAATGTCGCTCTTTCCCTTCATTGAACATGTAATTGTCTTACATACCCGAATAACATACTTGCCTCTGACTTCCGTGTCGAGAAAGGTGTAAAAAGAAGCTGTTCCAAAAACCTCAGCTGCTGACAGATCGAGTTCTTTGGCAACCTGAACCATAGCTTCATCCGTGAGATAGTTTTGCTTTCGCACTATCTCCTGCAGAATTGGCATAAGGCTCTCTCGCGAACGGCCATATTTGTCAGACAATTCCTTAACTAAATTTCCTACTTGATACATTTCTATTTGATTTTTAGGTAATTAAATAAACTTTATAACAATAATTTCATTTTGAAAAGTGCTGTGAAATTAATAACAATACTTTTTAAAAAAAACATGAAACCCAAAATCTATATAATTTAGAATGAAAATAAACTGTAAAACTTATTAACAAAGATTTGTTATATCCCTAAAAAAGAGGTTTTTTAATCATCATTTACAATGATTTTTCTCACTAAAAAATATATCTTGAGAAACGAAGGTTGACCTTCTCAGAAGTCCGGACGAAACATTTTCAATATTCCCAATTGGAAAACAAAACCGGGAAATCAATATGACATTGCAGATTTGAATTATATTTGCTACCTTGTAAAGGTATCGTTTAATTTAGTTGACTCACCTTGAGCGTGGTACTTTAATAGTAGCCTTAGAAATTAACTTAAGAATGAAGAATATACTCGAATATAAATTGCTGGAGATAGGAACTTACTCTCTTTCCGCAATTAATGTTATTGCAATATGTGCACTAGTTCTGATAGTATGGATCTTTCTTAAGATATTCAAAATACTAATCAAAAAGAACCGCCGACTAAGAAGTTCAAGACAATATGCTATATATCAGATAATCAAATACTTTGTCATCATAGCAACTTTTATTACCACCCTGTCATTATTTGGAATTAATATTTCAGGGATGTTGGTAGGTTCCGCTGCTCTGTTGGTTGGAGTTGGGCTTGGCCTTCAGAACCTTTTTAATGATTTTGTTTCCGGAGTAATAATCCTACTTGATTCATCAGTCAAAGTGCATGACATAATAGAAGTTAACGGACTGGTATGCAAGGTACAACAAATCAATATCCGGACCACTACGGTACTTACCCGCGATGATAAAAATATAATCTTGCCAAATTCAGCTTTAACAGGCAGCCAGTTAATAAACTGGACACATGGTTATGAAGTTTCCAGATTTGAAATAAAGATTGGAATTGACTATGCCTCTGATATTCACAAAGCTATGGATATTGCCAGACTTCATGCAGAAGGACATCCTCTTGTACTAAAAGAACCTAAACCAATCGTCAGACTGGTAGATTATGGTAGTTCTTCTGTAGATCTGATTTTAATGTTCTGGTCCGATAAGGTTTTTAGGGTTGAACAGATTAAAAGCGAGATAAGAATTAAAATATTTGACAGTTATAAGGAGAATGGAATCACAATCCCATTTCCACAGAGGGTTGTTACAATGCGCCCCACATGATATGGAAGACTGAAACCACTAATGAGCCGATTCATCCAAATGGACCAGATCAATAAATATTAATACCACTTATTGTAGTCTCCTCAGCTACAAAGAGTACAAGACAGACCCTAATCGATTTTTTTATCTCAACATCAACCAAAAATTAATAATACTACAAACTTACAAGTATGCTAAGAATACGTAAAATTTCAAATCCCTATCTCAACTCAAACACAGTTGCGATGGAAAATGTAAAAAGTATACTGAGTAAACAATTCCCGGATATCTGGCAGGAAAAAATCAAAATGTTGGATGAACAGATGGTAAATCCAATGAAATTTAAGTACCAGACTAGTTTACTTGTCGCAGAGAACATTCATGAAACAATTCTTGGATTTGCTACTATGAAATTTATGCCTGATCTGAAATTTTGTTTTCTGGATTTCATCGCCGCATTACCAGGGATGACCTCCTCTGGTGTAGGCGGGGTTTTATATCAAAGAATAAGGGAAGAGGCTGAAGTTCTTGGTGCAGTTGGCCTGTTTTTCGAGTGTCTGCCTGACGATCCGGCACTATGCAGAAATCAGGAAAATATTGAACAGAATAAAAAAAGACTCGCATTCTATGAACGCTTTGGAGCTCGTCCACTTGCAAATACTCTGTACGAAACTCCGGTAAAGCCAAATGATGATTGTTCACCATATCTGGTTTTTGATGGTCTTGGTATACATGATTCATTACCTAAAATCAAATGCAGAAAAATTGTCAGGGCTATATTGGAAAGAGTATATCAAGATTATTGTTCCGAGGAATATATCAAAATGATCACAGACAGCATTAAGTCTGACCCGGTAACTCTTCGTCCCTTTAAGTACCTTAAAAAAGATAAATCCAAAGAATTCAGAACACATTGGGAAGAAAAGGATAAAATATTTTTGGTTATCAACAACAAACATTCTATACATCATATACGCCAAAGAGGTTATGTGGAGTCACCAGTAAGGATAGCTCATATTTTAACAGAACTTGACAAAACAGAATTCTTCAGGTTAGGTAAGGCTGAAGAATTTCCTGAAAAGCATATCCTCGATGTTCATCATAAGGGCTATGTTCAGTATTTTAAAAAAGTATGCAGCAAACTTCCTCCCGGAAAATCAATCTATCCATATGTTTTCCCCATTAGGAATAAAGCACGACCACCAAAGGAACTTTCAGTAAGGGCCGGCTACTATTGTATTGATTCGTTTACACCATTGAATAAAAACGCATTCCTTGCAGCACAAAATGGAGTCAATTGCACTCTGACAGCGGCCAATGAAATATTATCAGGTTCAAAAGCAGCCTACGTACTTACCCGTCCTCCCGGACACCACGCTGAAAAATTTGTCTTCGGAGGCTTCTGTTACTTTAACAATAATGCTATCGCAGCCAACTATCTAAGTCGATACGGTAAGGTTGCAATACTTGATATTGACTATCATCACGGAAACGGACAACAACAGATCTTTTATTCAAGGAAAGATGTTTTAACTGTCTCAATACATGGTCATCCATCATTTGCCTATCCATACTTTTCGGGTTTTGCAGATGAAAAAGGTGAAGATGAAGGGAATGGATTTAACATTAATTATCCTTTAACAGAGATACTAAGTTCAGAAGAGTACAGGAAAACTCTTAGTAAAGCTCTCTTAAACATAAAACAATTTAAACCGGTCTTCTTTATTCTGGCTTTGGGACTCGATACTGCAAAAGGAGATCCAACAGGAACATGGAATTTAGCTCCTCATGATTTCGAAAAAAATGGTGAAATTATTGGTGAACTAAACCTACCAACACTTATTATTCAGGAGGGTGGGTATAAAACTCAAACTATCGGGCTTAATGCCAAAGCCTTCTTTAATGGTTTTGTAAAGATCCATAATGTGTCTGCGAATAGAAAAAAATAGCAGTCCTGTGCCGGGTTGAGAATATTGAATAATCAGTTCCAATTCAATTTTTTCCTTATATTTAGGTGCATTTTTAGAATATGGATTACCAGGCCACTTTGCAACAATTTGTACCTGATCACGAGTTCTTCATTGGGATTGATTCTGATCGATCAAAAAGTATAATAGCCTGCTTTTTAAAAATATTTTTCGTATCTTGTAATGGAAGTTATATTATTAGAATTATCTATCGCTTAAACAAACAGGAGGTACATTATGGTTTATGAGTATTTATGTAAAGTATGCAGGAGTCATCTCAAGATTAAGACTTCTATTGTCCTTGCTGCTGCAAAAATCAAGGATCGCTCTGAGAGAGGATTAATATTTCTGAATCCTGAAATAGGGAACTATACCACTACTACACATTCGTCCTTTAAGATTGAAGAGGGTGAAGAATACATTTATACCTGCCCTGTTTGTTCAGCGCAGTTAAACAGTATGAAGTACCTTCACCTGGTTAGGATTCAAATGATCGATGAGAAAGGGAAAGAATACAGTATTTACTTTTCCGGTATTGCTGGTGAAGATTGCACTTATAAGATGCGTGAAAATAAGATTGAAGAAGAGACCGGTCCGGATGTGAAAATATATAATAAATATTTTGAAGTACCTGAGGAAGATCGAAAATATCTTTAGATACATCTCACATAAATAGACAGATACCTCACCTATTTATTTAGGTAAGATAAAGTTTATCTGCTGTCAGGTTATCAATAGTTGCTATACTAAATATAGATGATCTGATTTTTTTATTTACTATTTAAGAGCCCGTGTACTCCTTTTTATTCCAACAATTAATCCTATTTTTGTTATCAACAATAAATATTAACTATTAAATATCTTTTTAATGAACAACAGCGTAAATCAAAGAGCTGCCGACAACATACGTATATTAGCCATGGCGATGGTTGAAAAATCCAAATCAGGTCATCCAGGCGGCGCTATGGGCGGGGCTGATTTTATTCATATCCTATTTTCAGAGTTTCTAAGTTTTGACCCCAGTGATCCCGGATGGATCAATCGCGACAGGTTCTTTCTTGATCCCGGGCACATGTCACCAATGCTTTATGGAGCTCTAACTCTTACCGGTCACTTTGCCACTGAAGAATTAAAAGAATTCCGGCAATGGGGTAGTCCTACACCGGGTCATCCTGAATTAAATATTTTAAGAGGGATTGAAAATACCTCCGGCCCTCTTGGACAGGGTCATACTATGGCTGTTGGTGCAGCAATTGCCGAAAGATTTCTGGCTGCAAGATTTGGGGAACTCTTTGCACATAAAATATTTACTTTCATATCTGACGGCGGTGTTCAGGAAGAGATATCTCAGGGTGCAGGCAGACTTGCCGGGTTCCTGGGGCTCAACAACCTTGTTATGTTTTACGATTCCAATGATATTCAGCTTTCAACTGAAACAAATGCTGTAACTATTGAAGATACCTCCATGAAATACAAAGCATGGGGATGGAATGTTATTAATATCGACGGAAATGATCAGCAAGAGATTAGAAAAGCTCTTTCCACAGCAATAGTAGAGAAGGATAAACCAACTCTTATTATAGGTAAAACAATAATGGGTAAAGGGCTGGTTGATAATGATGGAAAAAGCTTCGAAAGGAAAACCTCAACGCACGGTATGCCAGTCAGTGAGGCTGGAGGATCGTTTGAAAAATCAGTAGCTAATCTGGGAGGTGATGTGACAGATCCTTTCCTGATATTTGATGATGTAAAATCCCATTATGATAATATACTATCTGAAAAGATCAAATCTGCAGCTGAATGGAAAAAGAGAAAAGACCAATGGGCTTCTAAAAACAGTGATCTCAATAATAAACTCCATGATTTTTTTACAGGAAATCTGCCTGAAATAGATTTTAAGGCTGTAGAACAAAAAGAGGGATCAGCTACACGGGCTGCCTCTGCAACAATTCTAAGTTTGTTTGCAACAAAAATAGAGAACATGATAGTGGCATCAGCTGACCTTGCTAATTCTGATAAAACTGACGGTTTTCTTAAAAAAACTCAACCTTTTAAGAGAGGAGATTTCACAGGTGCTTTTCTTCATGCAGGTGTATCTGAACTTACTATGGCCTCAATAATGAATGGAATGGCACTTCATGGTGGTGTAATACCTGCATGCGGTACATTCTTTGTCTTTTCTGATTACATGAAACCTGCAGTACGACTGGCATGTCTAATGGGATTGCCGGTAAAATACATCTGGACTCATGATGCCTTTCGCGTTGGGGAAGACGGACCAACACATCAACCTGTTGAGCAGGAAGCTCAAATTCGTTTAATGGAACATCTAAAAAACCA
>Ga0307377_10004450_pt1 | contig 15341 bp, 14 predicted proteins | sample TR3MG_FD_202535 | JGI IMG/M metagenome (GOLD analysis project Ga0307377, IMG submission 202535) | Soil microbial communities from Risofladan, Vaasa, Finland - TR-3 | ecosystem: Environmental > Terrestrial > Soil > Coastal area > Acid sulfate soil | place: Finland: Risofladan, Vaasa | collected... | reverse complement strand
GAACGGGTTGCCGACCGCAGCCGCCACGAACAGTGCTATCGCCGCCACGTAGAGCGCGAGCCCCACGACGCCCAGCTCGCTGAGCACGTTGAACCACTGGCTGTGCGCGTGCTTGACGACGCCGCCCCCGGCGCGGAAGCGATAGTGCGTGAAGGGGAACGTGCCGGCGCCGGTGCCGGCGCTCCGCTTGAAGCGAGCCTGGCGGGCGGCCTCGCGCCAGAGTTCGGGCCGACCAGTGTTCATGGAGGCCAGGCGCGCCGGCCCGTTGCTGATACCGCCCTCGTCCGCGTCGTTGGCGAGCGCATGGAGCCGGTCTTTGACCCACGTGGCCCCGCCTCGCGGCTCGAGGAAGCGGGCGGAGCCGCCGACGATGACGACGGCGACGACGGCGAGCACCGCCGCGCCGGCCGCGACGCTCGACCATCGCGGCCAGCGCACCGCGCCCTGCGCAAGCGCAAGGGCAAGCTGAACGCCGGCCGCGACAAGCAGTGCCGCGATCGACCAGCGCAGGAACTCCGCGCCCTGCACGGCGCGGAGCGCGTCGTCGGTGGTCTCGGTGAAGAGCGTTCCCAAGCCGCGCAACCGCCACAGCACCAGTACCACGGGGGTGACGATCGCGGCGAGGCTGAAGACGGAGGCGAGCCTCGTGGTCGTGAAGCCGAAGTAGAGCACCAGCGCCACGATGAGCGCGATCCAGCCGCCGCGGGAGAAGGTGAAGAAGAAGGTGAAGCACATCGGCACCGCGAGCGCCGCGGCGAGCGTCCTCAGACCTGGGTGGGTGCGCCGGTCGCCGGCGACCGCGAGCGCGACGCAGAGACCCATCACCATCATGAGTGCGAGCACGTTCCAGTAGCCCACGGGACTGTCCAGCCGGGCATAGGTGTGCGCGTGAGTCACGACGTCCGGGATCGCCTTGCCGAGGAAGGCGTACACGCCGACGGCCGTGGCGACGACCAGGTAGCCGTAGCCGACCCCCCGCAGCTGCAAGTCCCGCACCGAGGTGAGGCCGAGGACCGCCGCCACGGCGAGGTAGAACGCCGTCAGGTTGAAGGAGACCCACGTGAGATCGGGGCCGAACGACCACAGCACCGAGACGCCGCTCCACACGGTGAACGCCGCGAAGACGCCGAGAGCGGCAAGGAAGAGGACCGGCGGCCGGCTGCTGCGGCGCAGGAACCAGACCCAGACGGCGGCTGCGCACAGCACCGCCACGGCGACGGGCGTGCTGCGTCCGATGACGTACCCGCCCGAGAGGAACGAGAACGCCGCCACCGCCGCCATGACGACCACGTAGGGAGCAGTGTTCCGCGCCCTGAAGGTCGCCCCCGCATCGCGGGCGGTGTGCGTAGGGGTCTCCATCGACGGGATTATACTGGTATGGTCAGACCGCGCGCGGACAGTCAAGTGGGTCCATCCTCCCGCATGTGGGGTATGGTCATCTGTGCGGGCGCGTGGTAAAACAGGATTTGACACCCGGCACGGTGCCGGGAAGATGTCGTGAGGGGGGGTGAAGACATGAGGGGCAAGCTCTTGATCGCCATCACGGTCGCCCTCCTGCTCATCCTGGTGTTCGCCGTTGTCGCACAGGCTGCAGTATCGCAGTCCGTCATCGACGCGATCATCGAGGACGCACAGGACGGCACCATCGATGGCAACTGGACGTCCGCGGAGATCGAAGCGGCACTCGCGTACATCCAGGATAACCCGATTTACCAGCAATATTCGGCTCTCGAAGGAGTCCTTGAGGACTATCTGGCGAGCCTGCAGGCTCCCGGTGAACAAGGCGGTGAACTCGCCTTCACCGGTGGCGAGGTGTTCCTTATCCTCGCAGCCGGCGCCGCGCTCATCGGCGGAGGCGCGCTGCTTCGCCGCAGCCAGGCCTGACCGGCAGCTGCGATACGCGTGACGCCGACGGCGCCCCACCCGAGAGGGTAGGGCGCCGTCGGCGTCTCCGCCGTCAGTCGCCGGTCACGTAGACCACGTCACGCGGGCTGTCGCCAGATACGACGACACTTCTCGGTGGCACCCCGAGGTCCCCCGCCAGAGCGGTCGCCGCCGCTCGCGAGCCCGGACGGAAGAAGATCGCCGGACGCCCTTTGGTGGGCGTCCAGCCACCGTCCGACGCCAGCGGTTCCGCGATGAACCCCCAGAGGCGCAGCCGCTCGAGAACGATCGCCGAGCGCTCGTCCGATGAACTCACGACGCCGACCTCGGTGTGGCGGGCCGAGACGAACGCGAACCCGAGCCGCGTCGAGCGGAGGTCCGGCGCCAAGGTACCCGGCCAGCAGGCGCGCACAAGCGTCTGCACGTTGGCGCGGGCTGCGCCCTGCAGGCCGTCGTGGTGCGCGAAGGCAGCGTCCGTCGCCGCAGTCTCCGGCAACCACGAGACTGGCAGGCGACTGCCGATGATTGCGGCCTCGAGCCGGGCCGCGGCGCCGGAGTCGGCGGCTGCGCTCGCAGGCGCCGACAGCGGTCCGGCGACGACGGCCTCCTGGCCGCGGTTGCGCAGCATCGTGCACACCTCGGCGACCGCGGCCGTCGCCTGCCGGCTTGCCGGCGCCGGCGCGACGAGCGCGGCCAGCGCCGGACGCGCGTCCAGCTCCCGCGCGGCGCGCAACGCCAGGCCGTCATCGGCGCCGGTCACCAGCGTGACCTCGACCGGGGCTCCCGCCGAGCGGTCCAGGCGAGCGCTCACCTCGGCGGCATAGCGAGCCGCACTCGCATACGGCAGCGGTGCGACGACGAGCACGCGCGCCGGGCGCGCGCGCCGCGCGACCGACGCGTCGGTCTCCGGCGGCGTCAGCCCGAACACCAGGGACTGGCGCAGCGGCTCCACACGGCTGGCATCGACATGCCACACCTCCCCACCTCTGCATCGTTCCGCGATGACCGGAGCCGCCCGTACGCTGACGCGTCCAGGATCCACCGCCTGCAGAGCTTCGCCGAGCGACGTTGCGCTCTGAAGTGTCAGGTCGCTCTCCACGGCGCCGAAGCCGAGGACGTAGTTGGAGAACGCGACGACGCCCAGCTCGCTGAACGCCACCTGAGGGAGAGCGACGAGCAAGGTCTCGTACTGCGTCGCCCAGACGCGCTCGGGGCCACCCTCTCCGCGCCATGCGGCGCGTGTCTCGCGGCGGCGCGTGCGCGGTGCGCGCACCTCGTTCATGGAGAACATCGGCTCGACCGCCAGCTCCAAGGCCTTGCTGTCGAGGGCCACCCAGGCGTCCATATCCACACCGAGCGCCCGCCCGAGCGCCGCGGCCCCCGCACGCGCCCCCGCGGCGTCGACCACCGCCGCCAGCGGTGCGGACCCGTCACCCGGCGCAAAGCCGGAGATGCGCGGCGCGACGACCACCGCCGAGAGAGTGCTCTCTGCCGGACCGAGGTGCAGCCAGATGACGCCTGAGCACGACCCGCCGCGCCCGCCGAGCACGAAGACCGCTACGTCGTCGGGCGCCGGCGCCTCGAGCCTGACCGGCGGTTCCTTGCCGACGACGCGCTGCCACGGTCCCGGCGTAGCGAGCAGCATCACGACGCCCAAGGCGAGGAGGACGCCGAGCAGGAGGGCGGCCCAGGGGTCGAGCCGCCGCATCACTGCGCGCAGGTAGCTCACTTCACGGGCTTACACGAGGTCGCGATACCCATCATCACATCGTTGGAGAGTTCGTTGTCGAGCGTGTTGAGCACCCAGTAGAGCGTTCCGCGCTCCTTCCAGGCCACCATGTGCAGGTGATCGCCCTGGTAGAAGAGCATGTACTTGCGGCCGCGGATGGTCCGCGTCGCGCCGGGGTTGGCGATCGCCGGCGGATTCTGCCAGCGCATCGCCTGGATGCTCCAATAGCCGGACAACGGCGTGCGGATGACCGCCACTGAAGCGGAGGAGCGCTTGCCCTTGGTCGTCTCGATGAAGTAGTTGCGGAACTCGTCATAGGTCATGCCCGGCAACCACGCAGTGGGCGCCTGGAGCCTGAGTGGGGTCTCCTGGTCCACCGACCGCCACGTCTCCCAGTTGTACTTCTGGTTCTTCTCGAGCTTCAGCTGCGCCTGGATCTGCTCTTCGGGGACATCGATGACACCATCGAAGGACGACGCGACGAACACGCTGATGCCGTCGTACGTGCCCGGCGCCCGCTCGACGATGCGCACGTCGGCCGGCGAGAGAAGCTCGCCGATGAGCTTGGCCTGCGCCGCGAGGCGCTCGGGAGCGTAGATGGCCGTGACCGTGTCTGGGTACTCGTCGGCGTCGGCGACTGCCTTGGCCCTGTAGCCCTGCGCGCTCAACTGGGATGCGGCCGACGTCGCCAGGCCGTCGATGCCGCTGCCGTTGTACACCCTGATGTCGTACATCCTCTTGCCGATCCTGGAGCCTTTGACCTTGATGGGCGGCTGCGTCGGATCGGTGAACTGGTGCACCGCGTCGGCGATCTCGCCTTCGGTCGCGGTGACATACGAGATACCGTCCATCATCGGCGTCGCACCCTCCAGATGCGCCTGGTACACCTTCGACGTGTCGACCCGGAAGGCGAGCTCCACCAGCGGCTGGAGCTTCCTGAGGGAGCTCAGGTCCGACTTGGTCTCGCCGGTGATGCCCTTGATCAGCTTGATGACCTTGGTCCAGTCACTGCTCCAGCGCGCCGACTGCCGCTGCGTCTCCTTGAGGAAGAGTTGCTGCCGCTGCATCCGCGTGAAGTCGCCCTTCTGATCGTGCCGGTAGCGCACGTAGTTGAGCGCCTGCTTGCCACGCACGAGCTGGTAGCCCGCTTCCAGGTTGATCGACTTGTAGTCGGCGCTGGCCGGCACGAAGTACCGATGGTCCACGGGGACATAGACGCCCCCCAGGATGTTGACGACGTGCCAGAACCCGGCGAAGTTGACCTCGATCCAGTGATTGATCGGTAGGCCGGTGACATCCTTGAAGGTCTTGATCAAGAGCGCCGGCCCGCCGTAGGAGTAGGCCGTGTTCATCTTGTCGTAGCCGTGGTCGGGGATGTAGACGCGGAGGTCGCGCGGGAGCGAGAGCATGGAGATGCTCTTGGTCTTGGGGTCGAGGCGCACGAGGATCTGCGTGTCGGAGCGTCCTGGGTCTCCCGGCACGGTGCTCTGGTCCGAGCCGATCAGCAGGATGTTCAGCGGTTTGTTGGGGATCGGGCGGTCGATCTCCTCATCGGCGGCGGCGATAGCTGCCGTGTCGGCCGGCGTAGCTGCCGTGTCCTCCGTCTTGCCGAGGTCGTCGACGAGGCCGTTGGCATAGCCGACGGCGAGCCCCGGCGTCGCCAGCACCAGCACCACGACGGCGACGCCGACGACCTTGACGGCCAGAAGCCGGCCGAACGCGAGGTAGGCCGTCACGAGAGCGACCGCCGCCACCACGATGACGGGCGCCCCGAGGACAACCCAGTCCGGGATCTTGCCCGACAACTTCGCCAGGTCGAGTGCGGCTTTGGAGTTGCCGACGACGTCGCGGCCGTAGAACCAGTACACGAGCCCGGCGGCGATCGCCGCCGCGACGATCAGCGCCCACAGCCACCAGCGCGGCGACGCGGTGGCCCTGTCTCCGTGGGACGCGCCGCGCTCGGGAGGCCGGCGCGGGCGGCCGTCGCCGCGATCGCGCGGATCCGGGACGGCCGTCGTGGCCTCGCGCACGTGCTCGTCTTCTCCGGCTCTGTAGACTCTGTAGGTGCCCAATGCTCCTCCGCCGCGGCGCGCTCAGGCGCTGCGCGCGGCCTCGTCCTCGAGTGACTGGAGAGACGTAGGCATCTCGGGTGCGGTTCGCGCGGAGTCGTCCACCCGGACGACCTCTGCGTCAAGGCCGCACAGCTTGCCGACGATATCCTCGTACCCCCGGTCGATATGGTACACGCTGCGCACCTCCGTCACGCCGTCCGCCATGAGGCCCGCGGTGACGAGCGCCGCGCCGCCGCGGAGGTCCGGCGCCTCGACCACCGTCCCGCTGAGCGCCCGTGGCCCGGCGATCACCGCGTGGTGCCCGCTGGTCTCGATGCCGGCGCCCAGGCGGTTGAGCTCGTCGACCACGACGAAGCGGTTCTCGAAGACGTTCTCGGTGATGATCGAGGTCCCCTCGGCGAGCGACAGCAGGACCATGGTCTGCGCCTGCAGATCGGTGGCGAATCCCGGGTGAGGCAAGGTCGAGATGTCGACCGGGGCGAGCGGGCCGTCACGGCTCACCGTGATGCGCCGCTCGCCCTCCTCCACCGTCACGCCCATGGCGCGGAGCTTGGTGAGGAACAGCTCGAGGTGGGCCGGGTCGAGACCCACGGTCGTGACCCGGCCTCCTGTCGCGGCCCCCATGAGCAGGTACGTGCCGGCCTCGATGCGGTCCGCGATGACGGCGTGGTCGACGCCGTGCAGCGGCCTCCCGCCGGCGATGTGGATGGTGCTGGTGCCGGCCCCTTCGATGACCGCCCCCATGCCGGCGAGGAAGTCACAGAGGTCGATGATCTCGGGCTCACGGGCGGCGTTCTCGATGACCGTCTCGCCCTCGGCGGCCGTGGCCGCCATCAGCAGGTTCTTGGTGGCGCCCACGCTCGGGTAGTCGAGCGGGACGACCGCGCCCTTGAGTCCGCTGCTGTGCACGCGGATGAACCCGTGGTCGATGTCGATCTGCGCCCCCAGCTTCTCGAGGCCGCGGATGTGGAAGTCGATGCGCCGCGGCCCGATGTTGCAGCCGCCGGGCATGGCGATGGTGGCCTCGCCGAGCCGCGCGACCAACGGCCCCATGACGATGATGCTGGCGCGCATGGTGCGGACCAGCTCATACGGAGCGCAGCCGCTGAGGCCCGCGCCCGCGCGGACGCGCAGCTGGTCGCCTTCGCCACTCGCGTCCGCGCCGAGGGCGCGCAGCATCGTCACCATCGTGGCCACGTCGGTGATCCGCGGGACGCGGCGGATGACGCAGGTGTCGGTGGTGAGCAGGCTGGCGGCGAGCAGCTTGAGGGCGGAGTTCTTGGCTCCCGAGAGGACGACCTCTCCCTCCAGACGCCGACCGCCGCGCACCTCGAGGCGCGCGTCGTGTTCGCTCGAGCCGTCCATCAGACGTTCAGTAGTATACCGCGCGCCACGCCGGGCGACGGTCAGCGGGTGCGGCGGGCGACGTGGAGACGGTTTTCGGCGCGCTTGAGCGCCTGCTCTGCACGGAAGTAGTCGATCTCGGCCTGCGCGCCCAGGTCGCCGCTCTCGCGCATACGCTCGCGGGCGCGCCGCTGCGCCTCCTCGGCGCGGGAGACGTCGATACCGCCGGCGCGTTCCCCGTGGTCGACCACGACCAGCACCTTGTCGAAGAGCACCTGTGCATAGCCGATGCCACTGGCGATGTAGTCCCACTCGTCATCCATCTTGCGGATGCGCGTCTCGCCGATGGCCAGCAGCGTCACCAGCGGCTGATGTCGCGGCAGGACGCCGAGCTCGCCGTCGACGCCGGGGAGCACCACCATGGCGACGTCTCCCGCGTACACCTGACCGTCTGGCGTGACGACTTCGACCTTGAGTGTGCGCTCGTCGCTCACCGGGAGCCTCTCACGCGTCCTCGCCGGAGAGCTGCCTGGCCTTCTCGGCCGCGCCCTCGATGCCGCCGACCATGAAGAACGCCTGCTCGGGCATCTCGTCGCACTTGCCCTCGACGAGATCCTTGAAGCCGCGCACCGTGTCCGCGAGCGGCACGTACTTGCCGGCGGTGCCGGTGAAGGCCTCAGCGACCGTGAACGGCTGCGAGAGGAAGCGCTCGATCTTGCGCGCACGCTGCACGACGACCTTGTCCTCGTCGGAGAGCTCGTCCATGCCCAGGATGGCGATGATGTCCTGGAGTTCCTTGTACCGCTGGAGGATCTCCTGGACGCGCAGGGCGACCTCGTAGTGCTCGTTGCCGACCGCGTCGCGGGTGAGGATACGCGAGTTGGAGTCGAGCGGGTCGACGGCCGGGTAGATGCCCTTCTCCGAGATCGCGCGGGAGAGCACTGTCGTCGCGTCGAGGTGCGTGAACGTGGCGGCCGGGGCAGGGTCGGTGAGGTCGTCGGCGGGCACGTAGATCGCCTGTACCGAGGTCACCGAACCGCGCTTGGTGGAGGTGATGCGCTCCTGGAGCTCGCCCATCTCGTTCGCGAGCGTCGGCTGGTAGCCCACGGCGCTCGGCATGCGTCCGAGCAGCGCCGAGACCTCGGAGCCGGCCTGGACGAAGCGGAAGATGTTGTCGATGAAGAGGAGCACGTCCTGTCCACCGGCCTCGCGGAAGTATTCCGCGACGGTGAGGCCGGCCAGGCCGACGCGAAGACGGGCGCCCGGTGGCTCGTTCATCTGCCCGAACACCAGCGCCGTCTTGTCGATGACGCCCGACTCCTGCATCTCCAGCCAGAGGTCGTTGCCCTCGCGGGTGCGCTCGCCGACGCCGCAGAAGACGGAGAGGCCGCCGTGCTGCGTAGCGATGTTGTTGATCAGCTCCTGGACGATGACCGTCTTGCCCACGCCGGCGCCGCCGAAGAGGCCGATCTTGCCGCCCTTCACGTAGGGGGCGAGCAGATCGACGACCTTGATGCCGGTCTCGAAGAGCTCGTCGGTGGGGTCGAGCTCTTCGAAGGCGGGTGCCGGCCGGTGGATCGGCCAGTGCTCGACGCCGGTGAGCGGCTCGCCGTTGTCGATGGTGACGCCATTGACGTCGATGAGGCGGCCGAGAGTCTGCTCGCCGACCGGGACCGTCATCGCCTGTCCGGTGTCGACGACCTCCGTGCCCCGAGCGAGACCGTCCGTCGCCTCCATGGCCACGGCGCGGACCTTGTCGTCGCCGAGGTGCTGCTGCACCTCGCAGATCACCTCATTGCCCTCGCCCTCCCCGATGCGGACCTTGAGGGCGTTGTAGATGGCCGGGATCTCGTCCGGGAACCGGACGTCGATCACCGGCCCGATCACCTGGACGACTGTGCCTGTGTTCATCGCGTCAACTCCGCTCTTCACGTGTCTGGTGGGTCGGTCGCGCCGCGCTCATCCCAGCGCCTCGGCGCCGCCGACGACTTCGAGGATCTCCTGGGTGATCGCCGCCTGGCGGGCACGGTTCAGCGCCAGCGTGAGGCTGCCGATCATCTCCTCGGCACTGTCGCTCGCATTGCGCATCGCCGTCATGCGGGCGCCCTGCTCACTGGCGCTCGACTCGAGGAGCGCCCGGTACACGGCGATCTCGACGTACGCGGGCAACAGGCCCTCGAGGATGTCCTCCGGGGCGGGCTCGTAGATGTACGAGACCGGCGGCCGCTCCCCACCGCCGTCGGTGACCGCCTCTTGCGGCACCGGCAGGACCACGTCGTCCATGAGCGTCTGCTCGATGGGCGACGTGAAGTGGTTGTACACGAGCCGCACGCGGTCGACCTCGCCGCTCACGTACATCCTGATCAGTTCGGCGGCGATCGCCTTGGCGTCCGTGTAGTGCGGCCTGTCGCTGAGGCCCTGCCAGCTCTTCTCCAGCCTGCAACCCCGGAACTTCAGCGTCCCGATGCCTTTGCGGCCGACGGCCAGCACGCGCGTCTCCACGCCTTGGCCGCGGAGGTCGTTCTCGATGGCCATCGCCTTGCGGACGACGTTCGCGTTGAAGGCGCCGGCCAGTCCGCGGTCGCCGGTCATGGCGACGACCGCGACCGTGTGAGGCTCGCGCTCCTGGAGCAGCTCGTACTGACGCGTCTCCTCCGAGTACGTGGCAACGTCGATCATCATCTCGATCATGTCGCCGGCGTAGGGCCGCAGCGCCTCGATGCGCGCCTGATTGCGGCGCAGTTTCGCGGCCGCAACCATCTCCATGGCCTTGGTGATCTTGCGCGTGCTCTGGACCGACACGATACGCCGGCGGATGTCACGCAGAGTCGCCACGTCAGGCCTCCACCTCCGCTTCGGCTTCCGCCGCGATCAGCGCGTCGGCCTCGGCCGAGAACGCGCTGTGGTACGCGGCGATCGCGTCGCGCAGCCGCGTCTCGTTCTCCTCGGAGAGCTCGCCCTGCTCGCGGATCTCGTCCAGCACGTTCGCGGACTGGCTGCTCAGATACTCGCCCAGGCCGTCACAGAAGGGCCGCACGCGTGCGACCTCGAGGTCGTCGAGGAAGCCCTGGTTGCCGGCGAAGATCACCGCGACCTGCTCCTCGACCGGCATCGGGTCGAAGCGGCCCTGGTTGAGCAGCTGGACCATGCGCTCGCCGCGCGCCAGAGTGCGCTTCGTGACCTCGTCGAGATCGGAGCCGAACTGCGCGAAGGCCTGCAGCTCGCGGTACTGGGCGAGGTCGAGCTTGAGACGGCCGGCGACCTGGCGCATGGCCTTGACCTGTGCCTTGCCGCCCACCCGGCTCACGGAGATGCCGACGTTGATGGCAGGCCGGATGCCGGAGTAGAAGAGCTCGCTCGTCAGGAAGATCTGGCCATCGGTGATGGAGATCACGTTGGTCGGGATGTACGCGGACACGTCGCCGGCCTGCGTCTCGATGACGGGCAGCGCGGTGAGCGATCCGCCGCCGAGTTCGTCGCTCAGCTTGACGGCGCGCTCCAGCAGCCGCGAGTGCAGGTAGAAGACATCGCCGGGGAACGCCTCGCGGCCCGGCGGCCGGCGCAGCAGCAGAGACATCTGCCGGTAGGCGTCGGCCTGCTTGCTGAGGTCGTCGTAGAAGCAGACGGCGTGGCGGCCGTCGTACAGGAAGTACTCGGCCATCGCACAGCCCGCATACGGGGCGAGGAACTTGAGCGGCGCAGACGCCGAAGCGGTGGCGGTGACGATGATCGTGTACTCCATCGCGCCGTACTCTTCGAGCTTCTGCACGACCTGCATGACCGTCGACGCCTTCTGGCCGATGGCCACGTAGACGCAGATCTCTCCCTGACCCTTCTGGTTGATGATCGTGTCGACGATGAGCGACGTCTTGCCGGTCTGGCGGTCGCCGATGATGAGCTCGCGCTGGCCGCGGCCGATCGGGATCATCGAATCGATGGCCTTGATGCCGGTCTGCAGCGGCTCCTTGACCGGCTGGCGCTCGACGACGCCCGGCGCCTTGAACTCGACGGGGCGGAACTGGTCGGTCTCGATGGGGCCCTTGTCGTCGAGCGGGCGGCCGAGCGGGTCGACCACGCGGCCCACCAGGGCCTCGCCGACGGGTACCTGCAGCACGCGGCCGGTGCGCTTGACGAGGTCGCCCTCCTTGATGAGGGTGTCCTCGCCGAGGAGCACGGCGCCGACGTTGTCTTCTTCGAGGTTCAGGGCCAGACCGGTGACGTCGTGGGGCAGCTCGAGCATCTCCATGGCCATGCAGTTGCGCAGGCCGTAGACACGAGCGATCCCGTCGCCGACCTCGAGGACGGTCCCGACCTCTTCGACCTCCACCTCCGCCTGGTAGTCCTGGATCTGGGCTTTGAGGACGGAGGCGATCTCTTCGGGGCGCAGCTTCACTAGACGTCACCTCTCACTTCTGCGGTTGCCAGCCGGCGGCGCAGCTGGCGGATTCGCGCTTTGACGCTGCCGTCGACGATCACGTCGCCGACGCGCAGGACGAGGCCTCCAAGGATGTCCGGGTCGACGCGCCGGGCCAGGTGGACCCGGCGCCCGGTGGCCTCCTGGACACGGGCGGCTATCTTCTTCTCGGTCTCGGGCGTCAGCTCGGCAGCCGAGACGACCTCCACATCGACGACTCCCTCCTCGACGGTCGCGAGGGCGTCGTAGGCCTGCCGTAGCTCAGGCACGGCGGCGAAACGGCCGCGCTCGAGCATGAGCTGCAGAACGTTGGCGAGCAACGGCTGCCCGCCCCGCGTGACCTCGTGAAGCACGCGGTGCTTCGCGGCTGTCTCGACACGGGGGTCGGCGAGCACGTCGCGCAGCGCGGCCGAAGCCGTGAGGGCGGCGACGAAGTCGCCCAGATCGCGGCGCACGTTCTCGACGACGCCGCCCTCTTTGGCGGCGTCGAACAGGGCCTGGGCGTAGACCCGAGCCACCTGCTCGTCGCTCACCCCTGGCCCTCCGCGCCGAGCTTTTCGACGTCGAGCTCGGCGAGCGCTTCGTCGATGAGACGCTGCTGGTCTGCCGCACTCAGGCTGCTCGCCGCGACCTTCTCGGTGGCGAGCGCCGTGAGCTCCGCGACATGACCCTTGAGGTCACGGAGCGCGCTCCGCGTATCGCGCTCGATCTGCTCGTGTGCTTTCTCGAGCACGCGGTCCGACTGCGCCTTTGCCTCGGCCAGGATCTCAGCCTTGGCATGCTCGGCGGTCGTGCGGGAGCGCTCGAGGATCTCCTCGGACTCGCCGCGCACCTTGGCGAGCGTGGCCTTGTACTCGTCGAGCAGGCGCCGTGCTTCGGCGCGCGCCTCCTCGGCAGCATCCACGCTGTCCTGGATGCCTTGGCGTCGCTCGTCGAGCAGCTTCTGCAGCGGCTTGAAGGCGAGCAGCGTGAGCACGACCATCGCCACCCCGAAGGTGATGAGGGTCCAGATCATGAGGCCTGGTTCAGGGACGAGCATGTGTCACTCCTCGATGATTCGGTCCCTGGCCGACGTTCAGGCCACGAAGATGAGGATCAGGGCGACCACGAAGGCGTACAACGCGACCGCCTCGGTCACACCGATGCCGATGAACATGCTGGTGCGGATGTCACCCGACACCTCCGGCTGGCGGGCGATGCTCTCGTAGGCCTTGCCCAGCAGCATCCCCAGTCCGATGCCGGGGCCAAGGGCACCCACGCCCATGGCGATGCCGGCGCCCAGCAACTTGGCGGCTTCAGCGTCCATGCAGATTCCTCCTTGATGATCCGCGACCCGGCGTCGCGAGCTGCGCCGGCATCACTAGTGTTCCTGGTCCAACGCTCCCCCGATGTACACGGCGGAGAGGATGGCGAAGATGAAGGCCTGGATGAAGGCCACGAAGATCTCGAACATGTAGATCAGCACCGAGGCGCCCTGCAGCATCGCGGCCGCCAGGTAGCTCTGGAAGATGAGCGCCATGGCGAAGAACACGGCCAGGATCGCGTGGCCGGCCAGCATGTTGGCGAAGAGACGCACGGCGAGCGACACCAGCCGGAAGAGCTCGCTCACCGCGTGGATCACCCAGATGAGCTGCTTGAGGACGGGGGGAGCGCTCGGCGGCGCCCAGTTCTTCAAGTAGTGCAGCCCGCCGTTCTTGCGGATGCCGGCGTAGTGGGTGAACACGAAGGTGCAGAACGCCAGTGTGAGGGTGACATAGAGATTGGCGGTCGCCGTATAGAAGCCGAACTGCCCGTGCTCGGCCAATGGAAGCGGCACCAGGCCGATCAGATTCGCCGTGAGGACGAAGAAGAAGACCCCGGCGACGTAGGGGAACCACGTCGCACGACCACTCTTCATCACGGCGCCCACGATCCCGTCGTGCGCGAGGCCGTAGAGAGCCTCGACCACGACCTGGAGGCGCCCCGGCTTCTGCTTGAGAGTGAAGCGGATGAGGACGGCCACGACGATCAGGATGGCTGCCGTGAGCCAAAGGTAGATCACCGCCTTGTTGACCGACAGGTCGAACGGGCCGATGGTCGGCAAGGTGATGATGGGCTTGAGCTCGAACTCGGCCGCGACCTCGAACTCGTGCTTCTGGCCGGGCTGCTTGAGCACGTCGAAGCCCACCAGAGCGGCCAGGAGTACGACCGCGACGAGGCCCCAGATCAGCCGCTTGCGCTTCACCTCGGCGGCGCTCCGCTCGGGTGATCCGGCTCAAAGCCGAAGGCGAAGAGACGCACACCGAGATAGACGGTGAACGACACGACGAAAGCGATCGCCACGACGGGGAACGCCGCCGGCGCGAAGACACCGACGAGCACCAGACACACGAGTACCGAGGCCATCCGCAATACGGCTCCGCCGAGCGCAGCGGCCACGGCGTGGTTGAAGCTGCCGGTGCGTGCGCGGCGCCAAGCGAGTGCCTCGAGGCCCCAGTAGAGCACGACGAGTGCGGCGCCGAGAAGCGCCGCCCAGACGGGCTGCTCGAGGAACGCGGCCACGGTTGCGCAGGCGAGGGCGACTGCGCCCAGCAACAGCGGTGCTACGAGCGGCCTGCGGATACGCGTCATCCTCCTGAGTTGGTCACTTCGTCTCCAGGTAGATGGCGTAGAGCGCCAGCCCGAACCCGGCGAACACGCCAATCACCACGAACAGGGGGAACGTACCAAGCAGCCAGTCGACGCCGGCGCCGAATCCGAGCCCGACCGCCACACCTGCGAGGAGCAGGAACGCGACCGACTCGGCCGACGCGAATGACCGCGGCGGCTCCTCCTTGTGTCCGTCCCCGGACTGTCGTGGCGTCACACTATACCTGCCGTGAAAAGGGCCTGCAACGCGGCATCCGTTCCGCCACGGCGACGGACGCCGGGGGCGCGGCGCCGGGCGGAGGCGGGTTCACGCATCGAGACTGCCCTCCCGGCTGCGTCCACCGGATGCATTGTTCCCCACGCCGGGGGCAAGCGGGTCCGGCAGCCCGCGGCGTCGCGAGCGGTACCGGCTCAGGAGCCGCCCCATGTACACGGTCGAGACGATCGAGACGATGCCGAAGCCGACGATCGCCGGCAGGAACCGCTGCTGCGTGGCGATGGCGAGGCCGCTGAGGCAGATGCACCACGAGTAGAGCAGCAGCACGCTCTTGCGCTGTGAGAAGCCGTGCACGAGCACGAGGTCGTGGTGCACGTGGTCCTGCCCGGGCGAGTAGAACGGCACGCCGCGCCGCCAGCGCCGCCACACGATGAGGAAGAGGTCGACGAACGGCACGCCGAGCACGAGCAGCGGCAGGACGAGGGCCACGGCCGCGGTCCCCTTCATCACGCTCTGCACGCTGATGCAGGCGAGCACGAACCCCAGGAGCATCGACCCGGCGTCGCCCATGAAGATGCTCGCCGGGTGGAAATTGAAGCGCAGGAAGGCGAAGGTCGCCCCCGCGAGGACGGCGGCGAGGACGCCCATGGAGGAGAATCCGGTCGCCAGCGCGATGATCGAGAACGTGAGCGCCGAGATGCCGCACACGCCCGCCGCCAACCCGTCGAGGCCGTCGATGAAGTTCACCATGTTGATGATCATGGCCATCCAGAACCCGGTCACCAGGATCGACACCGCGAGGGGCAGGTACCACGTGATATCGGTGAACGGCACGCCGATGCGCGTGATACGCGTGTCGAAGTAGATGACCACGCCGATGGCGAGGAGCTGGCCGAGGAACTTGACGATCGGCTCGAGCTCATAGAGGTCGTCAAAGAGCCCGACGGCCACGACGATCGTAGCCCCGCCGATGATGCCCCAGACCGCGCGGTCGACCTCGACCAGCAGCATGACCGGGATCATCCAGCCGAGGTACATCCCGAGACCGCCGAG